>JGI24138J36424_10000268_pt1 | contig 15651 bp, 12 predicted proteins | sample BarGraNGADG00312_2_FD_36424 | JGI IMG/M metagenome (IMG submission 36424) | reverse complement strand
GCCCTTCTTTATGACTAAACCTCATTTGTATGAGTTACTTCCAGATCTTTATTCACGGTTTTCTGGTTATAATGATTCTGATGTCCTTTTTATGGATTGTAAGCGTCATAGTCAAAAATGTAAGTATTGTTGATCTGTTCTGGGGTTTAGGATTTGTTTTAGCTGCCGGATTCTATTTTCTGAAAACAGATGGATTTGAGCCAAGGAAACTCATTCTGGTTATTCTTGTATCAATCTGGGGTTTGCGTTTATCTTTCTATCTGGCATGGCGGAATCTTGGGAAAGGGGAAGACTTCAGATACAAACAGTTCCGAAAAAATTATGGAGAGAATAGATATTGGTGGATAAGCTTTTTTCAGACTTTCCTTCTTCAGGGAATTCTTATGTGGCTCATTTCCGCCCCCTTGCTGGGTGGACAATATTACAGACTAAATAATTCATTAGGGATTCTCGATTATATAGGAATTATCCTCTGGTTTATTGGCCTTTGTTTTGAAGCCGGTGGAGACTTTCAGCTTGCTCATTTCAAAGCTGATCCTGCAAATAAAGGGAAGGTGATGGATAAAGGATTCTGGCGTTATACCCGCCATCCTAATTATTTTGGAGATTCATGTGTATGGTGGGGATATGGATTTCTATGTCTGGCTTCCGGAAGTTATCTCCCTGTTCTCGGATCGCTCCTTATGACGGCATTAATCATAAAAGTATCCGGTGTAGCCCTCCTGGAAAAAAGCCTGAAAGAAAAGAAACCTCAATACAAAGAATACATAGAAAAAACCAGTGCATTTTTGCCCTGGTTTCCAAAGAATACCATAACACACTGATTTTCATAAAATAACCTTAATCTTTTTTGAAAACCTTAAAAACTTCTTACTTATGAAATTGCTTATAAGGTCTATACTGCTTGCGGTTTTATTTAGTCTGTCATTTACCAGAATCATAGCTTCCCAGGATCTTCCCAAAGATTTCGTTAATCCTCCTCATGAATTCTCAATAATGCCTTTCTGGTTCTGGAATGATACTTTAAAAGATGAAGAGATTATCCGGCAGATAGCTGATTTCGAGGCACATGGTGTTTATGGATTTGTCATTCACCCGCGGATAGGTTTGCCAGAAAATGTGAAATGGTTATCTCCTGAAATGATCCATTNCATGAATGTGGCCATAAATGAAGCTTCACGGCGAAAGATGTATGTTGTTCTGTATGATGAAGGAATGTATCCATCAGGTTCTTCAAGCGGACAGGTTGTTGCCCGAAATCCAGAACACGCTGCACGCGGNCTGGTCAAAATTGACCTCAAACCAGGTGAAACAGTGAAACTTCCTGAAGGGGGGAAATTAATTACTATTATAAACAGACCTGCAGGCGAACGTGTAGCCGTTGTTGATCAGCCATCAGGAGGAAATATCAGAGGCCTTCACTATATCGGCGAGGGAAGTAGTAAGATAAAAGAAGAGACTCCTCCCGCCGGCGATATTCTTAATCCTGATGCAGTTACCAGTTTCATGGAACTTGTGTATGACCGCTATGCGAAGGAGTTTGGCAAATATTTCAGAACAACTGTTCTCGGAATATTTACTGATGAACCATCTCCACTTGGACGTGGGATTGCCCGGGGCATTGTTCCGGGAAATGCTTCCCTCCTTTCACAGATAAAACAGATTCTGGGCTATGATATAACTCCTTTTCTTGCAGATCTCTGGTATAATGATAACCCGGATTCAAAAAAGCACCGGATAGATTATAACAGCGCGATTAATATATGTCTGGAAGAGAATTATTACAAACGGTTGGGAAGTTGGTGCAGGGAACACAGGATCTCCCTGATGGGGCACCCTGCTGGGTCAATGGATATAGGTGCTGAGCGATATTTCCAGATCCCGGGACAGGATCTTGTCTGGAGATATGTTGAACCCGGGACAAAGGCTCTTGAGGGACAACATTCGACAATGGCAAAATGCGCTTCAAGTGCTATGATTCATCTTGGCCTGCGTCGTAATGCAAATGAGCTTTATGGTGCATATGGACATAATCTGACATTCGACGAAATGGAGTGGTTGGCTGATTGGTGCCTTGTCAGGGGACAGAACTTTTTAATACCTCATGCCTTTTTTTATTCCATCCGAGGCCCGCGGTTTGATGAGCGACCGCCTGATGTCGGTCCAAATGCCACTTGGTGGAGCAAATATAAACTATATGCCGATGCCTGTCGCCGGCTTAGCTGGATCAATACAGATTCAAAACAGATATGTAATGTGGCAATACTATGTGAAGCTTCTTTTCTTCCGGATAAATCAGCAAAAACCTGCTATCAGCACCAGCGTGATTTCAACTACCTGGAACTGAGACATCTTCTGGAAGATGCAAAAGTTGATTCAGAAGGGGTCCATATTGCCGGAATGAATTACGGAGCAATAATTATCGACACCCTCTCAAACTTGCCACAAAAAGCAATACCATTATTGGAAAAACTTGCTATGAGCGGCCGGCTAATTATAAATGAAAACTCGGGTTTTTCTTCACCGTTTAAAGGAGCCGTAGTCTATCAGACACCGGATGATCTTATCAGAGCAATTGAAAATAAAATTTCACCCGATCTTACTCTTACCACGCCTTCAGAGAATATAAGATACAGGCATGTAGTGAAAGGGAGTGATCATTACTATATGGTTTTTAATGAAGGAGAAACGGATGTATCTACTAAGCTTTTAATTCCTGTAACTGGCAAATGTCAGTTATTAAATCCTTCAACTGCTGAAGCAGTAATTTTAAGTGCAGATGAAATTATCAATTTCAAACCCCATGAACTAAAAGTCGTGAGGGTAAACAATTAAGATAATTTGTCCCAAATTTTAAATGAAAAAACTCTGGCTACCGATATTAATCTTATTCCTGTTCACAGGAGCAAAAAAATCCCTGCCGGATTCGCCGTCGGGATTAATGGTCGAGTTTATCAGGGAACCCGGGAAAATCAAAATACTTGATCTGAATCCGGAGTTCAGCTGGATCGTACCCCGGGACGCTGAAGTCCAGACTGCTTACCAGATCCTCGTTGCCACAACCAGGGAAAGACTTGAAAAAAACTACCCTGATATCTGGGACAGTAAGAGAATAAACGGTTCAATCTCCTCCGAGGTTGAATACAGAGGAAATACACTTTCAGCCAATACAACTTATTTCTGGAAGGTAAGGGTATGGAATAGAATGAGTAAACCAACGGAATATTCATATATTCAGTCTTTTACAACAGGCAATCCTTCTATGTATTCAACTACGCCTAATAAGTTTCAGTCGCAGTTAATTAATCCTGAAAAGATTATTAAACTTTCAGACGACAGCTATTTTATTGATTTTGGAAAGGATGCTTTCGGGACTTTTATCCTAAAACTTGAGCCAAAGGCAAACGATACTATTATCGTTCATCTCGGTGAAAAACTATCAAACTCCAATCAGATTGACAGGAATCCTGGCGGGACAATTCGTTATCAGAAAATACTGCTCCCGGTTAAACAAGGAATTAAAACATACATGCCCGATCTTCCACCAGATAAAAGAAACACCGGGCAAACCGCAATACATCTTCCTGATTCTTTCGGAGTTATTATTCCATTTCGTTATTGCGAGCTGAATAACTGCCATTTCAATTTGAAAGCATCTGATATCGCTCAGAAAACATATTGTTATTTCTTCAATGACAGCACGAGTTCATTTACCAGCTCCGATACNATCCTTAATAAAGTCTGGGATATGTGCAAATACAGCATTAAAGTCACCTCCTTTGCAGGTTTATATATTGATGGGGACAGAGAGAGAATTCCTTACGAAGCCGATGCATATATTAATCAACTGGGACACTATTATACCGACCGGGAATATTCCATGGCACGCCTGACAAATGAATATTTTATAAATCACCCTACATGGCCGACCGAATGGATTTTGCAAACTGTTCCAATGTTTTATAATGATTACATGTACACCGGCAATATTGAGTCGGTTAAAAAATATTGGGAAGAACTTAAATACAAAACACTCTTCGTACTTGCAAGGGAAGATGGTCTTATCAGTTCAATAAATTGCAGTGACGATATAATGAAAAAGCTGGGGTTTTCTAATGCGAATGAACGCCTCAGAGATATAATTGACTGGCCCCCTTCGCAGAAAGACACAGGTTGGAAACTTGCCACAAATGCCGGAGAAAGAGATGGTTATGAGATGGTTAAGATCAATACGGTTGTCAATGCTTTTTACTACCATGGCCTGAAATTAATGTCAGAACTCGCAGGAGTTCTTGGTAAAAAAGAAGACTCGGTTTTCTATCAGAATTTATCTTCCAGAGTTAAAAAGACATTCAACAATCTATTCTTCAACACGGCCACGGGGATTTATGTGGATGGAGAATCATCGAAACATTCTTCGTTACATGCAAACATGATGGCTCTTACTTTTGGACTGGTTCCTGAAGAAAACAAAAAAACGGTTATAGATTTTATAAAGTCCAGAGGTATGGCATGCAGCGTATATGGAGCTCAATATCTTCTTGAAGGTTTGTACAACGCAGGAGAAGAAGATTATGCATTCAGCCTATTGACTTCTGTCAATGACAGGAGCTGGTGGAATATGATCAAAACCGGATCGACCATTACCATGGAAGCCTGGGATATGAAATATAAGCCCAACTCTGACTGGAATCATGCATGGGGAGCCGTTCCTTCAAATATAATTCCACGTTTCCTTTGGGGAATCGGACCGGTTGAACNAGGTTATGCAAAAGCAATCATAAAACCACAATTCAGTAACCTTAAATACAGCAAAATATCTGTACCTACTATTCGTGGAAATATCTATGCTGAATATACTGATAAAGGGATATCAAAAGAATACACAATAACAATTCCTGCAAATATGCAGTGTGATTTTATTTCTGCTGCCGGGAAAGTAAGTTTAAAACTCAAACCGGGATTAAATAAAATAAATATTAAATATTAAAACAATAGTTATGAAACCAATAAAATTAATTGTTTCAATTCTTTCCTTTAGCATTTTAATGATCAGCGCTAATGCCCAGAATAACGTCCTGAAGATCTGGCCGGACGGAATACCNGGATCAATTATAAACATAAATTATTTTGAAAAATCCANGGTGACGAATGAGCGGNTGTCGCGATATGAAAAAGTTACAGATCCTTCAATTACAGTTTTTCTCCCTGCGGTTGAGAAAGCNACTGGGGCAGCAGTNCTTATATGCCCCGGAGGAGGATATGGTGTTCTCTCATTCGATCATGAAGGATTTGCTATTGCAAGGTGGTTAAATGACAATGGTATTGCCGGAATTATATTAAAATACCGGCTCCCTTCCGACCTGATCATGAAGGATAAATCTGTCGGGCCGCTTCAGGATGCCCAGGAAGCTATGAGAATTATTCGCAGGAAAGCTTCAGAATGGAAAATCGATCCCNGGAAAGTTGGTGTTATCGGATTCTCGGCCGGTGGTCATCTTGCCTCAACCCTGTCGACCCATTATGCTGAGAAAGTTTATGAAGTAAAAGATACAACTAGCGCCCGGCCGGATTTTTCGTTGCTTATTTATCCGGTAATTTCTTTTGATTCCTCGTTTACGCATTCAGGATCCAGGAAAAACCTTATTGGCGATAATCCTTCCGATGAAGCTGTCAAACATTTTTCAAATGAACTCCTGATAACTGATAATACTCCTCCGGCATTCCTGGTTCACTCAGCTGATGATAAGGTTGTTCCAGTTAAAAACAGTATCGTATATTTCGAGGGTTTAGTAAAAAACAATATACCAGCTGAACTACATGTTTTTCAGAAAGGAGGTCATGGATATGGACTGGCAATTAATAAGGGAACCCAATCCGCATGGCCTGATCTGTGCCTATACTGGTTGAAAGAAATTCTTAGATAATTTGTTGTATAACTAATTTATTCGTTATATTTTTATAATGAATTCCCGATCTGACATTAAAGACTTAAGAGATTGATTGAAGTATTTTAGCATAATCACGAATAAATTATTAATCATGAAAAGGATNATATTAACATTCCTCCTCGTTATTTTAGTTGTTTCACGTCCTGTCCAGGCTCAGAACAAACCTGACAATTCCAAGATTGATATGATGCTTATCAGGGGTGATTTCAAAAAAGTAATTGACACCTGTATAAAAATTCTTGCTGTCGACTCCCTTGATTCTGAAGTATATTACAAACTGGGGCTCGCCTACCAGAACCTTTTATCGGATGATAAATCATTTGATTGTTTTTTAAAGGCATCAGCCATTTCACCTGAAAACAATAATTACAATTTTACTGTTGCTAAAAGCTTTTACAACAAAGGAAAGAATAACCANGCCAAACCAATACTTCTGGAGCTTTGTTCTGCCGACTCTATGAACTGGACATATGCATATTACCTTACAAGCATTTATATGCAGGAAGGAAAATATGATGAATCCATAAAAATATACGAAAGGTTTTATGAACAGGATTCGGTCAATTACCTGTTTATGGATAAAATTGGTTTTGCGTGCCTGAGAAAAGGAGATTCCGAAAAGGCCATTAATATGTTTAACAGTTCATTAGCAGTTAACCAAAAAAATATCAATGCAATGAAGAACCTGGCATATCTTTATGCCATCTCGAACAGGATTGATACCGCGATTCAACTGCTGACAAATGGAATACAGATTGACCATGCTGACATGGATCTTTATGCACGACGGGCCGCTCTAAATTTTTCTATTAATTATAATAAAAGAGCCTTAAATGACTATCTCAAAATCTTAAGTTCAGGGGATTCCTCTGTTCTCTATCTGAAAAGAGCCGGAATAGGATACAGTAATAACCTTCAGCCAAAAGAAGCAAATGTTTATCTGTTAAAAGCTTATCAAAAAGATACTTCTGATTTACAGGTTCTGAGTTTTTTAGCCCGGAATTATGAGAAAATTGGTGATCTGAAGAAAAGTGCATATTATTATACTCATATTACAGATATCTTAAGTCCTTTTGTCTTCCAATTAGGAATGAATTATATTCTGCTTGCTGAAGTATTGAAATCCGATAGCCTTTACAGTGAAGCAATCTCCACATATCTTAAAAGCCAGGAATACCGATCGGATATCAGCATTTATATAACTATAGCAAATATATATGATGAAAAGCTTCAAAACATTCCCAAAGCTATCCAGTATTACGAGTTGTTTCTGAATAAGCAAAAGAGCACCAGGGATAGGTTCAGCCCAAATTATATTGAAGCAATTAAGAATCGTATTGAATCTCTGAAAAAAACAAAACAACAGGTTAAGCAGCCATAGTCAGTTCAAAATTGTTATAGCGNANATGCACTTCATGAAACCAANAAAATTTTCACTGAAATCCAGATTTGGAAGTTTTAAATTTGCTCTCAATGGTTTATGCTCAGTTTTAAAAAATGAACATAATTCCAGAATTCATCTTCTTGTAGCAATTATTGCAGTCGTCCTGGGAATTATTCTGAAGTTAAACAGGTACGAATGGTCCCTGCTGATAATCGTAATTGGCATCGTATTTCTTACCGAACTGTTGAATAGTTCCCTGGAATCGTTAGCTGATATTATTGATCCCGTGTGGAATGACCAGATAAGGAAAGCAAAAGATTATGCTGCAGCTGCAGTGCTGATCTCAGCAATTATATCGGTTATCATTGGAGGATTGATATTTATCCCAAAAATATTGGACTTATTTTAAATTTTACCATGAAAAGAAGAGAAAGAGTAGTGNCTTGAAAAGAGTTGCTCCATTGTGATCCCAAAACTGGGGGTTTTAATTCCAATTTAAAAAAAGTTGACTTTCACTTAAACAAGGTGTAACTTTGCCTAATTAAGGTCCTGAAAACTTAGTCTTTAAGTATTAAATAAACCCTATTGATCATATTTACAAATATCCTTTAAAGTAATATTTCTAACCTTTAAATTATTTGAGTATGAAAAAATTAGTTTTTTAACAGCATTTATCCTGTTATCAGGATTGGCATTTGGACAAACCTTACAAAAGGGAAACCTGGTAGGCTTTCATGTAATGAAAATAACTCTTCAACCTGGAGTTACTATGGAGAAATTCATTGATTTCTATAACAGTAAAGTAGTGCCCGAATATGGGAAGAATTACCCGGGAGGAAAGGGTTTTGTAGCAAAAAGTATAAGGGGTGAAAACAAAGACAGTTTTGGTGTATTTATGGTTTTCCAAACAGAAAAAGACAGAGATAAATATTTTAAACCTGACGGAAGCTCTACTGATTTGGGAATAGCTGCCGAAAATAAACTAAAGCCTGTTATTGAAGAGTTGAACAAGCTGGGAACAATGACCACCATTTATAACGATTGGCTGGTATTATAATTTTATGCAATATTCTGGTTTGGCATTGTTGCCCATGCAGCGATTATACCGCTAAATTCAAAAGAACTTATCAGACACTATAAGAGATGAAATACGTTGTTTCATCTCTTATTGCATTAATTATTTAATATGAGTAAAAATAAATGAACTACCAATGAAGTGATATATAGCATAAGAAGATTAAGCGTTTGTCACGCATCATGGCATGTAATTTGCATGACTATCAGATATTAACAAATAAGAATATTATGAAAACGTCAACAGTTAAATTGAGCAGCTTGTTTCTGACAATTGGATTGTTGCTGGTTTCTTTTAATAGCAATTGTCAGGACATTAAACTGACCAGGCAGGAAAAAAAAGATGCAAAAAAGGTCGTGCAGTATGCTAATTTTCAGGTATTAGACTCTATGCTTGAAAGAAAAAGTTTCGTTCTTGAAGCGGATTTTCTTGAGAATCAATATGGAAACAGAACTCACGTTTTGTCAGATTTAAATTTTATTATGCTCGACTCCACAAATGTAGTTTTGCAAACCGGATCCAGCCGTAATATTGGTTATAATGGTGTCGGTGGAGCTACTGCAGAAGGAAGGTTAAAAAATTTGAAAATAGTTAAGGATCTGAAAAACTTAAGCTTCTATGTGGCATTTACAGTGGTCACTAATATCGGGGTTTATGATGTTTACATGACAATTAATTCTGACAGAGATGCCAGGGCAACAATCTCCGGTTTGACTCCCGGAAAGTTAGTTTATGATGGTCATGTTGAAACAATTTTTAATTCAAGAGTTTATAAAGGCCAGAATTCAATCTGATCCTGCCAAAAGTCATTTTAAAAGATTTATAATGAACGACAAAGCCTTGAAAAATCAAGGCTTTTTGTTTTTAAGGTTGTCCTCGGTTTGAGTATAGAATCTCAACTATTTGAAGCCTTCCTTAATTGTTTTAGCTTAAAGTTGAATAAACATAACATTAATTAAAATGTTATAATTCAACACTCGTGAATATACTTGCAGATGAATTCTATGTTTTTACCTGTTTTTTGAATGAATAACAGGCTTTATTAAATTCCTTTGCNAATTAAATTGAATTATCATGGATAAACCTGACTCCATCGCTTCAAAAGACAAAAATCATAAGCCAGGCATTTTTAATTTGCTTAAACCATATTCCGGAATAGTGATCCTTTTAATTATTATGGCGCTTCTGGGTAGCGCCGTAAACATGATGATTCCAAAAATCATTGCACATGCTATTGATGCTTTTTCGTCGAACCGCTTTGATATGAAATCTGTGGTTATTGAGTTTTTATTAGCTGCTTCGGCAATATTTATTTTTACTTCCGTGCAAAACATTATTCAAACATATACCTCAGAAAAGGTAGCTAAGGATTTACGCACACAACTATCCGAAAAAATTTCGCGTCAAAGTTATTCCTTTGTTCTTAAGTCTAATCCTTCAAAACTATTAACAAACCTCACATCGGATATTGACTCTATAAAAATGTTTGTTTCTCAGGCTTTTGTAACTATTGTCTCCTCAGTATTTGTTATCATGGGCACCTCCGTTTTGCTCATTCTCATAAATTGGAAACTGGCAATTGCTGTTATCTCAATAGTTCCTGTTATTGGCGGGGCTTTTTTTATAGTACTAAGGAAAGTGAGAGTGTTATTTAAACGGGGCAGGGAGAACATTGACTCTCTCAACAGAATAATAAACGAAAGTATCTTAGGATCGGCATTAATAAGAGTGTTGAACTCTCAACAGCCGGAAAGCATTAAATTTCTGGATACCAACAGAGAATCTCTTAACATTGGATTATCTATTCTACGTCTGTTTGCAACTCTAATCCCTATTATTATGTTCGTTGCCAACTTAGCAGTAGTTACAATACTTGCCCTGGGTGGCCATTTTGTAGTTGCCGGCACCATGTCGCTGGGAAATTTTGCAGCCTTTAATAGTTTTCTTTTGCTGTTAATATTTCCGATCCTGATGATTGGTTTTATGAGTAACATAATAGCACAGGCTTCTGCTTCATATACCAGATTACTGGATGTTTTAGAAGCCCCCGATACCATTGAAACGGGAACTGTTAAAAGCAATATAAGAGGTGATATCACTTTGAAAGATGTTTCGCTGTTTTATGCAGAAAAACCAATATTGAAGAATATTTCATTTTCAGTGAAAGCAGGAAGCAAAACTGCAATTATCGGACCAACGGCAGCAGGTAAAAGCCAGTTGTTATACTTATTGACAAACCTTATTTCTCCTGGCTCCGGCTTAATTGAATTCGATGGAATCAGTGCGGATAAATACACCAAAGAATTATTCCATAGTCAGATAGGCTTCGTTTTTCAGGATAGTGTAATCTTTAATATGAGCCTTCGTGAAAACATTGCTTTTAATGACAAAGTTACCAATGAATCTTTGGAAAAAGCTATTTCAACAGCTGAGCTAACCGATTTTATTGAATCTCTTCCTCAAAAACTCGATACTATTGTTTCTGAACGGGGCACCAGCCTTTCCGGGGGACAAAAACAGCGGATCATGCTGGCGCGTGCACTGGCTATAAATCCTAAAATTCTTTTATTGGACGATTTCACCTCGCGCATTGACAAAAAGACAGAAAACAAAATCCTGTGCAACCTCGAAAATAATTATCCTGATCTGACCCTGATCTCAGTTACACAAAAAATTGCCCCGATAAGGCATTTTGAACAAATAATATTACTGATGGAAGGTGAAGTTATTGCTACCGGCACGCATAAAGAATTAAAAGAGAGCTCCCCTGAATATATTCAGATTTACAGTTCACAACGAAGCACACACCACTATGAACTATGATTTAAATCAGGCATCAGATAAAACGGAGCAGAAAATTTCTAATCTTGCTTCACTCAGAAAATTGATGGCTCTTATCGGTGAAGAGCGTCGTAACCTGGTAGTAGCTTTTGCTGCAATTTTTTTAAATGCAGGATTAAGTTTGCTTGGTCCATATTTGATTGGCTATACCATTGACACATATATTCAAACAAAGCAATATCATGGTGTGCTGGTGTTTGCAGCGATTCTTCTTATACTTTATGTTATAGCATTTATAGTAAACTATACTCAAATGCGCATGATGGGGGGCATCGGGCAACGTATGCTTTTCAGCCTGCGAAACGCGGTTTTTAATAAACTACAGGGACTGCCAGTCGACTTTTTCAACCAGAATAAAGCCGGCGATCTTATATCGCGCATTAACAATGATACAGATAAGGTAAACCAGTTTTTCTCACAATCTTTAATGCAGTTTATAGGCAGCCTCTTCACCATGACAGGTGCAGGGATTATTCTTTTATGCATAAACCTGCCATTGGGTCTGGCAGCCCTGTCTCCGGCATTAATAGTATGGATATTTACCAGGATTGTTTCACCATGGGTAAAGCGCCGGAATGCTGCCAGCATGAAAAGTACCGGCAGCTTAAGCGCTGAAATTCAGGAAAGTCTTGCCAACTTTAAAGTAATTATCGCCTTTAACCGCCGTGACTATTTCCGCGACCGGTTTAAAGAGGCCAACAGGCAAAATTACACCAAATCAATACAGGCAGGCATCGCGAATAGTGTGTTCATGCCAGTATATACTCTCGCAGCCAATATTGGTCAGCTGATAGTTCTTTCCCTGGGGATTTATTTAATTATGAAGGGACATTTTTCAATCGGCTTGCTTATAAGTTTTATTTCTTATGTAACTAATTTCTACAACCCCTTACGGCAACTTGCAGCTTTGTGGGCAAACTTCCAGGTCGCCATGGCCGGATGGGATCGCATTTCTCTGTTATTATCAATGGAAACCAATTTGCACATTATGGAAGACCCCGGATGCGAAACAAACACTTCATTACTTAACTTTCGAAATGTGTCATTTAAATATCCAAATGGAAAAGAGGTATTGCACAAGGTGAACTTTCATCTGGAACGAGGGAAAACTTATGCGTTTGTAGGTCCTACCGGAGGTGGTAAAACAACCACAGCATCGCTAATTGCCAGATTATACGATGCAACAAGGGGAACCATATTATTAGATAATAAAGACATCCGTTCCTACAAACCCGAAGAGCGTAGCCGGAAAATCGGATTTATTCTTCAGGAACCTTTTCTGTTTTCGGGTACCGTGCGCGAAAACATTCTATATGGAAATACGGAATACAGGAACTTATCCAACAAACAACTGTCAGAAGCTATTTCAGAAGCCGGACTCGAGAGCTTGCTTGAACGATTTGATCAGGGACTCGAAACAAGAGTACAAACTACAGGAGATGGCATCAGTTTAGGACAAAAACAACTGATTGCTTTCATGCGTGCCGTACTTCGCAAGCCCGAATTACTAATACTGGATGAAGCTACTGCAAACATAGATACAGTTACTGAACAATTGCTCGACAGTGTACTTAGAAAACTTCCGGAATCAACCACCCGGGTTATAATAGCCCACCGTTTAAACACAATAGAAAACGCAGATGAGATATTCTTTATAAATACCGGCAATGTTGTCATGGCCGGCTCATTCAACGAGGCTATTAACCTGCTGCTTCATGGAAAAACAGAAAGCTAAATCATGAAAACTGAAGAATAGCAGGATATAGTTCTTCTGTTGTTAATGTTGATCCAGGCATTTGAATTGCCTTAGTTTTAGTAAAAGGTTGCTGTTTTCTGCGCTTAAGAACCTTTATTTTTTAGGAAACTTCCGGTACTAAGAATAAGTCTGTTTTCCCCTGATTTTAATCTACTGAGAGAAGCATTCTATCACTCCAAAGTGGTATCAAATCAAATATTAATTATTCTTAACCAACAGCCAATTTCCAGGTATGAATGTCAATAAATATTTGATATTTGTCTAAAATTTTAAGATAAAAATCTTTTAATTTCAGAGTTTATTAACGGTATCACAATTCAATATTTTGACTGTGAAATCCTGAAGTTCTATATTTAAAATTGAAATTAAATGTATTTTTATTATTAAGTAATGAAACAATTTCTTTGTAAAAAAGTAATTGCATCCTCTTTTCAATTTTAGGATATGTTTCAGTTCTTGCACAGGCGACCCTGATTGATTTTAGCACAATTCCAAAGAGTGGGACCATTTTAATTTATGCCCACAGTGATGACGACCTTCCGGATCGTAAAATACTAAATTCTGCTTTAGAACCCGGTTTCGCGCATTCACCTGAAATATTACTAAATTTGATATTACATTTGTAATAGGATTGTTATCCCTTCATTAAGCAGAAGTTACAATGAAAAAGCGGGGAAAAATTAAATCAGTGATTTATTTTGTTGCCATTATCATTATTTCTGTCTCCTGTAGTAAAGACAAAAATCCGGTTCCTCCCAAAATAGATATATTAGATGAAATTGTTTTCCAGATTAATAATCAGCGGTATGGAGAGGTACATAGTTTGTTAATTGCTAAGGATGATTCATTAATATTTGAAAAATACTTCAATGGTTATTCAAGAGAAACGAAGCATGCATTATACTCTGTAACCAAAAGTTTTACTTCAGCTTTAATAGGAATTTGCCTTTCAAAAGGATCCATAGATAACATAAATATGCCCCTGTTGGGATTCTTCCCTGAATATAAGAATAGTATTGCAAATTATGATTCATTGAAGGAAAAGATTACTATCAGAAACTTGCTTACAATGACTTCCGGATTTACCTGGGATGAATGGACAACGTTATATAATGATCCTAATAATGATGTAGTGAGATTAATCCAGAGCAATGATTGGATAAAATATGTTTTAGATCGGCCGATGAGTCATTCTCCCGGGACATATCTTACTTATAACAGTGGCGTTTCCAACTTACTATCTGGTATTATCACAAAGGCAACAGGACAATCAGCAAGAGATTTTGCCCGGGATAATCTTTTCTCACTCCTGGAAATTAATAACTGGAGCTGGGACAACAGGCCGGATGGAATCTCAATTGGCGGGTGGGGATTAAGTCTGCGTCCGCTTGATATGATGAAGTTTGGTCAATTATATTTAAATAAGGGACGCTGGAATAATGTACAGGTTATTCCTGAGAGCTGGATTGCAGAATCGACCATGCCACTTTACAAAGTAAATAATTGGTGCGATTACGGATATCAATGGTGGCGCTATGGTAGCAATATGGCAGAAGTAAATGCAACTGGAATTACTTTTGCATCGGGTAGAGGAGAACAATTCATATGGGTAATACCAGAGTATAATGCGGTTGCAGTATGTACTGCCTGGAATGACGGCCAATCGAAACTGGAACCTGTGCTTTGGGAGTATATTCTAAAAGCGCTGGATAAGTGAAAAAATGNGAACAAAAAATTACCACAAAAACCTAAATTCTCCCTGCCAAATGTGAAATTACCGGTAATGTCACATACTTCCTTAAATGTAGGACTGATTCTTTGTGTATTATTTATTTGAAAAATTAATGATTTGACTGAACCGGGAATCCCGGAAAGAGAGGTTGCAAAACCAGTAACCGTATTAACACATTAACGAAACACAAAATGTCCCAAACAGCTTTATGGCAGCTGCTTAGGATAGTTATTGCAATTGTAGTTTCACTTTATTCTATGAGAAAAGGAGCAAATGATTCTATTTTGAAGAAGAAAAAGAATGCTTATCCCTTTTAATTACTCTTGAATATAAGCGATCTAATATTTTTCGTAACTTGTAGTCAGATTCTTAGAAATGTTAGATTAATTTTCTTAAACCCCCAGCTATGAAATATTTACACCGTAACTTGTTTGTAGTATTCCTTAGCCTATTGCCTGTTTTATGCTCTGCTCAGGAAAGCCCACCGGCACCAAACCGTGGCAGCGTATTGCCGGGTTTTATTATTACTCTTCAGGGGGATACCGTAAGAGGGTATTTATTGAATATAAATCTCTGGCTAAATCAAAAAATGACTTTTCTCTACAAAGATCCGGACGACCGTGAAGGAAGGGTCAGGTACACGCCAAAAGAGATCAGGGCTTACCAGGTAGGCCCAAGGTATTATGAAAGTATTACACATTCTTTTACCAACAGTATACGTTCGGAGAATTTTATTTTACGAAAGGTCGATGGACCGATAAAATATTACGTTTGGTATTTTGATGAGGACAAAACCAAACTCATGGTCTGGGATAAAATCTCGCTGGCTGATTTAGGAAAGGCATTCCTCTTTGATGAAAGCGAACTCTGGAAAGATGAGTTCGGAAAGAAAGAAAATGAAGAGACGCTTAC
>JGI24138J36424_10000266_pt1 | contig 15658 bp, 9 predicted proteins | sample BarGraNGADG00312_2_FD_36424 | JGI IMG/M metagenome (IMG submission 36424) | reverse complement strand
GCCGGTGACTCTTCGAGTGCGGGTGGCTCGATGGGTTGCGCCGGTTGCTCGANNGGTGCTTCAACGACAGGGGCTTGCTCCACCGCGGGTGGCGCCTCCGCCTTCAAGACCGGGGCGGGGAGCTCGGGAGGAGACGCTTCAACTAACGGCGCCGGGGCGATCTCCTCGACGGCCATCGGCTCCGGCGCGGTCACGTCGCCCTTCAGCCTGCGCAGTGATTTCTCGGCGCTGCTGCGCACCATGACACTCTGGTCCTTTGCCACTCTCTCGAGGACCGGGACCGCGGCCGGGTCGCCAAGACTTCCAAGAGCGATGCACGCGGCGGCCCTGATCTCGTCCGGCTGGCTCTTCTTGAAAAAGCCGCCTTTGCCGAGGAGCTCGGCCAGCTGCGGGATATAAGCGCTGTCTTTGAGGTCGCCGAGCGCCAGGCAGGCCGACTCGGTCACGCCCTGGTCCTCTTCCTTCCCGCGCGGCCCCTGAGCCTTGATCATGTCCAGAAGGAAGGGCGCGACCGAGGGGTCGCCGAACATCCCGAGCACCCTCACGGCGGTCCTCCTGACCGCGCTGCTCGGGTCGTTCGCCGCGTTCTTCACGGCGTCGATGGAGTCTTTCGAGCCGATGCGCGCCAGGCTTCGCACTGCCTCGCGTCGGATGCGCTCGTCCGGGTTCGTCGTCATCGCGGTCACCTGCGGAAGGCCCATTTCCAGCCTGAGGTCGGCGACCACGTTCAAGATGTTCCTGTATATATACCAGGGGTTCTCTTTCTCGAGCTCCCCGAGCAGCGCCTGGTAGCCGGGCTCGCCCGCGAACTTTATCGCTTCGAGCGCACGGTCCCGCAGCTCGATCTGCCCCCGGTCCTTGACCATGTCGACCAGCGGCGCAAGAGCGGTGGGCCCGAGGCTCGCCAGCGCCTGCACCGTCCTTGCTCTCTTGTCGTCGTCCTCCTCCAGGAGGAGCGCCTCGACGTCGATCATACCGTCCGGGCCCATCAGGTCGCCCATGACCTCAGTGGCAAACTTGACGAGCTCTTCACCCTTGCCCGAGTCCTCTGAGCTCTGCGTCATCAGAAGCTCGATCATCACGGAGGACTCTTCAGTCCGGCCGGACTTCATGAACAGCTCGGCCATCCTCGCGGCGGCGTCCATCTCAAGAGTGAAAGCCTCATAATCGTCCTCGCGCTCGAGGTCCTCGACCAGGCGCGGCCTGATCACGTCGACCGCCTGGAGGGCGTGCTCGTCGTCGAGACCGTCCAGAGTCTCCTTTATGAGCTTCGCGGCGAACCGCCTGACCGCCGGGGAATCCTGGCGCAGGTTCTCGACCATCTTGAGCAGCATGCCGGCCGCCAGGTCTGACTCCTCCATCGCGTAGAGCTGACGTATCTGGCGCGGAACGGTCTGGTCAACGCCCTCGTCGAGGTCCAGGTCCTCTTCCTCGAGGGGCCCGCCCAGCATCTGGTACGCGGACAGCAGGCGCGTGCCCGTGTGCGGATCGCGCTCCTCCTCTATTCCCGCTTCATCCAGCTTCTTGTCGATTGCTTCGCTGATCAGGTCGCCGCGGTCGTCGCGGACGCCGGTGAGCAGCTCGTTCAGGTCTCGAAGGCGCTGCTTCGTCCACTCGGTGTCGAGTTCTGTCGTCTCGCCCTTCATCTCGACGTACTCGTCGATGAGCGAGTCGATCATGTCGAGGAGCTGGTTGTCGGAGAGCATGGTGATCACGTTCTCGCGAACGTGCCTGATGTTGAGGGTCTCCGGGGCGTGGCCGGAGAGGACGCTCGTCATCTCCCTCGGGCTCATCTCCGCGATGACGCGCGTTATCTGGTCGCCCATCGTATCGCGAAGCTTTTCGTCGTCGATCTCGTTGACCATCTCGGCGAGGCTGCTCAGCGCCTCTTCGGCCTTCAGGCTCTTCATGAGGACGCCGCCCTCGTTGCCTTCCTCTCCGAGGAAGCGGGACAGCAAGCCGCCGACCTTGCCCGCGTCGGATAGGACGTCCACGAGCTCGCGGTCCTCGACGGTGCCCAGGTCGACCTTGCCCATCAGGTACCGCATGAGCAGCTCGTCCTTGAGCGCGTCGAGCGGCGCGGACGATCCCTGCACTCCGCCGATTATCTCACCGGTATCGCTCGTGGTGACCGCCACGTAAACGCGCTGGTTCACGGTGATATTATCGACTCCCTGCTCCTTGAGCTCGTCAGTCAGTTTGGCACGGTCGCTGACGTCTGACATCTCGGAGAGGATGGTGAAGAACGTCTGGAGTTCCTCGCCCTCGACGCCTTTGCGGAACTCTATGATGGACAGGCCGCGCTCGTTCATCCACTGGACGAACGACTTTATCGGCGCTTGGCCTGCTCGACGTCCGACAGCCGCACGTCGTTGACCATCAGGCTATTCTCTATGGTGGCGATGCTGATGACGTCCGAGCCCTCGAAGATTACGTCCAGGCCCTCTCTTGCTTTATCGAAGGTCTCCGTGACCATCGAGCTGGTCGGAGGGTACAGCCGCATGTTCACGGTCGCGGCATGCGCGTTCACGATAAACAGCACGGCATTTCGAGAATAGGCTTCTGGAAGCGCGTCTCCCGTGCCCGCTTGTGTGATTTCAGAGTCGCTCAAGCTATCTCCAAGCTGGTTTCCGGCCACCGCGCCGCCATGAATCGGGGTGCCTCTACCCCTCTTGGGCAAGGTGGTGTGAACGGAATAACATTATAGCGTAATTGTTCCCACACTTGAGAAAGAAGAACCAGAGCTCAGCCGCGGGTTACGGCGCCGAGCAGCCGCATGAGGCGGGCGGTCCCCGAGACCACGAACGACCTCGCGNTTCGCATCGCGTCCTCGAGGCTGACCGGGCCGGGGGTCACNCAGAATACGGGCACGCCGCCGGCTTCCTGATCATCGGCGACACTGCCTGCGACTATGATGGCTGGCACTCCCGCTTCGGCTGCCATCGCGGCGACGGCGGCGGGCGTCTTGCCCCTTGCCGTCTGGGAGTCGTAGCTTCCTTCACCGGTCAGTACCAGGTCGGCGCCCTCGATCCGCGAGGCGAGCCCTGTGACTTCTGCTACCAGTCGAGCCCCGCTGCTCACAGTCGCGCCACAGAACGCGACCAGCGCGGCGCCCAGTCCGCCGGCCCCTCCGGCGCCGGGAAGCTCGAGCACGTCAACGCCGAGCGTGTCCCTCATGAGGTGGCCCAGGTTCTCGAGGCCTCTGTCGAGCTCTTCGACCTGCTCAGGAGTGGCGCCCTTCTGTGGGCCAAAGACGCGGGCCGCTCCCTGCGGGCCGGTCAGTGGGCTGTCGACGTCCGAGGCGACGAGGAACCGCGCTTCTTGGATCCTGGGATCCCGGCCGGAAGTATCTATTGTTCGTATCAAGGAAAGTGAGGACCCTTGGCCCGGAACCTCGCGGCCCCGCTCGTCGAGGAACCTGTAGCCCAGTGCTTCGGCGAGCCCCGTCCCCCCGTCGACAGTGGCGCTGCCGCCGATCCCGACTATGATCCGGCCGCATCCGGCGCCCAGCGCTTCGAGCACAAGCTCGCCGGCTCCCCGGGTCGTTGTCAGCATCGGGTCTCTGTCGCTCTCGGGAACAAGCGAGAACCCTGACGCCTGCGCCATCTCTATCAACGCGGTGGGACCGGCGCCGTCCGCCAGTCCTGCGACGGAGCCGTTTTGTGCCGGAAGGAAAGCCCAGCTCGCCAGCACCACCTGGCCAGGCAAAGGGCCGTGGACTTTCTTCCGTCGGATCTCGGCGCCTGTGGCGGCCGCAATCGCCTCGACCGTTCCTTCACCGCCGTCAGCCATTGGAAATAACTCCAGAACGGCGCCGGGCTCCACGAGCCTTATGCCCTCGGCCATTGCGCCGGCCGCCTCGACCGCGCTGAGGCTTCCCTTGAACTTGTCGGGCGCGATAATTATCCGCATGCACATAGTGTAGGGCTTAATCTGGGGACAGGCACCAAATTAAGTTAAGGTGAGCTGTTCGGCCAGGTCGACGGCCTCGGCCGCGGTCCGTGCCTTTATCAACCCGCGTTGCCTGGGGTCGCGGCGCTCGAGTTCCCACGTCTGAAGTCCTATCACCGGCTTGCCCATCTTCAGGCCGAAGGCAATCTCCGACAACGTCCCGTAGCTGCCGCCGACAGCAATGACCGCGTCGCCTGAGAGCACGACCAGCGTGTTTCTTGCATGGCCCAGGTCGGTGGGGATGCTGACACTGAGCCACTTGCTCGCGCGGGCCCGGTCAGAGTCGGGGAGGATGCCGACCGACGTGCCATCCTCGTCGTGCACTCCACGGGCCGCTGCGTCCATCACACCGCCAAGGCCGCCACACACCATTACATGTCCGCGCTTTGCAATCTCGGTACCAACCTGGTAGGCGAGGTCGAGCAGTTCCCGGGGACATTCTGAAGCGCCTGCCACTGTTATGTACATTCCTGACCTCCGCCGGTCGGTGCCGCGCAGACACGTGATCCTGCACAAAGATTATAAGGCCATTTTATCCCGGCGCGACCGGCCTCGAGCATGGTTTGACATACCCCACACCATATTAGAGAATCAACCCAACATGGGGGGCAGCGGATTGACTGAGGAGCGGGAGACTATCATGGTGGGGCGGCTCGCATCGGCCATTAATTTGACCAGCGGGGTCCGCTGCATCCCCTGCCTTACAATCAACGATACGAAAGTCGCATCTCCTTCGTAGAACCGCGTTCCACTTCGCCTCGAGCGACATGAACGCGCGTCGCAACGCAAAGCCCGCATCGCTCGAAGGGAGCTGGTTCGCATGGCAGACACTGTACTGGTCACCGGCGCGTGCGGCTTCATCGCCCCTTACATCGTTGAGGAGCTGTTGCGCAAAGGTTACGGCGTCCGCGCGACAGACCTGCCGGGCGCGGACTTCAGCCACCTCGAGCCTCTGGCTTGCGACATCTCAACGGCCGATCTCCTCAAGAAAGAAGAGGCCTCCGCGGTCATGGACGGTGTCGACATGGTCATCCACACCGCCGCGCGCATGAACTATTACCTCGACCGCTCGTCCTACGAGCTCGCCAACTATCACGTCACGGTCAACACCTGCGAGGCGGCGCTGGAAGCCGGCGTCAAGCGCTTCGTCCACTTCTCCACGTGCGACACTTACGGCCCGCCCAGTACTCTCCGGTCGACGAAAAGCACCGCCAGCGACCGCTAAACCTTTACGCGGTCACGAAACTTTTCGGTGAGCGGGCGGCCCTTCGATACCACGCGGAAAAAGGTCTGCCGGTCTCGGTCATCAGGCCGACCGCGGTCTACGGCCCCAGGTGCGTTTACATCATGGGCCTCTTTCTGGCCGTCCCCATCATGGTGCGCGAGCTCGGCGTGAAGGTGATGCCGTTGCCGAAAGAAGGTTTCCTCGGCAACATGGTGCACGTCGAGGACATCGCGGGGGCGACCGTCTTCGTAATGGAGCATGAGAGCGCGGCAGGCGAGGCGTACAACGTCTCGGACGACTCGAGCATGCCGGCGGGCGAGCTCGTCGAGACCATCCTCGACTCGATCGGCGTCCGTTCGATGCGCCTGCTGCCTTTCCCCGACCTGCTGGTCTCGCTGCTGTCCCGGCTCGGCAGCCACCTTCCCAAAGCAGTCTTCACCTATACCTCCGACCTGCTCCAGCGCCGCTGGGACAGGGTCGTCGTCGAGCACGACCTGGTCCCGATGTTAAAGCCGCGCTTCGACCCCGGCTTCACGGCGTTCGGGCGTGGCAACTACGACTTCGACAACGGCAAGTTGAAGGCTCTGGGCTACGAGCTCCGGCACCCGGTCTTTAAGGACGGCTGGAACTCGAGCGTCCGCTGGTATGAGGAGCAGGGCTGGATACCGCCGCGCCCGAGCACGTGAAACGGGCGTTCCGGCGAATTGGGGGATACTCGCGAAAGGCAGATGACGGCACCTCTTCCGTCAAATCCCCTATGATGAGAAACCTCTTCCCTCCCGATACTGTCTATAGATAGATATGACTGGGTGGGAAGAACCGGACCAGAATCCTGGTCCGGTTCTTCATTTAAGTGGTGTATTTGTACATCGTGCCCAGCGCCCGGAGCGCGCGCTCCGGAGACGAGTAAGCGGGAACGCCGATGCCTTCGATCGACCTCTTCCACGCCACGTGCATGTCCGCTTCGCCGGCCATCAGCACGGCCGCAAGTGGCATGTCCGGATGCGCGGACTTGAGAGAGGAGAACAGGCCCGCGGCATCGAGGCTCGATTCGGGGATCAGCGTGAAGATGGCGACAAGCATGTCGATCGACGGGTCGGCGGCGAGAGCGGGGGCGACCTTGTTGTACGTGGCTTCCGCGCCACCGGACTCGATCCCGGCCCACACGTCCGCCGGGTTGGTCGCAGGCGCCCATTCTGGCAGCGCTTCCCGCATCCGTTCCACGGTCTCAGGCTGGAGGGCAGGGATCTCGAGCCCGTACTTCCCCGCGGCGTCCGCGGAAAGCACGCATCCGACACCGGTGATCGAGACTATTCCCACCCTGTTGCCCCTCGGGAGGGGAAGCCACTCGAAAGCCTTGGCGCAGTCGAACATCTCCTCGAAGTCGTCGACGCGCAGCGCGCCTGCCTGCTCGATCACCCCGGAGTAGACCGACTCGCTGCCGGCGAGCGCACCGGTGTGGCTTGCGATTGCGTGCCGCCCCGTCTCACTGCGTCCGCTCTTCAACACGAGGACCGGTTTCTTCGAGGCAGCGCTCCTGAGGACCGAGAGGAACCGGGCCCCGTCGCGCGCTCCCTCGGTGTACATGCCCACTACTTTCGTCCCATCGTCATCAGCAAGATGCGCGAGCAGGTCGTTCTCGTCGATGTCGGCTTTGTTTCCGAGGCAGGCGATCTTCCTTATCCCGAAATACTCCGAGGTGTTTATCCAGCGCGCGATGCCGCTCGCGAACATGCCGGTCTGCCCGAAGACGGACATGCCTCCAGCTCTGAGGCGGTCGAGCGTCACTATGGATGTCGCGAGGCCGGAGCCTGTGTTGATCGTGCCTATGCTGTTCGGACCCATGACCCTCATGCCTGCGGGCGCGGCGATTTTCATGATGTCATTCTCGAGGCGCCTGCCCTCTTCTCCCGCGTCGGAGAACCCCGCGGCCGGGATGATAACGCTCTTCACGCCCGCGGAGGCGCACTCCTTCACCAGGTCCGCGGTCTGAGCGCGCGGCAACACCGCCACGACGAGGTCGGGAGCCGCCGGAAGGTCGGACAGCGACGGGTAGACCCGCAGCCCCAATATCTCTCCCGCGGACGGATTGACCGGGTAGATGTCGCCGGTGAAACCGAACTCGAGCATGTTCGCCACTATCGTGTGGCCGCCTTTTCCGGGCGTCCTGGACGCGCCCACGACCGCGACCGATGAGGGCTCGAAAAAGTCCTTTAGACCTTTATCCTGTTTGTTCATACGGTGACCACCCCTGCCGTTCCATCGGCAGTCTAACCATTCGCAACCCCGTTGCCAAATGGGTATGATCCTTGTTTGGGAAAGATCCGGGACGAGACAGGCGTCGTCTACCACCCGACCGGAGGCCTGCAGTGTCACGCGCGACCGGAAAGAAGCCGGAAAGAAGCCAGAGAAGAACGCCTGGCGCCGAGGGCCGGCGAGTTGATCGACTCACCCCCACCGACGCCGCGGGTGATGACCGCCTTTTCCTCGAGCTCGCCCTCGCGATGCCGATTCCTTGCGCCGTCTTCAAAGGCACTGAAAGCGACGTTTCACGGTACCGCCTACTGGCCGCCAACCCGGCTTTCGAGCAGGTCGCCGGTCGCGGGAGTACTGACCTGATCGGCCAGGACTTCTCAGAGTGTTTCGGCACGGTCCTTCCTGAAAACCTCATTGCGCAGTCAGGCCAGGCTCTGTCATCGGCAAAAAAAGCCGTGATCCCGGAGGTGCGCCTTGCGACTCGCCGGTACGGCGAGCGCGTCTTCTGCGTCACCGTGTTCCCCGTCGAAAAAGGCGCTCTCGGCATGACTTTCGAGAACGTCACCGCGCGCGCCAGGGAGGCCGAGGCCCTGCGCAACTGCACCGGTGACATGCGCCTCGATAAAGAGGACCTCCAGAGGTCCCTGCGCAGCAGCGAAGCCCATTTCAGGTCGATAGTAGAGAACACGTCCGACATCATAGGCATCGTCAACGATGAAGGGCGCCTCGAGTTCATCAGTCCCGCGGTGGAGGTCTTGAGCGGCTTCAGCGTGGAAGAGCTCACGGGCGCCAGGTTCACCGACTTCGTCCATCCCCAGGACCTCGAGGACGCCTTTTCCAAGTTGTCCGCTCTGGACGGGACGCCGCCGGGCACCGTGAAGATGAGCGTCCTCAGGTTCCGCTCGAAGGACGGAAGCTGGCGAGTCGGTGAGTCCGCCGGCAAGGTGGTCCAGGACGCCAGCGGCCGCTTCAAGGCTGTCTGCATCGTACGCGACGTGACCGACACGCGCCTCCTCGAGGACGAGGTCAGAACCTCCGAGGAAAAATACCGCGGACTGTACGAGTCTCTCGTCGAAGGGGTCGTGTCAGTAGACATGGATGGGCGAATACTGGACGCCAACCAGGCCTGGCTGGACATGGTCGGCTACACCATCGAAGAGGCCCGGGCAATGACCTATCAGCAGTTGACGCCTCCCGAGTGGCGCGCGGCGGAAGATGACATCATCCGTTCCCAGGTCAAAGCGCGCGGCTACTCCGACCAGTACGAGAAGGAGTACGTCCGGAAGGACGGATCGGTCGTCCCGATCAGCCTCCGGGTCTGGCTGAACGTGGGGGAAGGCGAGCCCTCGGGTATGTGGGCGATCGTAAGGGACATCACCGAACAGAAGAAGGCGGCCCGCGATCTTGAAGCGGCATACGCGGACCTGGAGGGCTTCGCCCACACAGTTTCTCACGACCTCAAGACTCCGTTGTCTTCGGTTGAGATCGCCGTGTCGACGCTGCCCCTGCTTCTCGACGGACCGGCCTCGTTAGATCAACGAGAGCAACTGGCCGAACTCGTCGACCTGATATCGCGCAACGTCCTCAAGTCCAGGAACCTGATCGACGGGCTCCTCGCGCTCGCCTGCGCGGGCAGAGACCGTGGCGTGGTGCGATCGATAGATGTGGCCGATGTCGTCTCCAGGCTTCTCGAGGACATGTCGCCTCTTCTCGAGTCACGTGGCGTGGAGGTCTTCATGGACGACGACCTCGGCCACCTGACCGCGGACGAGACCCATCTCTACCAGGTCTTCTCCAACCTGATCGGAAACGCGGTCATGCACAACGCCGGTGACGCTCCGCAGGTCTGGGTCTCCTACCTCGGCACGTCTCCCGTGGGCAGCCGCTACATGGTCAAGGACAACGGCCCCGGCATACCCGATTCGGTCCTTGATGACATCTTCGTGCCGTTTCACAGGAGCGGGGGGAGCAGCGGTACGGGGATCGGCCTGAGCATAGTCAAGAAGATCGTGAACGCGTATGGCGGTACCATCACCGCCAGTAACGATGACGGCGCCTGCTTCGATTTCGTCCTCGGCTCACCCGTGCGCCTGTAAATCAAGATCGCGAAGTCGAACGCGTACTTTTCCGGTCCACAACCGTTCTAACATTCGCAGAGAACTTCTGGTGGTGTCATGGACAAGCGAACCAACCTCACAAAATACTTCCGGTCGGGGCTTCGGCCCGCGGGCAAAGACGCTGACGCAAGGCGCATCGACTATCCGGCTGCCGCGCGCGGTTTGAAGAAATCCATATTCATCATCTACGTCATCGGCCTGCTGATAATAGTCGCGGTGGATGTCGTCTACTTGAAGACCGGGGACAAGACCGCCACGATCTTCCTCGCCGACCTGATCCTCTACAATGCCGCGGCGCTCGTTCTGGGGTTCGTCATCTACCAGGTGACCGCCCGCGGATGGCTGCGCGCTTACGCCTCGGAGAGCACGCTGTTCTCCATCACGGACGTCTCCGCCGACGCCGTATATTCTATCGGCGCGGACAGCCTCATCACCGCCTGGAGCAAGGGCGCTGAGCGCATCTTCGGGTACAGTGAAAAGGAGGCGCTCGGCCAGACCGTCGGCATAGTCCTTCCGGACGACTTCATGGAACGCGACGTCGAGATCCTCGGGCCGCTCCTCACGGAGGGCATCGTAACCGGACACCGCACGCTTTCGGTTCGCAAGGGCGGCGTAGTCTTTCCTTCAGAGGTCTCCGCTTCGCTTCTCAAGACGCCCGGCGGCGACCCCGCGGGCATCCTGTTCGTCTCGCGTGACGTGACGCGCCAGGTGGCGCTGGAGAACGACCTGCACGAGGCGCGCGACGAGCTGGAGATAAGGGTCGAGGAGCGCACCGCCGAGTTGAAAGAGGCCAACCGGATGCTCAAGCGCGAGATCGGTGAGCGCACTCGTGCCCAGATCGCTCTCCGCGAGAGCGAGGAGCACTTCCGCTCCCTCATCGAGAACGCGACAGACATCATCGTCGTTGTCGACCACCTCGCGCGGGTCGAGTATGTGAGCCCTTCCATCGAGAGGGTGCTCGGCTTCGCCCCGCCGGAGCTGTCGGGGATCGACGCTTTCTCGATGGCGCACCCGGACGACGTGCCCGAGATCGCCCGGGCGCTCGCAGAGACGACAGTCGCGAGCGGGATAGTGCGCAGCGCCGAGTTCCGCTTCCGCCACAAGGACGGCAGCTACCGCATGCTCGAGGGCATCGGCACGAGCGTCATCGACGACCTCGGAAACATCCGCATCATCATCAACGGCCGCGACATAACGGAGCGCAAGGGAGCAGAGAAGAAGATCAGCATCCTCAACGAGGAGCTCGAGCAGAGCGTCGCCGACCTCCAGGGTGTCAACAAAGAGCTCGAGGCGTTCAGCTACTCTGTCTCGCATGACCTGCGCGCGCCGCTGCGGGCCATCGACGGTTTCGCCAGTATGCTCCAGGAAAACCACTCGGAGGTCATGGACGCCGACGCCAGGAGGTTGCTGGACATCGTCATCCGCAACGCGGGACAGATGGGCGAGCTGATTGAAGGCTTGCTGCAGTTCTCGCGGTTCGGCCGCCAGGAGATGCGCTTCGTCGAGGTCGACATCAGAGACATTGCCTTGACGGTCTTCAGCGAGCTGACAGAGGGGGACGGGCAGCGGGCGGACTTCCTGCTTGGAGACCTGCCCCCGGCCATCGGAGACCCGATGTTATTGAGGCAGGTCTACGCGAACCTTATTGGCAACGCGCTCAAGTTCAGCGCCCGCGAGCCGAAGTCTGTTATCGAAGCCGGATGTGACGCACACGGCGACGAGAACGTCTACTTCGTCCGCGACAACGGCGTAGGTTTCGACATGGACTACGCGGACCGGCTCTTCGGCGTCTTCCAGCGTCTTCACAGTACCGAAGACTTCGAGGGAACGGGCATCGGTCTCGCCACGGTCCAGCGCATCGTGCACCGCCACGGTGGCCGCATCTGGGCTGAGGGAGCCGAGGGCGACGGAGCGACTTTGTATTTCACGCTCCCGGTGGAAGCCGGCTGAGCCGTGACGCGGCAGCGCGTCAATTGTGATGGCAGGCATTGCTTTCAGCGCGTCGTACACGAGATTTCAGAAGACCGTTCCGGCCTGCGGACGTTTTCGATTTTGGGGGTAACATGAGCGGGCAGATCAAAGTTCTGATGGTCGAGGACAGCAAGCAGGACGCGGAGCTTGTCCAGTACGAGCTCAAGAAGGGCGGACTGGACTTCGTCGCAAAGCGCGTCCAGACAAAAGAAGGCTTCAACGATGCGATCTTCGGGTTCGAGCCCGACATCATCCTCTCCGATTATCAGCTCCCTGCCTTCAACGGCATCTCCGCGCTGGCGGTGGCGGTGATCGACGCGCCCGACGTGCCCTTCATCTTCNTGTCGGGGGCGATCGGCGAGGAGCTCGCGATAGAGACTCTCAAGGGCGGGGCGACAGACTATGTCTACAAGAACCAGCTCACTCAGCTGGTGCCCGCGGTCACCCGGGCGCTCGACGAGGCGAAGGAGAAGCACGCGCGCAGGCGAGCCGAGGAAGGCCTGCGGCGGACGCTCGCCCGGATGCAGGTCATGCTCGACCAGACCGTTGACGCGCTGGCCTCAATAACCGAGATCAGGGACCCCTACACCGCGGGGCACCAGCAGCGCGTCTCGCTGCTGGCGAGCGAGGTCGCGCGTGAGTTCGGGCTGCCCGGCGACATGGTAGAAGGGATCCGGGTCGCTGGCACGCTTCACGACATAGGCAAGATCGCGGTCCCTGCCGAGATCCTGACCAAGCCGACGAAGCTCGCCGAGATGGAGTTCGGGCTGGTCAAGATGCACTCGCAGGTCGGTTACGAGATACTCAAGGGAATCGATTTTCCGTGGCCTGTGGCGCAGGCGGTCCTGCAGCATCACGAGAGGATCGACGGCTCGGGCTATCCAGGGGGGCTCGAGGGCGACAATATAATCCCGGAGGCGCGGATCCTCNCAGTGGCGGACGTGGTCGAAGCAATGGCCTCGCACAGGCCGTACCGGCCGGCTTACGGCATCGACAGNGCCCTCGCCGAGATCGTCCGGGGCCGCGGCACCGCCTATGACCCGGAGGTCGCGGACGCTTGCGTGACGCTCTTCAAAGAGCGCGGTTTCACGCTCGACCGGTAATTCTTTGGCAGCCGTCCCGAGGAAAGGGCGATCGGCTTGAGCGCCTTCACCGAACATGAAGACTCCAGGCTCCGCATACTGATGCTCGAGGACAACCCTGTGGACGCCGAGCTGAACGAGTACGAGCTCCGCAAAGGCGGCATCGTCTTTTCGGCCCGCAGGGTTGACACGCGGGAAGGCTTCGAGAGGGAGCTCAAGGAGTTCCACCCTCAGATAATACTCTCCGACTTCGAGCTGCCGGCGTTCGACGGCATATCCGCGATGCTCGTCGCCGAGTCGCAAAGCCCCGACGTGCCTTTCATCTTCGTCACGGGCGTCATGGGCGAGGAGATGGCGATCGATTTCCTCAAGCGCGGCGCGACCGATTACGTCCTCAAGGACCGGCTCTCGCGTCTCGTGCCCGCCGTCAAGCGCGCCATGGAAGAGGTCGACGAGCGCTCCGAGCGGAGGAGCGCGCAGGCGGCGCTGCGCGAATCGGAGGAGCGGTACAGGACGATCTTCGAATCGACCGGCACCGCCATGTTCACGATGGACGAGGGTGGGACCATCTCCTTCGTGAACCACGAGTTCGGTCGGATGACCGGCTGGACGGCAGCGGACGTGGACGGTGGGCTCCGCATCAACGACCTGCTGGGCGACGATCCCGTCGAGTCCGAATCCATGCTCCGCTACCACAGGGAGGTGCTCGGTGGATGACACCCTTCACCGCTGCACTTCGAGACGCGCGTGGTTTCGCGGCAGGGAAGCGTCGTGGAGGTGCTCGCGAGCATCAACCTGCTTCCCGGTACGCGGCGAAGCATCGTGTCGTTCATCGATGTAAGCCGGGAGAAGTCGTACGAGGAAGAGCTCAAGGACCGGGCCGAGCGACTCAGAGAATTCATGGCCATCGCCTCACACGAGCTCCGTCAACCCATAACGATCATCAAGGGCTACACTGCCACGCTCGCCGAGTACACGTCGAAGCTTTCGGGAGAGTCGGTGCTGGAGATCTACGACACCATGGACAACTCGGCAGAGCGGTTGACCAGGATCGTAGACGAGCTCATGGACGTCTCGAGGATCGAGAAGCAGGAGGTCGTGCTGGACAGGTCGCCGGCCATCCTNAGGCAGGTGATCGACGCCGCGGTCGAGACCGTCCGGAGCCGCGGGGCCAATAACACCATAAACTTGCAGGTCTCGCCGGCGGACCTCGCCGTCGCCGTCGACCCCGGCAAGATCGGCCAACTGCTTGTCGTACTCCTCGAGAACGCCGTCAATTTCTCGCCGCCCGCCTCCGAGATCGACGTGAGCGCGGGCATAACCGGTGGCGGCATCCTCGAAGTAAGGGTGATGGACCGCGGCCCCGGGATACCCGCCGAGGACTCCGAGAGGGTCTTCGAGCGCTTCTTCCAGGTCGACGATGTTCTGCACCACTCGAAGCCGGGCGTCGGACTCGGGCTGTACATCGCGCGGGAGATAGTCAGCGCCCACGGAGGCGCTCTCAGGTATGAGCCTCGGGTGGGCGGGGGTTCCACCTTCCGCTTCACGATTCCCGTATGACCCTTCGCTTGTGCCCGGCGTCCCTCTGGCATGCATGAGGCTCCACGCTGCCACGGTGCTCGAGCGCGGTTATAATTAGAAGGCATCCGCCGAACAGTACGCCGCGGACAATAATGGACAAAGAACTTCGGATCGTCATGCTCGACGCCAACTCGGCCGACGCGGCGTCGGTCGAGCAGGAGCTTCGCCGCGCCGGAATATCTTTCAACGCCCGGAGGGTCGAGACAAGACAGCAGTTCGAAGAGAGCCTCGAGCAGTTCGCGCCGCACCTTGTGCTCGCCGACTACTGGCTGCCTTCTTTCGATGGGATCTCCGCACTCGCGCTGTCCCTCGAGAAAGCGCCTGGGGTCCCGTTCATCTTCGTGTCCGGCGCGCTGGGCGAAGAGCTCGCGATAGATGCTATGAAGAACGGCGCCACCGATTACGTCCTGAAGGTCGGTCTGTCGCGGCTGGTCCCCGCGGTCCGAAGGGCGCTGCGCGAATCCGAAGAGGTGGCCGAGCGCAAACGCGCCGAAGACAAGCTACGCGAGAGCGAGGAGCGGCTCAAGACCATCCTGGGGGCCGTGTCGACCGGGGTCGTGATTATCAACCCCGCGGACCACAAGATCGTCGACGCCAACCCTGCCGCCGTTGAGATGATCGGATTCCCGCTCGAGGGCATCGTCGGCCAGACGTGCCACAAGTTCATCTGCCCGGCGCAGAAGGGCCAGTGTCCCGTCACGGACCTCGGCGAGGAAGTCGACCACGAGGAGCGCGTGCTCCTGACGGCAAGTGGCGACTCGATTCCGATCCTGAAGACCGCGAGCCGGGTCGTGCTGGAGGGGCGGGAGCACCTGCTCGAGAGCTTCGTCGACGTCAGCGAGAGAAAGAAGATGGAGAGAGCCCTCCGCGAGAGCGAGGAAGCCGCACGCACTCTTCTCAATGTCCCGATAGGTTCGGTCAACATGATCGACGCCAAGGGCACGGTGCTCGCGATAAACGAGACCGGGGCTCAGTCGCTGGGGCTCCCCGTCGACGAGATCGTCGGCCGCCGCATATATGACCTGATGCCGCCGGAGCTGGCCCGCTCGAGGGAGGACAAGGTCAAGCGCGTCGTCCGCAGCGGCAAGCCCGTCCAGTTCGAGGACGAGCGCGAGGGCAAGTATTTCGAGAGCATCCTCTTTCCTGTCGCCGACGAGAAGGGCAAGGTCAGCAGGGTCGTTGTGTTCGCGCAGGACATAACCGAGCGCAAGCAGGTCGAACTCGCGCAGCAGAAAGACCGCGACTTCATCTCCAAGGTCCTCGACACCGCCGGCGCTCTCGTCCTGGTGCTCGAGCGCGAGGGTCGCATCGTCCTCTACAACAGGACCGCCGANGAGGTCTCCGGCTTCTCGTTCGCCGAGGTCCGCGGCAAGCTCCCGTGGGACGTCCTCATGGTCCCGCCGGCCGCGAGACAGTCGCGGGCCCGCTTCAAGCGCATCGCCTCGAGCGAACAGGTCCCGCCGTGGGAGACGCAG
>JGI24138J36424_10000264_pt1 | contig 15698 bp, 14 predicted proteins | sample BarGraNGADG00312_2_FD_36424 | JGI IMG/M metagenome (IMG submission 36424) | reverse complement strand
AGTTTTTCCAGTTTCTGATGAACAAAGTCGATTAGCTTTTTGTCGGCATCAAACCGCACTGAATGAATCTGAATGTTCATAGTAGTACCTCCTGATTTATTGATTAATATTTACGCCCTTGGATGAGCCTGTTTATATACTTTCTTGAGTTTTTCAAAGGTGTTGTGCGTGTATATCTGTGTTGCGGATAAATTTGCATGTCCCAGTAATTCCTTTATTGAATTAAGATCCGCACCTCTGTTAAGCATGTGTGTTGCAAAAGTATGACGCAAAATATGGGGGCTCTTCTTCTCAATTGTGGTTACCATGCCAAGATATTTATTCACTGTAGTGTAAACATATTTATCATATAACTTGTTCCCTTTATCAGTAATAAAAAACCAACCATTGTTAACCGGAACAATATTTTCATCCCGCACCTTNATATATTCTTCCAAACGTTTAATAAATGNTTTAACAATAGGAATGATCCGTTGTTTATTTCTTTTACCGGTTACTTTCAAAGAACAGTCAGTCAGATCCAGGTCGTTATCCCTCAGCCCGATCAGCTCTGCTCTTCGCATCCCGGTGAGATATAGAAGCTCAATGATCGTACGGTTCCTAATGCCTGCAAATCCATCACCAAAGCTGAAATTGTCAAGCAGAGCGGTAAGAGCCTCTTCTTCAACAAAAACAGGAAGGGTCTTTTTCCGCTTTGGCAAAACGACCTTCTCAAGAGGATCACTTTTAAGAATCCCCTCCTTTCTTAAATAGCGGTAAAAAACCCGCAGACAGGAGATTTTTCTATGAACNCTTACTGTTGAATAGCCCTTGTCCAGCATACTGACAATCCAGGCCCTTATATCATGCGAAGTAACTGCAACAGGGTCCNCGGGAAGTCCAAGTGATAATAAAAATGAGTAAAACTGATCAAGATCATTTAAATACGACCTGACAGTATGCAGCGAATACCGCTTTTGGATTTGCAGATATTGTANGAACGATTCCTTATGGCTCATGAAGGAACCTTTTTATCTGTTATGTTAAATAAATAAGATGCCTGATGGCGAATCACTCTTCGCTTTCCTGCATCTTCTGAACATACATTGCCTTCTTGATTTCTTCTCTCCGGCGTACTGAAGGCTTTATAAAGGCCTGACGTGAACGTAATTCACGGATTACTCCCGTCTTTTCAAATTTTCTTTTGAACTTTTTTAAAGCTCTTTCGATGTTTTCGCCTTCTTTTAATGGTACAATGATCATAGTTAATATTTCTGTTTTAAAACGAGGCGCAAAGTTAGAAATAGAAAAAGTCTTTTCAAAACATTTGGGTAAATAATTTATCCTGATAGCTATATTTTTGGCTTTTAGTTTATTAATTTTTGCTGCAAAACATCGGTTTTGTATTTCCTAAATTACAACTTTTTTAAGGGATTTCCAAATTAATTAATCAGGAACTGACTTCCTCTGAACAAAGTATTGTTAGAAAACTGTACAAATTCCCCCTTCAAAAGGGGAACTGAATAGAAACAGCCCTCTTTGAAGGGGGATAGGTACAATAGAATTTCGATAACTTTCACATTAAATAAATTCTATTCATCATACTTTAGATAGGGTTCTACTTTCCTGGCCTTATCAGAAGTAATTAATTTNTTCTCTATAAGGTCATTAATTCCTGTTATTCTACCTTTCAATTCCCTGTACTTTAAAATTGCACTTACCTCATATTTTTCAAAATATGGAAAACGTATAAGTTCTTTATACCCGGCCGAATTAATATCAATTCTTGTAATTACAGTCGAATCTGCAAATATTCTCCTCTGTATAGACTCAAATGTCTCAACCGTTAATCCATAAACCTCTTTTAGCTGGTCAATTCTGGCAAAACCTCCGAGCAAACGTCTGTATTTTATGATCCTGGCCGATAACACAGGCCCGATTCCCGGAAGTCTTACAAGTGTTGAAGAATCGCTATTGTTAATATCAATTCTCGGTTTTTGTGGTAGCATGGAAGAATTACTGACCTTTTCAGCTTTTGCCTTCCTGAATTTAACAAGTGGGATAAGCTTTTCAGCCTTCGGTCCTTCAATTCCATAAACCTTTTTAATATCCGACGGTCGTCTGAATTTTGCTCCTTTGCTTCTGTAGCTTATCAGCGTATTTGCCTCTTTTGCAGTTAGTCCGAGTTTCAAAAGTGTATCATATGATGCGGTATTTGGATCAAAAGAGAATGGGTCACCATGATATGAACCATCTTGTATAAAAGGTCCTGAAGGCTTTTCCACTGCCGAAATAGAGGAAGTAATATCTTCGATACTAATATTGCTCAGAGGTATTAAATATCTCAGTCCGATTATCACAATTACAATTAAAAGCAGGATAAATGATGATCTTCTCTCCCTCCGGGTAAAGCCAAACCAGTTCTTAATTGGTTCCCTGTTTAAATTCATTATAACAAATGCAATGAGACAAATGCAATTTATGCAATTTCAGGGAAATATCAAGTAATGGAATACTGATTTTTAAAAAGGATATCCGATCCCAAGTACGATCGTAAAATCCTCTCTCTTATATGGCCCGTTCAGAAATATCCACTTCGGGCCGGAATCATCGGGTTTCTTCCAGGGCCCCTGATTATTCGGTTGTGACCCTCTTACAAGCAAAGGATCCCGTAGTTTCATGCCTATATCAATCCTGGCTATTACGAATTTCAAATCGAATCTGAATCCGGTACCGGTACCTACTGCGATGTCTTTATAGAACTTGTTAAACTTGAATTGAGATCCGATTCTTGCCGCGTCATTTTTAAAACTCCATATATTCCCGGCATCAATGAAAACAGCACCCTCAAGTATCCAGAAAAGCTTAAACCGGTATTCTGCATTTGCTTCTAATTTAATATCTGCTGTTTCATTCAAAAACTTTGAAGTATCCCTGAATGAACCCGGACCAAGGGATCGTACCTGCCAGGCTCTGATACCATTCGCACCTCCTCCGAAATATTGCTTTTCGAATGGTACTGCATTAGAATTACCATATGGTATACCAATGCCAAAAAATCCCCGGTATACAATTGAACTTACGTCATTAAATTTATAATTATACCTGATATCCAGGTCGGTTCTGATATACTGTGCAAATGGCTGTCCCAACAGGTAATAGTAATAACTGCTATCCTTCAGTTGCGCTCCTGACAATTCCTTTTGTGATACAGCCATTTTTTTATGCACACCGGACAAATTATAAATCGCTGAAAGAAAATTCCCTGAAGTTTCAATATTTATCCTGAGAAACCAGTAATCTCTTGAATTTTTAATTTTCTGATCACTAAATATAAAAGAATAACCACCACCGAGTATTAAAACATCCTTATAACTGTTTGCCTGATAAGAGGATTTTCTTAAATACTCAGCAAATGCTGGAGCGATACTTGGAATTCTCACTAAGTCAAACTGAACAGGGTTAAAAATATGCTCCTGATAACCTGCCTTCCAGTTATAACCAAAAGAAGCATTAGCCACTGTCCGTGTATAAACTGGTAATTTCTGGAAGTCATAGGCTGCAAGTAATGTAGTCGAAGGATTATATTTTTTGACAAAGTCCTCAAATCGAATAAAAGGAAACTTAAATTTCGGAAGTCTCAGGCTCGCTTCCAGTCCATATTCCTCTGCACTTGACAGACTCTGGTCTTTTTGAGCATATGCTGCATAGGCTCCTTTCAGTTTAGTGCTGAAAAGTTCAGCTCCATGAAAAAGGTTTTTATGCTGGTAGATCAGGTTCAGAGCCCCTCCCAGGTTACCGGCCGAATTAGTTCCTTCAAGTTCGATTTTATATGACTGCTGACTAAGAAGAGTAAGCTGAATATTACAGTCGATCTTCAGTTCCATTCCCTGCAGACTTTCATTTTCCTTTGAATCATTAAAGTTAATGTTAATAAGACGATAAATTTTCAAAGCCAGAAGATGAGTCTGCGTCTCTTCAGTACTTGTTACGCTGTAAACTGATCCGGGTTTCAGATAGAGTGACTGAATAATAAGGTCATATTTTACTTCAGGTTTCTTCTTTGATGTGACAAAGTAGTAACCTCTGTAAAAAGTAGTGTCCAGACCCCTGTAATATGCCTCACGGCCAGCCAGGGCTTCGTTTGGCACAAAATCGGGATAGATGTAAATATTCTTAATTGAATAAACAGCGAAAGGACCTGAGCTTATTCTGTTATATGAATCCAGCTTTGTAAAATCCCTGACTATATATTTAATATCAACCTGCCTGTTTCCTATAATACTGTCAATCTTGAAAGAAATGTATTCGTTTGAGAATCCATAAAAACCATGGTCCCTGATATAACGCTCAAATCTTGTACGTTCAGCCGTCAGAATATCAACATCGTAGGGTTTTCCCCTTACAATAACACAATTCACTGAATCAAAATAAAAGAGATTCCTGATATTGCTGTCAGCTATCTCATAAGTGAGGTTACGAATGGTGTATGGCCGCAGCAAATCAACCTTATAGAAAACATCGGATTTTCTTTTGTCTGTAATCACAGTATCCGTAACAAGTCCGTCAAAATAACCCTTCGAGGCAACGTAAGATCTAATCTGGTCTTTTGATCTTAATGTTGCATTAGGATCATAAATAACAGGTTCTTCTCCAATGGTTCTTAACCAGCTATGTGGCCATTTCTCCTTTTTAATATTTGAAAGATTGTAAAGACCAAGATAAAACCTGGTGCCAAAAATCCTTTTATTCGGAATCTGTTTAATATATGGTACAAGGTCGCTTTTCTTGATACCTTCCTTATTTATATTAATGTGATTCTCGTTTAAAAGACTCTGCCCCTCAGGAACATATTTTGTTGNATTACATGAAGTTAACAGTTGAAAAAGTAAAATTAGGAAAAANCAGAATCCCGGATTNAACAGATTTATATATGAAATGGATTTTTTCAAAACGTACCTTAAAACTTANCTTAAAACATAAATTCAAATATATCAATAATAATCCGAACTGAAAGTAAAAAATCTAGCTCACTCAAAACGCTCGAAAATCAATACTTATATTTTATTAATTCTTGTATGTCATCTTAAAATCTTGAAATTTATTGCTCCTGGGACCATAACATTTTTAATAAATCAAATATACTTTGAGTGCTTTACTTTAAATTTGCGATTATTGCACTTTGATTTGATGCAAATAATATGATCAGCAAAAACAAAATAAAGTTTATAATCTCCCTTCAAAATAAAAAGGTAAGAGATGAAGAGAGACTATTTGTAATTGAGGGAGATAAACTTGTTAAAGAATTTTTAATCGCAAATATCCCAATAAAGATTCTTGCAGCTAAACCGGAATTTCTTAGCGGCCTGTCATCCGGTCTGCTAAGGTTTGTCAATTTAACCGAAGAAGTCAGCTATGGTGAACTTAAACAAATAAGCACACTTAAAACCCCGCAGAATGCTTTGGCAATTGTTCCTATGCCGGAGAATGAAATGAATTTACCAGAGGTGCTAAATCAATATTGCGTAGCCCTCGACTTTATTCAGGATCCGGGTAACATGGGAACAATCATTAGAGCTGCCGGCTGGTTTGGGATTAAGAACATAGTATGTTCAATGGATTGTGTGGATGTTTATAATTCAAAAGTAATACAGGCAAGCATGGGAGCATTGCTTCATGTAAATGTGTACTACTATGATCTTAAAAAACTGTTCGCATCAGCTGCTGAATATTCTGTTCCGGTATTTGGAACAATGCTTTCCGGTAACTCAATCTATGATCATAAGCCTTACAAAAAAGGCATTATTTTGCTTGGAAATGAATCAAAAGGAATTTCAACGGAACTTATACCTTTTATCACAGAGAGAATCAGAATTCCTAAATTCAGTGATGCCAGGGAAGGGATTGATTCACTTAATGTGGGTATGGCGGCCTCTATCGTTTTTTCAGAGTTTCTCAGAAAAACAGATCGAATAACTGATTAATAAAATTATATTTGCCAAAATTTACCAGGCCATGCCAAAATCAGATTTCAAAGTGTATGGCATCAGATGGATGATGCTGGTTGTATATATGCTTATGGTAGCCGTGAATCAGCTATTATGGATCACATTTGCTCCAATTACCGGTGAAGCCACAAAATACTATGGTGTTTCAGACCTCCGGATCGGAATACTCTCAATGTGTTTTATGATTGTGTACATAATTGTTTCCATTCCGGCATCGTGGATTATTGACAGATTTGGTATACGCATAGGTGTGGGGATAGGTGCTGTTTTTACAGGAGTTTTCGGATTGGTTCGTGGATTTGCTGGAACTGATTACAATCTGCTGCTGATGGCGCAGATCGGTATAGCCATAGGACAACCTTTCATTCTGAATGCTATTACTAAACTGGCTGCAAGATGGTTTCCTCTGGAAGAAAGGGCCACGGCTGCCGGCCTGGGTACTCTGGCAATGTATCTTGGAATCCTGCTGGGAATGATTCTTACACCATATCTGATTATTGGCTCAGGTATTGGCGGAATGTTATACATATATGGTATTATTTCAATTCTGACAACGGTTACCTTTCTTATTTTAATNAAAGAAGGACCCCCGACAGCACCTTGCCTGCCCGATCAGGAAGAACGCTCCCTGGTTTATGACGGATTCAAACAGACGCTCAGGACCAAAGACTTTATCATACTTATGATAATCTTCTTTATTGGGCTGGGTGTTTTCAACGCAGTTACAACCTGGATAGAAGATATTCTCCGGCCTAGAGGATTCTCCGCTACACAGGCTGGAATTACAGGAGGTCTCATGATTGTCGCCGGGATTGTCGGAGCGCTTTTTATACCTATCTTATCCGATCGATTCAAAAGAAGAACTCCATTTATAATAATCGCACTGACCGGCGCCACAATCGGTCTTGCCGGAATCACCTTTGCAACAGCTTACTGGCTGCTGCTTACTTCAGGCGCGGTGCTGGGATTCTTTCTTCTCAGTTCAGGACCAATTGGCTTTCAGTACGGGGCTGAAATAACCTTCCCGGCATCGGAAGGGACATCTAACGGGATGCTTCTGCTCATGGGACAGATTTCAGGAATTGCTTTCATTTTTGGGATGGACAGCTTTAAGTCCACGCTCACAGGCTCTATGACGCGATCGCTTATCCTGATGATTGCGTTAATGGTTCTCAGTATATTGATGTCATTCAGACTGAAAGAATCCACAATCCTCAATAAAAAAGAAAATCAATAATTCAGACCTTCCATTGTTCTTTAATAGATGCCGGGAATAAGTCGCTTTGTTTTGGATTTATAAGCTGAGTAAGTATTTCCGAATTCCTCATTCAGCACCTTCTCTTCCACACTGATCCTGTATATTATTGCCAGAGAGACCGGTACAACAAAAACAAGAAATGAATAAAAACTATTCATCGTTGCAGAAAATCCGGTGATTATCATTAATAATCCCAGATAACTCGGATGCCTGATTTGTTTATAAAGTCCATCTGTTTTAAGACTGGCAACCTCTGTTATGGCTACATCAACAGTGAATGATTTACCCAACTGAATAATTGCAGCCCATCTGATGATGATCCCGGTGAGAACTGACAGCAAACCTGTTCCGGCAATGAAAGTATTGACAGAATTCCATGAATCATGCTTTGCCAGAAAGAATCCACCTGTAAATCCAAATGTAATCCCAACCCATAAAAGAATCATTGACCCTCTGTCTTTCCTGGTTTTCGCAGTTTTTATTTTTGAATGCTTGACAACCATCAGCATAAGCTCCGAAAAGCCAAATACAAATGTCAGATAGATAATAAGTTGAAATATGTTTATTTTCATAATGTCGTCTATTAATTGGTTTCAAAATATCCGGGGTCATTTTGTTAGTTCAACTCTGACTGCCCATCCATATGATGTCGGAGTTGAAATGATGACACTTTTAACCTTGTCGTTAAACGGATCAAGTATGGTTTTTAAGTTTTTCCTGTCTACCGATATACAAAAATCTTTATCTCCATCATCATTATAGTCTATCGAATCGCTGATTATCTCCGGAATATTCCCACGCCAGTCTAGCTGCACAAAACCCGATTTCCTTTCTTTTAAAAATCCATTGAAAACAGGTTTCCTGATATCCAGAGTACAACTCTCAGTAATCACTTGATTCGCAATCTCGCCACCGGTATACCTGGGATTCAGCTTCATGAATGGTAGTTTTGAGACTGAAACGGAGAAACCGTTCAAGCCCGGGAATAAAATGATTATCAGTATAAGGCAGAGAAACGCCCAGCTGATTCCTGCTATTATTTTTACTTTTTTCATTTTGCTGACTTTTTTAAAAGATAAGTTTTAGTAATTGATGCAAACTGGAAATTATCGCACCTGCTGAGAAAACAGACATAAAAAGGAATGAAACAAACAGGAATAGATTCCTTGAAAAATTCTTCATAGTTCCGGGAGGGATACCTTTTATACCATAATGGATTGCTTTTTTTGAACAGGCATCAACGCACTTACCACACTTGCTGCAAAACAATGAAACTTTACCTGCTTTAATATCATCCGGTGTCAGGGCAAACAAGGGGCATACTTCAACACATTTGAAACACTCGTTACATGCTTTCTTATCGATTTTTACTGTAAATGGTGTAATTTTATTCGACAAAGTATTAACCGCTCCAAGAGGGCAAAGAAAACTGCATTGCGTTCTTTTTCTGGTCATTACAGGTAAAACGACAACTAATCCACCGAACAGTGTAAGAAATACACCGGCTTTTGCAGCTGATTCAACCGAAGTAACCTGTTCAAATTCAGTAACTGCTTTGAAAGGACAGATCCATGAACAATAAGTAGGCATAAGAGTTAAGGCCGCTGTTAAGGCAACCATAATCAGAACTGCATAAGGCATCCATTTCCATAGTTCACTGATCTTTTTAATAACCGGCCTTTTTCTTATTCTCGAGAATCCGTCATCCCATCCACCATAGAAACAGCCCCAGCTGCAGAATCCTCTGCCCAGCACTATGGTTGCCACCAACCATAAGACAACCATTGATGATATGTTTGCAAATCCACCAATAATGCTGCCCGGGAAAATAATAGATTTTGTAAATGCGGCCGGCAGGATCATCATCGGAATAACCAGATGGCAGAATGGTATTTTACATTCAAGAATGTCAGCCTGGGAAAAAGACATGGCGTGCCTCATTTCAAGCATATTACGTATTAATGTAAAAGAGAGGGACAGAGCGAAAATAATAAAAAGGACTGCCCTGTACCTGTCTGTTTTACCTGTATAGTGCATAAGGAAATACAGTACATTCACCAATAAAAATGCTGTAAGGATAGACAACCCGGAAGTTGGATCTCCAAAATTTGGTCTTCCGCCTGTCATAAACATAAATGTTATCAGAAACATAGGCAGGGTATAAAGAAGAGACATTCCGAAAGATTTCTTCATACCTGCAATCTTTAAAGTGTTATCCATTAATTAGTCCTCCAATTAGATTAGTTATACCTTTAATCATAAAAATTATACCTGCCAGTCCTGTTGCAAGAATTCCAATTTTTTTAAGTACTTCCTTTTTCTGTATTTTACCAGCTAAAGGTAAAGGCAAAAACCAGAGGGAAGACCCTATAAAAAATGCCAGAAAGGCAAAGTAGCTTTGAACCAGAGTTCCCTGAGTAGCACCCTTGGTAAGAATTAAAAATAAAGCAGGACAAAATCCAAGGCTGTTTACCAGTCCGAGCAAAATCGGGACAATCCTATGGTTATTTACTGTCTTTACAATTTTTGCGGGGCAATCCGGATTGCGGTTTTTACTTATACTATACCATACCAGCATAACAGCAAATACAATATAGAGAATCCCGGGAACAATATTTCTTACAACCTGATCACTAAAAAGTGCCTGACCAAAATACCATGCTAATGTTGCCAGAATGAAATAAATAACAAACCTGGTTATTAAGAAAAGAGAAAGATCAATTGCAATCCTTTTAACACCTGCAGAATCTGCCATGAGGTATGGAAACATCACCATTCCGCATGTAACGAGGCAGGCCGAACCGCTGCTTAAACCAAGAATCAATGAATCTGTCATCAACTTTTTTCTGTAAATCTATACCCGTCCGGATATTACTCCAAGAAAATAGTGGTCAACATACTTCAATTGTGGCTAAAGGATTTTTCCCCGGGGTGAATTGCCGGATTCAGGGACAAAAGGATATGCTTGCAACGGAGTTCTCAACTAACCTATCTGAATTTTCTGATAGCTTCAGCAGCTTTTGATCGTGAGACAGGTACCTCCAGACCCTGGGGTTTAAGTTTAATTTTCAGGTTCTGAACATTACCAGTCACATGATCGGTATATTCAGCATTGATTATAAAGCACTTATGACATCTGAAAAAAGAAGAATTCTTTTTCAGCTCCGATTCAGCTGCTTTGAGTGTTCCGCGGAGGTGGGTTTTGGTCAGAGTTACGCCTTTGATTGTTACAATAGTAATATAATTATCATTTGAACAAAGATAAACTATACTTTTCGGGTTAACCTTATATTCATTTTTCGGATTTCCGCCCCTTATTAAAACCTCACTTTCCCATAAAACCTCCTCAGGAAGAATTGAAGCTTCTTTTAATGCAGTTCTGTACATCCTGTTGAATGCGACAATATAACCTATTGTAACAGGTATTATTCCTACTAATATTGCGGTCCAGATGGCAAATAAAAAATATTTAAAAATAAAAATCTCGGGAAATATAATACTTACATAGAAGTAGTTAGCTGCTCCAATGCTTGATGCGATAAGCAAACCCCATAGGATACTCTTCCCAAAGGTCCAATTCGCTTTAATTACTACAGGTTCAATTAAAAATTTAAAAATTGAAAGAACAAATATTGTTACTAACCCAAAACCAAGTGATACGAATAATTGCCACTCAGTCTTTAACTGAGCCATACCGAATGGTTTAAAAAGAAAAAGAAAAAGGAATATGAACAGACCAAAAACAAGGATAAAAACAATTTTTTCCCTTGGAGTCTCAACTACTGAGTATGGTTTTTTAAACGGATTTTCCATTAAAAATATCTTACAGACAAATCTATATAATATTTGGAAAAGAAAAGTTATTTTTCCTCCATAACAAATTCAATTAACCACAAAGGTCACAAAGGTTTTGCCCCCCTGCCCCCCTAAAGGGGGGTAAATCTCTGGAAGCTAGTGAAATTTTACTTTCATCATGAAATTGTTCCCCCTTTAGGGGGATCCCGCGAAGCGGGAGGGGGCCTTCTAAGACAATATTTTCTTCGAAATTGCCTCAGCTGTTCTCATGCCGTCTACTGCAGATGATACAATACCTCCCGCATAACCGGATCCCTCTCCACAGGGATATAATCCTGAGATCCTTATGTGATGAAGTTTTTCAGGATCTCTTGGAATCCGTACAGGAGACGATGTCCGTGACTCTATACCCAGTACAACGGCATCGTTTGTCAGGTAACCATTCATTACCTGTCCGAAAAGTCTGAATCCATCCCTGAGCCGTCTGCCTATTGCTTTTGGAAGCCAGTTATGAAGCGGCGAGGATGTTACTCCGGGAAAATAAGAAACTTTTGGCAGCGAGGTGGAAGTATCTCCTGCTACAAAATCAGCAAGGCGCTGCGCAGGAGCTCTTTGAGTATGGCCACCATTCTTCCAGGCTTCACGTTCAAGTTCTTTCTGAAATTCCAGTCCCGCCATTTCACCAAAGCTGGTAAACTTAATAAGGTCTTCCGGCTTAATCTCAACCACGATCCCTGAATTGGCATAGGGTGAATTCCTTCCTGACGGTGACATACCGTTTACAACCACCTCTTCCTGTGCTGTTGCCGAAGGCACTATAAATCCACCCGGACACATGCAAAAAGAATAAACGCCCCTCCCATCTACCTGTTTTGCAAGATTATATGAGGAAGCCGGCAAGAATTCTCCTCTTGGGTTTCCATGGTATTGAATCCTGTCGATTAATTCCTGGGGATGTTCAACTCTTACTCCCATGGCGAATGGTTTCATCTCCAGNTCCACTCCCCGATTATGACATATTTCGTAAATATCGCGCGCAGAATGTCCTGTTGCAAGAATTACATATTGCGATTTAATTTTTTCATTATCGGATGTAACAACTCCTTTGATTGTATCACCCTCGATAAGAAAATCGGTAACTTTCTTTTCAAGATTGAACTGACCTCCCGCATCGAGAATGGATTTTCTGATTTCAGCAATAATTCCTGGCAGCTTATCTGTACCTAGATGAGGATGAGCTTCGTACATAATATTCTCATTGGCACCATGAAGGCATAGCAGTTCCAGAACTCTCGTATTGTCACCTCTTTTTTTCGACCGGGTATATAGTTTCCCATCAGAATATGTTCCGGCACCTCCTTCCCCAAAGCAATAATTACTATCGGGGTCAACAATCTGCTCACGGCTGATTCGTGCAATATCTTTTTTACGTGATGAAACATCGCGACCTCTTTCAATTATAACAGGCCGTAAACCAAGCTCAATTAAACGAAGAGCCGCAAAGAGACCTGCCGGACCTGCACCAACGATGATTACCTCTTCCTTCAGAGAAACATCAATGGGGATAAAGGGGCTGATTTCATGTGATGCTGAATCTTCACCGGAAATAACTTCTACAGTAAGATTAACACGGATATTTTTCTTTCTTGCATCTACCGACCGCTTAATAACTCTGATGTCAGTAACTGTGGATTGATCAATTCCTGAAAGAGATGCAGCTATCTTTTTGATTACAGCCTCATCAGCTGCAGCAGAAGGGGTAAGATTGATCTGAACCAGTTTCCCCATTTCTATTCAAAATGAAAAGCGAGAATCCAGATCTGCGACTTCATTTTATCTATGGCATTGTAGAATTGGGGATGACCGGGAGCCGCTTCCTTTATCAGTACATTTCCCAATCCGGTAGACATCTTCAACTCAACCGAAAGTTTGAAGTATGTAAGGTAAAAATCAAGACCTGCTCCCAGTTCATAGTAAAGATCAGGTCGTTTAAGCCGTAAATAAATTGGTTTGGCATCATCAAATTCCTTTTTGCCTGCCAGGTCATATCTGTAGTTCAGACCTCCTATAACATAGGGTCTGACATTATTCATTCTGTCTCCTTTATATTTGAGAAGAAGAGGAAATTCCAAAAATGATGATTCGAGTCTTTGCTGATCATTGACAAGCACTCTGTTTTTATAAAAACGGATAACTCTCTGACCAAAAGATACCCCCGGAAGAAATCTTACATCGAAGTGATCAGATGCTCTCAGGTCGGTGACAATCTGGATATTAATACCCGGATTGAGGATACTCACTTCAGGGTAAAGAGAATCAGTCTGAAAATATTTTTGTGAAGGAGTTATATTGAAATCCATGGTATTAAACCCCAGACTGAATCCAAAATGAAGGGGCTTATCATCATACCATGATTCGTTTTTAGGCTTCTGCTTCTGTCCGTACAAATTGAGATTGGTCAGAAGAAAAATGACAGATAATGTTATATAAAAAATTCTTCTTTTCAACCTTCCTGACTTTTTAGATTTGGTGATACAAGATAATAAACTCGTTTGAATTCCAATTATTGCATTGATAATTTGATACCGGTATAAATACTTGCCACACCACCGGTCAGTTTAATCTGATGTGTTTCGGACCAGCCTGCCTGTATAAGCAATTTAAGGAACTCCTCATTGTCAGGAAATTTCATAACAGAATCTGGCAAATACCTGTAAGCGGCATTGTCCCTGGAAAACAGTTTTCCAAAAAAAGGAAGTATATTTCTGAAATAGAAATTATAAAGCGGTTTAAACGGGAACCCTGATGGTTTCGAGAATTCAAGCACCATGATCATTCCTCCCTTTCGTGTTACCCTCATCATTTCCGAAAGACCTTTCAGCGGATCGGAAAAATTTCTGACACCGAATGCCACCATCGCCACATCAAAAACATTGTCGTAAAAAGGTATTTTTTCCGAATCACCTTGTATCAGCTCTATTTTTCCTGTAAAACCTTTCCTTTCAATTTTTTCTCTGCCTATCTCCAGCATTTTACCGGATATATCAATACCTTTTATTCTCGAAGGCCTGAGTGTCATAGCTGCTATTGCGAGATCACCTGTTCCTGTGGCAACATCAAGAATAACTGATGATTTGCAGGATTTTGAAATCTCCTTTACTGCCCTCCTTCTCCAATATCTGTCAAAATTAAAAGATAGAAAATGATTGAGAAAATCATACCTCCATGCTATTGAGTCAAACATCGACTCAACCATAACTTTCTTTGCCTCACTCAAATTCCCAGGTTGATTTGCCATTGTAAATTTAAACCGCAAAGATAGAATTAATTTGAAAGCTGCCTCTGCATGACCCCTAGCCTGTTTTTTTGTCCCCTATCCCCCTTTTCTGGTTTTTGCCCCCTGGGGACAATAAGATCAGGAAGACGGGGATCAATAGAAATAATAGAATAATTTTCTATTTTTACATGAAATAAAAACAAATCATACAAAATGAATAAAACCATATTGATTACCGGTGCTACGGCAGGTTTCGGAAAGGCATTTGCTATAAAATTTGCTAAAAATGGATATAACATTATAATAACCGGAAGAAGAAAAGAGAGACTCGATGAGCTGGAAAAAGAACTTCGTACTTATGGAAAGATAAAAGTCCTNGCACTCCATTTTGATGTCAGGAANAAAGATGAAGTTGAAAAAGTTATCGGAAATCTTCCGGATAAATGGAAATCTATCGACATACTTATTAATAATGCNGGACTCGCTGTTGGCCTCGAACATNTCCAAAACGGTAATACTGANGACTGGGACAGAATGATCGACACAAATGTAAAAGGATTACTTTATGTTACACGGGCAGTTGCGCCTCTGATGATTGCACGAAACAAAGGGCATATTTTTAATCTTGGTTCAATTGCCGGAAAAGAAACCTACGAAAATGGTAACGTATATTGTGCTTCAAAATCTGCTGTTGATGTTCTGTCAAGATCAATGCGCATAGATATGTTAAAGAATAATATCAGAGTTACCCTCATTGCTCCCGGCATGGCGGAAACCGAATTTGCTCTGGTCCGTTTTAAAGGAGATGATCAAAAGGCTAAAAATGTATATACAGGCATTGATGCACTGACTGCTGATGATATAGCGGATGCAGTCTATTATTGCGCCACTCTTCCAGCCAGGGTCTGCATAAATGAACTGGTAATAACTCCAACCCAGCAGGCGAGTGTGAATCATAGTTTCAGACGGGCTGATGGCTGATGGATGTTACTGGGTACTGGGTACTGGTTACTGGTTACTGGTTTGTCAATGCCTAAATAACGTTGACCTTTTTTATACTTAAATTAACTCTTTTATTATTGATATGATGATTTACTATTGATAATGGGAGATAACTTGCAGAGTTATCCTCGTTATCAATGGTATCCTTAAAAGCTTTTGGAGTTAATTTTCCCAATGCTTTGTGTGGTTTTTCTGTGTTGTACATCAATACAGCTTTATCTAACATCTTTCTAAGAGAAGTAATGTTTGTTGGGCCATATGGATAAAGATAGTTGTTTTTGATTACTCCGTTTAGTCGCTCAGCATGTGAGTTCTCAAACACTTTTTCTTCGGTCATTGAGTTTATCATTCCCAACGATTTAGTTATCTCTTTGAACTC
>JGI24138J36424_10000257_pt1 | contig 15775 bp, 10 predicted proteins | sample BarGraNGADG00312_2_FD_36424 | JGI IMG/M metagenome (IMG submission 36424) | reverse complement strand
ATCACGTGGAACGGTAGATACGCGGAACGAATTAAATAAAGGTGGGCCTAAGAAAGAGTGCCGGTCAAGGCGTTTGGTTACAAAAGTACCGAACAGTACTCAATCAGAGTATCCTCCGATGGTATCGGTTCCGGCACCCCTGTTGTTCCAATACATCGAACGTTCTACCATTATCTTCTTGGTGGGGTCGGTACTCTGAACCATGGTTGCGGCTCTTCCGTTTATACCCGAGTGTGCCAGCAGGCTGTATGTCCTCCGAGAGTTTGCAGGGACGGTTTCGTTCTTTGTGACGTTACCCTGACCCGTGGGTGTTAGGTAACTTATACTGACAGTTACAGGGGTCGAGTTGGGGTTCTGAACCAGTGTCCAAGTCTCATAACCGTTGCCGGTTTGTCCATCTGGAAGGTAGAAGGTGGCGTGAGGTTCCCATAGACCTATCGAGTCGTGACACGCCTCTCCTGTGCCGTTGTCCCAGTACATGGCCCTCTCTGCGATTATGGGCTTTGTACCAGTTGCCTGTACTGAGAAATCGGTGTTGGACATGTCAATAGGGTATCCGTTTGCCGGGCTTACGTCATTAACTCTGATGGTCTTGCGTGAGTTGGCTGGCATGGCGAAAGCAGGTTGCTTAACGGCTCCATCTTGGGTCATGTAAGTAAGGGTGACATCTGTTGCTTCGTTGTTCGGGTTCTGAACTAATACATAAGTTGTGAAGCCCCATGCAGTAGTACCTTCAGAAAGGAAGTAGTCTTTGGCAGGAGCAATAGCGCCTATGGAACAAGAACCCTCACGCCTGTTGTTACGATACTGACTTCTCTCGGCTATTACAGGAACGTCAGAAGTTACCTTGATAGAAGAGTCATGTACACCCACATCTTCAACCATACTGTAAGTAGCCCTTGAATAAGCGGGTATCTTCTTATTAAGCACTTTTGGACCTGCATCCTCTGTCATATAAGTAAGAGTAACGTTCGCCTCAGTAGCGTTAGGATTTTGTACTAACGTCCAAGTCTCAAACTCCCAAGCTGACGACCCTTCGGGTAAGTACCAGTTATTTGCAGGAGAAGCGACTCCTATTGAATTATGTCCTTCGGAAGAGGAAGTTTCTTTTCCTGTCCAAGTCATTGTACGGTCTACAGCGATTGTCTTTTTTTCTACAGATTCTATTTTGGTAGAGAAGTCTGACTGACCACCCATAGCCGAAATGATAGCGTCGTTGGTAATAGTAGTTTGCGATAATGCAGGTAAGGCTATTATTTTTTCTGCAACTTTGCCAGCACCAGTTCTTGCTGTTGAGTTCATATAGGTGACTCTGGCGTGTTGTTCTTCATTAATTGGGTTTTCTATGGTTATGTAAGTAGAAAAGCCCCAAGCAGTTGTACCTTCGGCAAGATACCAAGTGGAGTTTTGAGACGTTACATCATACTTCTTGTTGTCGTTGGAACTTTCTCCGTTTACTTTGACCACCACAACTTGAGGTCCTGGTGGAGTATCATCGGGAATCAATACTACTATCTCCGTGTCACTCCACGAAATAACCGTTGCAATGTTTCCACCAATTGTAATAGTAGAACCTCCCTGCGTAGGTAAGAAGTCTGTGCCGGTGATAGTAACTTGGACACCAGGAGGTCCGTATGGAGGTGAAACTGAAGTTACTGTTGGGGTGTTAATAGCAAAGTTTGCTTCCCCATTGTGGTCGATTTTGACAGGGAACGAAAGCGGGTTAACAGAGGACTCATATCCTCCTTCAGTCCAATTAACAAAGTGATAGCCGGGATTTGGTATGGCAGTTAATGTACAGGTGTCTCCGTAGTTGTAAGTGCCGTTGCCGGTCACGGTTCCACCAGCGACAGGGTTTGGGGTTACATTCATGGTATGAGTGTTGAGAACAAATTTGCCTACTAGAGTCCTGTCGTTCGTAGCAGTAAACGAGTAACCAGGGTCGGTCGAAACAGGCGACCCGTTTTCCGTCCAGTTAACGAAGCGATAGCCAAGGTTGGGTGAAGCACCCATCGTAACACCACTGCCGTAAGCGTAGTCGCCATCCCCACTCACTGTTCCACCAGCGACGGGGTTAGCACTAGCTGAGACGGTATAAGCGTACTGCTTGAAGACACCTACCAGAGTTCTGTCAGCAGTAGCATTGAACGAATAATTCGGGTCGGTAGAAACATCTACCCCGTTTTCAGTCCAAACAAGAAAATAGTAACCGATGTTGGGGTTGGCATGCATCTGTACGGTAGCACCTTCATCATAGGTTCCGTCTCCTGATACAGTCCCACCGACAGGTGGACTTACACTTGTTGATATGACGTAGGTTTTAACGAAGTTACCCACCAGCGTTCTGGCGGTGGTAACAGTGAACGAGTAGTTAGGGTCAGCAGATACAGGTAATCCACTTTCAGTCCAGTAGGCAAAACGGTAACCGGCATTTGATGAAGCACCAATGGTAGCTGTATCTCCATAGGTGTAAAGAGCGCTTCCCGAAACATTTCCTCCTGCTAACGGGTCAGCACTTACCAATACGGTGTAAGTGTTATCAAAGTTTGCTACCAGAGTCCTGTCAGTCGTGATACTAAACGAGTAACCAGGGTCGTATGAGACCGGTGACCCTCCTTCAGTCCAGTTAACAAAGTGGTATCCTGTGCTGGGGCTGGCTCCCATTGTAACGAGGTCTCCATAGTTGTATTGACTGGCTCCCGTAGCAGTCCCACTTCCAGGAGGATTTACACTTGTGCTTACGGTATGGGTATCTAATACAAAGTTGCCGACTAAATTCCTGTCGGCTGTGATAATAAACTGATAATCAGGGTCAGTTGAAACAGGTGACCCGTTTTCAGTCCAGTTGACAAAAGTGTAACCGGGGTTGTGGCTGGCATGCATCGTAACAGTATCACCGTAATCATAGGTTCCATTCCCACTCACGGTTCCACCAGCGACGGGGTTGGCACTTGCAGAAACAGTGTGGGTGTCCAGTGCGAAGTTACCTACCAGATTTCTGTCAGTTGTGATAGTAAACTGGTAATTGGGGTTTGATGAAACCGGCGTTCCGTTTTCCGTCCAGTTAACGAAGTGATAGCCCCCGATAGCAGAAGCTCCCATAGTAACGGTAGCGTTATAGGTGTATTGACCGTCTCCTGAAACTGTTCCCCCTGCTAATGGGTCAGCACTTGCAGAAACAGTATAGAGGTTACTGAAGTTCGCTGTGAGTGTTCGGTTGTCTGTAACAGTAAATGAATAACCGGGGTCAGTTGAAACAGGCGACCCGTTTTCAGTCCAGTTGACAAAACGGTATCCTTCGTTGGGTGAGGCTCCCATTGTTACTGTATTTCCGTAAGTGTAGTTGCCATTTCCACTTGCCGTCCCGCCAGCAACGGGGTTACGGAGTGCCATAATCGTACAGATGTCGTTGACAGAATAGCGGATATTGCCATTTGTACCAGCCCAAGTTAAGTGTGAAAGATTAAACGAATCAATCGCTATTTGAGGGTTGGGATTACTATTTACAAATGAGCCACCGATGTTAACTGGCGCAGTCCATCCACTACCAAGGTTCTCTGTGTATTGGACGGATTGAGATAGATACCAAGAAACGTGAGGGTGGTTCAAGTGGTCTAACTTTATCGTGGCATTATACTGAGCGCCTGGTGGACCGCCGATGTTAAGTGGTGAAGTCCATCCACCCCCCAGGTTTTCGGTGTAACTAGTACTTCCGACCCCACCGTCCATAAAAACGACATGAGGATAGTTCAGCGTGTCAACTTCTATTTGAGGAAACATTCCACTCGCCAGAGTTACCGGCGTTGACCACACACCAGAAGTCTTTTTGGCATAATGGACACTGCCACTACCCGACCAAACAACATGGGAATCGTTCAATGAATCCAGTTTAATATACGGAGAATTATTCCAATTGGAATTGGTGGATATCATATCCGGTGTCGACCAGGAGGTCCCGTTGTTATCAGAACAATAAATCATGTTTGTATAAGTTACGATGTTGTCAAATCCCCACCAAACGACATGAGGGTTTCCTACTGTGTCCAACGCCATCTGCGGTCCGAAGTTGGTAGAGGAATCAGTGGATAAAATTACGGGGTTAGACCACACCGTTCCGTTGTACTTGGAATAGTAAATATTGTAGTCCGAATCTGCTTCCCAAGTAACGAGGGGATTCCCACTTGTGTCTAGTGCTATTTGAGGCACCATGTTATCTTCGGTGGTAAGAGATAAGGAGTACGGTGACGACCACACGCCGGCAGTTCTTTTGGCGTAGAAAGCCTGGAGAGTCGTGCCGTCGTTCCCCTGCCAAACAACATGAATATCCCCACTCGTAGTATTCATCGCTATCTGTGGAGAGCCATTTAGATAGGGATAAGCCCCATCAGGGCCATTGGCAGATAACTGATATGGTGCAGACCAGCCGCCTCCAAGGTTCTCAGTGTAATAGATTTGGTTGGCTGTTCCGTCACTACCAGCCCAGACGACATGAGGGTGGTTGGACGAATCAAGCACTATCTGTTGGCCAATACCGTCTGGAATTGTGCCTGATATGGTAACCGGCGTTGACCATCCAAGAGAAGCAGATGCCGAAGGTGATACTGCCAGTATGATAACCGACACCACGGCGAGGACAGATAGTAGAACAACGGATTTTTGGAACTTCATTCTACTTCAACCTCCGTGAACCAGCCGATTGCCGCGCGACTTACAGAAATGATAAAAAGTGGTTGACCCGACCCGCGTTTTTCCAAAAGGACTGGGTGGAATCTCAGAATCAAGAGTCACTCCCCCATTCCTTCCTGGTCCCCCCGGTGGCGCAACATCCCTAGGGATATCATCAAATATCCCTTTTTGAGTGGTTTTTCCTATAGCTTACAACGGGATTTAGGTAAGAAACGATACTAGAAACAGGGGTTTTTCTTGGTTTGAGCTTCTACTCGTGCTGGAATACTTGGAGAAATAATCCTTTCCCAGCCCGGAACAGGATAACCTTCGAGGATATCTGGGATGAGGCAACCGATATTGAAAGGCGGTGGATACTGGAGGACTACCTCAGGGCTGTTGTCATTCACCCCGACTATGCCGAGGTCCAGTTCTATGACGCTCCTGCTTTCCGTGTGGACTGGTCGGAAGTCAGCGGGAAAAAGGATGTGTGTATTTTAATGGAGCGGGAAACGGGGCTCGAACCCGCGACCTTCGGCTTGGGAAGCCGACGCTCTACCAACTGAGCTATTCCCGCTCGACGGACAGTAATTATAACATCGGCCGAAGTAGGGGCAGTATGTCTGTCTCAAGCAGGAATTCCTGCGTTTCCAGTGGTGTAATCTCCCCCCGGTCGGTTGCATTCGCTATCTCGAACGTCATGTCACACCGTATGCCGGTCGGATACGACCGGATACGATAGCTCATTCAACAGACCGGCAATCAAGATTCGATCCGCTGTCTGTCCGGGGTGAACGGTTCGCCCCGAGTCACACAAATATAGACCTGGTCCGAGCCCAGACTGATAAGCATGGATATGAAGCGTAGCTGAGAAGTCACATGTTCGAAAAGCGTTAGGCGTTCCTCCCGGCCTCCGCCCCGGGAAAATATCCGTCTCGCATGCGCGTGGACACGGCTTCGCCGGACACGCGCGGTGCTCGACGAGTCACCCGTATGGTCATTTCTAGAGTTTTGTTGTGGCATTCGACCCTCTGCGTCACCCAATCGGGTGTCTTTTTCACTTAAAAAGGCCGATACATCTGCCGATAATCTTAGGGCGGACAAAAGGAGCGGTTGTGTCCAGACCCAAGATCCTGGTCGTCGAAGACGAGCGGGACGTCGCGAAAGTCATATCGATAAACCTCAAGCTAGAGGGGATGGATGTCGTGGAGGTGCACGACGGTCCCAGCGCCCTCGAGAAGGTCGGCGAGGTCATGCCGGACTGCGTGGTCCTGGACGTCATGCTTCCCAAGGTCAGCGGGTGGGACATCCTCAACTTCATCAAGTCGAACAAGGAGACCGCGGACATACCGGTCGTCATGGTTACCGCGAAGGTCGAGGAGCGCGACCAGTTGCGCGGCCTCGGCGCCGGCGCGGTCAAGTACATCACCAAGCCGTTCAGCCCGATGACCCTCACAGAGACGATCAAGAGCGTCCTCAAGCCGCAGGCCGCGGAGGAGGTCGCCCGCGAGCGCAAGGAGACCATCGAGCGGCTGCAGCTCTCAACGATCCACAAGATCAGCGACATACTGATATCCGCGCCGGTGATGGACGACCTGCTGGAAGGCATCGCCGACAAGATGATGGCCCTGTTCGACCTGCCGGCCTGCGCGATGGTCCTCTCCGACGACGAGCCGGACGCGTACGTCTTCAAGCGGTCGGCGCAGCCGGGCAAGAGCAAGGGCATAATGCGCCTGACGCTCTCGCGCCAGGTGGACGTGCTGCTGAGCCAGGCCTTCGCCAGCAACAGGAGGGCCGCGAGGGCGAGCGACGTCGAGGGGTTCGTCCCGGCCGAGCTCTTCCCGGGCATGGACAGCATCGGCGACCCGTACGTGCTGCCGCTCTTCGAGCGCAACAACTACTTCGGCTCTCTCGTAATAGTCGTCCGACCCGACACGGCGCTTTCGCGCGACGAGCAGGACCTTCTGGAGACGATCACGAACCAGGTGGCCGCCGCCGTCGCCAGGGCGAGGCTGCACGAGAACATCCGCGAAGACGAGGTCGTCCACAGGCGGCTGCTGCACCAGACGATAACGGCGCAGGAGACTGAGCGGCGCAGGCTGGCGTCGGAAATACACGACAGCGTCGTCCAGTCACTGGTGGGCATCAGTTACCAGCTTCAGGCCGTCGAGAAGAAGCTGCCGCCCGACGTGGACGGGGGGCTGGCGGCGGACCTGAAGATGCTGGAGGAACAGCTGACGGATAACATCCGCGAGCTGCGGGGCCTGCTGCTGGGGCTCCGTCCGCCGATGCTCGACGACATGGGAGTCTTCGCGGCGCTCTCGACGCACTTGAAGAACTTCGGCATGAAGAACGGCGTGCAGACCACCATGCAGCTTCCCGAGGAGTTGCCGGCGCTGACAAGGGATGCGCAGATCAACCTCTTCCGAATCGTCCAGGAGGCCCTGAACAACATCGAGAAGCACGCCGACGCGACGCACGTGACGATAGAGTTCGAGGTCACGCCGCAGAAGTTGTTCGTGGTCGTCCGCGATGACGGTAAAGGGTTTCAGCCGTCGAAGGGGCACGGCAAGCCGAGGAACCTGGGGATCGCGAGCATGCGCGAGAGGACCGAGCTGCTTGGCGGGACCCTGAAGATAAAGTCAGAGCCTGGTCGGGGCACGATGATAACGCTTGATGTCCCGCTCAGATCGATACTGGAGGGATGAGATGCCAATAAAGGTGATGATCGTCGACGACCACAAGCTCGTGAGAGAGGGGCTGAAGGCGGTCTTTGACCAGGGGGGAGAGATAGACGTCGTAGCCGAAGCGGGCAGCGGCGAAGAAGCCCTGGACATGGTGAAGGGCGTCGAGCCCGACGTCGTCCTGATGGACATCAGCATGCCCGGGATGAACGGCATCCAGTGCACCAGGCTGATGAAGGAGAAAGTGCCGGACGTCCGCATCGTAATACTGACGATGCTCGACCAGGAAGGCTACGTCTACGAGGCGGTCAAGGCCGGGGCGACCGGTTACATGCTTAAGAGCACCACGTCGGACGACCTCGTCGCCGCGATCAAGACCGTCTACGACGGGCACGCGCTGCTCCACCCCGAGGCCACCGCGCAGCTCCTCAAGGAGTTCGTGACCCTGGCCGAGAACCGGTCGAAGGACTACGGCCTGTCGAACCGCGAGATGGAAGTCCTGCAGCTGCTCTCCGAGGGGCAGACCAACAAGGAGATAGCCAAGGCGCTCTGGATCAGCGAGCAGACGGTCAAGACGCACGTGGCGCACATCTTCGACAAGCTGGGGACGTCGGACAGGACTGAGACCGTGGCGCGGGCATTGAGAAACGGGCTGGTAACCTAGACAGTCCGCTAGGCCTGCTGGTCCCCCGCGAACACGCGCGGGTTCTCCGCCTTCGGCATGCGCACCCTGAGCGCGTTGCGTACCACCGAGAGGTCGAGCTGCTCGCCCTCGTCGTACCTGTAGACCTCTCCGTCTATCTGCACGAAAGCGTCTTCCTTCAGCTCGATGTGGAAGCGCTCGCTCTGGTCGTACAGTATCTTGTCGGAATGGAAGTCCTCGTTCATGCACTTCATCAGCAGGCTCCACGCCGGAATCGGCGACATCGGCCTCAGGCCGGACATGTTCAGCATACCGTCGTTCATCCGGGCGTCCGGCATGAACCAGACGTATCGGCCGTAGAGCGGCGCGTTGCCGAAGACCGCGATCAGGAACCTGCCGTCGTACGAGTTGGTGTCGCTCTCGATGCGCAGCAGCTTCGGCGAGTTGCGGAACCTCTCCTTGAAGACGATGCGGACACCCACGGCGAAATACGCGGGGATCTTTATCTTCTTGTACTGGAGCGTCTTGTAGGCGATCTCCGCGTCGACCCCGACGCCGATCTGGACGACCGCGTACCGGTCGTTGCACCTGATGAGGTCTATCTCGCGCTCGTTGCCGTCGAGGATTATCTCGAGGGCGCGCTCGCGGTCCTTTCGCGGTATCCCGATGTTGTGACAGAAGTCGTCCGCGGTGCCGCCGGGAAAGACGGCCAGCGGGTTGTCGACGCCGGACATCTTCATCCCGTTGACGACCTCGTTGACGGTGCCGTCCCCGCCCACCGCTATCACGCAGTCGACCTGGTCGGCGAAGCGCTTCACGATATTCTCGGCGTGGCCGGCGGACTCGGTTATGAAACCCTCGTGGCCGATGCCGAGCCGGCCCATCTCCCTGAGGAGCCAGCTGCCTTCTCCCTTCGCCTTGCCGCCGCGGGAGATCGGGTTGATGATGACCAGGTACTTGTCATTCAGGCCCGGCGGCCCGCCGACACGCTCAAACCTTTTCTTCCTGAAGCTGTCTAATGTAAAGCGTTCCACTGTTATTCCTCTACCACTGCGGCCTCGACCACTTCGGCCTCGACCTCTTCGCGTGGCACGCGGACCCTTATCGCCTCAGGCTTGATGCTCATCTCGAGCCGCTGCCCTTTCTCGAAGATCTGCACCTCGCCGTCGAACTGCGCGTACACGTCCTCTATGACCTCGATGGCCATCGAGGTGGTCGTGAAATTGCTGAACTCCTTCGCGTTGTGTTTCCCGGCCAGCAAGAGTGAGAACTGGAACAGCGTCTTCATCCTGCGCATGGGCCTGAACATAGCGAGGTCGATGACCCCGTCGTCCATCCTGGCTTCCGGAAGTATCTTCAGGTACCTGCCGTAAGTGCTGGCATTGCCGGCGACCACCATCTCGAAATCCCCCTCGAAGTGCTCGTCCAGCACATCGATGGCGAGCTTGGAGACGGGCATCGGGCGCATCAGCATCGACAGCCCGTGATACCAGTAGGCGAGCATCCTGAGGTGCTTGCTCCCGTAGCTGCGGTAGGCGATCTCAGCGTCCAGGCCTATGCCCACTGTTACCCCGGCGTAGCGGTCGTTGACGAGCATCAGGTCGATCGTCTTGTTGTATTCCCCGAGTATCACCTTGAGGGCGTCGTCCTTGTCGCGCGGTATGTTCATGTTGCGCGCGAAGTCGTCGGCGGTCCCGCTCGGGAAGACCGCGAGCCCACGCTCTTTGCGGCCTGAATCCATGACGCCGTTGATGACCTCGTTGACCGTCCCGTCACCCCCGACGGCCACCACGACATCGACGTTGTCGGCCCAGTTCGCCACCAGCTCGCGCGCGTGCCCGGCCTTCTCGGTGAACAGCGCTTCGTGCTGGATCCCCATCTTGCGGAATTTGTTGAGCAGCCAGACGCCCTGCTTCATCGCAAGGCCGCCACGCCCGACAGGATTTACCACTACCAGGTATCGCTCCTGGCTCTCCAAAGAAAAGCACCTCCAATAGAGACAGTGCCTCTGAAATACGGTGCGAAAAAGAATATCACACATCCGCAAGGAAGGCGGGCGGGGGCGGGGCCCGAAAAGCGGGCGGTTGCCGCCGTTCTGTTATCATTTACGGGACCAGCCCGGCGTGAGAAACGCGGCTCCTGTTCGCGTTGCCATGCCTGTACAAGGGACATCGCGATGGAGCACGTTCGCGGGACGGCCGTCCCGCCGAAAAAAATCAGTGGAGCAAGACCGGCGCGGAGAGTATTAGCGGCCCTCGTCGCCCTTTTTGCCGTAACCGTGCTCGTGCTGAGCATGTCGGGCGCCGGTGCCAAGGCAGCGACCGGCGGAAAAGCCGTCATCGTTGTGATCGACCGGATAAGCCTTGCGGACATCGTCGACAATCCTTCGCTTCCCAATATCTCGAAGCTGATGTCCGAAGGCAGCAGCGGCCTGATGATGGTGCGCCTGAGGTTCGACAAATACGGCATCGGAGGCTACACGGTCATCGGTGCCGGCGGCCGGATGATCGCAGGCGACAACGCGGCGCAGGCCTACAACGCCGACGAGCGGCTCGAGTCCGCCGACGGGACAGTCCTCGTGGCGGGCGACGTCTACCGCTCCCGCGCCGCGCGCACGGCGCGGCCCGGCTCGGTCGTCAACCTGGCGATCGAGGAGATGGTCAGGGCCTCCAGCACGTACGTCTCGACGAGCAGGCCGGGGTTGATGGGCGAGGCCCTCGAGCTGGAGGGCAGGAAGGTGGGCGTCGTCGGCAACGCCGACAACCTCGCGCCTGCGGCTTTCGGGGTGATGGCCGACGGCAGCCGCGTTACACTCACTCCGACGTTCGTTCCGTTGCCGGCCGGGTCGGCAGGCTCTCCACCGCCTTATCCGCTGCAAACGCTGGTGCACCGGGAGATTAGCTGCATAGCGATGAACGGCCGCGGGTCCGTACCCTCCGGGGACGTGTCTTCCCGGCTTTATCGTGTCACCAACAAAGGAACCGGGTTCGGGACGGACTTCAAGGTCCTGAACGCGGAGGCGACCGCTTCGATCGCCGCGAACGACCTGACGGTCGTCGACATGGGCGACACCTCCCGCGTCGACGAACTCGCCGAGTTCACGAGCGATGCCGCGACCGGGCGGGCGCGGGCGAAGGCGCTGGTCCGCTGCGACGCGTCGCTGGGCGTGCTGATGTCCAGGCTCGACCCGTCCAGAGACCTGCTGGTCGTTTGCGCGCCCACCCCGACGAACAAGATGATCGCCGCCGGCGACCAGCTGACGCCGCTGATCATCCGGGGCCCCGGTTTCGAAAAGAGCGGCACCATCCGCTCGGAGACGACCAGGCGCACCGGGCTCGCGACGAACTTCGACATAGCCCCGACGGTGCTCGACTTCCTGGGTGTGAAGACACCCGCGGAGATGGAAGGGCAGGCCCTGGTCAGCCGGCCGGGAGTGAGCACCGATTCGCTGCTCGACCTCGAGTCCAGGGCGGTGAGCGCCAGCAACACCAAGTCCAACATGGTGAGGCTGTTCGCGATCCCGGGGCTCATCGTGATAGGCCTGCTGCTCCTGCTGACATTCGTCCGCCCCGAGCTGATCTTCGACCACCCGTACTTCTGGTCGGTCATCCTGCTTGCCCTTATGGCGGTGCCGCTGGTGTACATGCTGCTGCCGCTGATGGCGCTCACGAAGATCTACTGGTCGATCCTGGTGACCGTCGGGATGATGTTCGCCATCTCAGGCCTTTGCCTGCTCATATTCGTCGCCAGCGCAAAGCGCAAGGAAGGCGACATTGGCAAGGCGGCCATAATCCGCTCGGCGCTGCCCCCCTCGATGCTGCTCATATCCGCGGTCACGCTGATACTGGTGCTTCTCGACCCGATTCTCGGCTCCCCGATGATCGCGCTTTCGCCGTTCGGCGCCGGGCTCATCGCCGGCGGACGTTTCTACGGGATCGGGAACATCTACATGGGGGTCGCCTTCGGCGCGGCGGTGCTGAGCGTCTGCCTGCTGCCTACGGTGTTCCCCAACCTGCTTCGTACACGCCGGCGCGCGCTCGTCACCGCGATGATCGTGCTCCTGGTGACGGTCTTCATCCTGGGCTTCGGCCGGCTTGGAGCCAACGTCGGGGCGATAATCACCGGGGCGGCGATCACTCTCTACGTCGGCCTGCGCATGGGCGGAAAGAAGATCGGCTGGAAACAGGTGCTGGTGATGGTGGCCCTTGTCATAGCTTTCCTGGCGCTCTTCCTGGTGATCGATCGGGTCCTGCCCGGCTCGACCTCGCACGCCGGAAAGGCGCTCACCAGGATCCAGGGCAACGGGGTCTCGGACGCGATATCCGAGGCCGTGAGGAAGCTGTCGCTCAACTGGAAGCTCATCATGACCTCAACGTTCCGGCTGTTCTTCTTCATGGGTCTCGCCGCCGCGATAGTGTGGGCGCGAAAGTATGCCATGTTCTCCGAGGTCAACGAGCGATACGAGTACCTTTCGACCGCCTGGCCGGCGCTGATCGTCGGAATGGTGGTGGCCGTGATATTCAAAGACACGGCGATCGAGTCGATAGGCACGATGATGCTCTACTACATCGTACCCGCGTTCCTCCTGTTCATGGCGGGCCGGGCTTATGAACCGGCGACGCAGGGGCGCAAAGTGCTCGTGAAAAAGAAAGTCTCGAGTGCGAATGCCGCGCTCGATGAGACTGTACCGGAGGCCACTTGAGAAAGAAGAAAGAAGAGAGCGAGGAAGACTATAACAAGAGGATCGAGAAGGCGGAGCAGAGGGCACGGAAGATAGTCGACGAGGGGATAATCCAGCGATTCTGGGAGCTCGTGAACCTCTTTCCCAAGATAACGTCGCCGGAGCTCGAGCAGCGCCTCGAGTGCTTCATCATGAACGCCACTCCCGGCCAGTTCTTCATGATGCAGCAGGCGATCTTCGAGTCCGCGACGCCTTACCTGCTCGAGGACACGCGCGTCCTCTCCCTCCTCAAGACACTTTCGGGCAAGAAGCTCGGCCTCCAGGTGAAAGGCGTGTACGAGTCCACCGTTTCTTTCTGCGACAACTATTTCGAGATCGAGAGGGGCGGCTGCGACGGAGTCCCCATCATCAGCGTCGAGACCCGGCGCGACTACGCGGACGCGATACTCAACCTGAAGGACCCTGTGAAGATGATCCTGCAGAGGCGTATCAGGGCAACGCACAAGTTGACCCTGCTGCGCTGGACGCTGCCTCACATAGACATCCTTCGCGATCGCGACCTCTTCGACAAGTACCTCTCCTACCAGCCGATCGTGGAAGAAGTGCTCGAGTGCGAGCTCGTGAAGATGGGCTTTTGAGGTAAAGAAAAAAGGGGCGGTCATGCCGCCCCTTTGAAAGCTGTCTCAAATTCAAATTATCAGGTCTCTTATCACAGCCGGCTCTCCCGAAGCGGTCGTGGCGACCTCTGCGGACGGCCTTTCCACGGCCTTGTCGGGAACGACCACCTTTTCGATCTCGGGCTTCTCGACCTGCGTCTCGACTGGCTTCTCTATCTTCGCGGCGGGCTTGTCCGGCGCTGTCGCTTTCTTCGCGGCCGGTGCCTTCTTCTTCGCGGGCGCCTTCTTCTTTGCGGCGGCCTTCCTGGCTGCCTTCTTCTTCGCTGCGGCTTTCTTTGCGGTCTTCTTTGCCGGCTTCTTCTCGGACGGCCTTACCACGACGACCTTCCCGGAGACACGTCTCTCAAGCAGGTCGACCTTGCGGTCGAGCTCCTCCAGGTCCGTTTTCGTGGCAAGCCCGGTGTTCTCGAGCGACCTCTGGACCGTTCGCGCCACTACCATCGAGAACTCGTCGCCCTTTGAGACGAGACCCTTCTTCTGGGACATCGCCTTCTTACGGCCCTCGGGGGTCAGGCTCTTGCCCTTCTCGACCATCGCGTCCGCCGCCTTGAGGAGCTCTTCCCTCGCAGCCACGGCTGAACCTACCAGAAGGAACGGAATGTCTTGAAAGTCCTTGCCGGCCATCGGTCCTCCTACTTCTTCTCTCTCGCCTCGAGCGCCTTGTCTATCTCGTCCATGCGCCTCTCGATCCTCGCGAGGTCGGCGCGCGTGACAACGCCCGCGGACGAGAGGATCTTTTTGATCTCGGCGCCAATGGCGGCGATAAGGGCGTCCTGCCCCTGCTTGCCGGTGGAGAGCAGCTCCTGTATGGTACGCTGCTCGCGCGTCCTCTTGATCAGCTCGGATATCTCCGGCGCATCTTCCTTGATGTCCTGGCCCATGCGCTTCTTGCCCTTTACGACGAGCGCGTGGTAGATCTCCGAGTACAGCTCGCCCAGCTCTGCGGACAGCCCTTCCACGAAGTACTGAAAGTCCTTGAATTCCATCTCTCACACTCCCGAAATTACCGTTCTCATCACGAAGGCGGGATGTCCGCCGGTCAAGTGATTTGGGGAGATAACTGTATTACTGACATGAGGCATAGTCAAGAAAGTCAGGGGTCCGTTACCTCGTATAGCGCGCTCGTGCCGAAGTTGCGCAGCAGGACCATCCTCGACGCGTCGGAGCGGGGCAGATGCCCGGACTTGAGCGTCTTCGAAACCGGGTAGGCCGGCTGTTTGACATCGACGATGAGCGCCCGTTTGACCTGTGAGCGAGGGGGATTGAAGCCGTCGAAACCGTAAAGCACCGTGAGTGGTACGCCACGCCGCAACAGGTAATACTCGAGCGGCTTCCTTACGTTCGTCTCGATGTACACCACGTCGCCGGGGCGCAGGTCCTTCTGGATCTCCGCTGCCAGCTTGTCCGCGTCAGCCAGCCTGAGCTGGCCGGCGGGCTGGTACGCCGAGCCGGTGACGACGACCGCCGCGCCTAAGCCGACAGCGACCACGACGCTCAAGAGGATCACGACCCACGTGGCGAGCGGCGGTGTCCGCTTCTCCTTTCTCAGCAAGGCTATGCCGCGAGACAGCACCAGGAGCGCGCCCGCCGATGCCGCGCCGAAGAAGAGCGGCAGGGCCGGCAGCCAGTTGCGCGCATAGGGCACGATGTGCTGTATGGCCATCGTGATCAGGCTGACGACGACCAGGACCAGCGGAAGGCTTACCTTCTGTTCCCCGAGCCTGCTCTGGAATACCAGCGCGAATATGAAGAAGAACAGCAGTACGGCGAATATGGCCCAGCCCATTCCCGTCTGCCACTCGATGCCGATGGTCCCGAGCCCCCGCGGAAGCCTGTTCACGAACTCGGACATCGTCATGGGCGCGGTGTTGCCCTGGAGCAGCGGGTGGAGGCCGTTGCGGATCACCACCGGGAGGTAGAGCAGCGTCGAGACGACCGCCGAGCCGACGGCCGTGCCGGCGAGCTGGTAGATGAATCTCTTCCTGTCGCCCTCGATATCGCGGAACAACGCCTCGAAGAGCAGCCAGGCGAAGAGCGCGGCCGCGAAGTAGAGCATCGTAGGCACCGCGTAGAAACCGAGCACCACCAGGATCCCGAGAGCGATCCATCCTCCGAGCTTCGGCTTCTTCAGCAGTCTCACCCCGACGACTATGGCGATCATGAGGATGAGGGCCTGCATCGTGTAGCCGCGGGCGTCCACTGAGAAATATACGAGGGCCGACGAGGCCGCGACCAGTGCAGCCCCCAGCAGGGCGGCGTCGCGCCTGTACAGGGAGCGGATGGCCAGGTAGGCCGCGGGCACCAGTAGCACTCCCGCGATGAACGCCGGCAGCCTGAGCGCCCAGGGTGAATTGCCGAACAGCCCTACCGAGCCTTTCACCAGCAGCGTGTTCAAGAGGTGGTTGTTGGGGAAAGGGTAGTAGCT
>JGI24138J36424_10000247_pt1 | contig 16074 bp, 11 predicted proteins | sample BarGraNGADG00312_2_FD_36424 | JGI IMG/M metagenome (IMG submission 36424) | reverse complement strand
GGATTTTTTGTCATTCTTGCTTGTTTTCATCTTTTTTGCCTCTTCTTCAATTTTCTTTGCTTTCATGTTTTTCTTCCTTTGCCTCTTAAAGAAGGGCGGTTCATCCCCCCCTTCGGGGATTGTCTCACTAGATGATTCCTTTTTTCCCCTCGCTTGCCTTATTGGCATGTCAAAGGCAAAACGGCTGCCCTTGCCGAATGCGCTTGCCACCAGGATATGCCCGCCCTGCAGTTCAACGCCGAACACCCGGGCAAATGCACTATTTACACTGATCAACTTTCCTTCAGGTGTTGTTTGAAATATCCCCTCACTGGCACTATCAAAAAGATGCCGGTATCTATTTTCACTCACTTTGAATGCTTCATCTGCCCGCTTACGCATGGTTGCTTATTCTTTATTCATCCTAACTTTTTAACCTTTATAATGAGATCTGCTGTTTTTTTGCGTAAATTGGCGACGAAATGGCAATTCTTGCAGTCCGTTTTTTTTCCGTTGTAATCCGGGCAAAAAAGAAGTAAATTTATTTCTTGTTGGAGTTCTTTAGAAAACCTTGCCTTATCTATTAATCCGTCAACATTGTTGATTTTATTTATAATATCCTTGATAGTGGACTTTTGTTTATGAAATGTCGGGCAGATTTTCTCAGGGTGTGCTGCAGACATATTCCTTACTAACATCTTTTTTCCTCCGCATAGATTTTTTTCATTTTTTGGCAAAGTATGATCTCCTTAATTTATATAATAGACAGCAATAGTTGTGCCAAAACTGCCGGACAACATCTGCAATCTGTAACTTCTTTATGGGTACTGGCTTTAGAGGTTATTTCTGATTTTGATTTATTTGAAAATAAGCAGGTTTCGCCTGGAAAATGTAAGAATATTAATACAATTATGTATAATTGGATTTACAAGTCGTGAACTATGTGAATAGGGTTCAAAATTTTGAACCGCTATTAAAAAAACTCACCCCAAGCTCCTCTCTTTCCAAGTGCTTTCAATCCCCCTCGCCTTTAGGAGAGGGGGCTGGGGATGAGTTTCGTGCATCAGCTTGGCTCTGCGAAGATATGAGAAAGGTCGTTGATAGACCTGACAATTAAAGGCCTGCCCCTCATGGCTCGATCTGCAACTCCTTCATCTTGGCATAAAGGGTCACGCGTTCCATTTTAAGAAGCTTGGCCGCCCGGGATTTGTTGCCGCCGGTTTTGAGCAAAGCTCTCTTTATCACTTCTTTTTCTATCGCTGACGTGACTTTGCTGACCGTCTCGCGCAGGGAAATAGTCCCGTCCAAAACCAAGTTCACCTGCTCTTCTTGTATGGAGGCCGTATTAAAACCGCTGCTTTGCAAGGAACTTGTTTGTTCCAGCAATATGTCAGCCGGGGTTATCTGAGCGGATGCAGCTACCAGGGCGGCCCTTCTGATGGTGTTCTTTAATTCCCGGACGTTGCCCGGCCATTGATGATTAAATAGGAGTCTCATGGCTGCGCTGGAAATCCCAACTATATTTTTATTCAATTCCCGGTTCGTTTTCTCTAAAAAATATTTTGCAAAAACAGCGATATCATCCTCTCTTTCACAAAGTTTGGGAATTTCAATAAGAAACTCATTCAATCGATAATAGAGATCATCTCTGAATTTGCCTTGTTTCATCGCATCGAACAGATTGATCTTGGATGCCGCGATCAAGCGCACGTTTATTTTGATATCCCTGTTTCCTCCCAAATGCTGCAGCTTTCTTTCCTGCAGCACCCTTAACAGTTTGGCCTGCATACCTTCGGAAAGATTGGCGATTTCGTCTAAAAACAAAGTCCCGTTATTTGCCAGTTCAAACTTACCCCCTTTTTTTCTGTCCGCACCGGTAAAGGCTCCTTTTTCGTAGCCAAACAGTTCCGCTTCTATCAGTGTCTCAGGTATGGCGCTGCAGTCTATGGGAATAAAGGCGTTATCCTTGCGCAAGGATTTTTGGTGGATCAGATTCGCGATGACCTCTTTGCCGGTACCGCTTGCTCCCTGGATGATGACCGTAAAATCCGTGGGAGCAACCAGATCCACCTTGATCAGCACTTTCTTTATCTGCGGACTATTGCCCATTATCGATTCGACAGGAAATTTTTCTGCCAGTCTTTTTTTTAAAACGTCTATTTCTCCGCGTAATTGTTGGACATTGAATGCCTTGTTGATAGTGAGCAGCAATTCTTCATTATCAAAAGGTTTGGTAATATAGTCATAGGCTCCCAATTTCATCGCCTGGATGGCATCCTTGATATCCATATAAGCAGTGACAATAATGATCTCCAGGTCAGGATTTGACTCTTTCATTTTCTTTAAAACCTTCATGCCGTCCATATCGGGCAGCCGCAGATCCAATAAAACCAGGTCGGGGCGAGTGTCTTGAATTTTCACCAAAGCCTCCCGACCGTTTGCGGCCGTCAATACTTCAAAACCGTTTTCCCTTAAAATGGTGGAAAGATTGAAACAAAAGTCAATGTCATCATCGACGACAAGAATCTTATTCATGGTCATCCACCTCGTTACGCCTTGGCCGGCATTTTTCTGATCCTGCGGATAATGTCCTCTTCATTGTACGGTTTGTCTAAAAAATCATAAGCGCCCATTTTATTCGCTTCGTTTCTGGCCTCTTCGCTGCCAAAGGCGGTCGTTATGATGACTGCGGGTGCAGGGGACATCTTCCTGATTAGGGTCAACAAAGGCATGCCATCCCCGTCGGGCAGCCTGAGATCCAATAAAACCAGGTCCGGCAGACTCCTTTTCAGGCTTTTAAGCGCAGCTCTCTTGCTATGAGCGCATTCTATTTCAAAGCCGCGAGAGCTTAAGGAATCGCCCAGCAAAGAGCATAATTCCCTCTCGTCGTCAATGAGCAAAATTCGTTTAATCTGTTTTCCCCCGGTATTGATCCTCCTTGCCGATTTCCGTCTGGCCCTCTTTTCGCTGCAGGCTTTTTCATAGAGCTTAAAAAAGGGAATCAGTTCTTCAAGTTTTTCGGGCTTGCGCCAGCCGGGAAAATTTGCTTTCCTGATAACCGTTTCGCCCGCTTTTATCTTGCCGTTTTTGATCCAATGCTTTATATGGGCGTTTGGCACCTGGAGATAAACATTCGTGCCTATTCTTAAATCCCATTTATTAGCCATAATGACGATCCCCGGTTAGGGTTCTCCTGCCATATTTTCTTTGCGATCCAACGGCTTCGGTTCAAAGGGCAAAGAAACCGAAAAAGCAGAGCCCTTTCTCCAGACGCTTTCGACCTCAATCAGGCCGCCATGACTGGCAACAATATTTTGACAAATGGACAATCCCAAACCCGCGCCCCCTTTTTTTGTGCTGAAGAAGGGGTCAAATACCTTGATCAGATTTTTTTCAGGAATGCCGCAACCGCTGTCTTGAATTTTGATTAAGAATTTTTTCTTTTCGCTTTTCGTGGCAATGGACAACTTGCCGCCTTTGCGCATGGCATCAATAGCGTTGGCTATCAAATTAAGGAAGACACGCCCCAGCTGTTCCTTGTCAAAGAGTAAAATGGAGGGCTGAGAGGTCAGGTTCTGGAGCACTTTTATCTTCTGCGTTTTCAGTCGGACGTTATGAATGTTCAAAATGTCCTGGATGAGCAAATGGATATCTCCGGGCTGGAAATTCAGTTTTAGCGGGCGGGCGCAGTTCAGAAGTTCAGTAATTAAATATTCGATCCGGCTTGTATTTCTCTCCATAATTTCGGCATATTTAAGAATCTCCGGCTTTATTTTTTCGCCTTTTTTCAGCTGCCGGAGCGATAAAATTACATTGGTCAGGGGATTTCTTATTTCATGGGCGATGCCGGCGGCTATGCGGCCGGTAAACGCAAGTTTTTCCGAATGCACCAAATCGTCTTTTTTCGCCTTCAATTCCCGGTAAGAAGCCCCGAGCTCCTCCCTGGAGCGAGTCAAGCGCTCAATCAACTCTTCCACGGATGCAGTTTGCTGATCCAAAAGCATTTTTTGTCCCTGGATCGTTTTCTCAAATTCACTGAACTTCTCCAGCCACTGCTTGGACTCGCTGATGTCGCGGTAAAGCTCCTGGAACTGTCTTTCGCCATTCCAAATGATTGCTTTGCGGAAGACCTGCAGCTGACGGACATCGCCGTTTTTTCTGACAATGCTGACTTCATATTCGCTGGGTCCCAACCTGCCCCGCTCCCGGGCTTTTCTTCTTTTTTTGTATTCTTCATAGCTCTCGGGAGTGTAACGCTCTCTGAGGGATGTTTGGTTTAATTCCGCAACACTGTCGTAGTCATAAAAATCAAGCAGCGCCCGGTTGACATAAATTGTCTCGCTTTTGGCGGTCACGATGCGTACCCCCAACGGCGAGTCTTCCAGCGAGTGGCGGAAATTTTCTTCCGTCTGGCGCAGCGCCTTGAGCGCAGCCTCCCTTTGGGACTCCGCCCGCTTGCGATCGGTGATGTCATGGATGATGGAATAGAGGATATCCTTCCCCGCCATCTCGATCTTGCTGCTGAATACTTCCACCTCCCGGATGGAGCCATCGGCCCGGCGGTGGCGGAATTCGAAATGGACACGTTTTTGCTGTTGCGCTTTCTTCATTTCGATCTTCACTTGTTCGGCGGGAAGGGTATTGATCTGTTGGATATGCATGCATTTCAATTCGGCGCGGGTCCAGCCGTAATACTGTTCCGCTGCCTTGTTGGCGTCGATGATGGCGCCGCTTTCAGGTTCGATGAGCAGCTTGACCGCCGCGTGGCCCTCGAAAATTTTGCGGAATTTTTCCTCACTCTCCCGCAGTGCTTCTTCCGCTTGCTTGTGTTTGCTGATGTCGGAATCTTTTTCAGCCGCCGCCCCTAGCACTTTGCCCGACCCCTTTTTTTCAGACAGGGCTTTTTCGTCCTTCTTGCCCGGCTTTGTCTTTTTTGCCCTTTCTGCAATTTTCTTTGTTTTCATGGCTTGGCTCATTTATCTCTCCCGTGCCATTTTATCTTCCCTTTGCCGGCTGGACGCCGGACTTATAGGAAAATCAATTTTCCCTATATTGTGATGTTAAAGGAAATATATTGAAATTGCAATGGTCTGCGCTGTAGTTTTGGCAAGCTAATTCGCGGCTGTCGGCTCGCCCTAAACTGCGCCTACATTTCCGCCAGAGCGGATTCCCGACGTTTTGCCACAACACTATGTTTACATTGTTATGGTTTACGTCCGATTTGATACTTTCCGTTTTTAAAGAACCTCTCGTGAGCTGGGGCCTTATATGATCCCCAAACTCGGCCGCGAGATTGCGCTTTTCAATTTCAGGGTTTCATCTTTGTTGTTTTTAAACTGCTAAGTTATTTTCGCTGTTCATCGTTTTGAACGATCCTTCCATTTCATTTTCTTTCACCGTTTGTCTTGCCTTCCCAACCACTGAGATATTTCAATCGCATTTATCTCAAATCGGTTTTTTGTTTTGCTCATTTTTAATTCCTTTTGATTATCGCCTGCAGCTCAGTTTTTATTTAAGCTTTTTAACATTTTCTGAAAGTTCCGGCCTTGGCTGCACTTAACCGATTTCGTCCCAGGATGCGATTTTCGCTCCCCGAAAATTATTTTTCTCCTACACTCTCTTAATCCTAAAGAGCGATCGCTTGTAGAAAAATATTGCATTAACCTGGGCAGCCCGCAGGCAAAATCGGCCCAAGATTCCGCCAGTCCCGCTCACGGGTGAGCTTTCAGAAAATTAAGTTGAAAAGCTCTTGACAATAAGTCCTGACCGAAAGGCAGGCGGTCAAAAGGAGTTAAAAAATGTCTGATGCAAAAGTAAAAAAACTGGCCGATTTGAGCCTGCTGCTTCTGTTCCTCAGTGGCTGGGAAGAAGAGTCAAGACAATTTCCCGGTGAAAAAGTCTTCAGGGCATGGAAGGGTTTTTTGTTCACCACTCTGAACGACCTTTGCGAGAATAACTTTCTCACCCAGTTTAAAAACACCAAATCCGTCATTCTGACACCTGCGGGAATTGAACGCGCAAAGAAACTTGCGACCGAGTTCGGAGTGGGGCTATAAGCCCCACCTTTCTTTGAGCCGGAGATCTAAGCTCTGGCTCTTTTCTTTTACGAGAAAAATACTTTTGCCGCGAGCGAATACCGGTAGCGCGGCCTCTCGCTGGATGCTTTCTGTTCTTTCTTGAAATCAGGGGTCATATATCCTCGCCGATGTTGATCTTTCATGACCGCCTTCGGGACAGCCGAGTAAACTCAACCTGCGCTCCTGCGGAGATCAGCGCGGCGCGCAGTCGGCACTCTATTCCGTCGTTTTACCGTCGAAGTGCTCGTTATCAGCCTCCGCATCGGCGCGGGTGTGGTGACGACGCCGTCCCGGTGGTTCGGGGGCGAATAGAGCGTATAGAGCTTCAGGGGAACATTGCCGTTATTTATGATGTTGTGATTCGTCCCACCCGGGACGACTACCGCGAAGCCCGCTCGGATCGCCGTCCTAACGCCATTGAGAACGACCTCACCGGAACCCTCTTCCACGCGAAAGAACTGGTCGGGCTTGTGGACTTCCGCGCCAATTTCTTCCTTGGGCTTTAGCGCCATGACGACGAGCTGGCAGTTTTTTGCCGTATAAAGCACCCGGCGAAAATCGTCATTCTTGATGGCGAGATCCCCGATGTCTTGCACAAAGCCTTTCATAACGACTCCTCTTTCATTGGCTTGCCCCATGGGGGCGTTCGATTTGCCACTTGCGCCATCAGCATAACTGCATGCAGTTAACACAAATTCCATAGCGAGCATACAAACACAGGGCAGCAATATCAAAGCCACAAATCTGATAGTTCTGTGCCCGTCTTTCTTTGTTTTCATTTGTCTCCTCCTTTTTATTAAAATACTCTCCATAGACGCACCGCTTGCGGCTCGTCCTCTGCAAGGACTTGTTGGAAGGCCGACCGGTACGGTCCCCAGTACCGGCGCCGGCAAAGCGACCTCAGGTTTTAAGAATGCCAGCAGGTCGGCGTTGAGCTGGTCTTTGTGCGTGTACGCGAGGCCGTGGGGCGCCCCCGGGTAGATTTTTAGGGTCGCATTACTGACCAGCTTCGCTGAGCGGAGCGCCGCGGCGCCGATCGGCACGATCTGGTCGTCGTCGCCGTGAATGATCAGTGTCGGCACATCGAACTTCCTGAGGTCTTCGCTGAAATCCGTCTCGGAAAACGCCTTGATGCAGTCGAAGGTGTTTTTGTGACCGGCATGCATTCCCTGGAGCCAGAATGAGTCGATCATGCCCTGCGAAACCTTGGCTCCGGGCCGGTTGGCCCCGAAAAATGGGCCGCTGGCAAGATCCCTGAAAAATTGCGAGCGGTCGGCGAGCACACCGGCGCGGATTTTGTCGAACGCGTCAATCGGCAAACCGCCTGGATTGGCGGCTGTTTTCAACATCAGCGGCGGGACGGCGGAGATCAGCGCGGCCTTGGCCACCCGTTTCGTGCCGTGGCGGCCGATATAGCGGGCAACTTCACCGCCGCCCGCGGAGAAGCCGATTAAGACGGCGNCCTTCAGGTGGAGCGTTTCGATGAGTTCCGCGAGGTCATCGGCATAAGTGTCCATCTCGTTGCCACTCCAGGGCTGGCTCGACCGGCCGTGGCCGCGACGGTCATGGGCAATGCAGCGATAGCCGTTGGAAGCCAGGAAGACCATCTGGGACTCCCAGCTATCTGCGCTGAGGGGCCAACCGTGGCTGAACACCACAGGTTGTCCTGTGCCCCAGTCCTTGTAATAGATCTGCGTACCGTCTTTCGTCGTTATCAAGTTCATTGTTTTTCTCCTTTTTTATCGACGGGAGTCGTCGACGTCTCTTGTCCGTCCAACGCTCCCGAACAGTTTCTCAGATTACCATAGTAGGTGGTTAGGCCAATGTGCGAACGAACTTTTCGCGCTCCCATTGGCGTGTCTTGGCTACTGCGATAAATGCATCTTTATTATCGGCATCAACGACACCCGCGTCCGGTTCGACGTTCGCTATTTTTAAAAGTACCTGGCCGCCTTCGTCGACGGCAATAGCCTTGAGATGACCGAAAGCGTCGCGCACGAAATCGATCGCGGCGCTTTCCATCGCCAGAACCTTGGCGCCTTTGCCGGAAAGGATCACGGCAACCGCGTCGAATAGCACAGAAGGAGTACCGGCCAATTGTCCGTCAACCGCCAGCATCGAGCCATCGGCCAGCTTCACGCCGCCAACTTTGGGTGCGACGATCTTAACTGCTGCCCCGGCAGCGGTCGCGGCTTTTTTTATCTTTTTAATGACCGCTCCGTCTGACCCATCGGCGACCAGAATACCGACGGAGCGCCCCATAAGCGTGTCTTTCATCTTGCCGATGATCTGCAATGCTGGAGAGGGCTTCATCCTGCGCACGGGAGCTGCAGCCGCCGGCGCAGCGGGCATCTTCTCGAAAGCGAGACCCGCGGCGACCCTTTTGGCGAGGTCGCCGTCGATATGGCGCAAGTGACCGACTATCGCCTCGCGCACGTGCAGATGTTCGACCTTGGAAAGTTCAAATACCAACGCCGAGGCGATATGCGCCTGCTCATAGGAGGTTTGGCTGAGATAGAACTGCCGAGCCTGGCTGTAGTGGTCGGCGAAGCTCTCGGCGCGGATGCGGCCTTTCGCGCCGTCTTCTGTTACCATGGCGCTGCGAAAGCCATTGTCCGGCGTTTCACGCGGCGAGTTTTTTGACAAGGAGTTGGGCTCATAAGCAACACGCCCCGATGGTTGCGCCATCTGCATGTGCCCGTCCCGTTGCTGGTTGGCGAAGGGGCACTTGGGCGCGTTGATCGGGATCTGGTGGAAATTGACCGAACCCAGGCGCGAAAGCTGCGTATCGACGTAGGAGAACAAACGGCCCTGCAACAGGGGGTCATTTGAGAAATCAATGCCCGGCACCACATTGGCAGGGCAGAAGGCAACCTGTTCGGTTTCAGCGAAGAAATTGTCCGGCCAGCGATCCAGCACCATGCGGCCGATCACCTTCAAGGGCACCAATTCTTCGGGTATTAACTTCGTCGCGTCCAGATGATCGAACGGGAATCTATCCGCTTCCGCCTGCGTGAAAAGCTGAACCGCGAATTCCCATTCGGGGAAATTGCCGGCGGTGATGGCGTCAAACATATCACGGCGATGGAAGTCTTGATCGGCGCCGCAGATCTTGACGGTCTCATCCCAAATGGTTGACTGCAAACCGAGTTTGGGGCGCCAGTGGAATTTGACGAAGGTTGATTTACCGGCGTCGTTGATCAGCCGAAAACTGTGCACGCCAAAACCTTCAATCATCCGCAGTGAACGCGGTATAGTACGATCAGACATGATCCACATCACCATGTGCATGGATTCGGGCGTGAGCGAAATAAAATCCCAAAATGTATCGTGTGCGGTCGCCGATTGCGGAAAGCCGCGGTCGGGTTCCATTTTTACGGCATGGATGAGGTCTGGGAATTTAATGGCATCCTGGATGAAAAAAACCGGGACATTGTTGCCGACGATGTCCCAATTGCCTTCCTTGGTGTAAAACTTGATGGCAAATCCGCGTACGTCACGCGGGGTGTCAACCGAACCCGCGCCGCCGGCAACGGTCGATATGCGGGTAAACAGGGGTGTCTTCTCGCCTACCTCGGTGAGTATCCTAGCCGTGGTGTATTGCTTCAATGAGGCGGTCAGCTCGAAGAAACCGTGCACGCCTGTCGCCCGCGCATGCACGATACGCTCCGGGATCCGCTCATGATCGAAATGAGTGATTTTTTCGCGCAGGACGAAATCCTCCAGAAGGGTCGGGCCGCGTGGATTGGCCCTAAGTGAGTTTTGGTTATCGGAAAGCGCCACGCCCTGGTTTGTGGTGAGCGCGGGGTGTTCTCCGCCGACGATCTGGTGCAGTTCGCCGCCGGCGGCCGGGTATGAACCTCTGTTGATTGTCGAGCCATTTTTTTGTTTGCGATTTCCAGCATTGCTTGTCTTTTTATTCTTCATGATCGATCTCCATATCGGTTTGTCATAAAAAAAACACGCGGGCGTTCAGGCTGCAATCAGCGAAGGTTCGCGGCCGCGAAATCCCAATTAATCAGTTTGTCCAGGACGGCGTTGACATAGTCCGCGCGCCGGTTTTGATAATCCAGGTAGTAGGCATGCTCCCAGACATCGATGGTCAGTAACGGTTTCAGGCCAATGGTCAGCGGCACATCGGCATTACCGGTTTTGACCACTCTGAGCTTGTCGCCATCCAATACCAGCCATACCCAACCGCTGCCGAACTGGGTCATGGCCACAGTCGCCAACTCCCTCTTGCATGCATCCAGGGAACCGAATGAAGCCTCGATCTTTTTTTCCAGTAATGCGGATGGTTCACCGCCGCCCTGCGGCCTCAGGCTGTGCCAGTAAAAGGTATGGTTCCAAGTTTGCGCCGCATTGTTGAAAATCGCGGTTTTGTCGGGTTTACCGGCCGTCTCGCTGATGATCTTCTCCAGCGGCAGGCTGGCGTACTCCGTTCCCACGATCAGCTTGTTCAGGTTGTCGACATACGCCTGGTGATGCTTGCCGTAGTGGAAATGAATCGTATTTGCGGAAATTATGGGCTCCAGCGCGTTATCCGCGTAAGGCAGGGTTGGTAAAACATAGGGCGATTTACCTTCGGTCTTTTCAATATTTTTCATTTTTTCTCCTATAGAATGATTTAAAGAATTTTTGCCTGTGACGGTCCTTGAAATAAATATGCGTACCATCTGTCATTGTAATCTTGTTCACTATTTACCTCCTTTTTTAGCGGTGGGATTTGTTGATCTTTTCTGTCCATGTCCGTTGGCGTTCCCGCTCGCGCTGGTCGTCTCGACCTCCTCTGGCAGATGGCGCTCTTCCTGACGCCGGTCTTGCGAGATCTCGGTGGCGATGGCGGCGGCCTGCTCCGCGCCCACACCTTCCGTCCTGCGTTCGTACTCTTTCTCGCCGCGGTCGTCGGCTTCGCGCACGCGCGTGTCTACGGGCTGCTCCTGCTCACCGGGCAGATCCACTCGCAGCTCCTCGATGAGCATCATCACCGTGGCCGCAACGGGCAGGGCGAGGAGCGCGCCGGGAATCCCCATCAGCGTTCCTCCCGCCAGGAGCGCGAACAGGACGACGGAGGAGGGAAGGCGCAGCGCCCGGCCATAGATCCGAGGAATGAGCACGCGGCTTTCGAACTCTTCGTACACGAACATGAAGACGAGAACAACGACGGCAACGACGGGCCCACGCGACAGTGCCACGAGGAACATCGGCCCCACCGAGAGGATAGGACCGATATAGGGCAGCACGTCCGCGAGGCCGGCGAACGCCGCGAGCGCCAGAGCGTTCTCCACGCCGCACGCCGTCAGAAGCCCGAACGCGAAGAGTGCCATCAGCAGGCACGTTAGCAACTGTCCACGGATGTACGCGCCGACGATCGTTTCGAGGTTCATCATGATGCGAGCGAGCCGAATGTGGAGCGAGCGCGGGACGAGGGCAAAGAGTCCCCCGCGGAGCCGATCGCGGTCGATCATGATGTAGAGTCCGAGAAAGAGGGAGGTCAACCCGTAGGCGACCGCGGCGATGATGCGCAGGGAGTAAGTGACCGCCGCCGCGCCGATGGCGCCCGTCAGCGCGTCGGCCTTGAGGCCGCGAAGCCAAGTCGCGAGCGGGGCGCTCAGATGAGAGCTAGCGAGATAACGCGCGAGTCGCGCGCGCAACGCGGGCTCATGCTCGAGAAGCGTCACTGCCTGCGCCACCAACGCCGGGAGCGTGACGACAACGACGAGAAGCGCGAGGATGAAGAATACCGCAAAGACGATCGCGATTCCCAACCCGCGCCCCACGCCCTTCGCTTCGAGCCAGCTGACGGCCGGACTCAATGTGCCGGCGACGAGGAGAGCGACGACGAGCACGAGGAGGACGGGCCAGAGCCGGATCAGCAGCCACAGGGAAGCGAAGACGAGAACGAGCACCACCATGGTCTTGGGTGATATCTCGAAGCGGACGTGACGCGCCTGATCGCCGGTGTCGTGTTGCGGTTCGGCCGGCCGCCCTGGCGCAGTGCTCATGGCAAATACCGGGAGGCGCGCACGATGAACCGGTTCGGCGCTTGCCCCACGTACTCGAACGGATAGCACGTCACGAGCGTGTGGATTGGAGATAAAGTTTGTAATTTTGCATAATTCATATGGAATGCTCCGGGGAAAGACCACCTTGCTTTCCGCTTTCTTTTACTCTATCACGTCAATTTCATAGTTGCAAGTACTGTCCCCAACCGCCTCTAGTATGTCTTCAGCTCGCCGATGGCACTTTCAACCGCGTGCAGGATGTCGCGTTTCTTGACCGTTTCCATCATGGCGTTGTGATCGCGATAGAGGGGCCGGTCCTCGTCCAGATGGGCAACGACCTTGCGCACCGCTTCCTTGGCCGCCAGGGTGCCCTTGCCAGGCTTGAAATCCCTGAAATCAAGGGCCTGGGCGGCAGCAATGAACTCAATGCCCAAAACGCCATAAGCGTTGTCGATGATCTGCCTGGTTTTCAGAGCCGTGTTCATACCCATGGAGACGAAATCTTCCTGGTCGGCGGCGGCCGGGATCGACTGGATGGATGCCGGCATGGACAGGATGCGCTGCTCGACGATCAGCATGTCGGCCGTGTACTGGCTGAGCATGTGCCCGGAATACATGCCCGCGCCCTTGGTCAGGAAAGCCGGCAGGCCGACGCTCAAGGCCGGGTTGAGCAAACGGTTCAAACGCCGTTCGGAAATGACGCAGATCATGGTCACGCAAGCGCCGAGCATGTCCAATGGTACGGAGATCGGTGAGCCCTGGAAATTGGCCCCGGTCAGCACCACCTGGTCGTCGGGCAGGAAGATGGGGTTGTCGCCTACGCCGTTGAGCTCAATCTCTATCTGGCTGCGCGTCCAGCGCAACTGATCGCGGGCAGCGCCCAGAACCTGCGGCGTGGAACGCATGCTGTAGGCGTCCTGGACCTTGACCTTGACCTTGCCCAGTAGATCGGATCCTTCAATGATACGCTTGATGTTCTCGGCCGAGGTGACCGCGCCCTGGAAACCGCGCAACATGTGCAGGCGGGAGTCATAAGGCTTCATGTTGGCCATCAGCGCTTCCAGGGTCATGGCGGCGGCGATTTCGGCCTGCTTCAGCAGCCGCTCACTTTCATAGATCTGCAGAGCGGCCATGGCGGTCATCAGGTTGCTGCCGTTGATGGCGGCCAGGCCATCGCGGGCTTTGAGCCCAGGAATGGGAATGCCGGCTTTCTTCATGGCCACAGTGCCGGGCAAGCGCTCGCCTTCAAAAAAAGCCTCGCCCTCGCCCATCAGCAGCAGCGCGATCTGGCTCATGGGCGCCAAATCTCCGCAGGCACCAACGCTGCCCTTGTTGCAAACCACCGGCGTCAGCCCTTTGTTCAGCATGGCCACATAGGTCTGGGTGATGTCGGGGCGGCAGCCCGAATTACCATGGGCGTGAACATTGATGCGGCCCAGGATCGCCGCCCGCACTTCGGGGATCGGCACCGGCGTGCCGATGCCGGCCGCGTGGTTGTAAATCAGGTATTTTTGAAACTGCCCGACCTGATCGTCGGTAAGCACTACTTCGGAAAACTCGCCGATGCCGGTGTTAACACCATACATGATCTCGCGCGCTTCAATACGCTTCTCAATGAAGGTCCGGCATTGTTGAATTCTCTCGACGGCGTCAACGTGGAGTTCAACCTTGTCCAGTCCATAAGCCACCCTATACACATCTTCAACCTTCAGATTTTTTCCGGTAACGATCACAGTCATATGTCCTCCTCAATGTAATGATTAAAAGATTTTATCAAGCAAAAGCTATTGTATAAAATTCAACGGATTTAATCAACAAGAAGCATAAAAAGCAAAAAATAGTCCGGAAAAACAGACACCATCCTTGACAGAAATGGTATAATAAAACCGAATCAAGCAAGGAGAAAATCATGGATACGGAAAAAGAAGAAAAATTTGAATTTCAATCTGAAGTCAAGCAATTGCTTGATATTCTGGTATATTCGCTTTATAAAAACAAGGAAGTTTTTTTACGCGAGCTAATATCGAACGCTTCTGACGCGCTGAACAAGGTGCAGTTTGAGATCCTGACCGCTCCCGACATCGAAGATAAGGACCAGGAATTGAAAATCACCATTGCCATTGACAAGAAACACAATAAAATAATCGTCGAAGACAACGGCATCGGCATGACCAAGGAAGAACTGATCAGCAACATCGGTACTATCGCCCATTCGGGTACCCTCGATTATCTGAAAAAAATAGCCGCCACGCCGGGAAAGAACCAGGTGGACCTTATCGGCAAATTCGGCGTCGGCTTTTATTCCAGTTTCATGGTGGCCAAGGAAATCCATATCATCAGCAAGTCCTGGCCAAAGGACAGCCAGGCCTGGCTGTGGAAATCCAAGGGGGAAAGCAGCTATACCATCGAAGAAACAGACAGAAAAACCCGGGGCACGCGCATCGAGCTTTTTTTGAAAAAAGAAGAAAAAGAATTTCTGGAAATTTATAAATTGAAAAGCATAATCTTGAAGCACTCCAAATTTGTGCCATTTGCAATTTATCTGGAGCAGGAAAAAATTGCCAGAAAGGAGGCCATCTGGACTCAGCCCAAATCCAAACTTGAGGAAAAAGACTATTTCGAGTTCTACAAATTCCTTGAAAACACGCAGGAGGATCCGGAAACCTACCTGCACCTCTCTTCGGACGCCCCGGTGCAATTCACCGCGCTCCTGTTTGTTCCCAAAACCTCATTCGAAATGCTTGGACTAATGAAAACCGAACCCGGGGTGGATTTGTATTCCAAGAAAATCCTGATCCAGAAAGGCTCCAAGGACATCATGCCGGAGTATCTGCGCTTCGTCAAGGGCATCATTGATTCCGAAGAAATTCCGCTGAACATTTCCCGGGAAACCATTCAGAATAACGTACGTATTGATAAAATCAAAAAATATGTGTTGAAAAAATTGTTGGAACATCTGGAAGCCGTTAAAAGCAAAAAACGGGACCAGTATCTCAATATCTGGAAAAATTTCAGCAAGAATTTCAAAGAGGGCGCCGTCAGCGACTACGACAACCGGGAAAAGCTCGCCAAACTGCTGCTCTTTTCCAGCTCCAAAACAAAAACAGATCAATTGATCGATCTTGAAGAATACATTCAGCGCATGCCCGAGGGCCAGAAAGAAATCTACTTCCTCGGTGGTTCGGACCGCCAGACAATTGAAAAAAATCCGGCCCTGGAAATTTTCCGCAAAAAAGAATACGAAGTGCTCTACCTGCTCGATCCCATGGACGAATTCGTTCTCGACCATTTGCGTGAATACGACAAAAAAATATTCAAGATGGCCGAAAGCGCCGACATTCATTTGGAAGAAAAAACCGAGGCCACGGACATGGCTTATTTAAAAGACGTGGACAGTTTCATCACCTATCTGAAAACCATTTACGGCGACCAGATCAAAGAAGTGAAAATATCCAAGCGCCTGACCGACAGTCCCTGTCTTTTGCTCAACCCGGGCGACGGCCCGTCGGTACAGATGGAAAAAATCATGAAAATGGTCAACAAGGACTACCAGATATCCAAGCGTGTTTTGGAGATCAACCCCGACCATGCCCTGATCAAAAAAATGGTGGCTTTGCACAAAAAAGACCCGGCTGCTGTCGGCTTAAAAAATCTGGCCCTGCAGCTGCTGGACAACATGAAACTGCGCGAGGGGATATTGAGCGATACTGAAGCCTCCATCGCCCGCATCCAGCAGATCATGCTCGATGCCGGCGGCCCGGCTGATCAGTAGAATTAATACAACAACAATAAGCAGGATTGCTTAACTGAATATAGTATCACTATACCGAGGCCTTGCCGAAGTATCTAGTGATACTATACCGAGGCCTTGCCGAAGTATCTAGTGATACTATACCGAGGCCTTGCCGAGGTATCTAGTGTAGTGCGTCACTAATAACTTGACATTTAAAAGGATATATGTTATGCTTGTTTCAAATGAATATATCGGAACGCATTACTTTAGATCCTCAAGA
>JGI24138J36424_10000246_pt1 | contig 16075 bp, 12 predicted proteins | sample BarGraNGADG00312_2_FD_36424 | JGI IMG/M metagenome (IMG submission 36424) | reverse complement strand
GGGAGCCAGGTCCTTCACGTGGATGTAATCGCGGATGCAGGTGCCGTCGGGGGTCGGGTAGTCGGTGCCGAAGATGACCGCCTGAGGCTCCCGTCCCAGGGCCGCCTCGATGACCCTGGGGATCAGGTGCGTCTCGGGGTCGTGGTCTTCGCCCAGCCCGGCGTCAACGTCGGCGCCGGCCGCGTTGAAGTAGCGCAGCGAAGCGTAGCGCAGGTCGCCTGCCTCCGACATCTCCTCGAGCATCTTCTCGACTGCCAGCTTGGTGGAGCCGTAGGGATTGATCGGATCTCTGGGGTCCGTCTCGAGGATGGGGACCCGGGCCGGCTCGCCGTAGACCGCGGCGGTGGAGGAGAACACCAGGCGGCGGCATCCGGCGGCCGCCAGTGCGCCCAGCAGGTTTGCCGTACCCTCGACGTTGGTGCGGAAGTAGCTCTCCGGCTCCAGCCGCGATTCGCCGACCAGGCTGCGGGCGGCGAAGTGGAGGCAGGCCTCGGGCTTGAAGCGGAGGCACGACTCGCGCAGGGCGGCCGCGTCCTCTATGTCGAGGACCTCCAGGTCCAGGTCGCCGACGGCCCGCCGGTGTCCCTTGGAGAGGTTGTCGATGACGAGTATCTGGTTGCCCGCGCCGGCCATCATGTGCGCGGCCACCGAGCCGATGTAGCCGGCGCCGCCGGTGACGAGCACTCTCATGCTCATACCTTGTGGGCGCCCGTCCCGGGCGAGGTCACGATGAACTCGGCGTCGTAGTGCGTCGCCTTCCAGTACATGCTGGGCATGCGCCGCAGGTACCTCTCGACGTTCTCAGGCTTCACCAGGGCGACCACGCAGCCGCCGAAGCCGGCCCCGGTCATCCGGCAGCCCCAGACCCCCGGCTGGCTCGAGGAGAGCTCCTGCAGCGCGTCCAGCTCCTCGGTGGTGACGTCGAACAGGTCGCGCAGAGACTCGTGCGAGCGGTTCATCAGGTGGCCCAGGGTGACGGTGTCCCCGCGCTCCAGGCAGCGGGCGGCCTCCTCGACGCGGGAGTTTTCGTAGATGACGTGCTCGGCGCGCTTGGCGAGCTTATCCGGGATGGAGTAGCGCGCGCGCTCGAACTCGCTGATGCTGATGTCGGCCAGGTGCTGATGCGGGCCGACCTTGGCGGATAGCAGGCGCAGCGCCTCCTCGCACTCGTGCCGGCGGGTGTTGTACTCGGTGGCCGAGAGCGAGCGCCGCACCCCGGTGTGGCCCACCACCACGACCGCGTCCTTGATGTTGAAGGGGATCTGGCGGAACTCCATGTTGCCGCAGTTGAGCAGCACGGCGTTGCCCTTTTCGGCCATGGCCACGGTGAACTGGTCCATAACGCCGCAGAAGACGCCCACGAAGTCGTTCTCCGCCCGGCGGCTCAGCTTGATGGCGTCGGAGCGTCCGAGCCTGCACCCCAGGCTCTCGAGGCCGATAGCGGTCACTATCTCGATCGAGGCGGATGAGGAGAGCCCCGAGTCGAGCGGAAGGTCGCCGAAGTACAGCGCGTCGAACGGCGGCAGATCGCCGCACACCTGCCGCGAGTAGAGGTAGACGCCGCGGACGTAGTCGGCCCAGTCGCGCTCCTTCTTGATGTCGGTTAAGAGGATCCTGGCATCCATGTCCACGCTGGCGGAGTAAAGCCGCGCCGGCGGCAGCTCGGAGCGCCTGATGAGGAGGTAGTTGCCCTGCTCGATCGCGATGGGCAGGACGTGCCCGCCGTTGTAGTCGGTGTGGTCGCCGATGAGGTTGACGCGTCCCGGGGCGAAGTAGGTGTCGATGACGCCGCCGCGCCCGAAGCGCGTCTCGAACTCCAGGAGTCTCTTGCCGATCTCAGCCGCATCAAGCACGTCTACACCGCCGCCTCTTCNTCATCCGCCATGCCGCACCACTGGGGTCAGGCGCCGGTGGTGCGTTCAGACACCACTGGAGCCGTCTCAATATTATAGGGCATCAGTTCAGCCCTCGTGTCCGGGCTCCTGCGCGCCGCCAGCCCCCTGGCACCCGGGCTGCTCGGCGATCTTCTCGCGCAGTTGCGCGGCTTTCTCCTCGGGGCGGGTGTCGTTGATGGTCGCCCACGCTCCCGTCTCGCTCGATGCGTTGAACTTGATTTTGTCGTGGTCTCGCATGGGCGGGTAGAACTCGATGTGGAAGTGATAGTAGGGGTACTGACCGCCATCGGTCGGGTTCTGGTGCATGCACATCATGTATGGGAACGGCATGTCGAACAGCGAGTCGTACGCGCCGGTGATGCACTTGATCGCTTTGGCGAGGCCCCGCCTCTCGTCCGGCGACATCGCCGAGAGCGAGCTCGTATGCAGGTCGGGGACCAGGTAGACCTGGAACGGGAACTCGGCGAAGGGCGGCACGAAGATCGAGTAGCCGTCGCTCTGGTACACCATCCTGCGGCCGTCCTCTTTCTCGTGNCGCAGCAGGTCGCAGAACAGGCAGCCCCCCGTCCTGGTCCAGTGNTCCTCGGCGCTGTCGAGCTCGGTCTTGATGCGCAGCGGCAGGAACGGGTAGGCGTAGATCTGCCCGTGCGGGTGGTGCATCGTGACGCCAACGGCCTCGCCGCGGTTCTCGAAGATGAAGACATACTCGATGCCCTCGATGGAACCCAGGGCCTGGTAGCGTTGCTCCCAGTGCTCGACCAGCTTTACCACGTGCTCGAGCGGGAGCTGCGCCAGCATGGCGTCGTGCCTGGGGGAGTAGAGGGTGACCTCGCACTTGCCGAACGCCGGCCGCACGGGGATGAGTTCGTCGCCCGCCACGTCGGGCTCGGGCGGGTCGAGCTCCAGCGAAGGGAAGTCGTTGTCGTAGGCGTAGATGTCGAAGTCGGCCGGTACCTTGCCCGATTCAGGACAGAACGGGCAGGATAGGTCGGTGGCCAGGAGCGGCCTGTTCTGGCGGTGAGAGGACATGATGACCCAGGTCCGCAGCAGCGGGTTCCAGCGTAGCTCAGCCAACACGACCCCCCGTCACCATTGTTGGAAAACGCATTCGCCAATGATTGTCGCACCCCACTACTCCCAGCGGAAGAGCTTGACCGCGGCGATGAAGCAGATGATGCCCGTTGCCGCGACCACCAGGATGTCCAGCCAGACGTTCGCCAGGCTCTTGCCCTGTATCATCACCTTCCTGAGGGCGTCCCCCAGGTAGTAGAGCGGAAGGCACTTGGCGACGACCGCAAGGAATGCCGGCAGGATAGCAAGAGGGAAGAAGACCCCTGATAAGAACATCATCGGGAACGTGATCGCGTTAGAGGCCATCTCAGCCGTCTTGAGCGTCTTGGTCACCGAGGCGATGAGGAACCCCACGGCCAGGAACGTGGCCGCTCCCAGGATGACGATGAAGGCGATATAGAGCCAGTTGCCCTTGATGTGTATCCGGAAGACCGCCCAGCCGACCAGCAGCAGTATCGCGGCCTGGATCAGCGACATGATTAGCGCCGCGGTGATCTCGCTCCCCAGGAAGCGCGACAGTGGCAGCGGCGAGACCTTGACCCGCCGCAGTATCCCCTTCTCCCTGTTCTGAACGAGCGAGAGGCTCAAGCCCAGCAGACCGGACGTCATCAGCGTCATCGCCAGTATGCCCGGCACGATGAAGTCCACGTACCTCAAGTCGGTCGAGGTCACCGACTTCTCGGTCACCTTGATGATGTCGCTCGGACCTATCACGTTGGGCAAGACCTGCTTTGCCATGCCCACGCCGATCTCGCCCATTACCTGGTTCAGTGCGCTGCTGGTTATCTGCGAGACCGTCGGGGAGGACTTGTCGACGTAGATCGTCGCCTGTCCCGGCTTGTGCTGGAAGATCGACGCTTCAAAGCCCTGGTTGAGCACCAGAATCGCGTTGACCTTGCCGTCCATGAGTTTCTGCTTGAGGGCGCTCTCCGAGCCATTCTGCAGCTTGAAGGCGCTGATCTTGCCCAGCCGGGCCGTGATGGCCTGCGTGACGCGGCTGTTGTCGCGGTCCACTACGCCGAGGGTGACGTTCGCCTGGCTGCTGTGCCCGAATATCGCGCCCAGCAGGAGCATCAGCACGAGCGGGAACAGGAACATCCAGAAGAGCGCGATCTTCTCGCGGTAGGTCATCTTGAGGCTGGCCCCGACGAACTTGAGGAACTGCCTCATGCCCGTATCCTCTTGCCCGTGATCTTGAGGAAGACATCCTCGAGCGTGGCGCGCCTCATGCTGATGTCGTCGGCGACCGCGTCGTTCTCGTAGGCCATCGAGAATATCCCGACCAGCGTCTCCTGGGGTGTGCCTGTCGTAAGCACGTAGCCGCCGTTGGCGTCATGAACGTCGGTGACGCCCGGGATCCTCGCCAGTTTGTCGTGGCTCACCTCGCGGCTCAGCCTGAACGAGATGTTGCTCTCCGGCGAATACTGGTCTATCAGCTCGGTCGGCGAGCCGATCGTGACTATCTTGCCAAGGTCCATTATCGCGACGCGGTCGCAGAGGTGCTCGGCCTCCTCGATGTAGTGCGAGGTGATGATGACCGTCTTCTCAGCAGCGCGCAGGGCTTCCACTATCTCCCAGATGTTGCGCCTGACCTGTGGGTCGAGGCCGGTGGTGGGCTCGTCCAGGAACACGATCCGGGGGTCGTTGACCAGGGCCAGGGCGATGGAGACGCGCTTGTGCTGCCCGCCGGAGAGCTCGTTGAGTTTGCTGTCTCTCTTCTCCTCGAGCCCCACCCGCTGCAGCAGTTCATCCGGTGTGAGCTGCTTGGAATAGAAGGAGCCGAACAGGTCGATGGTCTCGTAGACCGTGAGGTTGTCGAAGAAGACCGTGGTCTGCAACTGGACGCCGATCATCTCCTTGATCTTCTTGGCGTCCTTGCGCACGTCCAGGCCCTCGACCAGGATCTCGCCGGAGTCCGGCTCGCGCAGCGTCTCGATCATCTCGAGGGTGGTGGTCTTGCCGGCCCCGTTGGGGCCGAGGATGCCGAAGATCTCTCGGTCCTCCACGTGGAAGGATATCTCGTCGACGGCCGTCAGCTCTTCATATCTCTTGGTAAGGTCGGTGACCTGGATCGCAGGCATGCGTGGACCTTCCTCATTCGTTCCGGCGCCCGGCGGAAGCCAGGCTCTGCAGCACCTCAGACTATACCAGATGGAGGTGCGAGCTCAGAGCAAGCAGTCGACGGGCCGATACTGCAAGAGACGAGGTCGAGGGGAAGGACCGAGCAGCGTGATGCGAGAGAACATGGCATCGAAGGTCAGCGTCATGGCAGTTGCGTTCGCCCTGGCTGCCGCGTGTGTGCTAATGGCGGGCTGCGGGGGCTCGGCGGCCGGGCGGGGAAACATCGGCAGGGCCACCTCTTACCTCAATACCTATGGAGGCTACAAGCCATCGGACCTCGCCGGGTTCCGGAAATACGACGTGGCGGTTCTCGACCCGTACGACTACCCCGACGAGAGCTTCCCCACCGCGCTGAGGAAGTCTGGCACGACCGTGCTGGCATACATAGACATCGGGGAGGCTGAGGAGTTTAGGGACTACTGGCCGGAGGTGCGCAGGAACCCGGGCATCCTGATCAAGGAGAACCCGGACTGGCCCGGCGACTGGTTCGCGGACGTGAACAACCCCCAGTGGCGCAGGATAATCCTCGAGCGCGAGATACCGCGACTGCAATCGCTGGGACCGATGGACGGGCTCTGCATGGACATGCTGGACACCGTCGACGACTATCCCAGGCTCAAGCCGGGGATGGTGCAACTGGTCGCCGAGATCCGCCGCAAGTATCCGGGGCTGCTGCTGGTCCCGAACCGCGGCTTCGCAGTGCTGCCCGAGATCCTGCCCTACATCGACGCCTTCAAGTACGAGGATCTGTCGTCCGGTTACGACGCAGAAACGAAGACGTACAAGGAGGAGCGCGACCTCGGGGACGAGGCCGTTCTCGCCAGGGCGCTCGCACGCAAGGAAATGCCGGTGCTGGTCCTCGACCACGTCGCCACTTCGCCTCCCGACGTGAAGATGGCGCGTGCCGACTACGTCAGGAGCGTGCAGGTCGCCTCCCGCATGGGCGCGCACTTCGTCTGGTACGCGAACTCGGTCGCGCAGGACCATCCCGGATGGCCCTGGTAGAAACCGGGGTCAGGCACTTTCGGCCATTTTTTCTACCTTGTGGTGGAGCGCAACGTATAAGTAGAAAAAAGCGGGGTGTAAGTGCTGACCCCTTTTTCTACCTTTCAGTTAGAATATCTGTGAACCGGACCGGCTCATACGGGGGGTGCGATTTGGACGGTTATCACGGCAGAATCCTGCAGGTCGACCTTACCTCGGGCAAGACGAAGGTGATGGAGCCCGACGAGGACCTCTACAGGGATTACATAGGTGGCAGCGGTCTGGCGGCCAGGCTGTTCTTCGACATGGGCGCCTGCGACGTCGACCCACTCGGCCCCGAGAACCCGCTCATGGTCATGCAGGGTCCACTGTCCGGCACGACGCTTCCCGGGTGTTCCAGGCTCGAGGTGTGCGCGCGGTCGCCGCTGACCGGCATATGGGGCGAGTCGAGCATGGGCGGCCACGTGTCGCCTCAGATGCGTGCCTCGGGATACGACGGCATCATCGTGACGGGCGCGTCGGAAAAGCCGGTCTACCTCTGGGTCAGCGACAAGGGCGTGGAGATACGCGACGCGTCCGACATCTGGGGCAGGGACACCTTCGAGACCGAGGATCTCATCCGCGAGAAGACGGGCGACAAGCGGGTCAGGGTCATGTCCATCGGACAGGCCGGCGAGAACCTGGTCAAATACGCCGCCATCGTCAACGACTGCGGAAGCCTGGCGGGCCGCACCGGGATGGGTGCCGTGATGGGCTCCAAGAAGCTCAAGGCCATCGCCTTCCGCGGATCTTCCAAGACAAAGATCGCCGACCAGGAGGCCTACAAGGCCATCAAGAAGCGCGCGGCCGACGAGCTCAAGGTGAGCATCACCGGCGAGGGGCTCCACGCCTACGGCTCCAACGTCCACATGGAGATGGGCATGGCCATATCCGACGTGCCGGTCAAGAACTGGCGCGAGGCGCAGTGGGCCGAGGGGATGGACGCGCTCTCCGGCGTGACCGTCGCCGAGAAGATAATGACCAAGACCCACGCCTGCTACGGCTGCNCGGTGGCCTGCAAGCGAGTGGTCAAGATAGACGCGGGCCCGTTCAAGATGGAGGAGGGCCCGGGGCTCGAGTACGAGGGCGCCGCGGCGCTGGGCACCCTGCAGCGGTGTGCCAACCTGGAGGCCGTCTCCAAGGCCAACGAGCTCACCGACCGCTACGGGATGGACTGCATCTCCGCGGGCAGCACCATCGCGTACGCGACCGAGGCCTTCCAGACGGGGCTGATAACCAGAGAGGACACCGGCGGAGTCGAGCTCGACTGGGACGACCCGGAGCTGCTGGTGGAGCTCGTCAGGATGATCGCCTTCCGCGAAGGCTTCGGCGACGAGCTGGCCGAGGGCAGCCGCGCCATGTCGGATAAATACGGGGGCGCGGAGTTCGCCATCCACGTCAAGGGGCTCGAGGCTCCCATGCACGACCCCCGGGCGCTCTGGGCGATGGCCCTCACCTACGCCACGGGCATACGGGGCGCGTGCCACGTGAACGACGACAACCTCATGGCCGAGCTGGGCAACACCAGCTTCAAGGCGGTGGGCGTGCCCAACACCAAGCCCCAGCGGCGCGAAGGCAAGGCGGCACAGACGGTAGCCGCGCAGTGTTACGGGCAGCTCGCGGGCTCGGCGGTCATCTGCCTGTACGCCTGGTGGTCCATGGACGGGATCGAGATACTGCGCGACATGCTCAACGCGGTCACCGGCGCGGGCTACACCGTCGACGAGCTGATGACCATCGCCAACCGCATCTGGTACCTCAAGCGCGCGATCGGCAACATCTGCGGGGTCCGCAAAGAGGACGACGTGGTTCCCGAGCGTATCCTCAAGCCACACCTCGAGGGCATGACCTCCAACCTGACCAGGGTGCTCTACCCGATAATGAGCATGATGACCAAGAGGAAGATCCACAACGAGACGATCGCCGGCTTGATACAGAAATCCGCGAATTCCCTGATGCTTCCAAATCTCTTCAGGATACTGAAGATCACCGGGAGGCTGGTTCCCTGGGTGGGAGGCACTGACCCGCGCGTGCGAAAGGCGGAGATCGAGGAGCTGGAGCGGAGGCTGGTCGACTTCGACTACATGATAGAGGACTATTACCGCGAGAGGGCACTGGACGAGAGGGGCTTCGCGAAGCGCGAGCGGCTCCAGGAGTTGGGGCTCGACGACGTCGCCGAAGCGCTGGAGTCGATCTCCTGACGGTCGATTACGGCAACCGCTCTAAAGGGCTCAAGGCCCACTAAGGGGGAGGGTATTGATGCGTTGTGAACAGTGCGGCACGGAGAACCTCGCTGGGAGCGAGTTCTGCAGGGAATGCAGTGCTCCGCTGGGTCAGGCCGCGGAGGCCGCGAAGGCCACGGCCGCGGGAGGCCCCGAGACAAAGCCGCCAGGGTTCGCCAGGTTCTTGTCGACCGCGTGGCACAGGAAGGGCCCGATACTCATGGCCCTGTTCATCCTGCTGATGATGGCGGTGGTACTGGCGCCCTGGGCTTTCATCAAGCTCGACGTCTTCGGCATATCGCTGGTGTCGCGCAGCTTCACCGGCTGGCAGATCTACGTGGGCAGGGTACTGTTCTTCCTGTCGATAATCCCGCTCATCATCTCGGTCCTGCTGATCTTCAACATCGGCACGCGCAGGCGGGTCATTGAGACGCACGTCTGCACCTTTCTGGGAGGCGTGATCTTCACCATCTGGATCATCGTGTTCGTGATGAGCGAGGTGCTGAAGGCGCTCATCAAGAATGTCCATGTGGTGTCGGTGAGCGTCGCCGGCGGCCAGGTGGCGACGATATTCCTGTTCATCGGGTTCATGCTGGGCATAATCATCACGAGCTACGACCGCGGTCGTCTCCTCAAGTACGACAAGGAAGGTGGTTGAGAATGGAGCTGAGACCCTGGCGCAAAGACAAGGGCGGCAAGACAGAAGAGCCGGTACCGGCGAAGCCTGAGACGGACAAGCCCGAGCCCGCCGCCCCGCCGGCCGTGGTGTCCGCCCCGGAAGAGGCCACGCGCGAGGAAAAGGCCAGGGCCACCTACGAGATACCCGCGCTGATGGCCGGCGCGATGGGCGGGCCGCTGTCCGAGAGCACGCAGGCGGCGGTCGAGAGCAAAGAGATAATCTCTGAGACCACCGAGGTGTGCGCGGAATGCGGCGCGGGAGTCGAGCCGAACGCGAAATTCTGCACCCAGTGCGCGGCGCCGCTCGAGCCGGGCGTGGCCAGGAAAGAGCCCGTCCCGGTCAAGCCGCCCGAGAGGAGCCCGGAGGACGTCGAGCCCTGGGCACTCAAAGCAGGGGAGAAGGTCTCGAGGCTGCCGCGCTCGGTCAAGTACGGCATCCCGCTGACTATCCTGATCATCATCGCGATACTGGTGACTCTCTTCGTCCTGGCGGCTACCCACAGCCAGCAGGCCGCCATCAACCGCTACCTGGGGGAGCTCAAGGTCGGGAATTACAAGTCGGCATACGGCCTGGTATCCCAGCCGGGCGGCAAGTTTTCGAGCTACGACTACTTCCAGAAGTGGCAGAACACCACCAGCGACAAGCTCGGAAGGTTGCAGGGATCCGTCATACAGAAGCGCGTGAACGAGAACAAGCTCTTCGGAAGGTTGATACAGCCTCCGCCGGCGACCGGCACNGCNTACGTGGTCACGATGAAGTACAAGGACCGATCGTTCGACGCCAACATGATCGTCGAAGAGAACGGGGGTTCCTGGCCGGTTAAGAACTGGAAGATCAAGCTGTCCGAGACCGACACCAGGCTCATCATCGCGCCGCTGGGCTCGAGGCTCTACGTGGATGGCCAGTTCGTCGGGCTGGCGCAGGCGGACGAGCAACTGGCCAAGGCGCTGGAGCTCAAGAATTTTCCCAAGGACATCCAGGGCGCTGTTGACTACGCCAAGAAGGTAGTGCAGACGTTCCAGTTCCTGGTCAGCGAGTTCAAGCGGCTGGCCACCAGCGTCAACAGCGTCGCCGACAGCGCTCAGGCGGTGGTCAACAGGTTNGGCACCAGCGGCTTTTCATGGAGCAACCTGCTCGACGCNNCCGACAGCACGGTTCAGCAGAGCAAGGACTTCGGGCAGGACGTCGCGCGGACGGCGATCCACGTCTACTGGATATTCGGNGGCGGNGACGATGGCAGCCTGCGCGCCAGACTGACCCGCGTGCAGAGCGGGCTGGACCTGAAGAACCTGCCGGAGGGATATCACGTTGTCACAGCGCGCCTGCCCGGCGCCGACACGGACAGCACCGACTGGATCGCGCCTCAAGACGCCCAGTTGGAGCTCAATCCCACAGCGGCGACTGATGACTCTCTCAAGACGACCATGCAGGCCTACTACGCCGCCACGTCGGCTGCCGCGCTGGCCCTCAACCCGGCCCTGCTGAAGCCAGTCGTTGGCGGCCAGCTCCTGGTCGACGAGACAAACCAGATCCTGGACCTGATGGGCAAGGGACAGCACACCCAGTCTCAGTTGACCAGCCTCAAGTACGACAGCGTCAAGTTGCTCACCCGGACGGTGGCGACTGTGGAGACCCACGAGACCTGGAACTACACGACGTTCCAGGGCTCGACGGTCGTGGCCAGCGTCGTGGGGCAGAAGCAGCACATGGTCTACACGCTCGAGGAGAACGGCGGCGGGGCCTGGAAGGTCATAGAACGAAAGCAGCTCTAGAACGCAAGTTTTGAGGTCAGACCCCTTAACTTGCGTTTTTAGACTGGCGGCCAGGTGCTAATATTGAATACGAACGGGGTGTAGCGCAGCCAGGTTAGCGCGCGTGCTTTGGGAGCACGAGGCCGGCGGTTCGAATCCGCCCACCCCGACCATCCTTTAAGTAATTCAACAATAACCACANGTGGTCGGATNCGAACCGACGGCGCTACAGTTTCAGCAAANCCGGNCAAGAGGCCGATATTCGACATATCCTGCGCTTTTTGTTCTGTCATAGAATAGGAATGCGAATCATTCTCAGGGGCGCAGTCGTCTCTATCCAGGGATGGGATCGGAACCGGAGGTCTGTGACGATGGAAATGAAGAACATGCTCTTCTATGAATTCGCCAGGATGACGATCGGGCCGATCATCGACTGGCACTATCACGTCAAGTCCGAAGGTGTGGACAACGTCCCGGAGGACGGCGCGGCCTTGATCATCAGCAACCACCGCTCGCTGATGGACCCGCCCGTGATCGGTTTCTCCATCAACCGGTTCGTCAATTTTGCCGCCGCGTCCTACTCCTTCAAGATGCCCATTGTTAAACAGCTCTACTCGGCCGCCGGGGCGTTCCCGCTCTCGATATACGGCGGCGAGGAAAGCGACAAGAACATCAACAAGGCGCGGGAACTGCTCGACAACGGCGAGCTGGTGGGGATTTTCCCGGAAGGCGTCCAGTCTTTCTTCAACCCCCACCGGGTCACCAAGATCGCCAACTTCAAGACCGGCTTCGCAAAGCTTGCCCTTGACGCCAGGGTTCCTATAATCCCCTGCGCGGTGGTGGCCACGGAGGAGCGGGAATTGCCCAAGGTGCCGGGATTCATGGTGTCCGCTTTCGTGACCCTCCCCAACGCCAAGGAGGGCATCAGGTTCATCAAGTACAAGGGCGTGACATGCCGTGTGGGGCGCCCTATCGACCTCAGCCCTTTCTTCGACGAGGACCCCACCAAGGCCCTCATAGACCGCATCGCGGGAAGGATAAGAAGGATTGTCATCAAATTATATGATGGCGAAGATTTAGATAAGTATTTGACTGGCGAGAAGCCCTTCGACTTCGAGGCTGACCCGGTGTAACGGCCGGTCGAAGGGGGACTCGTATTTTTGTGGACTAGGCCGAGTAGGAGGTCATCACCCAAAGTATGAGCAGGGACGCCAAGAAAGCCAAGAATACGGACGATAATGAGTTTGAGTTCGACGAAGATTTCGAAGACGAGATAAACCTGACAGAGAAGGCCCACCGATTCGCCGGGCTGGAGCGTTTCCCCATAATCTACGTTCCGGGCTACGGTGCGCCCCCGTTCCACGGCCGCTACCTCAGCAGCAGGCTGGAGGTCGAGGGGTTCGACGTCATTGAGGCGAGCCTTCCCCTCCTGCAGACCGGGGATATCGCGCGGTCGGCCGCGATGCTGGCCGTCGAGGTCCAGCGCGCCCGCTACAGGTTCGACGCCGAGAAGGTGAACCTGGTCGGACACAGCCTCGGTGGGATCATATCCCGCTACTACCTGCAGAAGCTCGGCGGCTGGAAGTATGTCCACCGCGCTGTGTACCTGGGCACCCCTCACAAGGGTGTTTACTGGGCGGTCTTCGGGCTGGCGACCAAGGCCGGGCGGCAGCTCTTGCCCAACAGCAGGCTGCTGGCGGAGCTCAATAACGACCCGTCGCGATGCAGGAACATCAAGTGCCTTTCGATCATCAGCAACTTCGACGAGATGGTCGTGCCCAAGGAGTCAGGGATTCTGGACTGCGGGTACAACAAGGTGGTCAACTGGCCCATCGGCCACTGGGGCATGGTGTTCTCCAACAAGGCGATAGGCTGGATTGTGGACTTCTTCGATGGCCTCTTCGACATCCGTGAGGGGTTCGCCAGGGTCTACGAGGACCGCGACGTCTCGGGCAACGGCGATTCGTGCAAGCTGCACCAGGAGCAGGCCAAGAAGGAGCTCGCCCGCAAGGCCAGCTAGCCCAGGAACTCCACCACGTCGGCCAGGAACTCGTCACGGCACTGGTATGGGAAGCCGTGTCCAGCGCCGGGATATTCCTTCAACTGTGCGCCGGGCAGTGCGCCCGCGATGATCCTCGAGTTCTCCGCCGGGATGAGCACGTCGTCGGCGCCGGTGAGGACAAGGGTCGGGACTCTTATGTCTCCCAGCCGGTCGCAGGCGTCGAACTTCACTGTGCTCATGAACTGGCGCGCGGCGTTGTGGTCCGGGGTCGGCGCGATGAGGTAGCGACGCTTGAACTCGGACAACTGGTCCCTGTTGGCCTCGATCCACGCGCGATCGAACATGACGGTGCAGAAGCGGTCGACCAGGTCCTCGAGCGTGCCGCTGCGGTCGGTGAGCACCGCAAGGACTTCCTGGTCGCATACGACCCATCCGCTCGCGCCGCAGTTGGTCGCGCACAGGACAAGCTTCTCCACCTTCTCGGGATGCCGCAGAGCAAGCTCCTGGGCGATCATGCCGCCGAGCGAGTAACCGAGGACGTAGGCCTTCTCGATCCCGAGAGCATCCATCAGGTTGGCGGTGTCATCGGCGAACAGCTCGACCGAGAAATCGCCGTCGGGAGCCTCGGTGCGACCGGCTCCCCGGTTGTCGAAAGCGAGCACGCGGTATCGCTTCGAGAGCTCTTCCATGAACAGCGGGTCCCACCAGTCGATTGTGGCGGTGAGGCCCTGGATCATCACCAGTGGGTGTCCGTTGCCGCTGATGGTGTACGCGATGTCGATGTCCCCGGCTCTTATCTTGTCCATGCCCTGCCCATCCTCTCGGTTCTACTCAGCAATACTATCACTTGGCAGCATGATTGAATCACACCTATGCGGGAGGTTGCTAGGAGCCTCACTCAGTGGGCCTGGCGACCTCGATTATCATACGCGGGCTCCTGGCGCGCGAGAAGCGCGAGCGGTGCGAGTCACCGTAGAAGGTGGGGGACTTCGCGCCGAGGCCGGCGAGCATCTTGGTGACCTTTGACCGCGTGAGGATATTCATCAGGAACTCGTTGTAGGTGACGTCGCCGCCCTCCGCATGAGTGGGAAGGTAGAAGATCTTGTACGTGACCATCTCTCCCACGTAGTCGAAGACGAAGATCACGTAACCACCGCCGCTGTCGTTGATGACCGCGCCGGGTCGCTCGGCGTCCATCTTGTCGAAGTTCCGGTTCTGGATGAGGAGCACCCCTCCGGGCCGGACCATCTCGAGCATGCCCGCCAGNGCCGCCTGCACNTGCTCGTCCGATCCGGCCAGTGGCAGCGAGTTNCCGATGCAGATNACGGCATCGAAGCGACCGGGTATCACCNGGGGCAGTTCGCTCCACAGCGAGTGGAAGAGCGGCGCGTCGATATCCTGGGCGGCCAGCTTGTCGCGGGCCTCGCCCAGCATGGGGTCCGATGCGTCCGAGCCTGTGACCTGGTAGCCCTGCCCTGCGAGCATGGCGACGTGGACGCCGGTTCCGCAGGCGCAGTCGAGGACGGTGTGGANGCGGTGCGCTTTGAAGGCGGGCTCGAGCATGCGGGTGTCCTCGGCAAGATCGCGGGGGAACATGTCATCGTAGTAGGATGCTATGTCCTCGAACGCATCGTTGAAATCCGGCACCGTTCCTCCAGTAGGTTGCTCTAGTTGAACTATACCAAAGGTTGGCCGGTAATCCTGCAGATGTATGGCAGCCCGGGGCAATGCTTGAGAACCAGCCCCGCGGATGCTTTAATNAATCGCGAGCGGGAGTAGCTCAGTTGGTAGAGCGAGAGCCTTCCAAGCTCTAGGTCGCCGGTTCGAGACCGGTCTCCCGCTCCACTCTTATCTCCACTCCACTTGTTCCGGTCTCGAACCGGCGACATGGGGGCGTCGGGGGAGTATCCCCCGAAATTGATTCACTCATGGAGGGGTTTCGTAGGGGAGGCGCGAGCCTCCCATGCGGGAGCGGAACCCTTACCAGCAAACCAGCACTTAGCTTGGACTCACGCAGGGTGAAGCGACGTCGCCGGTTCAGATCCGGTCTCCCAGCCCCACCCGAATTTCACTTGAAGACTGGTTTGAGTCCGGTGGTCCTTTATGTTGCCTTATCAGGCTTTCGCTGTCAGCTCCAGGTGCTTGTAGATATCGTTGTCCAGCTCGGTGATGCCTGCCAGGCGCTTGGCCATCTCTTTCTTCTCTTCGATGTTGTAGGTCCCCAGGATGGCGATGTCTTCCATCACCGGAGAACCACCACCGTGCATGCCGGCGTACTGGTAGACCCCCGCGACAGAAGAGCAGGTGTAGTCGCTTATCCAGGCGTAGCAACGATAGACGTCCTCGGGCGAGACACCGTCCACTCGCTTCAGATACTTGCGCACGAGGTCTCCGACCTCTTCGCTCACGACCTCTTCGGAGTAGGGGAGAGTCGCCGGCAATCCGCCCGCGATGTCCGCGAGGATGTCGTACTCGTGGTAGATGCTGATACCGGCGTGCTTCCTGGCCACGTTGCAGTAGACGATATCCGGGACCTGGGTCCCGCAAGGCATCCTGGTAGACTTCACCGCCCCNGCGATGCCGCAACCGTAGACCAGTTCCGCGGTGCTGATGAGAGTTGCCAGCTTGGAGCGGATGTGCCCCTCTTTTTCGATGCCGCTGTACTCCGCCGCCAGCGCCGCCGTACCCATGATGATATCGCTGATAGCCGGTTTGCATCCGGTGTATGAATGGCGGTGAAACAGGGAGAACAGCAGAGCGAGCTGGCCGCCGTACTCGGCTTCCCCGCACAGGAATACTCGCTCCCAGGGGACGAACACGTCGTCAAAGATCGTGAGCGCCTCCACCTCACCCTTGCCNGACAGCATGCCCTTCAGAGGATCCACGCGGTCGCGGTAGGAAGCGCTGCGGCAGACCATCTTCACGCCGGGATGGTCACCCGGCACCGCGAAGGCCACCGCCCAATCCGACTCCTTCGCCCCCAGGGCTCGCGTCGGGATAACTATGACTTCCTCCGCCAGGGGGGCGAAGGAGTTGTGCGCCTTGGCGCCGCGCACCACGATTCCGTCCTTCCTCTTCTCGACCACCCGGAGGTAGAGATCGGGGTCGCTCTGCTGCGAAGGCCTCAGCGAGCGNTCTCCCTTGACGTCGGTCTGGGCACAGCATCCCACCACGTCCTTCTTCTGCCATTCCGCGAGATAGTCGAGGAANCGGCTGTGGTACTCGGTCCCTTTTGCCTCGTCGCAGCTATGGGTGATGACCGAGAGAGCGTTCATCGCGTCTATGCCCATGCAGCGGGCAATGCAGCCTCC
>JGI24138J36424_10000240_pt1 | contig 16426 bp, 9 predicted proteins | sample BarGraNGADG00312_2_FD_36424 | JGI IMG/M metagenome (IMG submission 36424) | reverse complement strand
AAGCAGAGGATTAAGCCTCTCCGCCAGCCGGCGGATCGGCTTGATCCGTTTTTGGGGAGCTTAACAAAGAAAAAGCCTTGCTATGCAGAGGTTTGGAAGGATTATTTCATGATCCGTTTTTGGGGTGCTTTACAAAGAAAAAGCCACGCTATGCTGCGCATAGCTTCGGCTTTTTTGTTTTCATCCTCTTACAATAGCAATCTTTTGACGAGTTTGAAAACAAAAAAGCCGGGTACTTCGTACCTGGCTTTTTCTTTGTAGCGGAGGAAGGATTCGAACCTCCGACCTTTGGGTTATGAGCCCAACGAGCTACCACTGCTCCACCCCGCAATCTGGGTGCAAAAGTAACAATTAACCAGCAATTACCAAACTAAAGATGAATATTTTTAGGAAAAGGTCCGAAGTCGGAAGACCGAAGTCCGAAGTCAAAAGAATACACACTTACTTACTGCTACTTACTTCCTTATTTACCTCTTCCGTCTTCTGTCTTCAAATACCCACTCCTGGCCCCCTTCTCCGCCAACCGGCGGATCTGGGCAGGCTCTCCGCGGAGGAGAACTTTACGACCTGTCTTCCGACTTCGGACTTCGGACTTCCGACTTCGGACTTCCGACGCCTATATTCTCCATATAAATTAAAATTATTAAATTTGTAATAACATTTGACTGACATTTGTTGTTCTGCATTATATAAAATCATTAAAACTAAAACTTATAACCATGCCAAGGGTATTTAAAGCAACAGAAATAGAGAAAGAAGATAAAGAGGTAAAACGCGACTATCTCGACAGACATATGCCACATGTCTTTTGTCCTGACGAAGTTATCAGAGGCCAGAAATTTGAGGTAAAGGTTAAGCTCGGAGAGGAGTATACGCACCCCGATGAGCACGATCATTTCATTAGCGTCATTCAGCTTTGGAACAGAGAAACACTTCTTGCAGAGGCCCGTTATACTGCCGGAGTTTACGGGAATAAACCTTCACATTTTGAAATTGATTTCTATATTGTTGCTCCGGACGTATCAATGAACCTTTCTGCTATGGCAGTTTGTACAAAACATGGACTGTGGCAGAGTGAAGATAAACAGGTTAAGGTAGTTTAGTATTATAATATTCCCATTTTTACTTCAGTTAGCGGAATTGATGAGGCAGGATTATTATCTTTGCGAGCCGAATATTTGTTAAAACATGGCTAAGGAAGAAAAGAAAAAAAAGAACTGGCGCGATAAATACAGATTTTCTGTAATAAACGATCATACATTTGAAGAGGTTTGGAGAATAAAGCTAACCCAATATAATGCATTCTTGTTGATTACCTTTCTGGTTGTTTTTATTATTGGTTCTACAACCGCACTTATTGCCTTTACAAACCTGAGGGAATTTATTCCGGGTTATCCCGATGTTACTATGCGGCGTAATATACTTATGAGCGCTATCCGCTTGGATTCCCTCGATCGCGAGCTGGCTTTAAGAGATAAATATTTCGCTAATCTGAGTGCAATAATATCTGGCAATAAACCACTTGAATTATATGCAAGGCAGGATACTACAACGAATTATAAAGCAATAAATTTTAACACCTCATCAGAAGATTCTATATTGAGAGTACGTGTTGAAAATGAAGAAAAATTTAATCTTACTCTGGGCCCTTCAACTCAGGAATCTGTAACAAGTCTTGCCGGCCTGCACTTTTTCGCCCCGGTAAAGGGAATAATCTCCGGAAAGTATGACGCTCGTACAAAACATTTCGGGACCGACATTGTCACAAAACCAAGGGCACTTGTTTCCGCTGCTCTTGCCGGAACGGTAATATTCACGGGATGGACAATGGAGACCGGGTTTGTTATTGAAATTCAGCATTCAAATAATATCGTTTCAGTATATAAACATAACGCTAGTCTCCTTAAAGAGACTGGAGATCTTGTTCGGGCAGGGGATGCCATTTCTGTTGTTGGAGACTCCGGTGAACTTTATACTTCAGGCCCTCATCTACATTTTGAGATCTGGTACAAAGGGAGCTCACTTGACCCGGAAAAACATATCTTATTTTAAAAAGGATTCTAGTTATGCCAGAGAGAATTGCATTGTTGGGATCAACCGGGTCGATAGGCTCGCAGGCTCTGGATATTATTTCCAGGTACCCTGACGAGTTTGTTGTTGAAGTTCTTGTTGCCGGGAATAATGTCGACCTTCTTACCAGGCAGGCTCTGCAATTTCAACCTGATGCTGTCGTTATAGGAAATGAAAAACTCTATCAGCGCCTTAAAGATAATCTTAGTAATACAACCATTAAAGTATATGCAGGCAGAGAGGCTATTGAGCAGGTTGTAATATCCTCAACTGTTGATGTTGTAATCGCTTCAATTGTAGGATACTCCGGATTGAGACCCACTATTTCTGCAATAAAAGCCGGAAAAAAAATCGCCCTGGCAAACAAAGAGACTCTTGTTGTGGCAGGTGAAATTATTGGCAGACTGGTAAGAGAATCGGGAAGTCAGATTATACCTGTCGATTCTGAACATTCAGCAATATTTCAATGCCTTGTGGGAGAAACAGGAAACCTGATAGAAAAAATTACACTTACTGCTTCAGGAGGTCCATTCCTGGGCTGGTCGGAAGATAAGCTGAAAAATATTAAACCAGGTCAGGCTCTTAAACACCCAACTTGGGAAATGGGAAGTAAAGTAACTATCGATTCTGCATCACTAATGAATAAGGGTCTGGAAGTTATTGAAGCAAAATGGCTTTTTGACCTTAATCCCGACCAGATTTCGGTTGTTATTCATCCTCAATCGGTTATTCACTCATTTGTACATTTTGCCGATGGATCAGTTAAAGCACAATTGGGAGTCCCCGACATGAGGGTCCCGATTCTTTATGCACTAACCTATCCTGACAGGTTTACATCCGATCTGCCCCGATTGGATTTCAGAGACTATCAAACTTTAACATTCAGCGACCCGGAGATAAATAAATTCCGGAATCTTTCATTGGCATATAAAGCATTAATAAAGGGTGGTAACATGCCATGCATATTGAATGCTGCCAACGAAATAGCCGTAAATGCATTTTTGACAGAAAAAATTGGATTTTTGCAAATGTCTGACATTGTGGAATATGCAATGGAAAATAGTTTCTATTCTGCTTCTCCTGACCTCGATTTTCTGGAAGGTACAGATTGTAATGCCAGGGAAATAGCTTTAAATTATATAAATAAACTTCATAGATTAAGATGACTATACTTATTAAAATACTGCAGTTTGTAATGAGCCTGTCAATTCTTGTTGTAATACACGAATTAGGACATTTTACTATGGCTAAACTATTCAAAACCAGAGTTGAAAAATTTTACCTTTTCTTCGATCCGTGGTTCTCGCTTTTTAAATATAAAAAAGGTGATACTGAATATGGAATAGGATGGTTACCTCTGGGTGGCTATGTGAAGATTTCCGGTATGATAGATGAATCGATGGACAAAGAACAGATGAAACTGCCTCCCGAACCATACGAATTCAGATCAAAAACTTCAGGGCAAAGGCTGTTGATAATGACAGGCGGTGTTCTCTTCAATTTTATTTCTGCGATGCTTATTTATGTTTTTGTTCTTTTTGCATGGGGCGAAACTTACCTGCCTACTTCAAGCGTTAAATATGGTATTGTTACCGACTCAGTAGGATTTGCTTTAGGGCTCAGGAATGGCGATAAAATACTTACAGTTGATAATCAGCACATTGAGAACTTTTTACAGATTACACCGGATATTGTTTTAAACAATCGCAAAACTATTCAGGTTGATCGCGACGGGAAGGTCGTGAATATTGAAATTTCAAAGGAATTTATTCCCAAGATGCTTAAAGGGAAAGGACAGATTGACCTCAGGACACCTTTTGCACCATACGTGATCACAACATTTGAAAAAGAATCTGCAAGCAAGGCGGCAGGAGTTCTTGCAGGTGATGAACTTTTAGGTCTTGATAGTCTGCGATTTCAATATTTTGATCAGTTTAAAAAGTACCTGTCTGAAAATAAGAACCATCCGGTAGTCCTTAATCTGCTGCGAAAAGGAGAAAAAATAAATATCCCTGTAACCCCTAGCTCTGCAGGATTACTTGGAATCAGCCCATCGGTTTCCCTAGGTGAGATATTTGATTTTAAGACTATTAAGTACGGATTCTTTCAATCAATTCCCGCAGGTATTAATAAAGGATTCAAAACCATTGGAGACTATCTGAAGCAGTTTAAACTTATTTTTTCCAGAAATACAAAAGCCTATGAATCACTTGGTGGATTTATTACAATAGGCAGTATATTCCCCGGTGTATGGGACTGGCAGGCATTCTGGAACCTGACAGCCTTCCTTTCAATCATACTCGCAGTTATGAATATTCTTCCAATACCTGCACTTGATGGCGGCCATGTGATGTTTTTATTATTTGAGGTAATAACAGGGAGAAAGCCCAGCGATAAGTTCCTTGAATATGCTCAGATTGCCGGAATGATTTTACTGTTTTCGCTTCTTCTCTTTGCGAACGGGAATGATATTCTGAAGCTTATAAGGAGGTAGAGTTTATTTTTATTGAATATAGGAAATATTTAAAGTATTTATAACTTTGCACAATTACTAATACTAAAAGAGATGGGAAATTTTGGAGCTACAGAGATTTTACTGATTTTACTTGTTGTGGTACTTCTTTTCGGTGGGAAAAAGATTCCTGAACTTATGAAAGGCGTCGGTCAGGGTATGAAGGAATTTAAGAAAGCCTCAAAATACGATCCTGCTGATGATGAAAAAGAAGTTGCAACAAAAGATAAAATCTAACAAAATATTATTCTCTGAAAACCTGCATTTCGATGCGGGTTTTTTTATTCATACTTTTTGCCCCCCTGCCCCCCTAAAGGGGGGTTAAATCGCCGTAATATCTGAGTCTTAGCCCCCCTTCAGGGGGGTTGGGGGGCAATCAAAATTTCTCGTACTTCTGATTCCTTCTTACCGGAATAAATCCTGCTTCTCTTATTATTGACTGTATTTCAATTGCATTAAAATGGTTAGTCGCCCCGGCAGAACTTACTACATTCTCCTCAATCATAATGGATCCCAGATCGTTGGCCCCGGAATGTAGTGACAACATTCCCATCTCCTTCCCAACAGTTAGTATCGACGCTTGTATGTTTATGATGTTATTCAACAGGATACGGCTAATTGCTATCAGCCTGATATAATCGGGACCATTATAACTGCTCTTTATACCATGTTTCTGTGAGAGTGCTGTTCCTACATCCTGAAATGGCCAGGGAATGAATGTTATAAATCCGTAATGATCTTTTGGTCTCTTAGCCTGAAGATCTCTTAATTTTATAAGATGTTCTACCCTTTCTTTAGTTGTTTCAATATGCCCATACATCATAGTAGCTGAAGTCGGCAGATTCAATAGGTGTGCTTCTCTCATTACTTCAAGCCATTCCTCTGTTGTTGCTTTTGCAGGAGAAACGATTTTTCTCACCCTGTCAGAAAGGATCTCAGCCCCGGCTCCAGGGAGACTGTTGAGCCCTGCTTTAATCAGCTTTGATAATACATTTGCATACGACAACTTCTCTTTCTTTGCGAGAAAAACTATCTCAGGCGGCCCAAGTGCATGCAACTTTATTGAAGGCCAGTTTTTTTTAAGTGTTGCGAAAAGATCAATATAATAGCTGATGCCAAGATCCGGATTCATCCCACCCTGTAAAAGAAGTTGATCGCCCCCAAGAGAATGCAATTCATCAATCTTACTTTTATAATCCTCCATAGAAGTTATATAAGCATCCGGATCCCCTTTTTTTCTGCAAAAATTGCAAAATGAACATTGGGAAAAACATATATTGGTCAGGTTTACGTTCCTGTCAATCATCCATCCGACATTATTTCCCCGATTATGAAATTGTCTGAGTTTGTTGGCAACAAAAATCAGCTCTTCTAACGGTGCCTGTGTATAAAGGGCAATCCCCTCCTCAGCATCAAGCGGAATGAGAGCATGCGCTTTCTCATATATTTCTTCTAAGATCATCTGTACTAGCTAATTACAAAAAATGGACGGAAGTCAGAAGACGGAAGACGGAAGAAAGAAGTGCGAGGATGGCAGATAGTAGTATGGTTCTATTACTAACTCAGTCTTCCGACTTCGGTCTTCGGACTTCGGTCTTCCGTCTTTTAACTTCTGACTCTCAAAGGTAACTCTTTGGAACAAAAACAATCAATATTTTCATTAACTTTAGCTCTTCAAAAACAAAAGGATTTTATTATGAAACCCGAAATTCTTAAAATATCACAAATATCACAAAATCAGTCTATTATTTGTATTCTTGGGAGCAATATAATACCTGAATATTTAAATCTAAGTAATTCGGAAAAAGAGTTTGCCGGGAAACGGTTAAATGAAAAAGAAGAAATTGTTTTCATTAACTCATACGATAGGTGTACTTATCTGGTTCGACTAAAGGAGGGAATGGTTCAGTACAAAATAAGGGAAGAGCTTCGGAAAACAGCATATAATATCAGGAAACTGATTAAGGAAAACNACCATCAGGAACTTGTTATTACTTCTGATAAAGCTTATAAAGGAGCTGTTGAGGATTTTACTGAAGGACTGGTGCTGAGCTTTTATTCATTCGATAAATACAAGACAAAAGCAGATGAGGAGGGAAAGAAAAGTTATCCGGCAAAACTTCTTCTTCATGGTGATATTAAGGATAGCGATTGGATTGTTAATCTTACTGATGCCGCTTATTTTACCCGCGATCTGATAAATGAACCTGTTAATCATCTGAATGCTTTAGCACTGGCCGGTGAGATAAAAAAAATAGGTGCCTCCGCGGGTTTTACAGTTGAAGTACTGAATAAAGGAAAGATTGAAACTCTTAAGATGGGTGGCCTTCTGGCTGTTAACAAAGGTAGTGTGGATCCACCGGTGTTCTGTATCCTTGAATGGCACCCCGAAAATTGTCTTAATAAAAAACCTTTTATTCTTGTTGGAAAAGGAATTGTTTATGATACCGGAGGACTGAATATTAAAACTGGCACTTTTATGGCCGGCATGAATGGTGATATGGCGGGTGCTGCTATTGTGACGGGGGTATTATATATGGCAGCCAAAACAGGTCTTCCGCTTCATATCGTTGGATTGGTTCCGTCAACAGATAACCGCCCTGGCGGAAATGCCTATACTCAGGGCGACATAATTACTATGTTTAATAAAATGACTGTTGAAATTGGTAACACCGATGCCGAAGGCCGGCTTATTCTTGCCGATGCAATTAGTTATGCATCAAAATTTAATCCCGAACTTATAATCGATATTGCAACTCTGACAGGTTCTGCAGCTATGACTTTTGGTAACCAGGCAATAGCCCTGATGACTAACGCTAACAGAAAATTTATTAATCTGCTTGAGGACTGCGGTAATAATGTTTATGAGAGAATTGCTGAATTACCAATGTGGGATGAATATGGAGAACTGTTAAAGTCAGATATTGCTGACATGAAAAATATAGGGGGGCGTGAAGCTGGTGCTATTATTGCCGGAAAATTTCTTGAGAAATTTTCCGCGGTCCCACTGATTCATCTCGATATTGCCGGAACAGAGATGCTTAAGAAAGATGATTTTTATAGATTAAAAAACGGACCCGGATCAGGGTTAAGGCTGCTTTCCACCTTTATGAAAAGATTAGCAGCCGATTATACAGAACTGAAATAGTAAAATATGGAAAATAAACCAATACTTGCAGGCATCTCACACGGAGATATTAATGGGATAGGATATGAAGTAATAATTAAAGCTCTTTCCGATCCGGTAATTAATGATATTTGTATCCCCATTGTTTATGGTTCCCCAAAGGTGGCTGCTTACCATCGTAAAGCATTGAATATTAATAATTTTAGTTTTAATAATATTCGTACTGCAGAAGAAGCTAATGCTAAAAGGGCAAATATGATTAATTGCCTTGATGATAATACCCGAGTTGAACTGGGTAAATCCACACCACAGGGAGGGGAGGCAGCGCTTATTTCGCTCGAAAGAGCAGTTGAGGACCTGAAAAGTGGTAAAATAAATGTCCTCATCACTGCCCCCATTGATAAACAGAATGTCCAATCGGAAAATTTTAAATTTAAGGGACATACCGATTACCTGAAATCAAAAGCAGGTGTTGAAGAGGTTCTTATGTTTATGATCAGCGAAAGTATGAGGATCGGTATGGCAACTGATCACGTCCCGCTCAGAAAAGTGTCGGAAATGATAACCAAAGAATTGCTATTGCGTAAGATAAGGCTTATGAATCAATCTCTTATGCTTGATTTTGGAATCCGCAAACCGCGTATAGGAGTGCTCGGACTCAATCCTCACGCAGGCGATAACTCATTGCTCGGAACAGAAGAGGCCGAAATCATTTTTCCGGCTATTCAACAGGCAAATAATGAGGGTATTCTGGCATTTGGACCTTTCCCGGCCGACGGATTTTTCGGGGCCGGATCGTTCGTGAAATTTGATGGNATTCTCGCGATGTATCACGATCAGGGACTGACCCCCTTTAAAGCCTTATCGTTCGATTCCGGAGTAAATTTCACTGCCGGATTACCTTTTGTCAGAACTTCACCGGTTCACGGAACTGCCTTCGCTATTGCCGGTAAAGGTGAAGCTTCAGAAAATTCATTTCGTCAGGCTATTTATTTAGCCTGCGATATATTCAGAAACAGGCAGACCTATGCTGAAATAACCAAAAACCCTCTGAAGCATCAGGATATCGAAATTCATAATGACCGTTTTGACGAACTACCTCCGGATATCATTAACTCCGAACAATAATTATGATTGATTACATTAAAGGAACAATAACTCAGATAACGCCGACATTTCTTATATTGGAAACAGGCGGACTTGGTTATTTTATTAATATTTCGATAACGACATTTTCGAAACTGGAAGGTAAAAATGAATTTAAGGTTCTGGTGCATGAAGTCATAAGAGAAGATAGCCACATGCTTTTTGGATTTGCCGACACTGATGAAAGAAATATTTTCAGATTGCTTATCTCGGTTTCCGGAGTCGGTGCAAATACTGCAAGAATGATGCTTTCTTCACTCAGTTCACTTGAAATAGAGAAGGCGATTATAGGCTCGGATGTAAATATTCTCAAAAGTGTTAAGGGTATCGGGTTAAAAACTGCGCAAAGAATAATTATTGACCTTAAAGACAAACTTGGAAGACTGTCCGGAAGCGATGAAATATTTGCTTTTGCAGACAATACAAAGCGCGAAGAGGCGTTATCTGCATTAGTAATGCTTGGATTTGCCAAAAGCGCTGTCTCAAAGATTCTTGATAAGATTGTCAAAGAGGAAAAGAATCTGACTGTTGAGGATCTGATAAAGAGAGCTCTTAAAAACTTGTAATTCTGAATACACACCGGATTGGGATCAGAGATATCATATAAAAATCTTCTGGTATTATTATATCTTGTACTGTTAGCTTCTTTTCTCTTAAAGTCCACAGAAGCGAGTAGTCAGAATGCTTTACAGACAACCGTACCAAACGATACTTCACGCAAATCGATTCTGAAATTAGAGGATAATTCAGGACATCCGTGGGAACCGAAACAAAGATCCCCATTATTCCTCAACAACCCTTCAAACATTAAATCATCTGTAATTTACAATGCTGAAAAGAATGAATACATTCTTTATCAGAAAGTTGGCGCCTTCGATTATCGCACCCCTGTATTCATGAGTCCCGAAGAATTCCGGAAATATGAGTATAGCAGAGCAATGCGCGACTATTGGCAATCGCGAATTACGGGTGATGAATCTGGCTTCAGATCAAACCTAATACCTCAGATTGAAATCGGTGGAGCAGCTTTCGATAAAATATTTGGGAGTAACGTTATAAATATCATTCCCCAGGGGTCAGCCGAATTAATTTTCGGCATTAACATTTCGAGGACTCAAAACCCTACACTTTCTGAGAAACTCAGAACAATTCCCACTTTCGATTTTAAAGAAAAAATTCAGATGAATGTCACCGGTACTATTGGTGATAAAATGCAACTTGGGGTTAATTATAATACTGATGCCATGTTCGAATTTGAAAACAGGACCAAACTTCAGTATGCAGGTAAAGAAGATGAAATAATCAAAAAAGTTGAGGCAGGGGATGTTACACTTCCTCTCACCGGAACTCTTATTACAGGGAGCTATAGTTTGTTCGGACTAAAAACAGAAATGCAGTTCGGGAAGTTGACCGTAACCACAGTTCTTTCACAACAAAAGGGACAATCGTCTGTAGTTGAAGTCAAAGGAGGCGCACAATTAACTGATTTTGAGTTGTATGCCGATGAGTATGAAGCAAACAGGCATTTTTTCCTGTCCCAATATTTCAGGGACACCTATGATGAATCACTTAAGAATCTGCCAGTTGTCAGTTCGGGTATTAATATAGAGCGAATAGAAGTCTGGNTCACGAATAAAACAAGTCGTTTTGAAGAGGCCAGCAACAGGAATATTGTTGCATTTATTGATCTGGCAGAAAATACCGGCCATATTTTTAATAAGGTCCCTGGATTTCAGGCGCCTCCCGGAGCACTTAAATACCCTGATAATAGCGCCAATAATATGTATTCAGCGCTTATCAGCACTTACGGTGAGATACGAGATATAAACCAGGTGACTAATACTTTCGACCCTTTGTATCCGGGTTTCCAGATCGGACGGGATTTTGAGAAGATTGAAAACGCGAGAATGCTAAACGAAAGAGAATATGATTTCAACCGCCAGCTTGGATATATTTCCCTGAATACTGCTTTGAACACAGATGAGGTATTGGCCGTAGCTTATGAATATACACTTGGAGGTCAGGTCTTTAAAGTAGGCGAATTTTCCACGGATGGCATCAGCGCACCGCAAACCCTTCTCCTTAAGCTTCTGAAAGGCACTACATTAAGCCCAAGGTTGCCTACCTGGGACCTTATGATGAAAAATATTTATTCTCTGGGCTCTGGCAAACTTGATAAGAAAGATTTTGAACTGAATGTACTCTACCAGGATGATAAAACAGGGAACTCAATCAACTATCTCCCGGAAGGAAGTCTTGAAGACAAGATCCTCTTACAGGTTCTGGGACTCGACAATCTTAATTCCCAGCTAGACAGAGAGCCTGATGGTTTTTTTGATTTTATTGATGGAGTAACCGTCATGATCGACCGGGGAAAAATCATTTTTCCTGAAATTGAACCTTTCGGAAGCTATCTTAAAAGCAAAATAGCTGATCCTGTTCTGGCCGGCAAATATGTTTTTCAGGAACTGTATGATTCTACCCAGACCGTCGCCAGGCAGATGGCTGAAAAGAATAAATTCAAGATTAAGGGGCAGTATTCTTCAGAATCAGGTTCTGAGATCAGACTTAATGCAACCAGTATTCCGCAAGGTGGTGTTAAGGTTACCGCGGGAGGTGTACCTCTTACAGAAAATACGGATTATACAGTTGATTATAACATGGGTACAGTTAGAATAATTAACAGTGCTCTTATCGAATCGCAGACACCTATTCAGGTATCGCTCGAGAGTAACCAGTTTTTTGGTTTCCAGACAAAAACACTCGTTGGTACGCATCTCGATTACAGAGTTTCAGATAATTTCGATATTGGAGGAACAATTCTACACCTGACTGAGAGACCCTATACACAGAAAGTTAACTTTGGAGAGGAACCGATCTCAAACACAATATGGGGTTTAAATACTTCATATAAAGCGCAATCACAATTACTTACAAAAATTATAGATAAAATTCCCCTGCTCGATACAAAAACTCCGTCATCATTCTCCTTTTTTGGAGAGTTTGCTAACCTGATACCTGGTCACTCAAAGGCAATATCCAAAGTCGGTAATTCATATATCGACGATTTTGAAGCCAGTGAGATCCCTCTGGATCTTAAATCATTCAATGCCTGGACCATATCAGGTGTTCCCCAGGGGCAGGATCAATTTTTCCCGGAAGCACATCTTAATAACAATCTGACAAGCGGATTTAACAGGGCTAAATTAGCATGGTATGTTATAGACCCACTGTTCTTACGAAACGGTTCTTCAACTCCGGATTTCATTAAGCAAAATCCTGATGAACAATCAAGTCATTTTGTAAGGGAAATTTACGAAAATGAAATTTTCCCTTATAGAGAAAGTCCCACCGGAATTCCTACAAGCATTTCTGTTTTAAACCTTGCATATTACCCCGAAGAAAAGGGTCCATATAATTATGACACTAATCCTGGGACATACTCTGCCGGTATGAACTCTGCCGGGAAACTTAATGACCCAAAATCGCGATGGGGTGGTATTATGAGAGAGGTGCTTACAAGCGATTTTGAAACCGCCAATATTCAATATATAAAGTTCTGGCTTATGGATCCCTTTGTCGAAAATCCAAATCAGGAAGGGGGAGACTTTTATATAAATCTTGGAGATATTTCTGAAGATATTCTTCGCGATTCCAGAAAGAGTTTTGAAAACGGACTTCCCGGTTCACCGGTTGTAAAAAATGTCGATACTACTGCCTGGGGAAGGGTTCCGACGATACAGGCTGTCGTTCAGGCTTTTGACAATTCGCTCGAATCGAGACGTTATCAGGATGTTGGACTGGACGGACTCAGCGATGCCGATGAACAAACCTTTTTCAGTGATTACCTCAAGAAGANCCTGCTCATAGCCAGCCCGGAAGCATATCAGGAAATTTCCAGGGATCCCTCAAACGATGATTTTCGTTATTTCAGAGGTTCTGAGTACGATTTTCAGCAACTTGGAATTCTTGACAGGTACAAAAAATATAATGGACAGGAGGGGAACTCCCCTACGGCTGAAATGTCGAGTGAATCTTATCCCACCTCCGGATCGACTTTGCCCGATATGGAAGATATAAACCGCGACAATACACTTAGCGAAACGGAAAGCTATTATCAGTACAAAGTTAGTATGCGCCCGGGAGATATTAAGGTGGGTTCAAACTTTGTAGTTGACGAGATTGAATACGAAGCTACACTTGCAAACGGGAAAAAATCGAAAGTGAAATGGTATCAGTTCAAAATACCTATTACTGATTATCAGAAAGTAGTTGGACCCATAAAGGACTTCAAATCAATTCGTTTTATGAGGATGTTCCTTCGCGATTTCAATCAGCCTGTAATAATGCGATTCGCAAAACTCGACCTTGTAAGAGCCGAATGGAGAAAATACAATATTTCATTTATGGAAGGCGGCGAAAGGGTGACAGTACCTGAAGCCACCGACGGATCATTTGAAATAGGTTCAGTAAGTATTGAGGAAAATTCAGGAAAAGAACCTGTTAATTATGTTTTACCTCCGGGATTTGACAGAATAACAGACCCCCAGAACCCTCAGCTCAGGCAACTTAATGAACAGGCGATGGTGCTTAAAGTTCAGAATCTTGAAGACGGTGATGCCCGTGCTGCTTTCAGGAATGTGAATCTCGATATACGACAGTACAGGAAACTCCGCATGGAAGTTCATGCTGAAGCAATGATAGGTCAGCCATTGCAGGATGATGAACTGACGGCATTTATCAGAATCGGATCGGACTATAAGGGTAACTTTTATGAATATGAAATACCTTTAAAACTTACACCACCAGGCCGGTATGATAATAATTCAGATGCAGACAGGACAAAGGTCTGGCCCGTGGAAAACCAATTTGATATAGATCTGTCTGTACTACAGGATGCAAAGCAGGAACGAAACAGGCAAATGCAGGAACCCGGATCGTCTTTAAGTGTATCGGATGTTTTTGTTTATCAGCATGGTACTGCCAGGGTTTCTGTTTCCGGTAACCCTAATCTGAGTAATGTAAGAGTAATAATGGCTGGGGTTAGGAATCCAATAAAAACCAGAAACCAGTTAAAAGATGACGGGAATCCAAAATATGGTGAAGTATGGATAAATGAATTGCGTCTTAGTGATTTTATTGAAAATGGAGGTTGGGCTGCCAACGCACATTTGCAGGCTCGGCTTGCTGATCTTGGTAGTGTCGATATGGTAGGGCAAACCAGTACCCCCGGATGGGGAAGCATTGATAAGAAGGTAAATGAACGAAGTAAGGAACAAATTGCCACGTTCGATATTTCTTCAAGCATTGAGATGGGAAAATTCTTTCCCGAAAAACTAGGAGTAAGATTCCCCGTATACGTTGGTTATTCGGAAACAAGAATTAAACCGCAATATAATCCTCTCGATCCCGACATTCTTTTACAGGATGCACTTGACGGGGCCAAAAATCAAACCGTAAGAGATTCAATTCTGGCTATATCGGAAGATTTTGCCAGAAGAAAAACAATCACAATAAGTAACGCGGGTATAACAAAACGCGGCGAAAAGCCTCATGCCTGGGACCTGGCTAACTTAAGTGTTAACTACACTTATAACGAAATATATAAAAGCAATACAAAAACTGAAATTAATGTTGAGAAGACCTATAGGGGAGGTCTTAATTATGATTTTCAGGCGCAGCCTGTAAATGTTATGCCTTTTAAGAATGTAAATTTTTTAAATTCGCCGGCCTTAAGGATTATTAAAGACTTTAATTTCTACCTTTTCCCAAAAAGTCTCTCATTCAGAACCGATCTGAACCGGTACTATAATGAACTTAAAACTCGAAATATAAATAATCCATACCTGAAGGTCACCCCCTCTTTCAGAAAGGATTTTGAGTGGACCAGGATTTACGATTTCAAATATGACATTACCCGGCAGCTAAAATTCGATTTTACTGCAACAAATCTTGCCCGGATAGATGAGCCAGCCGGAGGTGTTGATAAAAGCAGGTATAGCGATACTTATGATTTCTGGCGTGATTCGGTTATGGTAAACCTTAAGAATTTTGGCAGAACAACCAACTACACTCACTTTATTAATATTTCCTATCAGATTCCTGTAAATAAGCTCCCTCTTCTTTCGTGGGTAAATGCCAATGCTCTTTATGGTGCCAACTATTCGTGGCTTGCCGGTCCTCTTTTCCCCGACAGTATGAATATAAATCTTGGGAACTCTATTAAGAATCATAATGAGCTGACATTGACCGGAATGGCAAGCCTTACAACGCTCTATGGGAGCTCAAAATTCCTTAAAAATATTGAGAATAATACCCGACCGGATGCACCGAAAAGATTGAATGCAGAGACCAGAACTGTAACTTACGTCAGAGATAACGTGAACCTCAAGGCCAGTGCGGTTAAGGCAATTATCCATAATCTTAATACTAAAGATGTTAAAATTAAGATCACCGGGAAGAACGGGGCGGACGTAAAAGGCAAGATGGTAATCGTAAACGAGAACAGGGTTAATTTTACTGCTGCAGAGTTGACTGACAGTGCCAGGGTAACTGTGGAGGGTAAAATAACTAAAAGCCGTAATCCGTTAATTGTAGCAGGCGAATACCTGATCCGGGCAATGATGGGGGTAAGGTCGGTAAGTTTATCATATACAACTGCCCAGGGACAATTCCTTCCGGGTTATACCCCTACAACAAAATTCCTTGGGATGTCAAACACTAATGATATGCTTGCTCCGGGATTGCCATTCGTTCTGGGATACAACGATAAATATTTCTTCGATAAGGCTGTTACAAACCGATGGCTTTCAACAGACACTTTGCTCAATAATCCTGCAACATACAATAATAAAATAGATCTTTCTGTTCGGAGCCAGGTTGAGCCTTTCCCCGGAATGAGGATAGATCTTAATGCCGACAGAAGATTTTTAGAAGAAGTAAGTTCGTACTACGTGGCAGATTATAATGGAAACTTCCCCGACAGCACCCGCAATAGAATTATTTCGGGAAACTTCTCAATTTCAATTATCTCATGGGGCACATCCTTCGAAAAGATTTCCAAGACAAATGATTATGTGTCTCCCACATTCGAAGCTTTTAAGGCAAATACCATAGTAATTTCGGAAAGAAGGGCAACAGAAAGACTGAAGATTGATCCGACTTATGACCCTGATACTGATCCGGCAACGGGATTGCCTGTTGAAGGTCCATATAAAAGTGGATATGGAAAGACATCCAGGGAAGTTTTGATACCTGCATTTATTGCAGCTTATACTAAAACAAATCCGGGGAATGTAGGACTGGAAACTTTTCCAACTGCCTTAAGAATGATGCCAAACTGGAGGATTAATTTCGATGGATTATCCAAGTTTGAGTTCATTCAAAGAACCTTCAGATCAGTTAATTTAATGCATCAGTACAGGAGCACCTATCAGATCGGTTCCTATACATCAAATCTAAGGTATGATGGTGGCGCAACAGGAATCACAATGATCAGAGATCTTCAGAACAATTATATACAGCAATATGAAATTAATGTTGTTACAATCAGCGAACAATTCAGCCCGCTT
>JGI24138J36424_10000227_pt1 | contig 16859 bp, 30 predicted proteins | sample BarGraNGADG00312_2_FD_36424 | JGI IMG/M metagenome (IMG submission 36424) | reverse complement strand
GCCGGCTCCAGCCGGAGCGGCGGGCTCGTCGATGCGTGCGGTGGGACCCGGACCGGTCAGTCTCAGCCCCGGTCGCTGTCGCCCTCGGCCGGCGAGGCCTCGCTGCCGGCCTCGCTGGCGGCCTCGGCCTGGTTGCCCGCGCCGCTGTCGCCCTCACCCGGCCCGGCGCTGGTGCTGGTGGTCTCCGGACCCTCCGCGCTGCCCGGGCTCTCGGCAACCACGTCAGTGTCGCCTCCCTCGGTCGGCACGGCGATCTGACGGCTCCCCTCGGCGGCCTCACCGTCGCCGTCGCCCTGCGTCGGCACGCTACCCACACCGGCCGCCACCGATGCCTCGGCCTCGAGCGGAACCGCGCCCGCTGCCTCCTCGGCCGACTCCACGGCCGACTCCTCGGCTGCCTCCTCGGCCGACTCCGCGGCCGCGACCTGTCCGGCCGGGGTCGCGCCACGGCCACGGCGGAACCGGGTACCCCGGGCACGCTCGGCCTCCCCAACGGCCTGCTGGGCGATGGTGCGACCCTCGACCAGCTCGATCACGGCCATCGGAGCGTTGTCGCCCTTGCGTGGCCCGATCTTGGTGATCCGGGTGTAGCCACCCGGGCGCTGGGCGAACTGGGGGCCAATCTCGGCGAACAGGGTGTGTACGACGCCCTTGTCCCGCACCACGGTGAGCACCTGCCGGCGAGCGTGCAGGTCACCTCGCTTGGCGAAGGTGACGAGGCGTTCCGCTAGCGGTCGCAGCCGCTTGGCCTTGGCCGTCGTGGTCGTGATCCGGCCGTGCTCGAACAGCGCGGTGGCCAGGTTCGCCAGCATCAACCGCTCGTGCGCGGGGCCGCCACCGAGGCGGGGGCCCTTGGTGGGCGTGGGCATCTCGTCGCTCTCCTGGGATCGGTGCTACCGGCCGAGAATCAAAACTGCTCGGTCTCGGCGTACGTCTGGTCGTCGTCGTCGTCGTCGGCACCATAGGTGCCCACCACGTCGGCCGGGTCGAACCCGGGTGGGGAGTCCTTGAGCGCCAGGCCCAGGCCGTGCAGCTTGAGCTTCACCTCATCGATGGACTTCGCGCCGAAGTTGCGGATGTCGAGCAGGTCCGCCTCGCTGCGGGACAGCAGCTCGCCCACGAAGTGGATGCCCTCGCGCTTGAGACAGTTGTAGGAGCGGACGGTCAGGTCCATCTCCTCGATCGGCAACGCCAGGTCGGCCGCGAGCGCGGCGTCCGTCGGCGACGGCCCGATGTCGATGCCCTCGGCCTCGACGTTGAGCTCGCGGGCCAGCCCGAACAGCTCGACCAGGGTCTTGCCGGCGCTGGCCATGGCGTCGCGCGGAGTGATCGACGGCTTGGTCTCCACGTCGACGATCAGCCGGTCGAAGTCGGTGCGCTGCTCGACCCGGGTGGCCTCCACCTGGTAGGTCACCTTAAGCACCGGCGAGTAGATCGAGTCGACAGCCACCCGACCGATCTCGGCGTTGGCCAGCTTGGACTGGTTCTGCGGGGCGGAGACGTAGCCGCGGCCGCGCTCGACCGTCAGTTCGACCTCCAGCCGGCCCTTCTTGTTGATGGTGGCCAGGTGCAGGTCGGGGTTGTGTACCTCGACGCCCGCGGGTGGTGCAATGTCACCGGCAGTGACCTCGCCGGGGCCGTGCTTGCGCAGGTACATCACCACCGGCTCATCGCCGTCGGAGCTGACCACCAGCTCCTTGAGGTTGAGGATCAGGTCGGTCACGTCCTCCTTGACACCGGGGACCGTGGTGAACTCGTGTAGCACGCCGTCGATGCGGATGCTGGTGACCGCCGCGCCCGGGATGGACGACAGCAACGTACGGCGCAGCGAGTTGCCCAAGGTGTAGCCGAAGCCGGGCTCGAGCGGCTCAATGACGAACCGAGAGCGAGAGTCGCTGACCGGTTCCTCGGCCAGACTCGGACGCTGGGTGATGAGCATGAAAGACCTCCGGGTCCTCCGGCGCCCGCCATATGACGCCGCGAGAGTGCCGCCGTCGGCAGGGGAACCTGCCGACCGCGTACCGGTGTGGGCGTCGGTCTGCCCCCACCGGGTGCTGCGGTTACTTCGAGTAGAGCTCGACGATCAGCTGCTCCTGCACCGGGGTGTCGATCACCTGCCGGGCCGGCAGCGAGTGCACCAGCACGCGCATCTGGGAGGCGATGACCTCCAGCCACGGGGTGATCGGCCGGCTGCCAGCCTCGGCCCGGGCTACCACGAACGGCGTCAGCTCCCGGCTCGGCGGGCGCACCTCGACGATGTCGTTCTCGCTGACCCGGTACGACGGGATGTCGACTTTCTTGCCGTTGACCAAGATGTGCCCGTGCCGGACCACCTGACGGGCCATGTCCCGGGACTTGGCGAAGCCGGCCCGGTAGACCACGTTGTCCAGCCGCGACTCGAGGATGCGCAGCAGTTCGTCGCCGGTCTTGCCCTGGCGACGGTTGGCCTCCTCGTAGTAGCCACGGAACTGCTTCTCCAGTACGCCATAGATGCGGGCGCACTTCTGCTTCTCGCGCTTCTGCTGGAGGTACTCGCCGTCCTTGGTACGGCCGCGGCCGTGCTCACCCGGCGGGTACGGGCGGATCTCGATTGGGCACTTCGGCGACTCGCACTTGGCGCCCTTGAGGAACAGCTTCATCTTCTCGCGGCGACAGCGCTTGCAGTCCGGTCCGGTGTAGCGGGCCATGGCGGGGTCTCTTCTCCTGGTTCTGTAGGCCTGGTGACGGCCAGCTCAGACGCGGCGGCGCTTGGGGGGACGGCAGCCGTTGTGCGCCACCGGGGTGACGTCTTGGATGGCACCCACCTCCAGGCCGGTGGCCTGCAGCGACCGGATCGCGGTCTCCCGGCCGGAGCCGGGTCCCTTGACGAAGACGTCCACCTTGCGCATGCCGTGCTCCTGCGCCTTGCGGGCGGCGTTCTCCGCCGCCATCTGGGCGGCGAACGGCGTGGACTTGCGCGAGCCCTTGAAGCCGACGTGGCCAGCGCTCGCCCAGGCGATCACGTTGCCCACCGGGTCGGTGATGGACACGATCGTGTTGTTGAACGTGCTCTTGATGTGGGCGTGCCCGTGCGCGATGTTCTTCTTCTCCTTGCGCCGGACCTTCTTCACGCCGGCGCCGGTACGGGTTCTGGGGGGCATGCGGTGGGGGCTCCTACCTAAAGGTGATCGGGACGACGGGGGCCGCGGTGCGGGCGGCCGGCCGTCCTAGTGCGCGCCGGCCTGGTCCGGGCCCTGCCTACTTCTTGCCGGCCTTCTTCTTGCCGGCCACCGTCTTCTTCGGACCCTTGCGGGTGCGCGCGTTGGTGTGCGTGCGCTGGCCGTGCACCGGCAGTCCACGGCGATGTCGGATGCCCTGGTAGCAGCCGATCTCGACCTTGCGCCGGATGTCCTGGGCCACCTCCCGGCGAAGGTCACCTTCGATCTTGTAGCTGGCGTCGATCCAGTCCCGCAGCCTCACCACGTCGTCGTCGGTGAGGTCGCGGACGCGAACATCGGCACTCACGCCGGTCTGCGCCAGGGTCTCGGCGGCGCGGGTGCGGCCGATGCCATAGATGTAGGTCAGCGCGATCTCCAGCCGCTTCTCGCGGGGAAGGTCGACGCCGGCGAGGCGTGCCATAGGCGGTCCTTAGCTTTTCGGGCGCGGAGGGTCTTCGGGCGGGAGGACTGGTCGGTCGGGCTGGTCAGCCCTGCCGCTGCTTGTGCCGCAGGTTGTCGCAGATCACCATGACCCGACCGTGGCGGCGGATCACCTTGCACTTGTCGCACATCTTCTTCACGCTCGGCTTGACCTTCACGGCTGATCCGCTCCTGTTCGCGCACGCAGCCGCGGGCCGCGCCGATGATCTTCCTTGATGGCGGTTTGGTTCACTTGTAGCGGTAGACGATGCGCCCACGGGACAAGTCGTACGGCGAGAGCTCTACGACCACTCGGTCCTCGGGCAGGATGCGGATGTAGTGCTGCCGCATCTTGCCGCTGATGTGGGCAAGCACCCGGTGCCCGTTGGCCAGTTCCACCCGGAACATCGCGTTCGGCAGTGGTTCAACAACCCGGCCTTCGATCTCGATGGCCCCATCCTTCTTGGGCATGTCCTCCGCTATCCGTTGATCTCTGTGTGTCCGCCGGTTGGCGTGTATTGCGTAGATCGATCGGCTCCGTCACGCCGGGCATGCAACAGCCCCGCGGCGGCACGCCGACGGCACAGTGTACGTCGCGCCGCTATCGGCGGCCAACTCGGCCGGCGTCATCGCAACGAGCAGGCGGCTGCGGTGCCAGCGCCTCAGCGGTCGAACCGGTCGGTCAGCGCCCGCACCAGGATGGTAGCGCCCCACGGGCCGATGACCCAGATCGGCCAGAACGCCTGCGTCCCACCGCCGGTAACAAAGATCACCAGCCAGATGATCGAGACGGTCAGGCTGGTGGACGCCCAGGACACCGCCTGGTGGCGCAACGCGACCTGCCCGCCGCCCCGACTGCCGCGGGCCGGCAGTCGATCGGACCGCACCGGGCGCGGCCCGGAGGTCGGCACCGGCAGCGGATGCGCCTCCAACGGCGGTAGGTCGGCGATGACCTCGGCCAGCTCACCGAGGGTGCGAGCGGCGTAGGTGCGGTCGAGCCGCTCCCCCACCTCCTCGACCGTCAGCCGGCCGGCGGCGCAGTGCTCCTGCAGCGCCGCGGCCACCCGGTCGCGGTCGGCGTCCGAGGCGCGCACGTTCTGGTTGTCGACCATCAGCCGATCGCCATGCCTACCCGGCCGCCGGCGCGGCCAGCAGATGAGTCAGCCTGGACTTCCCGCCGTCCAGGGCGGTCAACACCCACGGTCCGGCCTCGGTCAGGGTGAAGGTGTGCTCGAAGTGCGCGGACGGACGGCCGTCGCGGGTGACGACTGTCCAGCCGTCATCGAGCAGCCGGGTGTGCCGGCCGCCAAGGTTGACCATGGGCTCCACCGCCAGCACCAGACCCTGGACCAGCCGGGGACCCCGGCCGGGGCGGCCGTAGTTGGGCACCTGCGGGTCCTGGTGCATCTCGGTGCCGATGCCGTGCCCGACGTACTCCTCGACCACGCCGTACCCATGCGGCCACACGTGGCGCTCGACCGCAGCCCCGATGTCAGACAGCCGCCCACCGAGGCGAGCGGCCGCGAACCCGGCCCACATCGAGCCCTCGCAGACCCGCATCAGCTCGGTCAGCTCCGGGGTCACCCGGCCCACCGGCACGGTCACCGCGGCGTCGCCGTGGTAGCCCTCGACGATCGCGCCGCAGTCGATGGAGACGATGTCGCCCTCCCGCAGCACCTTGCGGGGCGAGGGGATGCCGTGCACGATCTCGTCGTTCACCGACGTACAGATGGTCCCTGGGAAGCCGTGGTAGCCCAGAAAGGAGGGCACCGCGCCGGCGTCGCGGATCGACCTGGCGGCCACGTCGTCGAGGTCCTGGGTGGTCATCCCGGGTTCCACGGCCGCCTTGAGCAGCTCCAGGGTGTGACCGACGACCAGACCCGCCGCCCGCATCAGCTCAATCTCTGCGGCCGTCTTTATCTGGATCATGGGTTGCCCTGGATCATGTCGCTGTCCGGCTCGTCTCGTCCCTCAACTGCGCCCCCGTTGTCGACCGGGTCGACTCAGCCGAACCGGCGCAGGGCGTCGATGGCCCGTTCGGTGATGTCGTCGACCGGTCCGGTTGCGTCAATGCCGACCAGCATGCCCCGCTCTGCGTAGAACGCCACCAGGGGCGCGGTTGATGCCGCGTAGACGCTGAGTCGGTTCTGGATAGTCGCGGCGTTGTCGTCGTCGCGCTGGAACAGCTCACCGCCGCAGGCGTCGCAGATGCCATTCACGGTCGGCGGGTCGAAGTCGACGTGCCAGATGCGCTTGCACCCCCGACAGGTCCGCCGACCCGACAGCCGGCGCACCACCTCGTCATCGTCGACCACCAGTTCAAGGACGACGTCGAGCCGGGTGCCGAGGTCGGCNAGGATGTTGTCCAGCTCCAGCGCCTGCGGCACCGTGCGGGGAAAGCCGTCGAGCAGGAAGCCTTTGGCGGCGTCGTCCTCGGCCAGTCGGTTCCGCACCATGTTGATCGTGATCTCGTCCGGCACGAGGTCACCNGCGTTCATNTACTTCTTGGCCTCNAGGCCGAGCGGCGTGCCCTGCCCGACGTTGGCACGGAAGATGTCGCCGGTGGAGATCTGCGGCACCGACAGGTGTACCGCCACGTATTGGGCCTGCGTTCCCTTGCCCGCTCCGGGAGGCCCGACTAGGACGAGTCGCACTAGCGGAGGAAACCCTCGTAGTTGCGCAGCATGAGCTGGCTCTCGATCTGTTTCACCGTCTCCAGTCCGACGCCGACCAGGATAAGGACCGTTGTCCCACCGAAGGGGAACTGGTTGCCGCCGGTGAGGCTGAGCAACGCGTTCGGCAGCACAGCGATCAAGCCGAGGAACAGAGCGCCCGGCAGTGTAATCCTCGACAGGATGAAGTCGAGGTACTCGGCGGTTTGCCGACCGGGGCGGAAGCCGGGCACGAAGCCACCGTACTTCTTCATGTTGTCGCTGACCTCGACCGGGTTGAACGTGATCGCTACGTAGAAGTACGTGAAGAAGATGATCAGTAGGAAGTAGCTGACCAGGTAGAGCGGGTGGTCGCCCTTGGTCAGGTTCCGGCTGACGAAGTTGGTGAAGCCTTGGTTGCTGGTCCACATCTGGGACAGCAGGTTGGGCAGGTAAAGCAGGGAGGACGCGAAGATCACCGGGATAACGCCGGCCTGGTTGACCTTGAGCGGGATGTACGTCGAGGTGCCGCCGTACATCCGGCGACCGACCATGCGCTTGGCGTACTGCACCGGAATCCGGCGCTGGGCCTGCTCGACGTAGACCACAGCGGTCACGATCACCAGCCCGAGCAGGCAGACCAAGGCGAAGACGAAGCCGCTGGTGCTCTGCAGGATGCGCCCGCCCTCCGAGGGCAACCGGGAGGCGATCGAGGTGAAGATCAGGACTGACATGCCGTTGCCGATGCCGCGGTCCGTGATCAGCTCACCGAGCCACATGATCACTGCCGTGCCGGCGGTCATCGTCACGACCAGGGTGGCGACCCGGAACAGCGACGTGCTCGGCAGGATCGCCTGGTTGCACTGCGGGAACAACCGGCTCGGTACGCCGCGAGCCAGCGCCACGATGCCGGTCGACTGCAGAATGGCCAACGCGATCGTCAGGTAGCGGGTGTACTGGGTCAGTTTGGCCTGGCCGGACTGACCCTCTTCCTTCAGCCGCTCCAGCCGCGGGATGACCACGATCAATAGCTGGATGATGATGCTGCTGGTGATGTACGGCATGATCCCGAGCGCGAACACCGACAGTTGCAGCAGCGCGCCGCCGCTGAACAGGTTCACCAGCCCGTAAACGCTGGAGTCCTTGCTCTGATTCAGGCAACTCTGGATCGCGGTGTAGGACACTCCCGGCGACGGCACGACCGACCCGAGCCGGAACAGGCCGATGATCGCCAGCACGAACAGCAGCTTCTTGCGCAGGTCCGGGGTACGGAAGGCCCGGGCGAAGGCAGTGAGCACGGCCCCTCCCTCGCGTCCGTCCGGGCGTCCGGCCGGGCGGGTCGTCGCTTACCTGAGCCGCAGGGTCATCGCTGTCTGTGCTGCCCTACGCCGAGGCGCCGACAGGATGTTCCTGCCGGCGCCGTGCTCGGTGCAGCCAATGCCGACTCTAACAGCCGGGTCGGCCGGGCGACGGCGCGGATGCCCGCTGGTAGTCGCGAGCTACTCACCGACGTCCACACCCGGTTGCGAGCGGCCAGCTCCGCTCCGCTGCGCCCCTACACTGGCACGGACGGTAAGGAGTGAGCATGACCACCCGGACGCTGGACCGCCCGGCCACGTATGACGATCTACGCGGCCTACCGCCCGAGGCCCGGGCTGAAATCTTCGACGGAGTCATCGTCATGAGCCCTGGAGCGAGCCCACAGCACAACCGTGCGGCACGTTACCTGGCCAACGCCTTGGAGGTGGCCGGCCAACCCCACGGGTACCTGGTCAACACCGACAACGACGTGCAGTGGCACCCCACCGCAGTCACCAGACCGGATGTCTGCGTCGTGGCTGAGGCGCACGCAAACGATCAGCCCATCACTCACTATCCCGTGTTGGTGGTCGAGGTACTGTCCCCCGCCAGTGCGGCTCGGGACCTGGTCCGGAAGCGGGCGTACTGCGAGACGGCTCGGGTGCCGGAGTACTGGGTGGTCGACCTGGCCGAACGGCAGCTCTTCCGGCACCACTTCGTCGATAGCGACACGCACTACACCGTCGACACCATCGACGCGGGCGACACAGTCACGATCGACGCACCGTTCCCGCTCGTTGTCGACACTGGTGTGATTCTCTAGGACTGTGATTCTCTAGGACGTTGCCGACCCGATGCTGGCCGCCATGCGGTTCCTGCGGCGTCATGCGCTCTGGTCGAGGGCTGCCCCGCCCGCCACCGGTCTCACTAGATGGCGGTGGCCGTGCCGCCGGCGGCCGAGATCTTCTCCCGGGCCGAGCCGGAGAACGCCTGTACCCGCAGCTCCAACCGCACGTCACCGAGCTCGCCGGAGCCCAGGACCTTCACCGGGGCACCCCGGCGAACGGCGCCCACCCGGACGAGGTCGTCTACGCCGACCACGCCACCGGCCGGGAACAGCTCGGCCAACCGGTCGAGGTTGACCACCTGGTATTCGGTGCGAAACCGGTTCGTAAACCCCTTCAGCTTGGGCAGCCGCATGTGCAGCGGCATCTGGCCGCCCTCGAAGCGGTCGGGGACGTTTTTGCGGGCGCCGGTGCCCTTGGTGCCGCGGCCGGCAGTCTTGCCCTTGGAGCCCTGGCCGCGCCCGACCCGGGTCTTCGGCGCATGCGCGCCGGGAGCCGGCCGCAGATGGTGGACCTTAAGCGTCATGATCAGTCCACTTCCTCGAACGTGACCAGGTGTCTGACCGTCGCGATCATGCCCCGGATCTCGGGGCGGTCCTCCTTGACGACGGTGTGCGAGATCCGCTTGAGCCCAAGCGAACGCAGCGTCTGCCGCTGGTTCTCCTTCCCACCGATGCCCGAGCGGATCTGCGTGACCTTGAGGCGCGCCATCACGCCCCCGCCCCGGCCCGCGCCCGCAGCATGGCGGCCGGGGCCACGTCCTCGATCGGCAGGCCACGGCGGGCCGCGACCTCCTCCGGTCGGACCAGGCCGCGCAGGGCAGCCACGGTGGCGTGCACGATGTTGATCGGGTTCGACGAACCCAGCGACTTCGACAGAATGTCGGAGATCCCTGCACACTCCAGTACGGCGCGCACCGGGCCGCCGGCGATGACGCCGGTACCCGGGCTCGCCGGCTTGAGCAGGACGACACCGGCGGCCTCCTCGCCCTGGATCGGGTGTGGGATGGTCGAGCCAATCCGCGGCACCCGAAAGAAGTGCTTCTTGGCCTCTTCGACGCCCTTGGCGATGGCGGCCGGGACCTCCTTGGCCTTGCCGTAGCCGACGCCGACCGTGCCGTCACCGTCGCCGACGACGACCAGGGCGGTAAAGCTGAACCGGCGGCCACCCTTGACGACCTTGGCGACCCGGTTAATAGCCACTACGCGTTCGATGTGGGCGGTCTTCTCCGCGGCGCCGCCACCACGGCCGCCGTCGCGCCGGTCGCGCCGATCACCGGTGGCGGCGCCACCGGGTCCGCTGCCGCGGCGCTGGGGTCCTGGCATCAGGCTTGCCTTCCTGTCTGACGAACTGAGTGGTGACTAGGTGTCCTCGGCGCGGGGGTACACATCGGCATCAGAAGTCGAGCCCGCCTTCCCGGGCGGCATCGGCCAACGCCGCGATCCGACCGTGGTAGGCGTTGCCCCCCCGGTCGAAGACGACGGCCCCAACCCCGGCCTCCTGGGCCCGCTGCGCCACCAGGGAGCCCACGGCCCGGGCACGCGCCTTCTTGTCCCCGTCCGTTGCGCGCACGGTCGGGTCCAACGTCGAGGCGGCGGCCAGCGTGCGTCCCACGCCGTCGTCGACGACCTGGGCGTAGATGTGGCGGGCCGACCGGGTCACGACCAGCCGCGGGCGCAGTTGCGTCCCGCTGATCTTCTTCCGGACCCGGAAATGTCGGCGGGCCCGACCGAGCCGGCGAGCGGCCGACGGCGTGGCGCTGGTGCGCTTCGTGGACACTGTCTGAGCAGGCACGATCACTTACCCGTCTTTCCGACCTTGCGGCGGATGACTTCGCCTTGGTAACGCACGCCCTTGCCCTTGTAGGGATCCGGCTTGCGCAGCTTGCGGATGTTGGCGGCCACCTCGCCAACCTTCTGCTTGTCGATGCCGCGCACCACGAACCGGGTGGGGGTCTGCACTTCGAAGGCGATCCCCTCGGGTGCCGGTACGGGCACCGGGTGGCTGAAGCCGAGCGCGAACTCCAAGTCGCCGCCGCGGGCCTGCACCCGGTAACCCACGCCGACGATCTCCAGCGTCTTGGCGTAGCCGTCGGTCACCCCGGTGACCATGTTGGCCACCAGGGTCCGGGACAGGCCGTGCAGCGACTTGCTCATCCGTTCGTCGTCGGGGCGCGCGACGACGAGCTCGCCGTCCCGTCGCTCGATAGTGATGGGGCCGGCGACGGCGTGCGACAGCGTGCCCTTGGGTCCGGTGACCGTGATGCGCTGCCCGTCGATGGCGACGTCGACGCCGGTGGGCACGGGGATGGGCATTCGGCCGATTCGAGACATGGCGAGCCTCCCTACCAGACGTAGGCGAGGACTTCCCCGCCTACTCCACGCTTGGACGCCTGCCGGTCGGTGAGCAGACCGGTCGACGTCGAGATGATCGCGATGCCCAAGCCCCCCAGGACCCGAGGCAGGCCGGTGGACTTGGCGTAGACCCGCAACCCCGGCTTGGAGATGCGCTTCACGCCGGCAATCGTCCGCTCCCGGTTTGGGCCGTACTTGAGGTCGATGGCCAGGGTCTTGCCCTTGTCCCCGTCCTCGACCGTCCAGCCGGCGACGTACCCCTCCTGCTGCAGGATCTCGGCGATGTGCACCTTGATCTTGGAATGCGGCATGACCACGCGGTCGTGGTACGCCGAGTTGGCGTTGCGCAGACGGGTGAGCATGTCTGCAATCGGGTCGGTCATCGTCATGGCACTGACTACCTCAGTTGCCTTTCTCGCCACGGTTCCCGCGAGGGGCCTGCGCCGAAGGGGTGGATGCGGGTGCCGGGAATCGGACTTACCAGGAGCTCTTGGTGATGCCGGGCAGCTCGCCGGCGTGCGCCATCTCCCGCAGACAGATCCGACACAGGCCGAACGTGCGGTACACGGCCCGCGGTCGACCGCAGCGCTGGCAGCGGGTGTAGCCGCGGACCGCGAACTTCGGCTTGCGGGCGGCCTTGTTGACCAGGGCCTTCTTCGCCATTGGTTAGGACTCCTTGTACGGGAAGCCGAGCGCGCGCAGCAGGGCACGCCCCTCGTCGTTGGTCGGGGCGGTTGTGACCACCGTGATGTCCATGCCGCGGGGGCGGTCCACCTTGTCGAAGTCGATCTCATGGAAGATCGACTGCTCGGAGACCCCGAAGGTGTAGTTGCCGGCGCCGTCGAACTGCGTGGGCGACAGGCCGCGGAAGTCGCGGATGCGTGGTAGCGCCACCGAAAGCAGCCGGTCGAGGAACTCCCACATCCGGTCGCCGCGCAGCGTCACCTTGACGCCGATCGGCATGCCCTCGCGCAGCTTGAACTGGGCGACGGAGATCCGGGCCTTGACCACCAGCGGCTTCTGGCCGGTGATGGCGGTCATGTCCCGTACCGCGCCGTCGATCAGCTTGCCGTCCCGGGCCGCCTCGCCGACGCCCATGTTGACCACGACCTTGGTCACGGTCGGAACCTGCATCGGATTGCGGTAGCCGAACTGCTCGCGCAGCGATCCGGCGATCTCGTCGCGGTAGCGCTGCTTGAGCCGGGGACGGGTCCGGACCGCCCGCTCAGTGGCAGGCCTGTCGGTTTCGGTGACTGTCATGTCGGTCGCGCTCCTCAGATGTCCGAGCCGCAGCGGCGGCAGGTACGCACCGAGCGGCCGTCGTCGTCGCGGCGGTGTCCGAGCCGCGACGGCTTGCCACAAGACGGGCAGACCACCTGGACGTTGCTGACGTGCAGCGGCGCCTCCTGGGTGACAATGCCGCCGGACTGCGCGCCCCGCTGGGTCGTCGTCACCCGGGTGTGCTTCTTGATCCGGTTGGCCCCCTCGACCAGCACCCGGTTGCGGGTCGGGAAGGCCACCAGCACCTTGCCCTTCAGGCCGCGGTCCTTGCCACTGATCACCTGCACGGTGTCGCCCTTGCGGACGTGGAGTCCGGGCATGGTCTAGAGCACCTCCGGTGCCAGTGAGATAATCTTCATAAAGCGCTTGTCCCGGAGCTCGCGGCCAACCGGACCGAAGATGCGGGTTCCACGGGGGTCACCGCCGTCGCGGATCAACACCGCGGCGTTCTCGTCGAAGCGGATGTAAGAGCCGTCCTTCCGCCGCCGCTCCTTGGTGGTGCGCACGACGACCGCCTTGACGACGTCACCGCGTTTCACCCCGGCGCCCGGCAGGGCCTCCTTGACGGTGCCGACGATGATGTCGCCGATGCGGGCGTAGCGTCGCCCGGAGCCACCGAGCACCCGGATGCACAAGATCTCCTTGGCGCCCGTGTTGTCGGCGACCCGTAGCCGCGACTCTTGCTGTATCACTGCCCACTCCTCGGAGTTGATCGGTACGACGACGCCGTACCGACCGGTCGTTGCTGCCGGCCGTGCTGCTAACCGCCCGTGCTGGTGCGTTGCTGGTGGGCTTACTTGGCCTTCTCCAGGATCTCCACCAGCCGCCACCGTTTGGTGGCCGACAACGGGCGGGTCTCCATCAGCAAGACACGGTCGCCGACGCCGGCGCTGTTGCGCTCGTCGTGCGCCTTGAGCTTGTTGGTCCGGCGGATCGTCTTGCCGTAGAGCGGGTGCTGCACCCGGTCTTCGACAGCCACGACAACCGTCTTGTCCATCTTGTCGGCCACCACCAGACCCTCCCGGGTCTTGCGGAATCCGCGCTGGCCCGAGGCCTCAACCCGGCCGGTCGGTTCGGTCATCTCACTGGTCTCAGTTCCTTCGGTCATGCCACACCCTCGTCGCTCGGCCCATTGCCACCCTCAACAGCGCCACCCTCAACAGCGCCACCCGGAACGCCGGCCGGGACGATGCCGAGCTCACGCTCGCGCATGACCGTGTAGATGCGGGCGATGTCCCGGCGAACGGTGTGCAGCCGCCGGTTGTTGTCCAGCTGCCCGGTGGCCACCTGAAACCGAAGGTTGAACAGCTCTTCCTTGCCCTCGCGCAGCCGGGTGACCAAGTCCTCGTCGGGCAGCTCGCGTAGCTCCTGGGTGATGTTGGTTGCCATCACGCCTCCCCGGCCTCGCGCCGGACGAACCGGCACTTCATCGGCAGCTTGTGCATCGCCCGCCGCAGCGCCTCCTGCGCCACTGGCTCCGGCACTCCGGCCAGCTCGAACATCACCCGACCGGGCTTGACGTTGGCGATCCACCACTCCGGCGAGCCCTTGCCCGAGCCCATCCGGGTTTCCGCCGGCTTCTTCGTCAGCGGCCGGTCCGGGTAGATGTTGATCCACACCTTGCCGCCACGGCGAATGTGCCGAGTCATGGCGATTCGGGCCGACTCGATCTGTCGGTTGGTGACGTAAGCCGGCTCCAAGGCCTGGATGCCGTACTCACCGAAGGTCACCTTGGTCCCGCCCTTCGCCTGCCCGGAGCGGTCCGGATGGTGCTGCTTGCGATGCTTGACCCGACGTGGGATCAACATGGGCTCAACATGGGCTCAGCCCTCCTTTCCGGTCGCGTCGACGGTGGCCTCGGTCGGCGTCACCGGGTCCGGCCCCACCGGGATCTCGGCAGCGTCGGCACTTGGCTCGGCCGGGGGGTTGACCTGGGGAGAAGCCGCGGCGCCCCGGCCGGCGTCGGTGCCGCCAGCCGTGGTCCCGCTCGAGCCGGATCGAGGACCTCGGCGCTGCGGACGGCTGCGCTGCTGCTGCCGCAACGCCTGCTCCTGCGCCTCGCGCTCGGCCCGGCTCTGCACGACGTCGCCCTTGTAGATCCACACCTTGACGCCGATTCGACCGAAGGTGGTGCGCGCCTCGTAGATGCCGTAGTCGATGTTCGCGCGCAGGGTGTGCAGCGGCACCCGACCTTCGCGGTAGAACTCTGACCGCGACATCTCGGCGCCGCCGAGGCGACCGGCGCACTGAACCCGGATGCCCTTGACCCCCTGGCTCTTCATCGCCGACTGCATGGCCTTGCGCATCGCCCGGCGGAAGCTGACCCGGCTGGACAGCTGCTCGGCCACGCCCTGGGCCACCAGCTGCGCGTCACTCTCCGGGTTCTTGACCTCGAGGATGTTCAGCTGCACCTGCTTTTTGGTGAGCTTCTCCAGCTCACCGCGGATGCGGTCGGCCTCGGCCCCGCGGCGGCCGATGACGATGCCCGGCCGGGCGGTGTGGATGTCGACCCGGACGCGGTCGCGGGTGCGCTCGATGTCGACCCGGCTGATGCCGGCCCGCTCCATGCCCTTGCCCATCAGTCGCCGGATCGCGACGTCCTCGCCGACGTAGTCCTTATAAAGCTTGTCGGCGTACCACCGGGAGGTCCAGTCGGTGGTGATGCCGAGGCGGAACCCATGCGGGTTGACTTTCTGGCCCACTATTGGGTCCTTCCCTTCGCGGTCGTACTGGATGTGGACGGGCGAGCCGCTACCGACCGGGCGGCCCGCGTGGCCGACCTGGCTGCCGACCGCGACGCGCTCGCCTGCGGCCGGGACTCCACCACGACGGTGATGTGACTGGTGCGCTTGCGGATCCGGTAGGCCCGGCCCTGCGCCCGCGGGCGGAACCGCTTCAGCGTCGGGCCTTGGTCGACGTACGCCGCCGAGACCCAGAGCGAGTCCTGGTCCACCCGCTCGTTGTGCTCGGCGTTGGCCATGGCGCTGCGCAGGACCTTGACGACGTTCTCGCTGGCCGCCTGCGGGGCGAAGGTCAAGATGGCGACCGCGTCGCTGGCCTTCTGCCCGCGAATGAGGTCAACCACCCGGCGCGCCTTGCGCGGCGCGACGTTGGCGTTGCGGGCCTTGGCCAGCGCCGAGGGCGCGGTCGGCGCCGAGCCGGCGACACGCTCAGCCACGGCGGGACCTCCGGTCGTCCTTGACGTGGCCGCGGAAGGTCCGGGTCGGCGCAAACTCACCGAGCTTGTGACCAACCATGCCCTCGGTGATGAACACCGGGACATGCTTACGCCCGTCGTGCACGGCGATGGTGTGGCCGAGCATGTCCGGGATCACAGTGGACCGCCGGGACCAGGTCTTGATGACGTTCTTGGTGCCCTTGTCGTTCTGCACGTCCACCCGCTTGAGCAGGTGGTCGTCGACGAACGGCCCCTTCTTCAGGCTGCGCGGCATCGCCTACCCAATTCCCTTCAACGCTCTCAGCGCTTCTTGTTGGTCTTGCGGCGGCGGAGGATGAGGTCATCGCTCGGCTTGCGGCGGCGGGTGCGGCCCTCCGGCTTGCCCGCCGGGTTCACCGGGTGCCGGCCGCCGGAGGTCTTGCCCTCGCCGCCGCCGTGCGGGTGGTCGATCGGGTTCATGGCCACCCCGCGCACGGTCGGGCGCACGCCCTTCCACCGCATCCGGCCGGCCTTGCCCCAGTTGATGTTGGACTGCTCGGCGTTGCCCACCTCGCCGATGGTCGCGCGACAGCGCACGTCGACGTTGCGGATCTCGCCCGAGGGCATCCGCAGTTGGGCGTACGGACCGTCCTTGGCCACCAGCTGCACACTGGCCCCGGCCGACCGCGCGATCTTGGCGCCGCCGCCCGGGCGAAGCTCGATCGCGTGAATCACCGTACCGACCGGGATGTTGCGCATGGGCATGCTGTTGCCGGCCTTGATGTCGCTGCCGACGCCGGCCTCCACCGAGTCGCCCGGCCGCAGTCGGGTCGGAGCGAGGATGTAGCGCTTCTCGCCGTCGGCGTAGTGCAGCAGCGCGATCCGGGCGGTGCGGTTGGGGTCGTACTCGATGTGGGCGACCTTCGCCGGCACGCCGTCCTTGTCGTTGCGCCGGAAGTCGATCAGCCGGTACGCCCGCTTGTGGCCGCCGCCCTGGTGGCGGGTGGTCACCCGGCCGTAGGAGTTGCGGCCGCCCTTGCCGTGCAGCGGACGCACCAGTGACTTCTCCGGCTGGTCACGGGTGATCTCGACGAAGTCGGACGCGCTGGCGCCCCGGCGCCCCGGCGTGGTCGGCTTGTACTTGCGGATGCCCATGGAGTCCTTCTGACGCTTCCTGTGCGGTCTTGGTCCGGTCGCCGTCAGGCGACCGGACCACCGAATATCTCGATCCGGTCGCCCGGCGCGACGCTGACGACCGCGCGCTTGGTGTTCTTGCGGCGGCCAAACCCGGCCCGGCTGCGCTTGCGCTTGCCCGGCCGGTTCAACGTGTTCACCCCGGTCACCTTGACGCCGAACACCTGCTCAACCGCGATCTTGACCTGAGTCTTGTTGGCGTCCGGCGCGACGATGAACGTGTACTTGTTCTCGTCCAGCAGGCCGTAGCTCTTCTCCGAAATGACCGGAGAGAGCAGTACGTCGCGGGGGTCGGGAATCACTGATCTGAACCGGTGATCTCGTCCGCGTCCGCCTTGGCCGCCTCGTTAGCGGGGGTCTCGGACACGGAAGCCTCCTGGATGTCGGTCTGGTTGGTCTGGTCGCTGTCGGTCTGGTCGCTGTCGGTCTGGTCGCTGTCGGTCTGGTCGCTGTCGGTCTGG
>JGI24138J36424_10000213_pt1 | contig 17115 bp, 17 predicted proteins | sample BarGraNGADG00312_2_FD_36424 | JGI IMG/M metagenome (IMG submission 36424) | reverse complement strand
TACTTGTTCACCCAGTTCCCCAAGGTCGCTTCACCGATACCGAGTTCACGCGCGACCTGCGCGATCGGCCGCGACGAGTCGATGACCAGCTTCACCGCGTCTTCACGGAACTCCGGCGAGAAAAGCCGCTTACTTCGAGCCACTTCCCAATCCCCTCATCTCAGTGGACCAATTTAACCCACTGTCCGAGAAACTGAGGGCAGGTCAGGTGGCGTCGAGGCGGGGTCTGGTGGAGGCTTTGGCCTTACTCGTCGTCAAGGTGAGCAGTTCGGCGGTGAGGGCTTGGATCTGGCGCTGGATCGCGGCCGGGTTCAGCTTGGTCAGGGTGTCGGTCATGATCGTCTTGTCTTCGGCGCAGACGCTGGCGTGGCGCTCGGCCCGCCGGTGCGGGGTGGTCGGGGTGTCGTAGGTCTTGGTGATCTTCGCCCCGTCGCGGACCTTCGAGGTCAGTTTCTGCTGGGCCAGGAAGTAGTTCGTGATCTTCGACTGCAGGGTCCAGATCTTGTTCAGCAGGAGCAACTCTGCGGGGGTGTCGTAGCGGTGGTAGCCGACCACGGTGCGCACCACGGCCCAGTTCTTCTGCTCCACGTGCGCCCCGTCGTTGGAGTTCCCTGGGCGGGAGCGGGTGAAGGTGATGTGGTGCCGCTCGCACCAGTGCAGCGGGTGGTGGTTGATGAACTCCGAGCCGTTGTCCGAATCGATCCCCAGCAGCGGGAACGGCATGATCTTCGCGATGTCCTTCAGGGCGGCGATCACCCACTTGCGGGCCTTGTTGGGCACCGACCGGTTCTCGTGGCGATGTCGGTCACGGTCAGGGTGTAGGCGTGCTCACCGACCGCGTTGCCGCCCTCGTGGCCGACCAGGTCGATCTCGACGAACCCGGGGACCGCGTCGTCCCACTGCGCCCACGTGCGGATCGGGATCGAGTCCTTCAGCAGCGAGCCGGGCTTGGTGTGGCTGCGGCCCCGCACGGCCAGCTTGGCCCGATCCGGGGCCAGTCGCCGATCCATCGTGGCCGCTGACATCGCGACCAGCAGCGCGGCGGTCTCGTCGCTGACGTCAACGCGGGTCCTTGACACTGTTTTTTCAGCCCCCTAGACTGGCGCGAGCAGTGGATCCAGTTCTGGATCCACTCTCAAACTACTTGGAGATGATGATCAATGAAGATGCAGCACTGTATTCAGGTCGGGATTCTCAACCGTTACGCCGACCGATTCACCGAGTACCAGCCCACTCGCCTACTCGCAGACCGGATCGCTGCAGCGGCCTCAATCCCGGGGGCCACCGGCGTCGAGTTGGTCTACCCCGTTGACTTTGAGGACGCCGCGACGACCAAGCGCATCGTCGAAGAGGCGGGTCTGGTCGTAGCCGCAGTCAACCTCAATGTGAAGAGCGAAGAGGTGTGGCACTACGGTTCCTTCACGAACCCGGACGCGGCCATCCGTGCCCAAGCAGTTGAGTGGCTCAAGACCGCGATGGATCTTGCAAGCGAGCTGGGTGCAAACCTCGTGACGGTGTGTCCGCTCATGGACGGCTGGGACTACAGCTTTCAGGTAGACTACGAAAAGCAGTGGGCTTGGCTGGTCGAGAGCCTCCGAACCGCTGCTGAACATCGGGCCGATGTTCGCATCAGTATTGAGTACAAGGCTTTCGAGTCGAGAGCATCGATTACCGTTCCCAACGTGGGAACTGCTTTGCACCTGTGCGATCGTGTCGGCCTGCCCAACGTTGGCGTGACGATGGATGTTGGTCACGCCCTCATCGCTGGTGAAACGCCTGCCATGAGCGCCGCCATGGCCCACGCAGCCGGCCGCCTCTTCTACGTTCACTTCAACGACAACAACCGGCACTGGGACTGGGACATGGTGCCTGGTGCCGTCAACTTGTGGGAGATGATCGAGACCCTCTACTACCTTGACCGGATCGGTTGGGAGGGCTGGCTGTCCTACGACGTCTTCACCAAGCACGGGGACCCTGCGGAGGCGTTCAGCTCGACCATCCGCGCCATGGAGTCCCTGGAGAAGCTCGTCGACAAGCTTGGACGGGATCGACTGCAGGACCTCATCGACAACTCGACCCCCGCCGAAGCCACTGCCTCTCTTCTCTCTACCCTTGTGGACTGATCATGGAACTGGGAATCGGCAGCTACTCCTTCCGATGGGCACTCGGAACCCCCGACTTCGCGCCGACTCGACCCCTCGCTCTTGTCGATCTTGTCGCAGAGGCGGCACAGCTGGGTTGTAGGGTGCTGCAGATTGCTGACAACCGTGAGCTCGACAGTGCTTCACGTGACGAGTTAGTGCGCCTGCTCGCGCAGGCGCGGTCCGCCGGAGTGCGTCTGCAGGTGGGATTGAGCGGTGCCTCGGCCTCGCGCCTCGCGCACTATCTCGACATTGCCATGAGTCTCGAAGCCGATCTTGTCCGCCTGGTCCTGCACGGTGAGGGTGTCGATCCAACCGACGCACAGGCGGCGGCCGTTCTGCGCGAGGTTGCGGACGATTACGAGCGCGCGGGGGTGCGCGTGGGCATCGAGAACCACTTCCTGACGCCAAGCTCGCACATGATCGACATTCTCGATGCCGTCGACTCGCCGACCGTCGGCGTTGTGCTCGACGTCGCCAACTCCATCATGTGTTCCGAGTGGCCCGCCGAGACGGTCACCGCGCTAGCGCCGTGGGCTTTCTGTCTGCATCTCAAGGACTACCGCATCGTCCCGGATGCGGAAGGGGTGGGCGGGCACATCGTTGGTGCCCCGCTCGGGCGGGGTCTGACGGACATCGAGGCTGTTCTGGACGCGGTTGCCCCTTTCGACGTCGGCACACTAGCCATCATCCTTGAGCAATGGGTGCCGCGACTGGGCAGCGTCGCGGAGACCCTCGCTGCCGAAACCTATTGGCGCGAAACCTCCGTGCAGCACCTGAAGCCGATCATTTCCGCGCGGAAAGAGTCGCCGCGCCCTTCCCGTCGGGAGAGTCATGCCGCCGTCTGACACCGAACGGACCTCCATCACAGAGCAGACCTATTTGTCACTCCGCGAGGCAATCCTGACGGGTGACTACTCGCCGGGTGAGCTCCTGACGAGCGTTCGTCTGGCCGAAGATCTCGGCGTGAGCCGCACACCGGTACGCGCGGCGCTGGCCCGACTGAAGGCGGATGGCATAGTCGACACCTCAGACGGACGTGCGGCTTGGGTTCGGCCGCTCACGGTCAGCGCCGTCGAACATGCGTACGAGATCGTCGAGGCGCTCGAAGGCGTCCTGGTGCGGCGTCTGGCCGAGACGGCCGACGAAAGCCAGATCGGTGCTCTGGCAGCCGCCATCGAGACTATGGAACAAGCCGCACGCGTCAATGACAAGCAGCTCTGGGTGGCCGGCGACGAGCAGTTCCATGAACTATTGCGCGAGTTCGCGGGGAACCCGCTGCTCGACTCGATGCTCGAGCGAGTCAGCACGGTGATTGACCGCGTGCGATTTCTCTCTCTGAACCTTCATCCGGAGGGCGCGCTCATCTCAGCTCAGGAACACCGTGTGGTGTTCGAAGCGCTGCGCGTGGGCGACGCTTCGCTGGCGCGGCGTCTGCACGAGGCTCACCTCACGCGTGTGTGCGAAGAGATAGGAGGATTCCTCCGAGAGAGTTTCCCCGCCTTCGGAGCATTGCCCACTCCGGCACGGAACACCTGATCCCACTCCGTCCACCACTTCAACGAGGAAGGCTTCACTTCATGCCACTTCGCACCGCAACCCCACAGACTGCGACAACACTCGGTCTTCACGACGTCGTCGACCTTGACCTCGGCAAGCATCCGAGCGAGGGCAACCCGTTCGACGTGGAGTTCAGGGCTACCCTGACTGGCCCCGATGGCGCCCTGATCACGGTTCCCGGCTTCTACGATGCCGAGCGCGGATTTCTCGTGCGCGTAAGTCTGCCCACTTTGGGGCAGTGGCGCGCTGTCACCGCCTCAAACGTCGACGGCCTGAACGGTCTGAGCTTCGATCTCGTCGCGGTGGACTCGGACAATCCTCGTGAACACGGTCCACTTCTTGTCGACACCGTGCATCCGCGGCACTTCGTCCACGCGGACGGGAACCGCTTCTTCCTGCGCGGGTACGAGGTCGATTGGCTGCTCATGATCGACCAGCACGATGGCGAGCTGAGCAGGGTGCGCAGCTTCGTCGAGTCCATCGAGGCTGCGGGGTTCACCATGGTCACGGTCAACGCCTACGCCCACTCGTTTCGTCAGTGGGTGCCCGAGGACTTGGAGAAGGACGGTCGCTGGGTGGTACCGACCATCGCGCCCTGGCCGGGCGGCAACGCGTCGCCGGACTACTCGCGCCTCGATCCCGACTTCTTCGAGCACATGGACAAGGTGATTGCGCACCTGCAGTCACGGGGTATTGCCACACACCTGATGTTCCACGTGTACAACAAGGACGTGAACTGGCCCGAGCTGGGCTCAGCCGACGACGATCGCTACTGGAAGTACCTGCTCGCGCGCTACCAGGCGTTCAGCACCATCATCTGGGACACGGCCAAGGAGTCGTACTACCAGCCGCCCGAGTACATCTGGACCCGCATTGCGCTCATCCGCCAGCAGGACGCGTACCGGCGACTGCTCACCGTGCACGATGCCAACCTCCCTGCCTACGTCGATCGGGGCAGGCAATACAGGCACGCGAACAAGGAACTGATCGACACACTCACCGACTTCACCGCAGATCAGATCCTGCAGGACATCTACCCGGACGCGCTCGAGCATCACCTCCGCTATACGAAGCCCTACGTCAACATCGAGTTCGGCTATGAATCCGGCATCGACGACCTGCCTTCCGACCACCCCGATCACGATCAGCACTGGCGCGAGGTCACTCGACGCATGTGGCACATCGTCATGGGAGGCGGCTACCCCAATTACTACTACCGAAACACCGCATGGAGCCTGTTCGTCCCGTTCCCCGAGCCTCCCGGCTATGCGACGGTTCGTGTGCTCGCCGATTTTTGGGACTCGGTCGGCTACTGGTCGCTGACCCCCGGCGACTCCCTGGTCGGCGCGGTTGAGGAAGTCTTCTGCCGCGCGCAGCCGGGCACCGAGTACGTCGTCTACACGGACCATGGCACTCCCTTCGACCTTGCCATATCCCACGCGACCGAGCCGCTACTCGGCGTCTGGCTCGACCCTCTCAGGGGGGCACGTGCCGATGCCGGTGTGTTCGCGGACGGCACCCATCACTTTGCCTCCCCGTGGGGCAATCAGACCCCCGCCGTGCTGCACCTGGCGCGACGGCGGTAACACCGCTCAACCATCTAGGGTCATCATTAAAGGAGATGTTCATGGACATGGATCGCAGGAATTTCATTCGCATGAGCCTCCTCGCCACTGGCGGGGCCACTCTCGGGGTATCACTCTTCGGCTGCGCGCCGGGCGCCACTACTGGCGGGAAGGCATCGCTCCGCATGGCGCAGTTCGGGTCGGAGAGTCGCATGAAACTGCTCCAGCAGGCTCTTGCCGCCTACACCGCCCGCAACCCGGAACGCTCGATCACTATCGATCCGGCCAGCAACGAGGTCTACACCGACAAGCTTGCCACGCAGGTAAGCGGTGGCAACGCCCCAGACCTCATGGGGCTCTACCACAATGTCGTTGCCCGGTTCGCACGTCAGAATGCGCTGCTCAACCTCGATGACCACATTGGGAAAGGGCTCGACATTTCGGCCTTCCAGGATGGCATCGTCGACCTGGGGAAGATCGGCGGCAACGTGCGCGCGCTCAGTTTCGGCGACAACGCACTTGGCATCATGTACGACGTCGACCGGCTCGCAAGCGTCGGTAAGTCGTTGCCGGAACCCGGCTATACCTGGGAGGACCTGCTCACGTTCAGTGTCGACATCAGTCGCGCGGTCGGCGGAAACTTCTATGGGACCGAGGATCGTTCGCGACAGTTAGACCAGGCGTTCAGGGTGTGGCTGCTTCAACGTGGCAAGTACACATTTACCCAAGACGCCGAGATCGGTTTCTCGAAGAGCGACCTGACCGACTGGCTCGAGTACTGGCAGCTCATGCGTGACGGAGGCGCAGCACCGCCCGCCGCCATCACGGCCGAGGCCGGCGGCACCTTCGATCAGTCTGCCCTGATTCACGGCTATGCGGCCAACCACCAGACCTACGCGAACGCAATCTCTTCGATGCAGACGCTCACGACCAGTCGCCTCGAGCTGACGACACTGCCGATCGACCCTCACGGAAAGGGAAGTGGGCACTCCGTCCGCGGCTCGAACTGGGTCGGTGTTTACTCGCGGACAAAGAACCCCGAGGTGGCCGTCGACGTCCTGAACTTCCTCTTTAACGACGAGGAGGCGGTGGGCATCCTCGGTGCCGAACTCGGTGCTCCGCCGAACCGCAAACTGCGCGCTGGCCTCAAGTACACGGAGCCGAACCAGCTGTTCATCGATTACATGGCCCTGATCGCCGACAAGCTGGGTGTACCGGCCATCACCCTCGACCAGGAGTTCCCTCCCGGCTGGGCCGATATCGATCTCGCCTTCAACACAGCGGCTGATAACGTGAGCTTCGGTAAGGCTACGGTGTCCGAGTCAGTCGATAAGTTCTTCACCACGGCAGAGGCCGCGCTCAAGGCTGCGGCATGACCTCTCATGGCCAGCACACCTCGGCGGCGAGCCTCGGCGAAACTGTTGCCGAGGCCCCGCCGGGCAGGTCGGCGCCGGCAAAGAACAACCGGCCTGCTCGCACGCGGAACCGGGAAGGCAAGTGGGGCTACTTCTTCCTCTCGCCCTGGTTCGTGGGGCTCATCGTGCTGACCGCTGGACCCATGCTGGTCTCCCTCTACTACTCGTTCACCAACTACTCGTTGCTCTCGGAGCCGCAGTGGGTCGGTGTCGCTAACTACGAGCGCATGCTCAACGCCGACCGTTTCTACGCGTCACTCGGCGTCACGTTNCGCTATGTGCTCATCTCGGTTCCGTTGCAGCTGATCTTCGCACTCGTTGTGGCGCTGCTGCTGAATCGCGTCGTCCGCGGCATGTCCGCCTACTGGGCGCTGTACTACCTGCCGAGCATGCTGGGCGCCAGTGTCGCGATCGCCATCCTCTGGCGTCAGGTGTTCGGTCAAGAGGGCGTGGTTAACGCGACGCTTAGGCTGCTCGGCTGGGAGAACCCGCCCGCCTGGATCGCAGAGCCCAATTACGCGCTCTACACGCTCATCCTGCTCAGGGTGTGGGAGTTCGGTGCTCCCATGGTTATTTTTCTCGCGGGTCTACGCCAGGTTCCCAAGGAGTACTACGAAGCCGCCCAGGTCGACGGAGCGGGCGCTGTTCAGGTCTTCTTCCGGATAACCCTGCCCATAATCACCCCGGTGATTTTCCTGAACGTCATCCTTCAGATGATCGGGGCGTTCCAGGCATTCAACTCGGCCTTCATCATCAGTAACGGCACCGGCGGACCGCTTGACTCGACGCTGTTCTACACGCTCTACCTCTACCAGGAGGCCTTCGGAAGCTTCCGCATGGGCTACGCCTCTGCCCTTGCCTGGGTACTGCTGGTCATCATTGGCATACTCACGGCCGTTAACTTCCTGCTGAGCAGGCACTGGGTGTATTATGAGGATGGTGGGGATCGCTGATGACCGCAACCGTTCAGGCCGCGCCGAGAACTCGCCGGCGCACGTCGAAAGCCCGAGTGCTGCTACATGTTCTGCTGTCTGCAGCCGCGCTCGTCATGGTATACCCGATCGTCTGGATGCTGTTCAGTTCGCTCAAACCCGAGAATGAGATATTTGCGAGCCAGTCGCTGCTGCCGCAGGCCTTCGATTGGGCCAACTATGTCGAGGGCTGGTTCGGCCTGCGCGAGCCGTTCAGCACCTTCTTCATCAACTCGTTCCTGATCTGCGTCGGCGCAGTCGTAGGCAATCTGCTCTCGTGCTCCATGGCCGCCTACGCCTTTGCGCGGTTGGAATTCAGGGCTAGGGCGTTGTGGTTCGCAATCATGCTCATGACCATTATGCTTCCGTACCACGTCACGCTGATCCCGCAGTATTCACTGTTCTTCCGTTTGGGCTGGGTGAACACCTTTCTGCCGTTGATCGTGCCGAAGTTCCTCGCGACCGACGCGTTCTTCATCTTCCTATTCGTGCAGTTCATTCGCGGAATCCCGCGAGAGCTCGACCAGGCCGCCAAAATCGACGGTGCAGGTCCGGTGCGCATCTTCGTGGCCATAATCTTTCCGCTGCTGCGTCCGGCGCTCGTGACCGGTGCGATTTTCACCTTCCTGTGGACCTACAACGACTTTTTCTCGCAATTGATCTACATCTCCGACATCGGTTTGTACACGGTCCCGCTGGGATTGCGCATGTTCCTCGACATGTCGGGTACATCGTCCTGGGGTCCCATGCTCGCGATGGGCACTCTCTCCCTGTTGCCGATGATTGTCGTCTTCGTGATCTTCCAGCGGCAGATCGTGGAGGGAATCTCGACCACAGGATTGAAAGGGTAAAGCGAATGAGACTCGATCCGGTCTTCGCCTGGTGTGCGCAGGTCATTGACGCGCTGTGGCTGAATCTCCTGTGGTTGGTCAGTTGCGCGCTGGTCGTGACCGCACCGGCGGGAACGGTCGCGATGGTGGCGACCGTTCGCGACATGCAGTGCGGACGCATTCAGGGTGGAGTGCTGAGAACGTTCGTTCGCCAGTTCCGAGCCAGTGGTAAGACGGCGACCGTGGTCGGCATGATCTGGTTGGGCGTGATCGGCGTGCTGTTACTCGACTTTGCGATCGTGCGTCACCTGGGCGATGCACGGCAGCCCGTGTTCATCCTCCTNACCCTGGGGGCGGCGNTCGCGGTTTTCTCCACCGCATTCCTGGCCTCGGCGATCGTCTCGACGCCCGGCGAGCGGGCCGCGCGCATCATCCGTCAGGCGGCCCTCGTCGCGGCCGCCCAACCGGGAGCTACGCTGCAGGTCCTTCTCGCCTTATTTGTTGCGGCTTTCGCCGTTCTCACCATGCCGCTGCTCGTCTTCATCGCGCCCGTGCTCGCCGCGCACGCAGCGGAGTTGTACTGGAAGCACTCGGCCGATGCACTGCTGTCGCGGTCGGCCCGACTGCGCCGGTAGCCGCCATGCTCATCGGCATCGACGCCCTACTCGGCGGGGATCTGCTCAAGCTTCTCGACGACATGGGACACGGCGATCAGCTCATGGTCGTCAATCGCAACTATCCCGCAGCTGCCTCCGATTCACGGCTTGTTCGGGTCGCGAGTGACGACATCGAACGCGTGCTGCGCGCGATTTGGGTTGTATTCTCGCTCGACGGGTTCGTGTCGCATCCGATGGAGCGAATGGTCGTCGACGACGACGAGACAGTGGTCACGGAATGCCAGAGTACGGTTCTTGAGCTGGCGAGGGGCGGTGTCAAGGCCAGGGTCATTGCGCAGTCGGGTTCTTGCTNGTCACGAGGGTGATGGCTTGGTCGGGGTGGCGGGCGTGGTGGCGTAGGGCGCGGGCGATGCTGGTGTGGCCTGCCAGTCGCAGGAGGCTGATGATCAGGTTGCGGCAGACCGCCAGGGCGTGGGGGCCGGCTCCGGTTCTGGCCTGGTGGAGGTCCTCGCCGAGGGTGACGTCGCGAACCCAGTGGAGACGGTTCTCGATTCCCCAGTGGCCCCGCAGCCACCGGGCCAGCTCGTCGGGTTGGGCCTGGGCGGCGTTCAGCGTGCAGATCGCGTAGACGGTCTCGGTGCGCCACTTGGCCCGTTTGCCGGTGCCCGCTGTGATGGGGCGGGACCGGCGCAGGACCTGGATCCCCTGGGCGGCGTGGGGGAACCCGAGGCCCGCCCCGACGGTGACGACCTTCACGGTGCGTTTCTCGATCCGGCCGTGACCGCGCCCGGTCTGGGTGTGTCCGACCGGGACGTCGGTCCACGGCAGGGCCCGGAGCCTGCCGCGCAGGGTCGGTTGGTTGCCCTTGACGCAGACCAGCAGGTGGGCGCCGCGGGCGTGTAGGTAGTCGAGGTGACGGACCTGGGCGTGCAGCGCGTCGCCCGTGATGAGCGTGCCTTGAAGGTCCGGGACCTGGTCGAGCAGGGTCGCGAACAGCGGGATCTCGTTCGTCTTGACGTCCACGGACACCTGGGCGACGACCACACCGCGGGCGTGGTCCAGGGCGCAGAGCAGGTGCATGGGGCCCGGCCCGCGCAAGGTAGCGCGCATCGCCTTGCCGTCCACGGCCAGCACCCGGCGCACCGGGCGCCGATCTGGTGAGCGCGCCCGGGCGGCGGCGTTGACGCGCGTCAGGCAGGCCCGGATCCACGCGCACACCACCTCATCGAGCGCCACGGCGTCGACGCGGACCAGCAGACGCCAGATGGTCACCGGCCCCGGGACCTTGCCGGTGAACCCGAGGTCGCGCCTGTCGGTGGCGTCCAGGTCCGCGCACCACTCACCGATCGCGGCGTAGGAGCGCGCTCCGGCGAGCATCGCGCAGACCACGACCGTGANCATGGCGACGATCGGGTATCTCACCCCGCGCGGGTCCCGCGGATCGGGTACCCGACCCAACGCCGTGAGCAACGACTCGCGGTCACCCTCGGTGACCTCGAGTGGGGCGACCGGCACGGCGCCGGGAAGGGGGAAACGCTCGTCCAAGACGGGCGCAGTGAGGCACGATGGCATGGCAGGCACGGTCCTTCACGCAGATTTGGATGCTTGACACACCCATGATCAGCGCGGCTGGGCCGTGCCTGCCCCATCACCCCGCTCGGCGTGTCGGACCTCAAACCCCACGCCGCCGCACCCTCTCACCGACAACGCAATGGCCCTGGGACTGCGCCACCCCGGCGAAGCGCTCGACCTCACGTGCGTGAGCGTCCTCCACCGTACCGGCGAGCCGATGCCACAAGTACACAAGCTTGAACCCGTCGCCGTACGAGTGGCGTAGCCCGAGGGCGTGTTTGATGAGCTGCGCCGCGTGGAGCGTGGCGAACGGTGAGTCGTCAGCGAGGCGGATGGTCCGTGCGAGCCGTTCCAGATTGGGGAGCCCATCCCACAGGCCCCTCGTCCGTGATCGCCTGATTCCTCCGTCTCCCGCCCGAGACGTGAGACTCCCCAAGATCGAGAGGACTCGGCTCGGTGGGGAACCACGCGACCTCAAACCCCTGCTCGTCCGCAGACCGCAGCCCGGACGGCTCACCCTCGGCACCGTCCGCTTCGTCCCGCAGGGATGAAGCGGGAACGCCCGGTCCCCCTCAGCCGGTGCCGCCTCCGAAGGCCCGGGCGATCGCGGCCGCGGTGTCCCTGGTGGCGACACCGAAGGTCTCCAGGTGATCCCGGATCCTGAACTCGGGGCCGGAGACGCTGATCGCGCCGACCGGCCAGCCGTCGGCGTCGGCGATCGCCGACGCCACACACGCTCCGCCCGGCTCATTCTCCTGGTCGTCGGTGGCGTAGCCACGCTCACGGGTGCGCTTGACCTCGGCTCGGAACTCGTCGATGTCGGTGATTGTCCGCTCGCTGCGCGCCGCGAAGTCCATCCGGGCCAGCCTGGCCTCGAGCTCCGCCTCGGGCAGGGCGGAGAGTATCGCCTTGCCGAGCGAGGTCGAGTGGAGCGGCATCGTCTGGCCCACCGCCGACACGAGCTGGATGCTGTTGGTCGACTCCAGCTTGTCGAGATAGACGATCCTCAGATCCTCCATCACCCCGAGATGCACCGTCTCGTTGAGCATCTCGCTGAGTCGCCGCAGGTAGGGGCGAGCCATGGACCTGAGGTCGAACTGGCTTCGCACGCCCTGGGCGAGGCGAACGATCTTTCCGGTCACCCGGTAGCGACGCGTCGTCTCGTCCTGTTGCACGTAGTCCATGTCCATCAGCGTGTGCAGGATCCGGGTTGCGGTCGCCTTGTCGATCTTCACCGCCTCGGCGATGGCCGACGGACCGAGCCCTCGATCGTCTGCCTCGGCGAGCGTCTCGAAGACCGTGATCCCTCTCACTAGTGCACGCGACATCGTCTCTTCCCTTCCTGCCGATCCGAGTCGTGATCCGTGGCGGGGGCCACCGCCGTTTCACACCATGAAACTTGGTTGCATTCTTTCGAACATCGCAGTAATATCANCTGATGATACACAGTTTCGTCAGGTGTAACAACTGGGCGGGAGACTGTGAACCAGGCCGGAGGGACTTTGAGAACCCGGAGGAGGAACAAGAGTATGAAATTCCGTCGAGGGAACGCCGCCATTGCGCTGTTGCTGCCGTTGAGCTTGATCGCCGCTGCATGCGGCGATTCAGGGGACCGCACCACGACCGCAGGTGACGGCGACACCACTACCACGGCTGCCGACGGGGTGGAACCCACCAAGGTGGCGAGCGTCGGCGGGGGTCCCCACCCGTTCTTCGACCCGTGGGGGCCCGGCACCGCCGACGCGGTGGCGGACTTCGAGCTCGCAGGCGGGACCTACGAGTTCCCGCCCCAGTGGGAGCTCACGGCCCAGAACAACCTGATCGAGACGTTGGTGGCGCAGGGCTACAACGCCTTCACCATCTTCCCGGGTGATGCCAACGGCACGAACACCCTGATGGAAGAGCTCGCCAACGAGGGCATCCCCTCGATCGCGGGTGGTGGCTGCACCAGCGAGCCGTCGCCGGCGGCATTCTGCCTGGCGACCGACGTAGGCAACTCGGCCTACATCGCCACCAAGGCGCTGATCACGGCACTCGGCGACAAGTGCACGGTCGACGACCCCTGTCAGATCGTCCACATCGCCAGCCGCCTCGTCGACCCGAACACCCAGGCCCGCATCGCCGCGGTCGACCTGGCCACCTCCGAGACCGAAGGACGCGTCGAGGTGTTGCAGCACCTCACCGACTCCGATGACCAAGAGGCCGCCACCCAGAAGGTGGGCGCCATCCTCGCCTCCAGCGGAGACGACATCGACGGCATNATCAGTGTCGCCTACGTCGGCTCCTCGGTTGCCGCGACTCTGCTGCGCAACCTCGGCGACAAGAGGATCCTGTTCATCGGCATCGACGACGACCCCGAGGTCCTGCGTGGGATCGAGGACGGCTTCGTCCTCGGCACCATGTCGCAGAACCCGTACGGCCAGTCCTACCTGGGCGCCTGGGTCCTCGACAAGATCCGCCACGGCTGCACCGTGCAGCCGACGGCGCCGTTCCTCATCGACACCGGCACGTTCCTGATCACCGCCGACGGTGCGCCGATCGGAGACATCGAGAGTGTCACCATCGCCGATTACGAGCAGACACGTGTCGACATCACGAACGAGCTGATGTCCACGTTCGAGGAGAACTACCTGGACTGCCCTTGACGGGAGCCCGGTAGCGGTAGCTGGGAGAGCGGCCACGCCTTGTGGCCGCTCTCCCCGAACCCAACGGCGAGGGGCCTAGTCTCGAAGCGGGAGAGCAGATCCAGGTGCTGAACGCCACCCGCCATACAGTCCGGTAGCAGTACCCTTGGAGAGAATCGTGCGAAAATACAGTCTTATCACCTTGTGGGATCGGGTCGGCTTGGCGTCGATCGTGCTCACCTCTTGGCTGATCTTCGCGGTCTTCACCGAAGGTTTCACGTCCCAGTTCAATATCTACTCGGTCGGACGCCTCGTCTCGATCCTGATCGTCGTCGGCCTCTCCCAGATGGTCGTCATCGGCATCGCGGGGATGAACCTCGCGGTCGGTGCCATGGGGGGCGTCGTCGCCATGTTCCTCGGGTGGTTGATGGAGCAATGGGGCATCCCCTGGCCGCTCGCCATCGTGCTCGCCGTCGGGTTCGGGGGCCTGCTCGGGGCGGTCAACGGGATCCTGATCGTCAAGACCAGGATCAGCGGGTTTGTCATCACCTTGGGCACCGCCGGCGTGTTCAGCGGCGCCATGTACATCCTCACCAAGGTCGAAGCGTTCCGGAACCTGCCGCAGGGATTCCTCGACTTCGGTCAGGTCAAGATCTTCGGTTTCATCTCGCCCCTCGTCCTCATGATGCTGGCGGTGGTGGTCCTGCTCTTCATCGGGTATCGATCCACCACCTTCGGCCGCCAGATGCTGGCGGTGGGAGCCAACGCCCGCGCCGCCCGGGTGTCCGGGGTTCCGGTGGAGCGGATCGTGGTACTCGCCCACGTCCTCTCGGGCGCCCTCGCCGGTCTCGCCGGGATCATGCTCGTCTTGCGTATCGGATCGGCGATCCCCTCGATCGGGACCGCCGGCGGCGGGGATTGGCTGCTCCCCTCCTTCGCCGCCCCCGCCATCGGCGGCACGTTGCTGGCCGGCGGTTCCGTCAGCGTCGTGGGCACGTTCTTCGGAGGGCTCCTCCTCGGATCGATCGAGAACGGGCTGACCCTGCTCGACACCCCGGGCTTCTGGGTCCAGCTCTCAACCGGCCTCGTCCTGCTGATCGCCGTGATTCTGGACCGCGCCCGTACAGTCGCAGTCGAGCGCAGCCGGATCGGAGTGACGACATGACGACCCATGGATTCAACGGCAGGCTGACGCCGGCATCGCTGCTCCGTACCGAGACCGGTGTCCTGTTCCTCATCGTGTTCGCCGGTCTCACCGGGCTGTCGGTGTTCACCGAGCAGTTCCTGGTGACCTTCAACATCTACGTGCTCCTCTACAACATCGCCCTGGCGACCTTGGTCGCCTACGGCCAGATGGTCGTGGTCGCTACCGGTGGCTTCAACATCTCGCTCGGCGCTACCGGAGCCCTCTCGGTCGTGTTCTCGGCGATGCTGATGGAGTGGTACGACGTGCCGCTGCCCGTGGTCATCGCCGCCGGGTTGGGCTCCGGGGTCGTGATGGGATGGATCAACGGGTACCTCACGGTCAAGACCGGGATCCACTCCTTCATCATCACCCTCGGCACCGCCAGCGCCTACACGGGGGCGACGATGGCGATCACCAATGCCAACCCCTTCTACGACATCTACGGCGGTGTCATCAAGTGGGGTCAGGCGCGGTGGGGTTTCTGGCCGTGGCCGGCGACGGTCACGGTGATCGTCGTCGTCCTGTTGGCCCTGCTCTTCCACCGCATGGTGCTGGGTCGTCAGATTCTGGCCGTGGGCGGGAACGAGCAGGCGGCCCAGCTCACCGGCGTACCGGTGAAACGGGTCGTCGTCTGGGCCCACATGCTCTCGGGCCTGCTCGCCGCCATCGCCGGGTTCCTCACCATGGCTCGCGTCGCGGCCGGCGCACCCACCATCGGCAATGACTGGCTGCTGCCCAGCTTCGCCGCCATCATCATCGGCGGGGTCGTGCTCGAGGGTGGCCGCATCGCCATCCTCGGCACCCTGCTCGGCGTCACGCTGCTCGGGGTGATCGGCAACGCCCTCGCCATCAACCATGTCAACCCATTCTGGGTCACGCTGCTGCAGGGCAGCCTCATTCTCGTCGCCGTGATCGTCGGCACGGCGGTCCGTTCGACGAAGCCTGCCCCCCTCTTCCGATCACAAGCAGCGACTCCAGGCGAGGGGATCGAGTGATGGATCGCGACCACATCAACCCGCCGCAACTCGACGTTCCCGAGCAGGCGCCGGCCGGAGGCGTCGCCACGGACCCCGCCACGCCGCCGCTCCTCGAGATGCGGGGAATCTCGAAGGCATTCCCGGGGGTCCAGGCGCTCGACGACGTGGCGCTCACCCTGCGAGAAGGACAGGTCTTGGCGCTGCTCGGTGAGAACGGGGCGGGCAAATCCACAGTGATCAAGATCCTCACCGGCCTCTACCAGGCCGACCAGGGTGAGATCTACCTGCGAGGAGAGCGAGTCGAGTTCGCCGAGCCGCACAGCGCCATCGCCGCCGGGATCGCCCACGTGCCGCAAGAGCGCAACCTCGTGCCGGACTTCAGCGCCGGTGAGAACATCATGTTCGAGAGCCTGCCCACGACGCGCCGTGGCTTGGTCGACTACCACGCCGTCCACCGCGAGGCGCAGCAGTGGCTCGACCTCCTCAAGGCCCCGATCGACTCCCATACCCCGGTGTCCGATCTGAGCGTTGCGCACATGCAGCTCGTCGAGATCGCCCGTGCCATCTCACGACAGGGCCGGATCCTCGTGCTCGACGAGCCGACGGCGTCGCTGACGCCGCACGAGACCGACGTGCTCTTCGAGATCCTGCGACGCCTCCGGGACCAGGGAGTCGGCATCATCTTCGTCTCGCACAAGCTGGAAGAGGTCTTCGAGCTCTGCGACTCGATCAACGTGTTGCGGGACGGCCTCAACGCCGGCCCGCAGGCGAGCGTCGAGGACATGGACAGCGACAAGCTCATCACGCTCATGGTGGGCCGCGCCCCAGTCAAGCAGGAGCTCCCCAGGCGCGCCACCGAGCCTGGTGGCCCTGTCCTCGAGCTGCGCAACGTCTCGACGCCCGCCGGAGCCGCCGACATCAGCTTCACGCTGCACCGTGGCGAGATCGTCGGGCTCTACGGGCTGGTCGGTGCCGGTCGCAGCGAACTCGCCAGAGCCATCATCGGCGTCGAGCCGATCGCAGCGGGTCAGATCCTGGTCGACGGCGAGGTCGCCAGGATCAAGTCGCCGAAGGAGGCACTGGACCGCTACCGGATCGGGTACGTGTCCGAGAACCGCAAGGAGGAGGGTCTCATCCAGATGCACTCTGTGCTCAGCAACGTCTCGATCACGATCTGGCGCAAGTTGCAGAACGTCTCGGGGTTCATCAACGGCCGGAAGGAACGAGCCACGGTGCAGCCGTTCGTCGAGAAGCTCGACGTCAAGGCACCGTCGCTGACGACGCCGATCGCTTCCCTCAGCGGCGGGAATCAGCAGAAGGTGAGCGTCGCCAAATGGCTGGCCGCCGGAGTCGAGGTGCTGATCGTCGACGAGCCCACGGTCGGCATCGACGTTCGTACCAAGGCGAACATCCACGAATTGATCTGGGACCTCGTCTCCCAGGGGCTCGCGATCATCCTGATCTCAAGCGACATGCCCGAGATCGTCCGGTTGGCGGACCGCATCCTGGTGATGCGCAGCGGGCGGATCATGGGCGAGATCGACAACGACCACGACTACGCAAAGGCCAGCGAGCGAATCCTGGCTGAGGCTTGGGGTGCCCGCGGTGCGGGCACCCCCGGGCCGGTGAACGAGAAGGGGAAGTAGCACATGTCAGT
>JGI24138J36424_10000212_pt1 | contig 17130 bp, 17 predicted proteins | sample BarGraNGADG00312_2_FD_36424 | JGI IMG/M metagenome (IMG submission 36424) | reverse complement strand
GCTCTACCGGACGTTCAGGGGCAAGACCAAGGCCGTTGACGCGGAGTACTGAGTCGCGGCCATCCGGCGGCGCGCCGGATCAGAGGTCCCAGTACGCCGCCTGCGTCGCGCGCGCGCGTTCGATGGCGGCGGCGGCGCGGCCCGGCGCCGTATCGATCTGCGGCGCATCTTCGCTCACGATCGCGCGTAGAACGGCCTCCACGGCACGCGCCGAGGCCCTGCGATCGTACCCGCCCTCAAGAACGAAGGCGAGCCGTCCGTCGCAGAGCTCCCGGGCCAGACGCAGGCAGCGCAGGGCCATCATACCGAAGCCGCCGTCGGAGACCTCCATGCCGCCCAGGGGATCGTCGCTGTGGATGTCCTGGCCGGCGGAGACCAGGATGGCCTGCGGCGCGAACTGCTTCACGATCGGTTCCACGATCGCCTCGAAGGCGAGGGAGTAGTCGGCGTCCCTGCTGCCCGCGGGCAGCGGCAGATTGACGGTGTAGCCCTCGCCGGCGCCCTGGCCACACTCGGTGAAGAACCCGCTGCCGGGGTAGTGCGGCCACTGATGCATCGAGAGGAACAGAACGCGCGGCGCGTCGTAGAACGCGGCCTGGGTGCCGTTGCCGTGATGCACGTCCCAGTCGATGATCGCCACGCGCTCGCGGCCTTCTTCGAGGAGCTTAGCGGCCGCGACAGCGATGTTGTTGAACAGGCAGAAGCCCATGGCGCGATCCGGCGTGGCGTGGTGACCCGGCGGGCGGATGAGGGCGAAGGGGACGAGATCTTCGTCCCAGAGCCTCGTCGACGCGATGGCGCCGCCGGTGGAGAGCAGGGCGGTCTCGTAGCTGCGCGGCGACACGTGCGTGTCGGAGTCGATCCAGGTGCCGCCGCCTTGCCCGGCCCGCTTGATCATCGCCAGGTGCCGCCGGGTGTGCACGAGGAGGATGTCGTCCTCGGTCGCCGCCTCGGGCTTGACCACGGTGAGGCCCGGCCACAGATCGGTGGCCCGCAGGTGGTCGACCATGGTGCTGATGCGGTCGGCGCCCTCGGGGCGGGCGCCGGTGTCGTGCTCGGCGTAGGCCTCGTCCCAGATGATCGCGGCGTTCATGACCTCAAGGATACCTGCGGGAGGCCGGCGGAGCTAGAACGGGCGCCGACCGCCGCTCTGCCTCGGCGTCCGATGCGCTGCCGGCCCCCGTCTACTCCCGCGCAAGCGAGCCAACCTCGGTGAGGTACGGCCGCACGAGCCGTTCCCACAGATCGGTGGCGGCGGCCACGTCGGCGCCTTCGCAATCGAAACCGTGCTGGATCGCCAACCCGTCGACGATGGCGATCATGAGCATGGCGAAGGGGCGCAGGCGCTCCTGCGTGGCGGCGTCGTCGGCATCCAGGCAGCGCAGCACCGTCTCGCGATAGCCGTCGTAGAGCGCCGCCACGCGCCCTCGCAGGTCGGGGTCGCGCAAGGCGTGCGGAAGCACAGCGAAGAAAGACTGGAACGATTCGGCGTCGGCGGCGATGCGAGTCTCGCCGTCGATGAGCGCGTGGATGCGCTGCTCGCCGCGCGGCAGCTTGCCGGTCTCCTCGATGAGGCCGCGGTTGGCGTCGTGGGCCAGCGAGTCGATGAGCGCCGTGACGAGGCCCGACTTGTTGCCGAAGTGATAGCCGATGCTGGCCTTGGACTCGCCCGCCTCACGGGCGATAGCCGACAGCTTGAGCGCCTCGAAGCCGCCGCTGGCCAGCAGCCGCTGGGCGGCGGCCAGGATGCGCTGCGCCGTCGGCGCCAGCGCCTGCATGGGGTCTTCGAGGTACAAAGGCTCGGACAGTCCCTGCCCTCTGGCAAGGCTCCTGCGCTGCTGGTCCGTAGCGCTCACGTCACGTCCTTCTTACGAAGCGCCGACAAAGGCTTGTCAATGTATTCATCTGTTGCTAGCATATATTTGTCCGTCCGGACAGACAACCATCTCGCCGGAAGGCGGCGGCTCACCGGACGCCCGGCCCGGCGCCCGTCTGCACTGGCGGCACGCACCGTACCAACGCCCGACCGTCAAGCAGGAGGCACCGGATTGGTCACCACGCTCCCCCCCCTCAAGAAGTTCCGTGGCCGGCACTTCCTCACCGACCTCGACTTCACCCGCGAGGAGCTCGAAGACCTGCTCAAGCTCGCCGTGAACCTGAAGGCGCTGTGGAAGAAGCGCCCGCTCACTTCGTTCCTCCCCGGCCAGCACCTGGCGATGATCTTCGAGGCCGCCTCCACGCGCACTCGCGTGAGTTTCGAGAACGGCTTTGCCGAGCTGGGCGGCAACGCCCTCTACCTGCGCCCNGGCGAGATCCACCTGCCCGGCCGCGAGAGTATCGCCGACACGGCCCGCACCCTTTCCCAGTACAACTCCGCCATCGAGATACGCAGCAAGCTGAACGAGACCGTGAACGAGCTCGCCAAGTGGTCACACGTGCCGGTCATCAACGGCATGGATCACGATCGGCACCCCTGCCAGAGCATGAGCGACGCGCTCACCATCCTCGAGCACGCCGGTACGCTGGGCGGCGTCACGTTTGCCTACGTCGGTGACGCCGCCCATCCCTGCAACTCCCTGTCGACTACGCTCTCGAAGCTTGGACTCAACGTGCGCATCGGCAACGCCACCGGCTACGAGCTGTCCCCCGAGCTCACCGAGCTGGCCGCCGGGTTCGCCGCCGAGAGCGGCGGCTCGTTCCTGCTCACCGACGATCCTCTGGAGGCCATCGCCGGCGCCGACTTCATCTACACCGACTGCTGGTGGTGGACCGGCCAGGAGGACGAGTACAAGGACCGCATCGCCGCCTTCAAGCCCTTCCAGGTCAACAAGGAGTTCTGGAGCCATACCAAGCCGGGCGCCCGGTTCATGCACTGCCTCCCGGCCATGCGTGGCGAAGAGGTCACCGACGACGTCGCCGACAGCGACGCCTCGATCATCTTCCCGCAGGCCCAGAACCGCATGCACTTCCAGAAAGCCCTCATGCTGGCCCTGATCGGCATCGACGATCTGCCCGCCGACCCGGACCTGCGGCCCATCGGCAAAGCGCTCTTGTCCTAGGCATCCGATGGCAGCAGCACGCAAGAACAACGGCAAGACGGTCGTCGTCGCATTGGGCGGCAACGCCATCCTGCAGCCCGGGCAGGTCGGCACCTTCGAGGAGCAGCTCTTCAACATCGACGGCGCCATGCGGCGCATCGCCGAGCTCGTCGAGTGCGGCTGGCGCGTCGTGCTCACGCACGGCAACGGCCCTCAGGTGGGCAACCTGCTCATCCAGAACGCCCTGGCCGCGAAGACAGTGGCGCCGATGCCGATGGACGTCTGCGGCGCGGAAAGCCAGGGCCAGATCGGCTACATGCTCGAGCAGACGCTGCTCAACCACTTGCGCAAGCGCCGCCTCGAGATCCCCGTTGTGACCGTGCTCACCCAGGTCGCCGTGGACCCCAAGGACAAGGCCTTCGACAACCCATCGAAGCCCGTAGGCCCCTTCTACAGTGAGGTCGAGGCGCGCAAGATGATGCTGGAGGAGGGCCTCGCCATGCGCGAGGACGCCGGAAGGGGCTGGCGCCGCGTCGTGCCCAGCCCCCTGCCGGTGGAGATCGTCCCCCGCCGGGCGATCGTCGACATGGTCGAGGATGGCATCTGCGTTATCTGCTCGGGCGGCGGCGGCGTACCCGTCGTGCGGGCGCGCAACGGCGCCCTCAGCGGCATCGACGCGGTCATCGACAAGGACCTTGCCGCCGCCATGCTCGCCGCCGAAGTCGGCGCGGACGCACTCCTCATCCTCACCGACGTGCCCAAGGTCTACATCCACTACAACACCCCCGAGCAGACCGCTCTCGGCACCGTGACCATGAGCGAAATGGAGGCCTACGCCGCCGCCGGGCACTTCAAGGCCGGCTCGATGGGCCCCAAGGTGAACGCCTGCCTGCGCTTCGTGCGGACGGGCGGTACCGCGATCATCGGCAGCCTCACCGAGGCCGTCCCGGCCATGGCCGGGACGTCGGGCACAAGGATCGTGCCCGACGCGGGGACCGCGAAGAAGGCGGCGCGCAAGCCGGCCCCCGCGAAGAAGGCGCAGGCCGCGAAGCCGGCGCCCAGGAAGACGCCGGCCAAGAAGGCGGACGGGCGAAGGGCCAAGCCGGCCGGCGCCACCGTGAGCGACACCAGCGAGGCACGCCAGCGAGCCTCTGGGGGTAGAGCATGACTAAGACGATCGACAGCACCCCCCGCGCCGACGGCTTCCGTATGCCCGGCGAGTTCGAGCCGCACACGCAGCTCTGGATGCTGTGGCCGCAGCGCCCCGACAATTGGCGCCTGGGCGCCAAGCCGGCGCAGCGGTCGTGGGTCCAGGTGGCGACCGCCATCTCCGAGTTCGAGCCGGTCACCGTGGGCGTGAACCACGACCAGTACGAGAACGCGCGCGATCTTCTTCCCGCCCACGTAAGTGTGGTCGAGATCTCCAGCAACGACGCCTGGATGCGCGACTGCGGACCCACGTTCGTCATCAACGACAAGGGCGACGTGCGCCTCGTGGATTGGGACTTCAACGCCTGGGGCGGCCTCTACGACGGCCTCTACTTCCCCTGGAACAAGGACCAGATGGTCCCTCTCAAGCTCGCCGAGATCGAGCGCGTCGACCGCTACAAGGCGCACTTCGTCATGGAGGGCGGCTCCATCCACGTGGACGGCGAGGGCACCGTCATCACCACCGAAGAATGCCTGCTCAGCCCGGGCCGCAACCCACAGCTCACCCGCGAGGAGATCGAGCAGGACCTGCGTGACTACCTGAATGTGGAGACGATCATCTGGTTGTACAAGGGCATCGATCCCGACGAGACCAACGGGCACGTCGACGACGTGGCCTGCTTCGTGAAGCCCGGCGTGGTGCTGGCCGCGATCGCCGAGGACAAGGACGACTGGCGCTCGACCTCCTGCAGGACAACCTGCGGCGCCTGCGGGCGGCCACCGACGCCAAGGGGCGCAAGCTCGAGGTGCACACGATGCCGATGCCGGCGATCATGGTGATCACCGGGGACGAGGCCTGGGGCGTGGACTCCGCCGAGGGAAGCATCCCGCGGGTGCCCGGCGACAAGACGGCCGCCTCGTACCTCAACTTCCTCATCGTCAACGGCGGCGTGATCATGCCCGTCTTCGACGACCCCAACGACGCCGTCGCGCTGGACGCGCTGCAGCGCCTGTTCCCCGGGCGTAAGGTGGTCACCGTCCCCGGGCGCGAGATCGTACTCGGCGGCGGCAACGTGCACTGCATCACCCAGCAGCAGCCGCGAGGCTAGTGGCGAGCGAGCGGGTCGCTCCCCCCGCGGCTCGCCAGGCCCCCGTGGCGGCCGCCGGTTACGCAAGGAGCCGGCGGCCGCGCTCTTTTCCGCTTCCGGCGCCCGACCGACGTCATCGGCCGGCGCTCCCGCAGGCTCAACGCACGAAGTAGACGGTCGCCACCGCCAGCCCCAGCGCGATGATGACCGAGCGCAGGACGTTCGCCCGCACTCTGCCGGCGAACCGGCCGCCCAGCGCCCCCCCGAGCAGGGCCCCCGCGGCCATCACCGCGACCGCCGCCCACACCACGTCGCCGGTGGCGGCGAAGAACACGGCGGCCGCGCCGTTGGCCAGCAGCGACACCACCTGCTTGAGCGCGTTGACGCGCTTCAGCGAGTCGGGTAACAGGAACGAGAACAGCGCCAGCAGGATGATGCCGAGACCGGCGCCGAAGTAGCCGCCGTACACTGAGCCGGCGAAGGCGGCGGCGCCCACGCCGGCGAGGTGCGGATGCTCGTCCGCCTGGGGCGACTCCAGGCGCCGCACGACGGACTTCCTCAGCCAGGGCTCGGCGGCGAGGAGCGCCGTGGCGGCGAGGATCAGCCAGGGAACGAGCGCCTCGAACAGCGTCGCACCGGTCCACAGCAACAGGCCGCCGCCGACGAGGCCGCCGGCGGCGGCCGGCACGGCCGCCGCAACCACGCGCCGGCGCTGCCCCATCAGGTCGCCACGCTGCGCCACCGCGCCGCCGAGATAGCCGGGCACGAGCGCCACCGTGTTGGTCACGTTGGCGTTCAGCGCCGGCAGGCCCACGGCGGTCAGAGCGGGAAACGTGATCAAGGTGCCCCCGCCGGCGAGCGCGTTCACGGCCCCGCCGGCGACGGCGGCGAGGCCGAGCAGCNCGAGGTCGACGACGGACGGGTTCATCTCGCGCCCCGCACGGGGGCGCCACCGGTCATCATCACCTGCAGGGCGGCGCCCCGCCCTCCACGAGCTCCTTGCCCCACGGCTCGCAGTCGATCTCGTACAGGTAGCCGCGCCTCTCGAAGAAGGCGCGCGAGGCCTCGTTGCCTGTGAGGATCTGCAGCTTGGCCTTCATCGCGCCCAGCTTGCGGAAACGCTCCTCGAGCTCGTCCATCAGCAGGCCCCCGATCCCCTCCCGCAACCGCTCCGGCAGCACCGCAAGGTGGTAGACGTAGGCGCGGCGGCCGTCCCAGCCGCCCATCACCGCGCCCACGATGGCGCCCTTGCCGTCGCGCGCGACCAGGAACAGCCCCGGGTCGCGCTCCAGTTTGAGCGCCGTCGCCTCGGGACCNTCCGAGGGCCGCATCCACAGGCCGGCGCGCTGCCACAGCACGTGGATCATCGGGAAACCGTCCATGGTGAACTCAGTGATGAGGATGTCGTCGCGCGCGGCGGGCATGAGACTCCTTTCGGCTGCGCTGATTGTACCGGCATCGGCGGCGCGATTGGACCGGGCCGTGCGGCGGTACAATCGGCACAGCCGAACCCGGAGCCCGGAGGACCCCAAATGGACGCTCTCGACGTGATGCTCGCCCGCCGCAGCGTGCGCCGCTACACGAAGCAGGACGTCTCGCTCGAGGACGAGCAGANGCTAATAGATGCGGCCTTCGCGGCGCCCAGCGGCAACAACGCACGCCCCTGGCACTTCGTCTTCGTGCGCGACCCGCGGACGCGCGCCCGGCTCAAGGGCGTGCACCAGTGGACTTGGATGCTGGACAAGGCACCGCTGGTGGTGGCCGTGCTCGGCACCGACGAAGACAGCCCCTGGTGGATCGAAGACTGCGCCGCCGCCACGGAGAACATCCTGCTCGAGGCCACCTCCCTGGGCCTGGGGAGTGTCTGGTGCGGCATGCGCGAGGACGCCACCGAGGTCGTGGGCTGCGAGAAGGCCTGCTGCGAGGTGCTCGGCATCCCGGTGGGCAAGTGGCGTGTGCTGGCCCTCATCGGCATCGGGCACCCGGGCGAGAAGAAGCAGCCGCGCACGCAGCGCCAGGTGAGCAAGGTGAGCTACGAGCGCTTCGGCAAGCGCNCGCGCTCAGGAGGAGACAGCCGGCCATGAGTCCCGCCGTGACGANCGAAGCGCGCATCCAGGCCACCGCCCGCGAGATCTTCGCTGCCANCCGGGAGGAGAAGCCCTCTNTGCTCTCGCCCGAGCGCTGGCAGNGCGAGATGATGGAATGGGCGATGGCCGACGAGCGCCTCAAGGTCGAGATGCTGCGCTTCGTCGACGTCTTCCCCACGCTGCGCAACCGCAGCGAGATCGGCCGCCACCTGCGCGAGTACTTCGCCCGTCAGGGCGTGGCGGCTCCCAAGGTGCTGCGCTGGGGCATCAGCCTGGCCGGCGAGCGCTCGCCGGTCGCGCCGCTGGCAAGCGGCGTCATCAGGCGCCAGATGAAGGGGTTCGCGCAGCGGTTCATCGTCGGCCGGGACGCGCGCAGCGCCATCCCGACGCTCAGGAAGCTGCGCGACGCCGGAACCGGCTTCACCCTCGACGTGCTCGGCGAGGCCTCCGTCAGCGAGGCCGAGGCGCGGGCCTACCAGCAGACCTACGTCGATCTGCTCGACGGGCTGGCCGCCCAGGCCGCCTCCTGGCCGGCCCGGCCGGTGGTCGACGACGGNGCCTGGGGGCCGCTGCCGAGGGTGAATCTCAGCCTCAAGGTGACCTCGCTGTACTCACAGATCGACCCCGTCGACCACGAGGGCAGCGTGAGCGCCGTCAAGGACGGCCTGCGGCCTATCTTCCGCACAGCCATCGAGAGCGGGGCCGCGCTCACGCTCGACCTCGAACAGTTCCGCTATCGCGACCTGACCTTCGCCGTCTTCACCTCCCTGCTGGATGAGGACGAGTTCAGCGACTACCACGACGCCGGCGTCGTCCTGCAGGCCTACCTGCGCGACGCCGACCGCGATCTGGCGCAGCTGATCTCGTGGGCCAGCGACCGGGGCCGCGTCTTCAACCTGCGCCTCGTCAAGGGCGCCTACTGGGACTACGAGACCGTGCTCGCCGCCCAGGAGGGTTGTCCGGTCCCGGTGTTCACGCACAAGCCGGACACCGACGCCATGTTCGAAAAGCTGGCGCGCGTGATGCTGGAGAGCCCNGGCCAGGTGCGGCCGGCCTTCGCCAGCCACAACGTGCGCTCGCTGGCGGCGGCGATAGAGACCGCGCGCGAACTGGGCCTCGGCGACACCGCCTTCGAGATCCAGATGCTGCACGGCATGGGCGAGCCCATCAAGAAGGCCATCCGCGGCATGGGTCTCCGCCTGCGGGAGTACGCGCCGGTCGGCGAGCTCATCCCGGGCATGGCCTACCTTGTGCGACGGCTGCTGGAGAACACCGCCAACGACTCGTTCCTGCGCCAGACGTTCGTCGAAGGCGCCGCGGTGGAGGACCTCATCCAGGCGCCGCAGACATCGGCCGACTTCGGCGTCGAGCCCGCCAGGCTGCCGCTCGTCGCGCCCACCGACCCCGACGACCCGGCGCCGTTCGCCAACCAGCCGCACGCCGACTTCGCGCGGCGCGAGAACCGCGACGCCTACGATGCGGCACTGGCGGCCGTGCGCGGCCGCTTCGGCGCGCACTACCCGCTGCGCATCGGCGGGCGCGACATCGACACGGCGAGAAGCCTGACGTCGGTCGACCCGGCGGCGCCGGACGAGGTGGTCGGCACGGTCGCCTACGGCGGCCGCGCCGAAGCCGAAGCAGCCGTCGCGGCCGCCCGGGCGGCTTTGCCGGCGTGGCGGGATGCCACGCCGGCCGCGCGCGCCGGCGTCCTGTTCAGAGCGGCGGAACTGATGCGCGCCGAGTCGATCGAGCTGGCCGCGCTCATGACCCTCGAGGCCGGCAAGACGCGCCGCGAGGCCGTCGGCGACGTCGACGAGGCGGTCGACTTTCTCGAGTACTACGGGCGCGAGATGTTGCGCCTGGGCAAGCCGCGCCGCATGGGCCGAGTGCCGGGCGAGCACAACGTCTACTTCTATCAGCCCCGCGGCGTGGCCCTGGTGATCGCCCCATGGAACTTCCCCCTGGCCATCCTCGCCGGCATGACCAGCGCGGCGCTCGTGGCCGGCAACCCGGTGATCGTCAAGCCGGCCGGCCCCACGCCGGTGATCGCCGCGCAGCTGGCGCGCCTGCTCGAAGCCGCCGGCGCGCCGGCCGGCACGGTCAACTTCCTGCCCAGCCCGGGCGCCGAGGTCGGCGACTTCCTCGTGCGTCATCCGGCCGTCGACCTCATCGCGTTCACGGGCTCCATGGACGTCGGGCTGCGCATCATCAGCCAGGCGGCGCAGCACACGGCCGCCGGGGGGGTCAAGAAGGTCATCGCCGAGATGGGCGGCAAGAACGCCATCATCGTCGACGCCGACGCCGATCTCGACGTCGCCGTCACGGAGGTCATCGTGTCGGCGTTCCACTACTCCGGGCAAAAGTGCTCGGCCGCCTCGCGCGTCATCGTACTCGAGTCGGCCTACGGCGAGTTCGTCGGGCGGCTCATCGAGGCCACACGCAGCCTCGTCGTGGGGCCTCCGGAGGACGCCGGCACCCGCGTCGGCCCGGTGATCAGCGCGGAGGCGAAAGCCAAGATCGAGGGCTACATCGAGCAGGGCAAGAGAGAGGCTCGGCTGGCCGCAGTCGTCGAGCCGCCCCAGGGCGGCTGGCCCGGCGGCGGCTTCTTCGTCGCTCCCCACGTGTTCGTCGACGTGGCGNCCNNCGCGGTCATCGCCCAGGAGGAGATCTTCGGCCCGGTCGTNGCCGTCATCAAGGCCGCCGACATGGACGAAGCGCTGGCCGTNGCCAACGGCGTCAAGTACGCCCTCACCGGCGGGNTCATCAGCCGCAGCCCCGCGGCNATCGAGCGCATCCGGCGCGAGTTCCGCGTCGGCAACCTNTACATCAACCGCGGCATCACNGGCGCCCTGGTGGAACGCCAGGCCTTCGGCGGCTTCAAGATGAGCGGCATCGGCTCCAAGGCNGGCGGCCCGGACTACCTGCTGCAGTTCCTGGAGCCCCGGGTCATCACCGAGAACACCATGCGCCGCGGGTTCGCCCCGCCGGACGAGCTGCTGGAAGACTAGAGGGCGGGAAGGCCGGGCGTCGGCTCGTACCCCTGCTGCGGCTGCGGCGCGCCGGCGAAGCGCCTGCGGGCACGCCGGCGAACTCCCGCGGCGGCCACCGCGTCTCACCTCATGGTACACCGGCCGCGCCCTCCGCGGCCCGAGCAGGAGGCAGACCATGGGACGCAGACTCAAGCTCAAGATCCTCATCCCCGCCATCGTGGTCGGGCTTCTGGCCGTGTTCGCGGTGGTCGGCTTTCTCAGCGCTGGCGGTGGCCGGCAGGCTTCGAGCCAGCTGGACCGCGCGGCCGGCACGCTCGGCGCGACATCGGGCGCGAACGACGCGGCGGCGGCGTCCGGGTCCGGATCCGTGGCTACGGCTACGGAGAAGAGCGCCGTATCCGGCGACGGCATCAACGCCGCCGTACCGCCGGCGTCGGCGCCCTCGGCGCACTACCTGGTGCGCACCGGTGACCTCTCGCTGCTCATCTCCCGTGGCACCTTGCTGTCCACCGTCGACCGCGTTTCCGCCATGACGACGAGCATGGGCGGCTACGTCATGTCGAGCGCCATCGGCAGCGACTCCCCCAGCATCACAGGGCCCGTGGAACCACAGCCGCTGGACGCTCAGACCGTGCCTCCACTCGAGGATGCGCAGTCCCGGACCACCATCGGCACGAACCCCTACGCCACCCTCACAGTGCGCGTGCCGGAACGGGCCTTCGACGTCGCCCTGAAGCGCTTCGCCACGCTGGGCGATGTGCAGAGCGTCTCCACGTCCAGCCAGGACGTGACCTCGCAGTTCGTCGATCTCAAGGCGCGTCTCCGGCACTTCCACGCCGTCGAGCAGCGCCTGGTGCGCTTCCTCGACGCCACCACCAACGTCAACCAGATGCTGACCGTGCAGGACCGCATCGACGAGGTGCAGCTCACCATCGAGCAGCTCAGCGCCCAGCTCAAATCGCTGCGCGAGACCACGACCTACGGCACACTGTCCGTGTTCCTGCGCGAGAAGGGCACGCCGCAGCCCGGCGCCATCGACTCGTCCGACACCTTCGCAGGCACGTTCTGGCACTCGGTGAAGATGATCGGCCACGGCGCTCGGATCACCGGCCTGCTCCTCACCGCACTGCTGCCCTTCATCGTCGTGTTCGGCGCCATCGGCCTCGCCGCCTGGTACGTCACGCGGCGTGTGCGGCGCGGCCCCCGGCAGCCGGCGCAGCCCTCGCTGCCGGCCTGAGCGCCCACCAGGCGTCCGCCTTCCCCGGCGTGGGCTCGCGTGAGCACCCACAGGCGAGCCCGCGCCGCCGCGCACGGCGCACCTCCGGTAGCTCGGGTCGCCCTCCGGGTACAGTGACTCCCGCAGAGTCCCAGCNCGGTGACGGCCGGAGGAGGCAGCGGTGAAGGCGGTACGCATCCATGAGTATGGCGGGCCCGAGGTCCTGGTGTACGAAGAAGTCCCCACCCCGGAGCCCGGCCCNGCCCAGATCCTGGTGCGCGTCGAGGCGGCCACGGTGAACCCCGTCGACGTCTCCGTGCGCGAGGACCGCTTCCCCACGCCCAAGNCGCCGCCGAAGACGCTCGGCTCCGACGGNGCCGGCATCGTGGAACAGGTCGGCCACGANGTCTCNTCCGTCAGGCCGGGCGACAGAGTGTTNTTCAGCGGCCTCGGCATCGGCAGCGAGGGGAGCTACGCGGAGTACGCCCTGATCGCCGAGGCACAAGCNGTGTCCATCCCGGCCGGTCTCACCTTCGTCGACGCAGCCGCCCTCGGCATGGCCTTCCCCGCCGCCTACTACGGCCTCGTCACGCGCGGCGCCGTGCGGGCCGGCGAGACCGTCCTCGTGCAGGGTGCGGCGGGCGGCGTCGGCTCGGCATCGGTGCAGCTCGCCATCGCGCTCGGCGCACGCGTCATCGGCACGGTGAACGGCGCCGCCGAGGCGGACCTCGTCCGCGGCCTCGGCGCCGAGGCGACCATNGACTACCGCACGGAGGATGTCGTCGCCCGTGCCCTCGAACTCACAGACGGCGCGGGCCCCGATCTCGTGCACGAACTTGTCGTGAGCATCAATCTGCCCGCCGACGTGCGCCTCCTCGCCACGGGTGGGCGCATCGTGTGCACCGGGCAGGGCCCATCGCCGGAGGGCACGATCCCGATCGGCGACGCGCTGGCCAAGGACGCCACGCTGCTGTTCATGAACCTCAACAACGCCAAACGCGCCGTGGCCGCCATCGCCCGCGAGGTCGCCCAGATGGCGGCGGAGGGCCGGGTCAAGCCCGTGATCGGGGAGAAGCTGCCGCTGGCCGAGGCGCGGCGCGCTCACGAGCTTCTGGCCGGCGACCATCTGGGCAAGATCGTGCTGCTGCCGCGCGGCTGACTCGGGCGCGCGACGACTGCCGGTTGCCGCGGCCGCCTGCGGCCGCGCGGCACGGCTCAGTCGCCCTTGCCGTTCCCGCGGATGGCTTCCTCGCGCTCCTTGCGCAGCTCCAGCCGCGGCAGCAGCGCCTCCATCACCGTGAGCAACGTCTCCAGGCGTTGTTCCTCGCTCAGCGACTCGAGCAGTTCCTGCTTGAGCGGCACGCCGAAGTCGACGGCAGCGGCGATGCGGAACGACAGGGGTCCCTCTCCCCCGGGCTCACGAGGCGACTCCACGTCCATCAACAGCAGCATCTTGCGGAACACGTCGAGCGCGGCGGCGCGCAGCTGCGGGGGCGTGTCCGGCATCGCATCGTCGTAGTACTCGACCAGGGCGCTCGGATACTCCGCACCCGGGTCGTCCGGCTCGCGCAGCTCCAGGAGGCGGAAGCGCCGGCCGCCCTGCACCAGGACGTTCATGCGGCCGTCGTCGAGGATCTCGATCACCTCGGCCACGCGCGCGGCGCAGCCGGACTCGCGCAGCTCGTCGTCTTCGCTGAGGACGATGCCGAACTCGCCCTGGTCGCGACGCTCCTCGATCAGCAGCTTGTAGCGCTCCTCGAAGATGTGCAGCGGCACCACTTCGCCCGGCAGAAGCACGAGGCCCAGGGGGAACAGCCCGAGCAAAGCCTCGTCAGCGCTGGTCATTCCACGCCACCACGACCGCCTCCAGCATGGTCTCGGTGCTTGCCTCGGGCTCGTCGCCGAACTCCGGGAGGTCGATGATCATGCGGTGAAGATCGACGAAGTTGAGGTCGAGGGGGTCGGCCTCGGGGTAGGCGTCGATGAGTGCCCAGGCGATCTCCGACGGCTCTCTCCATCTGAGCTCCACGCGGCCTCCTTCTCCGGATGGGCCTAGTCTACCCCGGCCGCGGCGCGCACGGCACGTCTCGCGCCGCCCTGAGGCGCTGCGCCGGATCGGCGAGGTCAGACACCCCGCAACGCCACGTACATCGTGTACTCGTGAGGGTGACCGTCGACCAGGTCGTGCGCCGTCACCGGGACGACGCGGTCGAAGACCGCCTCCAGCAGACGTTCGAAGGCGGGGTAGCGTTCCGGCGACCAGTACACCGCCGCGCCTCCGCGCCGGAGCGCGCCATGCGCGCTGCGCACGCCGGCTTCGCCGTACAGGCCGGCGTTCTCCGCGCGCACCAGCCATTCGGGCCCGTTGTCGGTGTCCAGCGCGATGACGTCCCAGGCGCCGGGCGTCCCGGCGAGGGCATCGGCGACGTCCGCGCCCGCGATCCGCGCGCGCCCGGCGCGCTCACCTGCGGCAACCCGCGCCGCCACTGCGTCACCGTAGGCGCGAAACCAGCGCACGATCGCGGGCTCCAGCTCAGCCACGACAACCTCGGCGACCCGGTCGCAGGCGAGCGCCTCATCGAACGCGTCGCCCAGGCCGAGCCCGCCGATAAGCACGCGCAGCCGGTCCCCCCGGACATGCGGCCAGGCAGCCGAGACCAGCGCCCGGCTGCTGACNGCGTTGGCGGCCGAGACCAGGAAGACGCCGTTGACGACGATCTCGAGTCCGACGGCGGAACGCCGCAGCACCAGCTCGCCGCTGCGNCCCTGGACGCGCTCGATGACCNGCGCAGCGGTGCTCAGCCTCTGCTGCTCAGGTAGCCGGCGATAAGNTTGCTCACGTGCCGCTGCACGTCCTCCGGCAGCGGCGGCACGTCGTTCTCNTCGATCAGNTGATGNGCCCTGTCCCAGGCGTCCTTCACCAGCGGCGTGCCCACGTAGNGGTCGAAGGTGCCNCGGTGCCACAGATGTGGCTGCCAGAGCTCGCCGGCACGCTGGAACTGCCGCGTACTCTTGCAGCCCAGGTAATGACCGCCGATGCCCACCTTGATGATGTCGTCCACGAGCGAGCGCGCCTCATCGATCGGGTCATCGCGCAGGAAGCGCTCGATGGCGTTGACCGTGTCGGCGTCCAGCACCGTCTTGGCGAGACTGCAGGTCTGGGCGCTGTCCATGAGCCCGAAGGAGAGCATCACGTCAGCTCCGGCCAGGGCCGTCGCCAGGCCGGTCAGCATGCCTTCGGCGCCGGCCTGCAGGTCGCAGGCCTTGGCGTCGCAGCTCACGGCGCTGCCCTGGCTGCGCAACCCGTAGAACTTGCTCATCTCGATGCAGGTCAGGTTGATGAGCCCANCTTCGGGCGTCCCCGACAAGTACAGACCGCTGCGCATCTCGGCGACGGCCGAGCCGACGGCCGANACCATCGCGCACTCGGGCGCCGCGAGCTGGAACAGCACCACCGCGCTCAGGANCTCGGCCATGTTGAGNATGCTGGTGCCNAGCACGCTCATGGGCCCGGTGGTNCCCATCTGCGGCATCGGGAGTACGAAGATGGGGCAGCCGGCCTTGGCCATNAGGATGTGCGCCTCGGTCATCTCGGCGTCGTGCTGCAGCGGCGCGATNGTGCAGTTNGTGGCCGACCAGATAGGCCGCTCCGCGAGCGGCGCTCCGGCGATGGCCTCGAGCATCTCGATCATCACCGGCGCCTGGTCGGGAGTGCGCACCTCGTCCTGCAGATGCTTGCGCGAGTTCTCGAAGGTGATGCGCGCTATCTCGAGGTTGCCGACGCGCGAGTCCACGTCGCCGGGCGTGATCGTGGCCCACATGAAGTCGATCTCCGGCACCGCGTCGTACAGGCACGTGAGCTGCGCCAGATCGGCGGCGGTACCCTCATGGCGCTCCCCGGTGAGGTCGTCGAGCATGTAGGTCGCGGCGCCGTCGCTGGTGTAGATCATGCCGTCGTCGCTCACCCGGCAGTCGTAGGCGGGGTCGCGCCCGGCCAGCAGGATGTCCCGCGGTACGGTCTTCAGGCAACGCTCGATGAGCTCCCAGGGCAGCTTGGCGGTGAGGTTCGCGGCGTCTACGGTGGCGCCGGCGTCGGCCAGCAGCCCGGTGAGCGTCGGCGTGTTGTAGGCCACGCCGACCTCGGTGAGCACGCGCAGCGTCTGCTCGTGGATGAATTGTTTGTCGGCGTCACTCAGGTACCGCAGTCCTGGTCGTGCCACGTCTCCTCCTGCCTCGTCGCCCCGTCCTCGGGGCGGATGTCGTCCAGGTCCTTGAAGAGGGCTTGCGGCGTGCAGCCGCGCCCGTACTGCCCACACTGCGGGCACTCGCCCAACAGCGTGTCCCATTCGGCCCCCGGCGGCACCGCCCGGAAGCCTTGCGCGGCAAAGAACGCCGGTGTGCGCGCCGTCACCCACAGCCGCTTCATGCCGCGCGCCCGCGCTTCTCGCTCCAGCACCGCGTATAGGCGGCTGGCGAGCCCTCGGCGCCGGTAGGCCTCGCCCACAGCCATCCAGTTGACGGTCTCGAGCTCCCGAAGCCGCTCCAGCACGATGGCTCCCGCCAGCTCGTCACCAGCGAAGGCCCCCCAGGCGGCACGCACGTCCTCGTCCCCGCGGTCTGAGTCGTCCAGGCCGCAGGCGACGCCGAGCCGGCGCACGGCAGTCATGTCGGCGGTGCGCTCGATGCGGAAGCCGTCGGCGGTCACAGGCCGTCCCGCCACGGCAGGCGCGAGCCCGGCGCGCCGACGCTGCGCGCGTAGCGCTCGATCACGCGGTCGATCTCACGCGAGGGCGGTCGAAGGGTCGACCGTGCCCTCGCGCACGAAGCGCTTGATCATGCCCACCACATCGCAGTCCAGGATGACCTTGGCAAGGCTCACGTTCTCGGCGCCGTCCATGAGTCCGAAGGCGAACATGCTGTCGGCGCCGGCGAGGGCGCAGGCAAGCCCCGTGATCATGCCCTCAGCGCCGGCCTGCAGGTTGCTCGCCTTGGCGTCGCTGGTCACGGCGCTGCCGGTGACCGGCAGCCCGTAGAAGCGGCTCATCTCGATGCAGATCACATTGATGAGCCCCACCTCGGGAGTGCCGCACAGGTAGTCCCCGGTGCGCATGTCGGCGGCCGCGGCCCCGATCCCGGAGATGAGCCCGCAGCCGGGCTGAACGAGCTGAAAGAGCACCACCGCCGAGAGCAGCTCGGCCATGTTGACGATACTCGTACCGACCACGGTCATGGGCGATGTCGTGCCCGTGAGGGGCATCGGGAGGATCAGCACCGGCACGCCAGCCTTCACCAGCTCCATCGTCGCCTCGGTCATCTCGCGCTCGTGCTGCAACGGGGCGATCGTGCAGTTGATCGTGCTGAAGATCGGCCGGTCCCACAGTGAGCCGCCGGCCACCGCCTCGAAGATCTCGAGCAGCGGCTTCACGTGGGCCACTTCGCGAGCTTCGTCCTGCAGATGCTTGCTGAAGCAGTCCAGCGAGATCGCCTCAATCTCGAGGCCGGCGGTGAGCGGATGCAGGTCGCGCGCCGAGATGGACGGCCACGCATAGTCCACCTCGGGCA
>JGI24138J36424_10000210_pt1 | contig 17212 bp, 17 predicted proteins | sample BarGraNGADG00312_2_FD_36424 | JGI IMG/M metagenome (IMG submission 36424) | reverse complement strand
TTACTCTCATCGATTCCAGCCGGGAGAAGATTGCGTCCACCCGCCCCAGCGAGCTGGCCGCGTCGAAGCACGAGGAGATCTCCTCNGGCGTAAGATACTGCCCCACCTCGGGATCGTGGAGCAGCCCCTCCATGAAGCCCTCCTCGCCCCGGACGGCGCGCATGGCGTTGCGCTGCACCATCTTGTAAGCCTCGGTCCTGGTGGTACCCTTCCCGATCAGCGAGAGGAGCACCTTCTCCGAAAATATCAAGCCCTGGGTGAGCTCGATGTTCTCCTCCATCTTCCAGGCGTAGACGACCAGGCCGTCCATCACCTCCGTGAACTTGTTGAGGATGTAGTCGAGCAGTATTGTGCTGTCGGGCAGGATCACGCGCTCGGCGGACGAGTGGCTGATGTCGCGCTCGTGCCACAGCGGCATGTCCTGCAGCGCCACCTGGGAGTTCGCCCTGATCACGCGGGCTAGCCCGCACACCCGCTCGCAGATGATCGGGTTCCTCTTGTGCGGCATCGCGGACGAGCCGGTCTGCCCCTCGCGGAACGGCTCCTCCGCCTCTCCCACCTCGGTCCTCTGCAACCCCCTGATCTCGGTCGCGAACTTCTCGAGCGAGGAAGCCGAGATCGCCAGCGCGCTCATGTACTCGGCGTGCCGGTCGCGCTGGATTATCTGGCTCGACGCGTCCGCGGGCTTCAGCCCCAGCTGCTCGCAGACGTACTTCTCGACGAAAGGATCTATGCTGGCGTATACCCCCACCGCCCCGGACAGCTTGCCGACGGAGATTATCTCCCTGGCGCGCAGCAACCGGTCGAGGTTGCGCCGCGTCTCGAACGCCCACACCGCGAGCTTCGCGCCAAACGTTATCGGCTCCGCGTGGACGCCGTGGGTCCGCCCCATCATGCGGGTGTTGCGTTGCTCGAGCGCGCGGTTCTTGATGACCCCGAGCAGCCGGCTGGTGTCCTCGATCAGGATGTCGGCGGCATCGCGCATCTGCAGGGCGAGGCCCGTGTCCAGCACGTCGGAGGAGGTCATGCCGTAATGGAGCCACCTGGCCGGCTCGCCGATGCTCTCGGCCATGTTCTGCAGGAACGCGACCACGTCGTGCCGAGTGGTCTTCTCTATCTCCCTGACTCGCTCTACGTCGAAGCGCGCATTCTGCTTTATCTGCTCGATGGCGCTCGAGGGCACGATGCCCAGCTGGGCCATGGCCTCGGCCGCCAGGACCTCGACCTGCATCCAGCCGTGCATGCGGGCGTCGTCGCCCCAGATCGCCTTCATATCGGGTCGGCTGTAACGTTCGATCATCGCGGTGGTCCTTCCGCCAGCGTCTTGCGGTAGGCTTTGAGGTTGTCGCGCACATCGTCGTACTTCAGCGCCAGGATGCGGGCGGCCAGCACGGCAGCGTTCCTGGCGCCGCCGACCGCGACGGTCGCGACCGGTATCCCGGTGGGCATCTGCACCATCGAGAAGAGGGCGTCGATCCCGCCCGGCATGCCCGACTCCAGCGGCACGCCGATGACCGGGAGGTCCGTCATCGAAGCGACGACGCCGGGCAGCGCCGCGCTCATCCCGGCACCCGCTATCACGACCTCCGCGCCCGCCTCGGCGGCTTGGGCTATCGCCTGCTTCACCTTCTCCGGCGCCCGATGCGCCGAGGCCACGACGGTCTCGCTGGCGATGCCCAGCTGCTCGAGCATCAGCGCGCTCTCCTCCATCTTCGCGAGGTCGCTGTCGCTGCCGGTGATGATAAGTACCTTTATCTTTTCCATGGCTCCTCCGTCATCACCCCTCGTGCTCGCGCTGCCACTCGATCGCCCTGTACCCGATGTCGGTCCTGAAGTGCCTGCCCTCGAATCCGATCATCTCGACGGACTGGTAGGCCAGGCCCCTGGCCTCCTCGAAGTCCTTGCCCAGGGCCACGACGTTTAGCACCCTTCCGCCGGCGGTTACGACCTTTCCCTCATCGAGGACGGTGCCCGCGTGGAACACCTCGACCTTGGCGTCGGAGCTCGCGGCCTTGAGCCCGGTGATCGGTATGCCCTTGCGGTACTTGCCCGGGTAGCCGCCCGAGGCCATGACCACACAGACGCAGTACTCGTCGGTCCATTGCATCTCCAGCTCTCGGACCTTGCCGTCCAGAGTGGCCAGCAGCGCGGGCAGAAGGTCGCTGGTCAGCCTGGGCAGGACCACCTGCGTCTCCGGGTCCCCGAACCGCACGTTGAACTCGAGCGTCTTGAAGCCGTCCGCGGTCAGCATCAGGCCGCCGTAGAGGACTCCCCGGTAGGGGATCATCTCGTCGCGCATGGCGTTGACGGTGGCTTCCATCACTTCCCGGTGGATCGCCTGCTCGGTCGCCGCGTCCAGCAGCGGCACGGGCGAGTAAGCTCCCATCCCGCCGGTGTTGGGACCCTCGTCGCCGTCGTATGCGCGCTTGTGGTCCTGGGAGGGCACCATGTGCGCGGCGGATTCCCCGTCGGTCAGCGACAGGATGGAGACCTCCGGGCCTTGCATGAATTCCTCCACCAGGACATTCCTGCCCGCCGCTCCGAACGCCTCATCGACCAGGCAGAGGCGGAGAGCCTCGACCGCCTCGTCCGTGGTGTCCGCTATGATGACGCCTTTGCCGGCGGCAAGCCCGTCCGCCTTTACCACCACCGGGGGCGACTGCGACTCGACGTACTCGCGCGCGGCGTCGAAATCATCGAACAGCTTCGCGCGCCCGGTGGGCACGCCGTGCTTGTCCATCACGCTCTTGGCGAACTGCTTGCTCCCCTCGAGCCGCGCCGCCTCGCGCGTCGGCCCGAACGCCTTCAGACCCTGGTCCTCGAAATGGTCCACCAGCCCCTCAACCAGGGGCGCCTCCGGCCCGACCACCGTAAGGTCCACGCCGCGCGCCGTGGCGATAGCGGTGACTGCCGCGGCGTCGTTCACGTCGGCCTCGACACATTCGCCCAGCTCTCGCATGCCGGCGTTGCCCGGGACGAAAATCATCTCGTCGACGAGATTGCTTGCCGCCAGCTTCCACCCCAGCGCGTGCTCCCTGCCCCCGCTGCCGACCACCATCAACTTCATCTTTCAGCGCGCTCCTCTCAAGCCCCCGGCGCGGTTATTTCGCCGGCGGATCGAAATCCTCGCGGTACAGGTAAGGGCCTTCCTCGATCGGCTCGACGTACTCTTCNCGCGCGATGATAGTCTGGGTGCGCTTGGGCCCCACCGATATCAGGACCACCGGAACGCCCGCGGCCTGCTCTACAAACTCCACGTAACGCNTCGCCGCCTCGGGCAGGTCGGCTCGATCCGTGATGCCGGAGATATCCTCGCTCCAGCCCGCGAGCTCGAGGTACTCGGGCTCACACTTGTGGAAGATCGTCTGGTGCGGAGGGAACTCGTGGTAGATCTTCCCCTGGTACGAGTAACCCACNCATACCTTGATGCGGTCGAACTCGGAAAGGACGTCGAGCTTGGTCAGGGCGATGCCGGTCAGGCTGTTGACCCGCGCGGCGTAGCGGAGCAGGACCAGGTCCANCCAGCCNCAGCGCCTCTTGCGCCCGGTGGTCGTGCCGAACTCGACGCCTCTTGCGCCCAGCAGCTCGCCGCACTCGTTCTCCTGCTCGGTGGGGAACGGGCCGTAGCCCACCCTGGTGACGTAGGCCTTGGCGACGCCGATGATGTTTTCCAGGTACTTCGGGCCCACCCCGGTCCCGCTGAACACGCCGCCAATGGTAGGCGACGAAGAGGTCACGAACGGGTAGGTGCCGTGGTCGAGGTCCAGCAGGGTCCCCTGCGCCCCCTCGAAAAGGACCTTCTTGCCGTCCTCGAGCGCCCTGGCGATCAACAGCGAGGTGTCGTCGATGTGGGGCGCAAGCCTCTCTGCGTAGCCCATGTACTCGTCGAGTATCTCATCCACGCTGAACGGTTCCTGGTCGAACGCCTTGGTCAGTATCGCGTTCTTGCGCTCGAGCGCAACCTCGAGCTTGGCCTTGAATATCTTCTCGTCCAGGAGATCCTGCATGCGCATNCCCAGGCGGTCGGCCTTGTCGGCGTAGGCCGGGCCGATGCCGCGGTGGGTCGTGCCCAACTTGGCGTTGCCCAGGCTCAGCTCGCCCAGGTGGTCGAAGGCCAGGTGGTATGGCATGACCAGGTGCGCGTTGCAGGAGATGCGCAGCTTGCCGCAGGAGATGCCGCGCTGGTGCAGACCGTCCATCTCCTCCAGCAANACCTTGGGCGTGATGACNACTCCATTGCCGATGACCGTGGTTATGTGCGGGTAGAGGATGCCGGACGGCATCAGGTGGAGCTTGAACTCGTCCTCGCCGCAGACCACAGTGTGGCCCGCGTTGTTGCCCCCCGCGTACCGCACGACGAAGTCCATGCGGTCCGCCATGAGGTCAGTGATCTTGCCTTTTCCCTCGTCGCCCCACTGGGCTCCGAGGATCACCGTTCCCGGCACTAGCGACCCCCGTTCATAACTCTCCTGCCACGGACGTGCATACTATATCACGAGGACAAGGGGAGTTCCGGCGGGCGGCTAGCCCTGGTTGCCGACTTTTTTTTCGCGGTTGAGGATGGAGTCCGCGACCAGGAGCCCCGAGGCCGAGGCCTGCACCAGGCCCCTCGTCATGCCCACTCCGTCTCCCGCCCCGAACAGGTTGCGGACCTGGCTCTCGAGGGTGCCCGAGACCTTCAGGCGCGAGCTGTAGAACTTGACCTCGACGCCGTACAGCAGAGTGTTGCGCGAGAAGACTCCGGGGACCAGCTTGTCCAGCGCGGAGAGCATCTCCAGGATGTCGGAGAGGTAGCGGAAAGGCAGCACCAGGCTCAGGTCGCCGGGGGTCGCCTCCGACAGCGTCGGAACGACCGTGCTCCTTTCGATCCGCTTGGGGTTCGAGCGCCTTCCGGCGATCAGGTCGCCCAGGCGCTGGACGATTATGCCGTCACCGAGGAGGTTGGCCAGCCAGGCGATGTACTTGCCGTAGGCGATGGGCTCGTGGAACGGCTCGGTGAACTTCTTGTCGACCAGCAGCGCGAAGTTGGTGTTTTCGGTGTGTTTCTCCAGGTAGGAGTGGCCGTTCACCGTCAGGACCTCGGCGTAGTACTCCTTGATGACCTCGCCCGACGGGTTCATGCAGAAGGTGCGGACGCGGTCCTCCGAGGCCTTCGAGTAATAGATCAGCTTGGGCTCGTAGAGCTCGTCGGTCAGCGGAGCCATCACCACCGCCGGCACCTCCACGCGCACGCCGATGTCGACCATGTTGCTGTTGCGCGACAGGCCCAGCCCCTCGGCGACGCCATCGAACCACTCCGCGCCGCTGCGCCCCGGCGCGACCACCAGGTACTTGCAGTTGATCCGGTTCTCGGCCAGGGTGTCGACTCCGACGACCGCTCCATCCTTGACCCTGATCCCNTCGACCATGGTCTTGAACTGGATGTCGACCCTCTCTTTAAGCTCCTCGTACATGTTGCCCAGCACCGTGGGACAGGTCTCAGTGCCCATGTGCCTCACCCTGGAGGGCACCAGCACCAGGTCGCTCTTGACCGCCTCCCGAGCGATGTCCGTCACCTTCTCCTCGTCGTCTCCGAANGTGGTGTCCGGCGCCCCGAACTCGAGGTAGGTCTTGTCGACTCTCTCGATCAGGCGATCGACCTTNTTCTCGGGGACCAGCTCGCCCAGCCAGCCNCCGATCTTGCTGGAGAGCGTGAGCTTGCCGTCGCTGAACGCCCCCGCGCCTCCCCAGCCGCTCAGCGTCGCGCAGGTCCCGCACCTGCGGCACTGCCCGCCGGGGGAAGGGCACTTCCTCTTCTTGAGGCCCTCGCCCTTGTCCAGCAGCAGGACCTTCAAGTCGGAGTTGCGCGTGAGCTCCAGTGCGCAGAATATGCCGGCCGGGCCGGCGCCGACTATGATGACGTCATATGTCTTCGGCAAACCTTCGTCCGTTTCTCTTGCCAGTCATTATTTCAGGCCAGACACTATTATAGAGATTATCCCGACAATGGAAGTCGCGGTCACGTCCAGGCAGGAGAGTCTCCAGCGGCTCTAGCGTCGCCGCACTATGCTCGTCGGCGGCCTGACCCTCAAGGCGACGTGCCGCTTCAACTCCATCATCTGCTCGCGCATCGCGCGGGCCGTCTCTTCCATGTCAGCCTGCATACGGGCGAACTTGGCCTGCAGCGCCTGCATCTCTTCCTCCATGGCGAGCACCTTGGAGACGCCCGAGAGGTTGAGCCCCTGGCCGGTGAGCTCCTGGATGCGGCGAAGGCGCTGGATGTCGTCCTCGGAGTAGCGCCTCCTGTTCTTGGCCGTGCGCGCCGGGCGCAGCAGACCCTTTCGCTCGTACAGCCGCAGGGTCTGCGGATGGACGTCCGCGAGGCTCGCGGCGACGCTGATGATGTACAAGCCCTGGTTGCTGTCTCTTTCCACTTTCATCACTCGCTACTACTTCAGGTGAGCACGGAGGTCCTTTGACGAGATCTCTCCGAGCTTCTCGATCGCTTCACGCTCTTCCTTGTTGATGCTCTCAGGCACGGACACCCGCGCCGTGATAAGCATGTCTCCATGACCTTTGCCCTTGAGGTGGGGCGCTCCCTTGCCCTTTATGCGGAAGGTCCTGCCGCTCTGGGTGCCCGCGGGAATCTTCAGCTTGATCTTGCCGTCCGCGGTGGGCACCTCGACCTGGGTACCCAGCGCCGCCTCGGCGTAGCTGACAGGCAGATCGAGAGTTATGTCCGAGTCGCGGCGCCCCAGGTAGGGGTGCTTGTCGACCCTCGCGACCACGTAGAGGTCGCCTGCGGGTCCTCCGCCCCGGCCGGGCTCTCCCTTTCCCTTGAACCTGATGCGCGAGCCGTCGTTGACGCCGGGCGGTATGTGCACCTTGGTCTTCTTCGGCTGCTTCATCTGGCCGGCGCCATGGCAGGTCGGGCAGGGGTTCTGGATTATCTGGCCGCGGCCCTGGCACTGGGGGCAGGGACGGCTGAGTCCGAAGAGGCCCTGGCTCTCGGCCACAGACCCGCGGCCGCCGCAGGTGGGGCATGTCTGGGGGAGGGTACCGGGCGCGGAGCCGAGACCATGGCACGTCTCGCATGCCGCGTTGCGTGTCATCGTCAGCGGTACGTAGGCGCCCTTGAGCGCGTCATCGAACGACATGGTGACCGTGACCTCGACGTCGTTCCCTCGCTGGCCGCGACGGCCCGCGCCGCCGCCCCCACGGCCTCCCCCGCCGAAGAGATTGAATATGTCCCCCAGGTCGCCGAGATCTCCCTCGTAGGTGAAGCCCTGCGGTCCGCCGCCGCCGAAGCCGCCTCCGTCGAAGCCCTGCCATCCGCCCGCTCCAGGGCCGGGACCCTGCGCCCCGAACATCCTGCCCGAGTCGTAGTCCTGGCGCTTCTTCTCGTCGGACAGCACCTCGTAGGCCTCGGCGATCTCCTTGAACCTGTCCTCGGCCATCTTGTTGTTGGGGTTCTTGTCGGGGTGGTACTTGTGGGCCTGCTTGCGGTAGGCCTTCTTTATGTCGTCTTTGCCGGCGTCCTTGGCAACGCCGAGAGTCTTGTAATAGTCCTTACCGTCCAACTGGTATCACATCCGGTTCCCGTAAACGCGGTCCTGTCGGCCTACGCCTTGACCGGGCACGAGACCCGGACCATCGCAGGTCGCAGAAGAAGTCCGTTGAAGCGGTAACCCCTCTGTACCACTCCCACCACAGTGTCCTCGGGGCANTCGGATGTCTCGACCACCATCATCGCCTCGTGGTGCTCGGGGTCGAAGGGCTCGCCCTGGGGGTCGATCACCTCGAGGCCCTCNTTCTCGAGCACGGACAGCATCAGGTCGAGCACCATCGCCACGCCCTCACTCAGGCCCTTCGCCTCGCCCTCCGAGGCGCTGGCNAGAGCGCGCTCGAGGTTGTCGATGACCGGCAGCAGCTTCTTCACCAGGTCGGCCTCGGCCGTCTCCAGGATGCGCGTCTGCTCCTTGAGCATCCGCTTGCGGTAGTTGTCGAAGTCGGCCTTCAGCCGCTTGAGGCTGTCGAGCAGCACCGCGTTCTGGTCGGCGAGCTCGTCGACCTCGTCGTCCAGCGCGTGGATCCTCACCTCCGGCTCGACCTCGATCGCCTCAGAGTCGTCCGCGTCCGCTCCGTCTTCTATTATCTCGACGTCGCCTTCAGGCGCCGTCTCTTCCTGCCCCTGGTCCGCCTTGCCGGACCGCTTGGGGCCGGTCGTCTTCTTTGCGTCTGTCATGTCTTCTCCTGTGAACGCCGGTCCGCCCATCGAACCCGCTTATGGTTCGCGGCGGGAGCCTGCCCGCCGCGATCAAAGTCATATGGCGGCTCGCAAGCGGCTAGGTCTCTTCTTTCTTCGCCTGGATGATGACGGGGATGCTCTTCGGTTCCGCCGGCTCGGTTTTCGGCACCGTGATCTTCAACACGCCCGAGTCGTAGGCCGCCTTGACGTTGTCGGCCCTGGCGTACCTCGGCAGTCTCACCGATCTCTGAAAGATCCCGTAGGCCCGCTCGATGCGGTGGTAGTTTTCCTCGGTGACCTCTCGCTCGCGCTTCCTCTCGCCCCGCAGCTTCAGCACGCCGTCCTCGACGCGCACGTCGATGTCGGCGGGGTCTATGCCCGGGAGCTCGGCCTCTATCACCAGGGAGTCGCCGGTCTCATAGACGTCGACCGCCGGGGCCCATTTCCCTCCACCGATCAACCCCTGCTCGTCGCCGGCGTCACCGAGCCAGGACCGCCTGAACATCCTGTTCAGGTCCTCCTGCGCTCCCAGGAATGCGTCGAAAGGATCCCATCTCACAATCGCCATCTGCCGTTCCCTCCCCTCACCCGCGGGCAAGCGGCGCGCGGCGGCTTGAGCCGCCGCGCTCGCGTTGTTTCCAGTTACTTGTCCTCGTCGACGACCTCGTAGTCAGCCTCGATGACTTCCTCTTCGGGGCTACCGGGCTGGCCGCCGTCAGGCGATCCGCCGGGCTGCCCACCGGCCGGTCCGGCCGTCTGTGCGTAGACCTGCTCGGCGAGCCTGTGCGAGGCCTGGATGAGGCTCTCCATCGTGGACTTGATCAGCGCCGTGTCACTGCCCTTCAAGGCTTCCTTGACCTCGTTGAGGGAGGACTCGATGGTGGCGCGCTCGGAAGCGTCGACCTTGTCACCCAGCTCGCGCAGCGACTTCTCGGTGGTGTAGACGACCTCGTCCGCGCGGTTGCGCGTCTCGGCCTCTTCCCTGCGCCTGCGGTCATCGTCCGCGTGGTCCTCGGCATCCCGCTGCATCTTCTTGATCTCTTCCTCGGAGAGACCCGACGTGGCGGTGATGGTGATCTTCTGCTCGTTCCCGGTCGCCCGGTCGCGAGCGCTCACGTTCACGATGCCGTTGGCGTCGATGTCGAACGTGACCTCGACCTGTGGGATGCCGCGCGGGGCCGGTGGTATGCCCACCAGGTGGAAGCGGCCGAGTGTCTTGTTGTAATCAGCCATCTCCCGCTCGCCCTGCAGCACGTGCACCTCGACGGACGTCTGTCCGTCCGCGGCGGTCGTGAAGACCTCGCTCTTGCGGGTCGGGATCGTGGTGTTCCTCTCGATCAGCTTGGTGAACACTCCACCCAGCGTCTCGATGCCCAGCGACAGCGGCGTGACGTCGAGCAACAGGATGTCTTTGACCTCGCCCTTGAGGACGCCGGCCTGTATCGCCGCGCCGACGGCTACGACCTCGTCAGGGTTGACGCCCTTGTGAGGCTCCTTGCCACCGGTCAGCTCACGGACCTTGTCCTGTATCGCGGGCATGCGGGTCGCGCCACCCACCAGGATGACGTGGTCGATGTTCTTGAGGTCGATGCCCGAGTCGTCGACGGCCTGCTTGAACGGGCCGACGCACTTGTCGACCAGGTCTGCGGTCATCTTGTTGAAATCCGATCGCGACAGAGTCATGTCCAGGTGCTGCGGGCCCTCCTGCGTCGCTGTGATGAACGGCAGGTTGATGTTGGTGGAGGTGGTCGTGGACAGCTCCATCTTGGCCTTTTCCGCGGCCTCCTTGAGCCTCTGCAGCGCCATCTTGTCGCTGCGCAGGTCTATGCCCGTCTTGGACTTGAAGTCATCGGCCATCCAGTCGATGACCACCTGGTCCCAGTCGTCGCCGCCCAGGTGCGTGTTGCCGCTGGTCGACTTGACCTCGAAGACGCCTCCGCCGATCTCGAGGACGCTCACGTCGAACGTGCCTCCTCCGAGGTCGAAGACCAGGATGGTCTGCTCGTTCTCTTTATCGAGACCGTACGCGAGCGCCGCGGCGGTCGGCTCGTTGATGATGCGCAGCACTTCGAGGCCCGCGATCCGCCCTGCGTCCTTGGTCGCCTGGCGCTGGCTGTCGTCGAAATATGCGGGCACAGTGACGACCGCCTCGCTGACCTTCTCACCGAGGTACTCCTCGGCGTCGCCCTTGAGCTTCTGCAGGATCATTGCCGAGATCTCCGGCGGCGTGTACTCGTGGTCGTCGATCTTTATCTTCTCGTTCGTGCCCATCTTTCTCTTGATGGATGCGATAGTCCGGTCCGGATTGGTGATGGCCTGGCGCTTGGCGACCTGTCCCACCAACCTCTCACCGGTCTTGGAGAACGCCACTACGGACGGGGTTGTCCTTCCACCCTCCGAGTTCGGGATGACCGTGGGCTCTCCGCCCTCGAGGACAGCCATGCACGAGTTGGTCGTCCCCAGGTCGATTCCAATTACTTTCGCCATTTTCTCCACTCCTTGTTTCAGTGATTCAGGCTCAGATACTGGGCCTTCCTATATAATACAAGTTGAGTCTACCATTGTCAAGTTATATGGTGCTATCACCATCATGTATGTCAGAGTGCCTCCCGGGGACCCCCATCTCCAGCCGCCCGGCCTGGCAGGTCTAATTTCGATGACGGGGCGCCCCAACCTGCCACCGGGCGCCCGATTCCGCGCAGCGCCCGCGGGGCGATCGCGCGTCGCGAGGCCGTTCGGGCACCGTCACTGTCCACTTGCGGCCCGGATTATTGCGCTTCTGATGCATTTGTGTATCAATAATCCCATTGTGTTCGGGCCGAACCTTGCCTGCTCTACTTGACGGGCGCCAGGCCCGCTGACATTATTCACGAGTTGATTTCTGCGTCAGGAGGTGAAACGTGGGAGAAGAGAGCGACAAGCGACCAACCATTGATGCTGACGAGTGTACCGGTTGCGGCCTGTGCGTAGACGTCTGTGAACACGAGGTCCTGGAACTCACGGACGACGTGTGCACGATCATCGATGTGGAGAAGTGCGTCGGCTGCGGCGACTGCTCCGAGGAGTGTCCGGTCGAAGCCATAACTATGGAGTAGAATCCATTTCAATAGTCACGGAGAGGCGGGCGATGCCCGCCTTTCCGTTGCCGGAAGCAATTAAAGCAGAAGTGAAGGGTTGGACTAGACTTGAAGGCGAGGTGCCCGGTCGCTGCTTCCCTAGTAGCATCTTCCTATCTGTTCTTTACAGGAGCACTCAAACATGAGCAGAATTCAACAGAAGATAACCCTAAGCGACTTATTTGACACCGTTGACAACATGTATGTTATACTCTGGCACAGTGGTACCAGATGTGCCGTGGGTAAGGAGATGCATTGGCACGACGCAAAACTGTAAACCCTTCAGTAAAGAAGTACCGCGAGCTCTCCGATAAGGAGCTCATCCGTTGCTCGCGCTCGGGCGACCGCCTGGCTGAGAGCGTACTCATCAACCGTTACCAGTACCTCGCGCACGTGAAGGCACGTTCCTACTTCCTCACCGGCGCGGACCACGAGGATACGGTGCAGGAGGGCATGATCGGCCTGTTCAAGGCGATCCGTGACTACAAGGAAGGCGAGCTCTGCTCGTTCCGTTCGTTTGCGATCCTTTGCATCACCAGGCAGATAATCACGGCGGTCAAGACGCACGCCCGCAAGAAGCACAATCCGCTTTCCTCTTACCAGTCGCTCGATACGCAGGTCCCCGACGAGAGCCTGCTCGACAGCCTCGCTTCCCAGGGACTCGGCTCGGACAAGTCGGAGGACCCGCTCGACCTGTTCATCTTCGAGGAGGAGCTCGACAGCGTCATAGGCATCCTGCGCGACAAGCTCTCCGACCTGGAGTGGAGCGTCTTCGTGGAGTACCTCGACGGCAAGAGCTACCAGGAGATCGCCGAGGACATCGACTGCGAGACGAAGGTCGTCGACAACGCGCTCTGCAGGATCAAGCAGAAGATCAAGAAAGAATGCGCTCTCACCGCCGAGGCCACCGGCTAGACCGGACCGCACACCCGCTTTACAGGCTCCATCAAAGAATATCTGTTATCGCGCTGCACGCTCCGCATCTCACGCAGCCCGCCGCAAGTGCGCCCGTTCTCGACAGGCCCGATGATTCGATGATCCCCGCCGCCGCTTCGTAGATGGACAGCATGTGGCTCTCGGAGGGCGGCGCGCACGCGCCCATAGGCGTCCCCGGTATCGGCCTCAGCGGCAGCACGTAGGGAAAGACGCCGAGAGAAGTGAGCAGGCGGCACCCTTCGAGCACGCTTTCGGCCGGCTCGCCGAGCCCGACTATGATGAAGCAGGCGACCTGCCCCTCGCCCATCGCCTCGACCGCGCACCCCCAGGCCATCCTGTAACGGTCCAGCCCCAGCGACGCCTTGCCTGGCGCGACCCTTGCGAGGGTGTCCTCGTCGAAGCACTCGAGGTTGATGGCCGCGGAGTCCGCGAAGGAGGCCGCCCGGTCGATCAGGGCAAAGTCCTCCGGGGGCTCGAACTGGACGTGGACTTCCATCCCGCCGCCGGTGGAGCGCTTGACCGCCTCGGAGCAGGACACCAGCAGCGGTATGCCACACTCCTTCAGGTCGGTCGTGCCCGTGGTCAGCACAGCCTGACTGAAGCCTTCATCGTATGCCGCGGCCGCTACCTCCCCGAGGTCGCCCGGGCTCTTGCGCGCGACGGTGGAGCCCACTTTCCTGGAGAGCGATATCCCGCAGAAGAGGCAGGGCTCAGCGCGCGCGCAGCCCTGCGCGACCGTCGATCCGATGCAGTCGCGCCCGTGGCGCAGCGCTATCTTATCCATCGCCACGCCGCCGGCCTCACGCGAGTAGTAAGCAGGGGGGGCTGCGACCTCGACCCGGCAGAGCTCGCTTCCCTCTCGCGCCAGGACCGTGGCGCCGCCGCGCGCTTCAAGCGTGAATGGCGAAGCCGCCACGAAGGCCGCGCGCGCAGGCACGGTGGCGACGAGCCCCCCGAAGAAAAGTGTTATGCCTTCGGCCGGCCCCGCTCCCCCGAGACGACCAGCCGTGTCCTCGATCCCCAGCCGGACTCCATGCGACTGCAGCTCGACCTTGAGGCGAACGGCACCGGATGGCTCCATCAGCGGCGAGCCTCCGGTCCACCCAGCCTGACCGCGGAGTCAGGGTCGCGGTGGGCGGCAACAGCGGCCATGGCGCCGATGCAGCCTCGCTCGCCCGTTACCGCGACGAGCTCGGTGCTGGTGGCGGCCGCCTCGCGGGCCTCCTCGATAGTCACCATCCCGCGCTTTGCCTTTGCAGCGAAAGCCACCGCCAACTCCGACGGGCGCACGCCGGTGGTCCATGCCATGCCGCACTCGTCGCTGAACGTCCTCTCCGAGAGCAGCTCCCGCGCTCGCTCGACCGCGGCGCCCACACGGGCGGCGGGAAGGCCCATCACCGTCGCGGTGGCGCAGCAGTTCGTGGTGCGATAGGGGTTGTCCGGGAAGAGCTGGACAATTGTATGAAGCAGGTAGTCCGCCAGCCCTTCGTCCTCGATGGCGTACGCGATCTCGTTCATCGTCGACCAGGTCGCGCCGCGCGTCTCGTCGTCAGTGTCGTCCGCCGCAATGACCAGCTTTCTCCAGGCCGGCACCCTCAGCGTCGCCCTGCCCAGCCCGGCTCCCCCGCCCTCCTCNTGCACCTCGGCCGAGATCACGTTGCCGGCCATGCCCCGGCAGATCGTCGCTGCGACGCCGCCTCCCGCGAGGCCGGCGTAGGTCAGCTCGACCTCATCGCCGTCTATCCTGACCTCCTCGAGGCCCGCCCCGGCGATCCCCGGCACCAGCGAGAGCTCCCCGCGGCCCTCCGCGCAGGTGAATATGTTGCGCGCCCCTTCCCTGCGGGCATCGAGAACCAGCGGGCTGGTCCGGGCATAGTGGTAGACTTCCCACGCCGCCCCGCCGGTGCAGCGGCCGCGCGCGTGGAACTCGTGCAGCTCGATGAGCCGCTCGTCGTCATCCACCAGTGCGACGATGCGCTCATACGGGGTGATGTAGGGCAGGCCGCCAAATCTGTCATGGAGCTCTGCGGGCGTCAAGGTCTCGGACATTTAGTGCTCCGGGTAAGTTGAATGTGTCACGCGTACAGTACCACAACGCGCATGGCGCGGCATCGCAAAGTTGCGCGCGAACAGGCACGGTGTTACATTCACCCGAACCTGCTCAAGCGAGGTCACGATGGACGACGAAAAACCCCAAGAAGAAGCGCGCGACGCGGTTGCGGAGCCGGATGCCGGCGAACCGACGGCGGGCGAGGAACGGTCGCTCTCGGAGGCCGAGCTCAAGCTCCTGGAAGAGATAAAGCAGGAGGGCTGGGACGAGTCCACCTACTTCACCAGGCTCTTCGCGATGCAGGAGCTCGAGGAACAGAAGCGCGGCGTCGTCGTCAAGCAGGCACTCGGCAAGTTCAACTTCTTCCTGCACCTCACCGCTTTTATCAGCGGCCTGGCCTACCTGCTGCTTCTGGGAATCCTCTACCGTCCAGCGCTGCCGTGGGTGTTCATCCCCATCGGGCTGTGGGTCATAGGGATCAGCTACCACTTCTACCGGGCGTTCTTCAAGGCGCCGAAACCTGACGCCGTCGAGAAGCCAAAGCGCCAGAAGAAAACAAGCAAACCGCTCGGCTGGATCGACGAGGATCCCCAACCCGTCTCTGCGGATGATGCGCCCGACGAGGTTGACAAGAACAGCGGTGGCTGAGTCCGGCGGTGCCGCTGGAGCGTCAGCAACTGTCCCCGACGAGCTTGAGCGCCTTGAACATCTCAATACCCTCTGAGATCCCGTGCACCACCGGAATGCCGTTCAGCTCGAAGCCCTCGAGGACCATCTGGTACTTGGCCAGGTTGGGCACGTACGCGACCACGGGCTTTTCATACCTCTTCACCACCTGCCCCAGTCGGGTTCCCACGAAAGACGTCATCATCGGCGTGTAGGGAAGGGTGAGGACGAGCGCGGCCTCGATGTCATCCTGGGCCAGCAGGTAGTCCAGCGAGCGCTCGAAGTCGAGGTCCGAGGCGCTGCCGGTGAGGTCGACCGGGTTCGAGACCGAGGCGATGTCCCGGATGGTCGGGTCCAGCAGCGACAGGAGCTCCTTGCGCCGCATCGATGAGAACTGCGGGATGTTGATGCCCGCGGTGTCGGCGAGGTCTGCCGCGACCACGCCGTGCCCTCCGCTCGAAGAGATTATCGCGACGTTGCACAGGTGCAGCGGGCGCCTGTAGAAGGATAAGATCTTGCAGAACGACGTGACCTCGGACTCGGTCTCGGCCTCGAGGATGCCGCTCTGCTTGAGCGCCCCCTCGATCAGCTCGTGGTCCGCCGCCAGCGCCGCGGTGTGAGATTTCGCGGCAGACTTCCCGCGCTCGCTCTTCCCCCCCGAGTAGACGACGATGGGCTTGTCGGGAGTCACCTGCCGCGCCGATTCGATGAAGCGGCGGACGCCTTCGTCGATGCCCTCGATATAGAAGCACAGAGTGTCGGTGTCGTCGCGCGCGGCGAAGTGGAGCAGCAGGTCCTCCTCGTTCACCATCGCCTTGTTGCCCATGCTGACCGCGACGCTCAACCCCAGGCCGACCTCGTGAAAGCTTGTCATGATCTGGTCGACCAGGAACGCGCCGCTCTGGCTGGCCACGGCCGTTCTCCCCATTGCCGGCAGCACGGTCCGCTCCGGCGGCAGGAAGAAGGTGTCGACCACCGGCGGCGCGTACACGCCGAAGCAGTTGGGGCCGATGAGGGTGATAGAAGCTTTCTCGCAGATCTCGACCAGGCGGTCCTGCAGCTCGCGGCCCTCCGGCCCCATCTCCGCGAAGCCGCCGGAGATCACCACCATCGTCTCCACGCCCGCGTCCGCGCAATCCCGCGCCACGTCGGGCACCAGACGCGCCTTGACAGCGACGACGGCCATTTCCACCTTCTCCGGCACCTCGGCGAGCGACCGGTACACCGGCCGCTTGTCGATCTCTCCGCCCTTGGGGTTGACCGCGAAGACCTCGCAGTCGTAGCCGTAGAAGTTCTTGTTGTAGATGATGTTGGCCGGATGGAACATGTTGGTGGTCGAGACACCGACAACAGCCACCGTGCGCGGGTTGAACGCCCTGGCGAGATCCTTCTCCTGCAACTCCCTCTCCTTGTTCTCTCGACCCTCTATTCGAGCCGACGCTCCCGAATCCCTCAGGACGCGTCTCTGTTGTCTGGCATTCCCGAATATGTTATACATCAAGAACCGAAACGGCGACGGAACCAATGGAGATCTGATGAACCTCGCGACCATCTTCGGGCTCGGCCCGCTGGAGCTTTTAATCATCATCGCTGTCATAGTTATTCTCTTCCTGCCGGCGCTCATACCCAAGTTCGCCAAGCGCCTGGGCGAGACGTTCAGCATGGTCAAGCATATGGCTAACAAGAGCGTGGACGAGGAGCCCGACGAGCCCCCGGACGAGAAATAGCCCGCGGCGTCACGGGCCGTTTTCGACGAGCCGCAGCCATCCCTGAAAACTCCGGACTGTCTTGCGCTTGGCGGGCGGTTATCTGTCCCCACGCCCTGTTATATAATCCTTTCCGTGTGACCGATCCCGGTCTTTCGGGGGCAGCATCTACCGCGTCCAAAGGAGGACACCGATGAGCAACGACCTTTTCCAGCCCGAGCACGACGTCTTCCGCCAGACCATCCTCGAGTTCATCGAGAAAGAGCTGGCGGCGAACGCCGACGAGTGGGAGGAGGCGGGCGAGGTCCCGCGCGAGGCGTTCCTGAAGATGGGGAGCCTGGGCTACCTGGGGATGCGCTACCCCGAGAAGTACGGCGGCGGTGACGACGTGCTCGCCGAGGCCATACTGCACGAGTCGATGGGACCGCCCGGTCCGGCGGGATCGGGGCGGATATCGGCGCCCACGTCGCCATCGCCATGCCTCATATACTCCACTACGGCACCGACGAGC
>JGI24138J36424_10000209_pt1 | contig 17213 bp, 15 predicted proteins | sample BarGraNGADG00312_2_FD_36424 | JGI IMG/M metagenome (IMG submission 36424) | reverse complement strand
TGATAGAGCGAGAACCCGCTTCGGTAGCGGGTTTTCGACTATCTGGGGACTCGTCTCGTATCCGCTCGTAGAGAGGAATCGATCCGTGCTCTGCGAATGGCGCTAGCGCCGGCGCGGTGACTCTCCACTGGCCGGAGAGAGCGTTCCACTGCTCGGCGTGTCCAACTCAGCGTCTATTCGACCAAGCAGATCAAGCCGAGCGTCATCAAGAAGCTCAAAGGCGCCAAGGGGCCGAGGGGCTGACAGGGCTCTCAGGGCTCACAGGGCGCTCAGGGCGCGCAAGGGCCATCGGGCCTGTCTGGCCTGGTAACGGTCCAGTCTGCCCCCGTAAACCTCCCGGACGGGTACTACGTCGCACCAGCCGCGTACTGCCCCTCGGGAACTTCCGTGGTCGGGACTGGTATCTACAACTCTTATAGTTCCGTCGCTTACCTGAAGAATTACGGAACGTTAGTTGGCGCGTTCATCTACAACGACGGCTTCCCTTACACCACCTATGGCGTGTACGTACAGGCAACCTGCGCGAGGGTTTCGACCTCCGCCTCCAGCTTGAGCCTGTCGAAGCAAGAGCAACTACGGCAGTTCAAGGCCGACAAGGCCGTAGCGATGGCGAAATCGTCGCTACGTCCCGTGCACTAGCAATAAAGAAGCCATAGATGCGAAGGGGGCTCCTGCCGGAGCCCCCTTTCGTTCCAGCGATCACCGAACCAAGCCGATGCACCGGCGGGCATCGACCTCGCTATCCTGACCGCGATGGCCGGCAACCTGTTCAGTGTCGAGACGCTCACCCGCGAGCAGGTCGCCAAGACGATCGACCACTCGCTGCTCAGGCCCGAGCTCGATACCGAGGCGGTCAGGACCGGCTGCGAGCTGGCGCGCTCCCTCGACGTAGCGTCTGCCTGCGTCAAGCCCTGCGACGTGGTGCTCGCTCACGAGCTGCTCGCGGGCTCGCAGGTGAAGGCTTGTACCGTGATCGGCTTTCCGCACGGCTCCTCAGCGAGCGCCGTGAAGGCGTTCGAGGCCAAGCGAGCGATCGCAGAGGGCGCGCAGGAGCTGGACATGGTGCTGAACATCGGCCGCCTCCGCTCGGGCGCCGTTGACGAGGTGCGAGCCGATATCCAGGCCGTCGCCCAAGTCGCCGCGGGACGGGCGCTGCTGAAGGTCATCCTCGAGACGGCCTATCTCGACGAGGCGCAAAAAGAGCTCGGCTGCCGCCTCAGCGAGGANGCCGGCGCCGACTTCGTCAAGACCTCGACCGGCTTTGCTCCTTCGGGCGCCACGCTCGCCGACCTGCGCCTGATGCGGAGGGCGGTCTCGCCCGGAATCGGCATCAAGGCCGCCGGCGGCATACGCACGCTCGACGCGCTGATCGACGCGCTGAACGCGGGCGCCACACGAATCGGCGCCACCGCGACGCANGCGATCCTCGAAGAGCTCGAGGCNCGACAGGCAAAGCNCTAGCCGGTCGCCTTCNTCCACGCCGGCGCCGACGGCTACTGGAACGTGCGTCCCTCGAATCAGGGATGAGAATTAATGGCGATCGGACAAACCGGCGATAGAATCGAGGTCCCCCCAGATCCGCGCTGGACCGATTCCAGCGGAGGCAAGTTGTGGCAACTGATCTCGAACAGCAGCTCGTTCAGCTCGATGAACTCCTCGGACTGCTCGATGCGAAAGCTCTTCGCAGCGCCCAAGAAGCTCTCGAGCACCAGATAGCCGAACTTTCAGAACGGCTNGAAGCAACGCGTCAATCGCTCGCGCAGGCACATGCTCAACGCAAGCGGCTAGCGCGCGCACGTCTCCTACTCGACGACACCGCGAAAGACTCGAACGGTAACGGCGACCCTGCTCTNCACAAAGCACCGCCCGAAGAGCCGGAGCCCGAAAAGACGGTGACCGCTCCGGTCGTCTCCGAGCGCCGATCGAACGATGCCGAGCGGCGTCTGGTCGAGGACAGGCGCAGCAAGGGCTAACGCCCGCTTCCTGGTGCCCTAGTACTCCTTCGGTAGCTCGATCGCGGCCCTCGCCGAAAGATCGTCGAGGGCTCTCTCGGCGCCTTTGAAGTCGCCTTCGCCGAACATCAAGAAGGCCATGACGACCTCGGGGTCGAACTGCGTTCCGCGCCCGGCCAGAAGCTCCGCCCGCGCCTCGCTAGCCGTTCGTGCGGCGGCGTACGCGCGTTCACTTCGCATCGCCTCCCAGGCATCGCAGCAGGCNATGATCCGTGCTTCGGCCGAGATCTCGTCCCGCTTCTTTCCCTNCGGATAGCCGCGACCGTCGTAGCGCTCGTGGTGCTCGCGGATGATTCGCGCGATGCCGGCCAGCTCGGGCGCCAGCTCGACCAACGCGGCGCCCATCTCCGGATGCTCCTTCACGAGCTCCCATTCGAGGATCGAAAGCGGCCCGTTCTTACCCAGAATCGTCTCCGGAAGAGTGCTCTTGCCGACGTCGTGGTAGCGCGCCGCCAGGGCACAGCGCCGTTGTGCTTCCTCGTTCAGGCCGAGCGCGCGCGCCACCAGCGCCGCCCAGCGTTCCATCGGCACGACCTCCGCCCGCGCCTCCTCGGCAGGTACCGCCCTGGCCGCCGCGGTCGTCTCCAGCGAGGGAAGCTCGAGCCTGTTACGCGCCTCCGACTGCGCCGGGAGCTCGGGGCGCCAGCTCGACTCCGGTAACGACACGACGAGCGGCGAGGCTTCGTCTGCACCCGAGTCGCTCAGAAAGATGCGGTTTCGTCCGGCTTCCTTCGCGCGATAGAGAGCGGCGTCCGCCGCCCCNACGAGCCCTCGCGGGGTGTTTGCGTCATCCGGCCAGCAGGCGCCTCCAATCGAGATGGTCACGAACGCCTCGTTGTTGTGAGNAAGCTGAAACGGCGCCTCTTCGAAGGCTCGACGACAGCGCTCACCGATCTCCCTCAGCTTCTCCTTGCCGCCGCCGGGCAGCAACACAACGAACTCCTCGCCGCCGTACCGAGCGACGAGATCACCGTTTCTCACCGCATTCAGCAGCCTGCGGGCAACCTCGCGCAGCACACTGTCCCCGACCAGATGTCCGTGCTTGTCGTTGATCTGCTTGAAGTGATCGAGGTCACAGAGAAGCACGCCGACCGGCACCTGCGACCTGGCGCCCCGATCGAGCTCGAGTTGGAGCTCGGCATCGAGGAAGCGCCTGTTGTAGAGCCCCGTGAGAGAGTCCATCACGGCGAGCTGCTCTTGCTCGCGCAGCGCCTGCTCGAGCCGAGCGGAATGATGGTGACGCTCGAGCGAGTGCAGCAGCAGCCGCAGCACCAACAAGATCGAGACGGCGCTCGTGATGGCGAATCCGCCGAGCTGATCTCCGCGCCGGAACGCCAGCCCCGCGTAGGCCAGCGAGAAGACGAAGGCCACGAGCACAATGGCCATCCTCGCCATCCCGACGCTGAAGCGGCCGCGCCGGCGCACCCTTGCCGACCTGCCGGTCAGCTCGGCGGCAATGACGACGAGGAGCGCGGCTGCCAGTAGCGCGCCGTGAACGGAGGCCATGCCCCCGCCGGCAAGCAGATGGCGAGAGAGCAAGACGGCGGCGACGAATCCGGCAGCGATCGCCGCAACGAGGACGAACTGCGAGATCTCCGTTTCGGAAGCCGCCCGACTCGACAACCAGACCAGAACGATCGCCACCGCCGCCACAACGGGAACAACGAGCTCGGGAAGAAGAGCCGAGCCGCCGTGATCGCCCAGCCGCGGTGAGATGAACAACTCGTACCAAGGGCCGGACACCGCGAGAGCGATCATCGCCGAGTCGACCAGCCCGAGCGACCAGGCGATGACCGATGAACCGGCAAGTAAACGCAGCGCCGCGAGTGCGAGTAACGAGTAGGCGCCCAGCGCGAGCGCACCGACCAGAAGCCAGCGCAAGCCGGTACTCGTGTCCAGGTTGCCGGCCAGTAAGCGACCGGCTTCACTCGCGGCCAGTAAGAGACAGAAAAAAGGTACTGCCCACCAGACAACCCGCGTCAACATCGGAGCCCTGCGCCCGGCCAGTACGGCCGAGCTGCCGGCAAGCGCCAACGCTCCCAGTAGAACGCCTTCCCTGAGTACTGATCCGTTGACCGCCAGCCAGAAGCTGAGCACGTAAGCGAACGTGAGCAAGAGCACGATCTCCGCCACGAACGGAGACGCTTCGCGCCGGCCGACACGAGTCTCGTCGCCGAGCTGAGGTGAGCTCTCGCCCATCATGCTCTGCAACCGCCAGCGGCCGGAGACACCCGCGACGGCGGGTCGAACGCACTCGTACTCATACCGGTGCCAGGCCGGTCTTTCCTGCGGCAATACGAGTCCATGCGGCGGACTACCTCGTGCTCCTCCGCCGCCGGACAAACTAGGCACAACACAAGCCAGCTCCTACGTGGGGGGAGACCGCTAATTGTATGACCCTCGCGGGTCGTTGTCGTCTTACATCACTCGTTCGGGGGACGCGATCGGTGCCGCATCACTCGTTCAAGGGATGCTCGCATCGCACCCACATCCCCAGGGACAGACGGGACGGCGCCGAGCGGCGGGCCCGAACGCTTACCGCGACGCGGCGGGAAGAGTCCGAGGGCGCCCGACCAGATCCCATTGGAACGGTCGCGAGCGGATGCGATCGGCGGATGCGATGCCAGGACGAGCTCGGCCAGGCGGTGGATTGCTTGATTCGAAACGAGCGCTTTATGAGATCAGCTTGTTCAGCTGCATGGCCACGCTGAGATCACCGCTCAGCTTGAGCTTTCCGCTCAGATACGCGGACATGACCCCGAGCTTGTGATCGAGCAGGCTGGTGAAGGTTTCTTCCGAGGCCGAGATGGTGCAATCGACATCCGCATCGATGCCGTCGCGTACCGTCACCTCTCGCTCGTTGATACGAACCGTCCAGGCCTTGCCGCCCTCGACCACGAAGGCGTAAGTGGCCCGCACTCCAGACAGGTCGCTTTCGGCCGCGCGCGCGGGGATCTCGGCGATGAAACTCTCCAGCTCCCCGCTCATTCGTAGCAACAACCTTGTGATGGACAACGAAGCGTGTGGCGTTCGGGGTGCATAGAGGTGAGACTAGCGCCTGCGCCCACGCTCGGTGCCCGGGCCGCTCAGGCGGCGCGCTCGATCGGGCGCGGTAGATAACGCCGTATCAGCGCACGGGAAAGCTCGTACTGGCAACGCCCGATCTCCAGCCTGTTCGTCTCCAGAGACTCGCACGTGCTTCTGGCTTCTCGCAGTCTCTGCCGCGCGAGCGCGAGTAGCGAGAGCTCGACCTGCAGTTGTTCCGGGCTGAAACCGGATCCTTCGTCGCCACGTTGCCGCATTTCGGATTCCTCTCTTCGCTAGACCGCGCTTCCTGCTCTCATGGTTTCCGATCAGGCTGAGAGACGAGTGAGCCGGCGCTAAGAGTTGGGGAAGAGCTTGCGAGCTAACGGCAACCGCAGTCTCTGACGCGCGCCAGCCGTTACTCTGACGGTATGCGGATCCTGGTTCTCGCCGAGGACGCCGANCGACTCGANAACGCGCTCAGCGCCGGCGGTTGCGACGTCACCGTCAAGAGCCGCAGCGGCGAGGCCGAGCACCTCTTGCTTTGCGAGCGNTTCGACGTGATCGTCTTTCACCCCCGCTCNGACGACCCCTATTTCCTCACCCGGATGCTGCGGGATTATCCGGGACGGGCGCTCGTTGTCTGGCTCCGCTCTTCTTCGTCGACGCGCGTCGGTGAGCTCCTCGACGCCGGCGCCGACGAGGTGCTCGACGGCACGATGGACGATCGCGAGCTNCTCGCCCGTGTGCGTAACGCCGCCCGGCACGGCCGTCGTCCAGCCTCCCAGACGCTCGAGCTGGGCGACCTGAGAATCGTCTCCCCCAGCGGAAAGGCGAGCTGGCACGAGGAGCCTCTTCCGCTAACCAGGCGCGAGCGCGGAGTGTTGCTCGCACTGGCCGAGGCTGCGGGCGAGACGGTTCCCCGTGAGGTCATCTACCGCAAGGTCTGGGGCTACAGCATGGTGCGCGGCGACCGCTCGGTGGACGTAAACGTGAAGCGGCTCCGCGACAAGCTCGAGCAGGCCGAGGTCGAGCTTCGCATCCGCACCACTTCGGGCGTCGGCTACCGCCTCATTCTCCAGGTCGCGAAGCCCGACGAGACGCCGGTAGCAACTCTGTAACTGGTTCGTAACCCGCGCTCGCCTTCTCTCCGTTAGCGTGCGTGCCGACAGTAACTAGTAGCAAGGAGTCAGAGATGCGGTTTTCTCTCGTCCCACGGCAAGCTCAGTTCTACGACCTCTTCACTCGAGCCGGCGAGAACGCGCTTGACGCAGCGCGGCTCGTGGAGAAGCGCTTCAACAACATTCCCGACACGACCATCGGCCAGAAGGCGGTCACGGACCTCGAGCACAAGGGCGACGACATAACCGCCGAGATCATCGGGCTGATCAACACGCAGTACGTCACACCTCTCGACCGCGAGGACATCTACTCGCTGGCGAGCGCTATCGACACTGTCGTCGATTATCTCGACGACGCCTCCGAGCTGATCGACATCTACCACATCGAGAGCCCGATGGAGCAGGCGATCGAGCAGTGCCGGATCCTGGTCGGCTCGACCGAGCACCTGGCGAACGCGCTGCGCGGGCTGCGCGGGCTGCGCGGCGTGTCGAAACAGCTTGTCGCGCTCAAGCANCTCGAGGACGAAGGTGACGCGATCCTCCGCGACGCAATCGGGGCGCTGTTCGAGGACGACAAGGTCTCGCCAAGGCTGATCATCCAGTGGAAGGACATCTTCGAGGCGCTGGAGGCCGCGATCGACTCGGCCGAGACGGCCGCGCACCTGATCGGCAACATCGTCGTCAAGAACGGCTAGGTAGGGATCTAGTGCTCTGGATCACGCTCGTAGCGGTCATCGTGATCGCTCTGTTCTTCGATTTCACCAACGGCTTCCACGACAGCGCCAACGCGATCGCGACCGCCGTCTCTACCCGCGCCCTCTCGCCGCGAGTCGCCGTCCTCATGTCGGCCGTACTCAACTTCCTCGGCGCCTTCTACGCGGTCAAAGTCGCTGCAACGATCGCCAAGGGAATTGTCAACCAGGATCTCATAACAGGCGTGAACGGGCTGAAGATCATTCTCGCCGGGCTCATAGGAGCGATCGTCTGGAATCTCGCAACCTGGTATCTCGGCCTTCCTTCGAGCTCGAGTCATGCCCTGATCGGCGGCATGCTCGGTTCCGTGATCTGCGCCCTGGGACTGCACGCGAACGCGAACGGGAAGAGCCTGTCGGTGATTCACTGGCACGGGTTGTACGAGAAGGTGCTCGTGCCTTCACTGCTCGCACCTCTGCTGGCCATCCCGAGCGCGCTCGCGCTCATGTACATCTTTCTCTTGATTATCCGGAAGAGATCGCCGCAGCGAACCAACCACGTCTTCCGGCGAATTCAGCCACTGTCATCGGCCTTCGTCGCTTTCCTACACGGTACGAACGACGCTCAGAAGACGATGGGCATCATGGCGCTGGCGCTCGTATCGGCGGGCCATCTCGACCCGAACTTCAGTCGGCCACCGATCTGGGTGATCGCCGGTGCCGCCTCGGCGATGGCGTTTGGTACCTACGCCGGCGGCTGGCGAATCATTCGCACCCTGGGCACGCGGATTGCGAAACTCGATCCTCCGCGCGGCGTCGCCGCCGAAACGGCCTGCGCCAGCCTGCTCTGGGTAACCCAGTACTACGGCTTCCCGGTCTCGACCACACATACGATTTCCGGAGCGGTGCTCGGCTCGGGAGCCGCAAACTCGCGGCTCTCGGCCGTTCGTTGGGGCGTCGCCGGCAACATCCTGATCGCCTGGCTAATCACCATCCCTTGCGCCGCGCTCGTCGGAGCGGGCGTCGAGCTGCTGACCAGGCTTCCGGGCGGCGTTTTCTTCGCTCTCGCGGTAGCCGCCGCGGCCGCGGCTCTTGCCTTGGTGGCCCGCCATCAGCACCTGGCTGCCGGTAAGGCCACACCGCGCGAGCCCGAAGCAGACGGCCTGACGGCTTAGCCGAGTCGGGCTCTCAGCTCGCGCACAGCGCTCAGCGGATCCAGGCGCCTCTCGGCGACCGCGTTGATCAGCTCATCGACTTCGGGGTCGCCCGCGCTGGCCTGCTCGAGCTCGCGGCGCATACGACCGGCGGCAAGGTCGAGCAACTCGCGGCGAAGGTTCTCCCGTCGCCTGCGCTCGAGGCCGCCGCCCTGCTCGAGTGCCGCGCGATGCTGCTCAATGGTCCGCCAGAGCAACTCGATGCCGCTTCCGTCGCCGGCCTGAGTGCTCACGATCGGCGGTCCCGCCTCAGCGCCGAGCGAGAGCGCCTGCCTGAGCTCGGCAAGGGTAGTCGCGGCGCTCGCATGATCGCTCTTGTTTAGAACGATCACGTCCGGAATCTCCATCACCCCGGCTTTGAGCGCCTGCACCGAGTCGCCCGAGCCGGGCATCAACACGAGCACGACAGTGTCGGCGATACTTGCTACGGCAACCTCGCTCTGCCCCACGCCGGCCGTCTCGACGAAGAGCAACTCCCGGCCGCCCGCGTCGAGCACCAGTAGGGCCTCGAGCGTCGCCTCGGCCAATCCACCCGAGTGTCCGCGTGTGCCCATCGAGCGGATGAAGACCTCGGGATCGAGGAAGTGCTCGCTTAGGCGGATTCGGTCGCCCAGGAGCGCCCCTTTGCTGAACGGGCTGGAAGGATCGACCGAGATCACACCGACGCTGCGACCGAGCTCGCGCACGTGCTTGACGAGCGCGCCGATCAGAGTGGACTTNCCGACGCCCGGCGGGCCGGTGACGCCGATCGTGTAAGCGCCGCCGCTGTCGGGGTAGAGATCGTGAACCAGCCGCTCGGCATCCTCCCCACCGCGCTCGACCACGCTCAGGGCGCGCGCAAGTGCAAGCTTGTCGCCGGCGCGCACACCGTCCGCAAGCTCCGAGGTCGTCCAGGATCGCCGTCTGGCCACGAGAACTGACTCTACTCGGGCTCAGCTCTGGCGCGGACGCAAGATTGCGCGCTCGATCTCTTCCTCGGTCAAGGGGAAGTGACAGGCCGCCAGCTGCTCGGGGTCGCCCTTCGGCTCGAGCGGCGGCTCGACCTCGCTGCAGATCGGCTGCGCTTTCGGGCAGCGCGTGTGGAAGCGGCAGCCGCTCGGCGGCTCGACCGGGCTGGGCGGATCGCCGTGCAGGATGATGCGGCGGCTGCGCGCCTCCTCGGCGTCAGCCGTCGCAACCGGCACGGCCGAGAGCAAGGCGCCGGAATATGGGTGCTTGGGATGGGAGCAGAGCGTCTCGGGCGGCGCCAGCTCGACGATCTTACCCAGGTACATCACGGCTATCCGGTCGGAGACGTGGCGCACNACCGAGAGGTCGTGCGCGATGAACAGGAGCGTCAGCCCCATCTCGTCGCGNAGATCCTCGAGCAGGTTCAGCACCTGCGCCTGGATCGAGACGTCCAGCGCCGAAACGGGCTCGTCGGCCAGGATCAGCTTGGGCTTGGTCACGATCGCCCGAGCAACGCCGATACGCTGCCTCTGGCCGCCGGAGAACTCGTACGGGTAGCGGTTGTAGTGCTCGGGGTTCAGCCCGACGAACTCCATCACCTCGCGCACTCGAGCTCGCCGCTCCCTCTTCGAGCCGAGCTTGTGTATCCGCAAGGGCTCGCCGATGATCGCGCCCACCGGGCGGCGCGGATTGAGCGCCGAGTACGGATCCTGGAGGATGATCTGCATGTCGCGCCTGAGTGGACGCAACTGCCGCCGCGACCAGCCCGTGATGTCCTTGCCGTCGAAGACGATCCGTCCGCTGGTGGGCTCGATCAAGCGAGTGACGACGCGAGCGAGCGTGGACTTGCCGCAGCCCGTCTCGCCCACCAGCCCGAGCGTCTCGCCTCGCTTCACCTCAAGCGAGACGTCGTCTACCGCATGCACCTGCCCGAGCTCGTGGCTGACGAGAACTCCGCGCGTCAGGGCGAAGTACTTGGTCAGGCCGCCGACGGTGATGAGGGCGTCGGGGCTGACCTCCAGCGCCACGTCAGCGAACGCGCCGCCCGGATCGTCCCCGAAGCGATTGCGGCCGTAGGTGCCCTTCAAGAATCCCACGTCGACGATAAGCCAGATCGCAAAGACCTGACCGAAGACGGGGATGAGCTGGAGGGCGAGATGCCAGCCGGGATGATCGCGATCGTGAAGGCGCTTGACCGTGACGGCGAGCATGGGCCACAGGCCGGCCAGGGCAAGAGCGCCAAAGACGACCAGAGCAGCGTCTGTATGACCCAGGACGGTAAGGACGACAACAGGAACGAGAACTACGCAGCCCACCGGTATTGCGCCTTTGAGCCAGTAGTCGCGGCGATTGATCCGGCCTTTGAACGAGGTGAGAACCTTCCAGACCNTCACGATTCGTCNCCTATGNGGCGCACGTTGCCNCGGCCGGTGCGACTGATGCGTGAGGGGCGGCTAGCTGGCANCGTGTCCGGTCCTGTATTCGGTTTGAAGCTCGCGGCCGATTCGCTGCCTCTCCTTGACCTCCAGGTGGCAAGAGACGAGATGGCCGGGCTCGGATTCCTTCAGCTCGGGCTCCTTCGTCAGGCAGATATCCATCACATAGGGGCAGCGGGGATGGAAAGGACAGCCCGGAGGCAGGTGGATCAAGCTCGGCGGCATGCCCGAAATCGAGTCCAGACGGCCCGGTCGCGGCGCATCCAGGCGCGGGATCGAGCGCATCAGCCCCCATGTGTACGGAAGCTCGGGGATCGTGAAAAGCACCTCTCGAGGCGCCTTCTCCATCACCCGACCCGCGTACATCACCGCGACCTCATCCGCGAGCTCGGCAATGACTCCGAGATCGTGGGTGATCATGACGATCGCCGTTCCGTACTCGTCCTTGAGCCTGCGAATGAGGTCGAGTATCTGCGCCTGCACGGTCACGTCGAGCGCCGTCGTCGGCTCGTCCGCGATCAACACGTCGGGCTTGAGCACGAGCGCCATGGCGATCATCACACGCTGGCGCATGCCCCCGGAGAGCTCGTGCGGGTAGCTGTCGATCCGCTTCTCGGGGCTTGGTATCCCGACCTCGTGCAGCGCGTCGATCGCTCGCGCCCTCGCCTCGCTCTTCGAGACGTCTTCATGCGTCTGGATCGCCTCCACGATCTGCCAGCCGACCTTGTAGAGGGGATGCAGCGAAGAGAGCGGGTCCTGGAAGATCATCGCTATCCGGCGTCCACGCACGCTTCTCATCTGGCTGTCGGGCAGATTCACGAGGTCGATGCCGTCGAACTCGATCTCGCCCGTGATCGTGGCGTTGGGAAACCGGGTCAGACCTATCACCGTCATCGCCGTCACGCTCTTGCCCGAGCCCGACTCGCCGACAATCCCAAGCGTCCGTTCGCGCTCTACCGAAAACTGCGCACCTTCGACCGCATGTACGACACCGTCGCGAGTTCGAAAGTGCACGTGCAGATCGCGTATCTCGAGCAGCGCCGTCGGCGACTTCGACGTTTCCCGTGACGTGGCGACGGCGTTTTCAGAACTCGACGGCTTCCTCCACTCACCGGCGTCGTACACCCAAGCCGGTGACTCTTTTTGGCAGTGCGGACAGATACTGGCGTCACACCTCATCTGCTCTTTGCAGAAAGGGCACTCTCTATGCGCTTGGGTATCGCTTCTTCGCACATCACTATCAGCGGTACCGCGAAGTAGAACGATTACGACCCCTATCCACCCAACAACGAGGCCTAGTAATGCACCCACAATGCCGCTTCTTCCTCGGTTCGTGGCCATCCGCGCCGCAACGATTGCGGGGATAAAAGAGAGGACAACCGACAACACGACGACCTGGAGGGCAAGTGTGTTCATCTCAGAGATCCTGGCTCATCGTCAGTAGCGAACGCGGGGGTCGAGGAAGGCGTAGAGGACGTCCACGATCAGATTGGCGCTGATGATGAAGAAGGCACTCAAAAGAACCGTGCCCTGAATCATCGGTAGATCGGAACCGATTATCGAGTCGTAGGCAAGCCGGCCGATGCCGGGTATGTTGAAAACCGTTTCGGTGAGCACAGCGCCACCGAGCAGCGTGCCGATATCCAGCCCGGCCATGGTCACTACAGGTGTTAGCGCAGCGCGCAGGCCGTGACGGAAGATAACTCGTCGCTCGGTGAGCCCCTTGGCGCGCGCCGTGCGTATGAAATCTTCGTTCATCGTCTCGATCAAGTTGCCGCGCACCATGCGCGCATAGAAAGCCGCAAAGGCGGCCGCCAGAACGATCCAGGGGAGAATGAGCGACGATAACCAGGCGGCTGGATCCTGAAAGAAGGGGACGTAGCTTCCCGAGCCTCCGAAGAGCTTGATGACACCGACGTCCTTGGAGAAGAGGAAAAGCGCGATCAAGCCAAGCCAGTAGACCGGCGCCGAGATCGCAACGAGCGATGCGCTCATCGTCGCTCGGTCGAGCAACGAGCGGCGCTTGATCGCCGAGATGATGCCGACAGGGATCCCGACCAGCATCCAGAGAATCACGGCTCCGATCGCCACCGAGAAGGTGACCGGTAGGCGCCGGAAGATCTCGTCCCTGACGGGCAGGTTGGTCTTGAACGAGGTACCGAAATCGAAATGAACGATGATGGCCTTCATGTAGACCCAGTACTGGTAATAGACCGGGCGATCGAGGCCGAGCTGGTGCCTGATCTGCTCGATGCGCGCCGGGGTTGCATAGCGCCCGGCTCGAATAGCNGCCGGGTCGCCCGCCGGGAGCAGATAGAAGATGACGAANGTNAGCGCGCTGACGACGAGGAGCATCAGGATCCCCCAGATGACCCTGCGCACGAGNTAGTGGAACATCGANGAGAANAACACGCCCTTTGCCGTCCGGAAAAANCCNGCAATCGACGAGCGCANATCGCCCCCCGGCCTGTTCGGCCGGGGGGCGTTCGACTTTTCGCTGTTGATNGACGACACCAACTCGACTTACTTCACTGACATGAAGGCCACGTCAGGAGATCCACCATTCCAGAGCTGGAGGGCGGGCTCCACTCGTGACGAGAAGAGAGTTGGCCAGTTCTCCCACAGCCACGGAACAGCCGCGGCGGTCTCGGTGATCATCTGATCGATCTTGCCCCAAGCCTCATAACGCTTAGCGGGATCGACGATCACTTTCGCCTTGGCCATGGCTGCATTGATGGCCGGGTCGTTCAGCTGCGGCCAGTTGGAGTTGTTCCTCGGAATGATCGCTGTGCCGTTGAAGGTCGCGTCGAGCAGGGTTTCCGGCTCGGCGAAGTCAGCTTGCCAGCCAACATTCGGGCAGATGTTCGGCTCGGCCTTCACCACGTTGCAGAAGTCCGTGTACATCGTGGCGTGAGCCTGTGCGACGAGGTCCACCTTGAAGCCGATCTTGCCGAGGCTGTTGACAACCACCTTGGCGGTATCGGAGCCCGGAGGCACGTTGTCCGCGACCATGGTGATCTTCGGCCCCGTGTACATGCCGGTCGGATAGCCCGCCTTCTTCATTTCCGCCTTGGCCTTGGCGACATCGCCCTTGAAGCCAGCAGTCGGGAACGGGTCGAAGTTGGAGCCGCCAGCCTGATCGAAGCCGTGCGTAGCGAAGCCCGGATCGATGAAGTGTGTGGCGACCTTCCCGGACAGAACGCCGCCGCGAGTCTTTCGCATGGCGTCCCGATCCAGCACGTAAGCCACTGCCTTACGCACGTTGATGTTGTTGAACGGCGGCTTGGACATGTTCAGCGGGATGTAGCGCGTGCCCGACACGGGCGTGAAGAAGAGCTGCTTCTTCTGGCTCGAGTTCGACATGATCGACTGCATCTCGGTTGCCGGAATCGGCGTATCACCGTTCACATCACCCGTACCGGCCAGGATCTTCCTCGCCAGCACGGTCGAGTCCTGATAACCCTCTGAGAAGAGGATCTCGTCGGCTTTCGCCGGGCGGAAGTCGGTCTTCGAATCCCAGTTCGGGTTTCGAACGAGATCGATCTTCTGCTTCGCGACGTAGCCGATACCGGTGATCTTTCCCGACTTGTCGTTCTTGATCATGTACGGGCCGGAAGCAACCTGATGGAAGCCGTAGTCGGACTGCTTCTTGTTGTCGAACTTGCTCGCGTACTCCTCCGGCACCGGTGCCGTCAGGGGTAGCGCAAGAGCACCGACGAAGACACCCGAGGGCTTAGTCAGCTTGAACACGATCGTGAACTTGTCGGGAGTCNCGATACCNGTGATATCGAGCCCCTTCGGCGTCGCGGGAGACGCGGCCGGAACCCCAACGAGCGTCCCGAAATACACGCCGGCATAAGGGTTCGGAACGCTTTGAGCAAACCCGCGCTCGATCGCGTACTTCACGTCGGCCGACGTCACTTCGCGATCCACCGGAGGAGCGAAGCGCACTCCCTTCCTGAGATGAACGGTGAATGTCTTGCCACCATCGGAGATGGTCGGCATGCTCGCCGCCATGTCCGGCTGATAGTTCGTCTCGCCGGCCTTGTAACTAATCAGAGGTCTATTTACCGGATAGAGGACCTCGTAAGAGAACTGATAGTAGGCGAGGCCCGGATCGAGATAGTCGACGTCGCCGGCGGAAAGAACAGTGATCGTGTTCTTCGCCTTCGTCCCACAGCCGGTAACGGCGAACGCCAGAGCGCCGAGTAAGAGCACCATGACGACGCCGAGTGAACCAGCACGCAGACGCCTGAAACGGCGACGAGACTGGTTACTGCAACCGTTCATTCTTCCTCCTTGCGGGTTGTTTTTCATGTCACGTCCACCGTCCTCGGATCGAGCGCATCGCGAATGCCGTCCCCGAGGAGGTTGAAAGCAAGCACCGTGATCAAGAGCGCGGCGCCAGGGAAGGTGAAGTACCACCAAGCGATATTGAAGTAGTTCGTGGAGTCTGAGATCATCTGGCCCCAGCTCGGCTGCTGCACGCCGACGCCGACCCCTAGATAGGAGAGCGCCGCCTCGAGCAGGATGTTCTGCGGAATCACGAGTGTCGTGTAGACGACGATCGGCGCTACGAGGTTGGGCAGAATCTCGCGGAACAGGATCGATAGGTCGCCCGCCCCGCTGGCCCGCGCCGCCTCGACGAACTCCTTCTCGCGAAGCGACAAGACCTGGCCGCGAATGATGCGGCCGATGTAGGTCCAGTTGATGATGGCGATCACCNCTATNACCGTCGGCACTCCTGGTTTGATCAGCCCGTGCAGACAGCCGTTCCCGATCGCGCAGGCGGCGGCGACACCCATCGCCAGCAAAAGCACAGGGAAGGCCAGCGTCACGTCGATGAAGCGCGAGATGAGCGTGTCGGCCAATCCTCGATAGAAACCGGCGACCATGCCCGCTATGACGCCGACAAAGACCGCGATGGCGGTGGAGAACAACGCCACTTCCAGCGAGACGCGCGCTCCGTAAACCACGCGCGAGAAGACGTCCTCGCCGACTTTGTCGACCCCGAACAGGAAGTGCGCCGATGGGCCGGTGACCGGCGTACCTACCTCGTTGAGAGTATTGGGGTACTGGGCGTTCGGCGGATGACCGAGCACGTCAACGATCAAGGGCGCGAAGAGGGCGATCAGGACGATCAGGACGATGACGCCAAAAGAGACCAGCGCGACCCTGTCTTCGCGGAAGCGCATCCAGAAGAGTTCCCACGGCCCCCGCCCGACAATTTCTGCGAGATCCGGAGCGCTGATCTCGTCGACGAGGTTGTCGCCGCGCTCGATCATCTCAGGCGCTGTCACGTCCAGCCACCTCGCCGCCCGACGATGCCCTCGGCCTTTGCCGCGGACACTACTGAGAACATCGGGCTCTTAGCTTTTTGCACGCGATCTTCGAAGCGGTACCGGCTCTCCACCTCTCCGCGACCGCCGGTTAAGCCGTGGATGAGAGGATTCTACTGTGTAGGAGGCGACATCAAGAAACGACTATTGTCCTTTCTCAATCTGCTCGTCTTCGCAGAGCGCCGAGCTGAAGCGGGCGACGCGTTCTGTAGCGCGGCTAGCCGGCGCTGCTATGTCCGCCGGGCCTGACGACCTGCAGCGCCTGGCGTAAGAGAGCGTGCTCTTCGGCCGTGCCGGCGGTGACACGGATCGCCGTTGGCGCGCCGAAGCCGTGCAACGGGCGCACGACCACACCCTGCTCGAGTAGGTGCTCGAAGAACGAACGGCTGTCCGTCCCGAGATCGACGTAAAGGAAGTTCGCGACCGCCGGGCCGACGGTCTCCAGCCCAAAGGCCCTGAGAATCCGGCCCAGCTCGGCAACCGCGACCGCGTTGTAGGAGCGCCTGCGCTCGAGCTCTGCATCGGCGTCGTCTCCGGTAAGGCTGGCGATCGCTCCGACCTGCGCGGTCGAGCTGACGTCGAAGGCCGGCCGCACCTTGGCGATCGCGGCGCAGAGCTCCTTCGAGGCGACGGCGTAGCCGACGCGAAGGCCGGCCAGTCCGTAGATCTTCGAGAAGGAGCGAAGTACGGCCACGCGCTTACCCTGCTTGAAGTACTCCTCGATCGCATCGGGATAGTCGGGCTCCTCGATGTACTCGAAGTAGGCCTGGTCGATCACCGTCAGCACGTGCTCGGGTACGCGCTCGAAATAGGCGTCGAGCTCCTCGCGGCTGGTCATCGTTCCGGTCGGGTTGTTCGGGTTGCAGACGTAGACGATCTTCGTATTCGGCCCCACTTGCGCGAGCATCGCCTCGAGGTCGTAACGGTTGTCTCGTAGCGATACCGGCCTGGGCGTGGCTCCCATCTTGAGCGTGCTGAGCATGTAGCTGGTGAAGGAGGGCCAGCCGAAAACGACTTCGTCGCCGGGCTCGAGCAACGCCAGCGAGAGATGGCTGATCAAGCCGTCGGCCCCGGCGCCGTGCGCGACTTCGTCGATGTCCACACCGAGGCGCTCGGCCAGAATCGCGCGCAACCGGTAGGCGCCCGAGTCGGGATAGCGGTTGAGCTCGTAGGACTGCGTAGCGAGCACCTGACGGGCGATTGGGAAAGGCCCGAACGGCCCCTCGTTCGAAGCCAGTTTCACGACGCGCGTGACGCCAAGCTCGCGTTCGACTTCCTCGATCGGCTTGCCCGCTTCGTAGGGCTCAATCGATTCCAGGGCAGCTCGGACAAGCGGCCTGGCAGTGCGGGATCGGGAGCTTCTTCGCATGCCCGTACCCTATCGAGTGCGAACGAGCTTTGCCGCCCCAGAAGCGCGAGGACGGGAA
>JGI24138J36424_10000208_pt1 | contig 17229 bp, 17 predicted proteins | sample BarGraNGADG00312_2_FD_36424 | JGI IMG/M metagenome (IMG submission 36424) | reverse complement strand
GACTCGAACCTGCAACACACTGGTTAACAGCCAGTTGCTCTACCGATTGAGCTACCGGGGAACGGTCAATCCGCAGTCACGGTGTCCAATTATAGAGAACGGTGGGAATTGACGCAAAACCGCGCCGCTATGTTTTGCGGCTGGCGGTCGCCGGGGTCTTCACCACCAGGAACCGCAACGGCTCATCGCCCTCGTTGGATACCGTGTGCTCTATCCCCTTGGGGCTCTCGATGAGCATATGGCCGGAGACGTGCTCCTTCTCGTCGCCGATCTCCACAATTCCGTGGCCTTCGAGGATGTAGAAAAAGACGTCGACGGGCGTGGTGTGCCTCTTGAGCCCCTCGCCGTGGCCGAGCTTGATCTCGACAACGCTGACATGCTCGCTCTCGAAGAGCTTGCGAACGTCGACCCCGTGAGGCGTTTCGGCGATAGAAACGTCCTCGTACTTGACTATATTCAATTACTTTCCCTCCAAAGGTTTCTCGGGCGCCGCATCATCGGATGCGGGGATCCCGGGCGTGCCGCCCTCGGCGAGGGCCGCCGCGCACTTGTCGGCGTAGGGACACCACTCCAGGCAACCCATGTCCAGCCTGGGGTTGGGGAACCGGAAGCCGCACTTGGGGCACTTGCGCGAGACGTCGTCTTTGAAGAACTCAACCGTCGCGTCGCAGACGGGGCAGGGCGCCTCGAAGATGTCCTCGGGCTTCCAGAAAAGGGTGTTCTGTCCGGGGCATATCGTGTCCATTACGCACCACCGCCCGACACGGGGAGCTTCTCGAGGATGTCGCCCTTGATCCCTATCTTGTAGAGGTTGAGCGGGATATCTTTGCCCGATTCCTTGAGCGACTCGTGGACCAGGTGCACCAGCCCGAAGCAGCAGGGCACCTCCATGTAGACGACGTCGATCGAGGCGATGTCGTTCTGGATGAATATCTGCGCGAGCTTCTTGCGGTAAAACTCGGCGCTGTCCAGCTTGGGGCAGCCGATCAGCAGCGTCTTGTCGGTCAGGAAGCGGGCGTGAAAATCAGCGAACGAGAAGGGCACGCAGTCCGCAGCGATCAGCAGGTTCGCCTTATCGAAGTATGGCGCCTTGGTCGGCACCAGCTTGAGCTGGACCGGCCAGTTAGAGAGGCGCGAGGGCACCGTAGCCGCCTCGCCCGGCTCCCCCACGGCGTCGACCAGCTCGCAGGGGACCAGCGTTTGCGGCGCTGTGCCGGGGCATGCCGCCGGCTGCTTGGCGGACAGGTGCTTCTCCACCGCGACCTCGTCGAACTCGTCAGCTTGGCGCTCCTCGATGGTGATGGCGTCCTGTGGGCACTCGCCGAGGCAGGCCCCCAGGCCGTCGCAGTAGCTCTCGCTGATCAGCCGGGCCTTGCCGTCGACGATCTCGATGGCGCCCTCGGCGCACGCCTGGGCGCACTCACCGCAACCGTCGCACTTCTCCTCGTCTATGTGGACTATCTTCCTCGTGGCCATCGACGCCTCCGTTCGGCCTTCACCGTATCAGTCTTCTTATTCGGGCGCGAAAGCGTCCTTGCCGGCCCCGCAGACCGGGCAGACCCAGTCGTCCGGCAGCTCCTCGAAAGGAGTTCCGGGCGGCACCCCGCCGTCGGAGTCGCCCTGGGCCGGGTCGTAGACGTAACCGCAGACGTCACAGACGTACTTCTTCATCATGCTCCTTTCAGGGACACGTGCTTGGTGCTATTTCTTGCCGCCCCGGTAGGTCGGCGCGTTGGGAGGCTCCACGCCGGCGTAGGTCGGCGCCGTCTCCGGCGTCTTCCCCCTGTAGGTCGGCGCGTTCTCGGGGGCCTTGCCCTTCATGCCGTGGTACATCGCGTAGGTAAGCGGCTGCTTGTCGGAGAGCACCTTGCCGCTGACCACGTCAGCCACGAAGACCGTGTGAGTACCCACGTCCACGCTGCCGAAGACCTCAGCCTCGAACACCGAGACGGCGTGTTCGGTCACGCCGGGGCACCCCAGGTTCCCTTCCATCGTCTCGACGCCCTCGAGCTTGTCGAAGTCGCGTCCCGTGCGGAACCCGAACCGGCCGATAAGTTGCATCGGCGTCTCTTCGTCGAGGACCGAGACCGTCATGTTATTGCTTGCGGTGATGAGGCCGTGGGTGAAGTTCTTCTTGTTTATCGCGACGGCGACCCTGGGAGGCTCGGCCGACACCTGGAATACNGTGTTGGCGATCTGCCCNCTCGCCTTGCCGTCGCTGCACGAGCAGACTATGAAGATGCCGTAGCTGATGCTCCAGAGTGCCTCCGGCTCCATTTCAAGCGCCATTCTGCACCACTTCCTTGAGTCTCGCGGCCACCGCCTCGCCGAACCGCCTGCACTGCTCAATGCCCTCTGCATCCGGGACAAACTTGAGGTTCAGGGGCTCGGACACTATCTCGACCTTCATCTGCTCCAGGTAATCGTTCAGCACTTTGACCGCCTCACCGCTCCAGCCGAACGAGCCGAACGCCGCCCCCACGAGGTTCCTGGGCTTGAGGCCTTTCATGTAGGTAAGGGTGTCGGCCATCGTCGGGAAGATCCCGTTGTTCAGCGTGGGCGACCCCACCAGCAACGCCCCGGCCTCGAGCACCTCGGTCACGACGACGCTCCTGTCGCTGGATTTCATCGGCAGCACTATTACGCTCGCGCCGGCGCCCACCATGCCGTCCTCTATTGCCCGGGCCATCATCTCGGTGCTCCCCCACATCGTGTCGAAGGTGATGACCGCCTTGTTGGTCGGCTCCTGCGCGCACCACTTGTAATAAGCGTTGATGGGCACCTGCAGGTTCTTGCGCCATATTGGTCCGTGGTCCGGGCAGATGGTCTCTATCTCCAGACCCAGTTCTTTTATCTTGTCCAGCAGCTTCACGATGAGCTGCTTGTAAGGAAGCAGGATGTTGGCGAAGTACTTGGCGTTCTCCTCGTAGAGGACCCCCTGGGGTATCTCGTCGGCGAACCTCTCGCTGCTGGCGAGGTGCATGCCGAAACCGTCCTGCGAGAAGAGCAGCTTCTGAGAGGGCATGTAGGTCATCATGCTGTCGGGCCAGTGGATCATCGGCGTGTCGATGAACGTCAGGTCGACGCCCCCCAGCCTCATGGTCGAGCCGTTGTCGACCTGCTCGATGCCACCCATGTGGTAGTAGCCGTCCAGGTCCTTGAGGCCCAGCTTGGACGCGAATACCTTCTCGGGCTGGACCTGGTCGATGACCCAGGGCAGGCCGCTGGAGTGGTCGGGCTCGGAGTGGTTGGAGATGATGTACCTGATGTTCTTCGGGTCGGTTACCGATGCCACCCGCGCGAGCAGCTCTTCCTTGAACGGTGCCCTTACGGTGTCGATGAGTATCACGTCGTCGCCCATTATGAGGTAGGCGTTGTAGGTCGAGCCCCTGGGGGTCGTGTACCCGTGGAAGTCCCTTATCCCCCAGTCGATCGCGCCGACCCAGTAGACCTTGTCGGTCACCTTGACGGCCTCGAAATGCCGGTTCATCGCCTCACCTCTGCCTTCCACTCGTCAACCGGTCAGCTCCGCATCGCCAGCTCGCCATCGAGCTTCTCCAGCTCCGCTTCGGCGCCCCCCGCGGCCTTTATCTTCTCCACCACCGAGCTCGCCGACTCCTCCTCTTCCACCTGCTCGTCCACGTACCACTGGAGGAACTCGACGGTAGCGTCGTCCTTCTCCTCTTTCGCCACCTCCACCAGCGCGTTGATCAGGCCGGTCACCTTCTGCTCGTGCGCGTAGGCGGCCTCGAACGGGCCGAGCGCTCCCTCCCACTCCGTGGCCGGTCCGTCGATGGGCCGCAGCAGGACGCGCCCGCCGGCCTCGACGATGTAGTCGAAGAACTTCAGCCCGTGGACGATCTCCTCGATCCGCTGCACCCGCATCCAGCTGGCGAAGCCGGGAAGGCCCAGCGATTCGTAGAACGCGGCCATGGACAGGTACAAATAGGCGGAGTAGAGCTCGGCGTTGAGCTGAGCGTTGAGTGCTTCGGCCATCCTGTCTGTCAACATGAGTGCCTCCCCTTGCAGGTTCAGATAGTCAGTCGCGCGCGGCTTGCTTCACTTTTCTGTTCGACGGCCGTGGGTCTTCTCCTAGCCGCCCGCACGCTCCAGGGAACGAACGGCCCGTTCAACGGAGCCGGCTCGGTCCGGAGCTCCTACCAGTTCTCCGCCAGGAGCTCGTAGTAGTCGCGCGGGTGCGCGCAGGCCGGGCAGGCCGCGGGCGCCTCGCTGCCCTGATGGAGGTAGCCACAGTTCCTGCACCTCCACACCACCGGCTGTTTCTTCTTGAAAACCGTGCCGGCGTCGACGTTGGCCAGCAGCCCCAGGTATCTCTTCTCGTGCTGCCTCTCGGCGACCACGATCGCCTCCCACCCCTTGGCGATCTCCTCGAAGCCCTCCTCGCGGGCCACGTTCGCGAAACCCGGGTAGAGCGTCGTCCACTCCAGGTTCTCGCCCGCCGCGGCCGCTTTCAGGTTCTCCGCGGTGGTGCCGATCATGCCGGCGGGGAACATCGCGCCGACCTGCGCGTCCCCTCCCACCAGGAACTTGAAGAAGCGCTCGGCGTGCTCCTTCTCCTGGTTCGCGGTCTCCTCGAAGATGTCGGCGATCTGTATCAGGCCGTCCTTGCGCGCCTGGCTGGAGAAGTACGTGTAGCGGTTGCGCGCCTGCGACTCTCCCGCGAAAGCGGTGATGAGGTTGACCTCGGTCTTCGATCCTTTGAGCGGTGCCATGGCTCCTCCTTGTTTCTCTGGTGTCATTCTATTACCACTGTCGGTTGCTTGCTAACCTTGAGTTTCTTCAATGCCGCCGAGGAACTCCTCGAGCGACGATTCGCTCCTGATGCCAAGGCGCGTGAGCGAGAAATCGTATCGGACAGGGTCTTCCGGGACTATACGACGGAACCCTTCGGTCACCTCCTGCGCGGCCTTGATGTCGGCGCTTTTTCGTGTGGTGAAGCCCATCGCCTGCCCGGTCCGGTACATGTGGGTATCGAGCGGGACGATCAGGGCGGCCGGGCTGACGCCGCTCCACCCGCCGGGGTCGACCTCGTCGGAGCGGACCATCCAGCGCAGGTAGAGGTTCAGGCGCTTGCAGGCGCTCCCTTTCGCCACCGACGGCAGCAGGAAATCGCAGGGGCAGCCGCTCGAGCCTGTGAGCTCTGTGGCGAACCTGTTCATGGCCTCCAGGACAGTGTGTTCCGAGGGCTCCATGCCGGAGGTGAAGCATCCGTTGAGCGAGCCGTACTTCTCGATGGCGCCGCGCGCGCCGGCCAGCAGCCCGGCGATCTGCGAGCCTGTGGTGAAGCGGTGCTTGAACCCGGAAAGCGACTTCTCCAGTGAACCCGCCGACGCGGAGGCTACGAATTCCGCCGGACGTGGGCCGATGATGTCCAGCACCACCCTGATGCTCTTGAGGAGCTGCGCCACCCTGCCGTACGCGAGCGAAGAGGCGACCAGACCGACGATCTCCCTGTCGGCCACGTCGGGATAGTCGTAGAGGAACTCCAGGGGGTCCGGGTGCACGTAATCCCTGTGATTGAATCGCCGGTACAGTTCCTCGAGTGGCTCTCGATAGTCTTCGGGGGTGATTAATCGTCCTCCAGCGCCGCGATGTCCCCTTCCGAGGGGATGAACTTGCCGATCTGCGAGCTCAAGGCCGGGTCCTTGCGGCGGAGGTACTCCAGAAGCATGGTCGCGTGCTCCTTCTCCTCGTCGCGGTTGTGGGCGAGGATGGCCCGCAACTCATCGTCCTTGGTCGCCTGTATCCTCTGATGATACCAGTCGATCGCCTGGAACTCCTCGATCATGGAGACGAGCGCCCGGTGGTTGTCCCTACCCTCTTCGGGGATGATGTCGAACGGCTCGTGGTAGGCTTCAGCGCACATTGGACCCCTCCCTTGCTCGTGACAACAGTAGGTTTGTCCAAAGCGCGCGCCAATCCTGCGCAACGAGGTTGATGATCCCAAGGGAGGTCAGGCATCGTCGTTGAAGACGCACCCCCGGTGCCCGGCACCAGTGGTGCGTTTTCGCGGTCAGTCTTCGATGTAGTCGCGCAGCCTGCCGCTCCTGGAGGGATGGCGCAGCTTGGAGAGCGTCTTGGATTCGATCTGCCTGATGCGCTCCCTGGTCACGCCGAACACCCTGCCGACCTCCTCCAGCGTGCGAGGCTGGCCGTCGAGGAGCCCGAACCTGAGCTGGATGACGCGCTTCTCGCGGGTGTTGAGGTCGTCCAGGACCTCCTCCAACTGCTCCTGCAGCAGCTTGAAGGCCGCCGCGTCGACCGGCACCACGGCGCCCGAGTCCTCGATGAAGTCCCCGAGGTGGCTGTCCTCCTCCTCGCCGATGGGCGTCTCCAGCGAGACCGGCTCCTGCGAAACCTTGAGGATCTCGCGCACTTTCTCGGGCGAGAGCTCCATCTCGTCGGCGATCTCCTCGGGCAGCGGCTCGCGCCCCAGGTCCTGCAGGAGCTGGCGCTGCACTCTCACGAGCTTGTTGATGGTCTCGACCATGTGCACGGGTATCCTGATGGTCCGGGCCTGGTCCGCGATGGCCCGGGTGATGGCCTGACGGATCCACCAGGTGGCGTAGGTGCTGAACTTGTAGCCTTTTCCGTGGTCGAACTTCTCGACCGCGCGGATGAGCCCGAGGTTGCCTTCCTGTATCAGGTCCAGGAACAGCATTCCTCGCCCGACGTAGCGCTTGGCGATGCTGACCACCAGCCTCAGGTTCGCCTCGACCAGCTTGCGCTTGGCCACCAGGCCGTCGGCCTCGATGTCGTGCAGCTCCTTGATCTGATCGGCCTTCAGCTTCTCCTCGGAGGTGAGTCTGCCGCTGGCCGCNTCGCCGGCCTCGATCCGCTTGGCCAGGGAGACCTCCTGCTCCGCCGTGAGCAGCGAGACTTTGCCTATCTCCTTGAGGTACATCCGCACCGGGTCGTTGGTGACCGGCTGCACCGAGAGGTCCAGCTCCGCGACCGCCTTGCTGGCGGTCTTCCCGTGGGCCTCCTCTTCCTCCATCTCTTCCTTGATCTCGTCGACGGCTTCGTCGGTTATCTCGATGCCAAGGTCAGAGAGCAGCACGAAGACGCTGTCGACCTGGTCGGGGGTGAGCTCGACGGTCTTGAGCTTCTCGACTATCTCGTCGGTCGAAAGGCCGCCGCGCTCCTTGCCCCAGGCGACGAGCTCACGCACTTCGTCAATATCGAGGTCTTTGAAGTCATCCGCCATATTTCGGGCTTCACCGCCTTACGGTCGCCGGGCTTGCTGTCAGTTGTGGTCATAGGGAGACTGTGTACGTATCAACTGTTGCAGCTCGTCGAGCTGCTCGCACAGGGCGTCGTATTTCTTCGGTTCGAGTGTCTTGTTCGTCTTGCGTATGTCCGCCTCGACTCGCTGCTTGAGACGCTTGAGGAACATGCTCGTCAGCCTGTCGAAGACCGTGTTCTGGTAGCCGGGACTGCAGTCGGGAGGTGATTCGACGAGAAGTTCCATCACGCGTAATCGCAGCGCCTCGTCCTCGACATCCTCCATTTTTCGCCTCAAGAATGCGTCATATTCAGCCTGTAAGACATTTTCGTCACGAACCGAGAATTCCTTCAATATGACCAGTATTCTTTTGTTCTGGGGGTCCGTGAAGAGGTCCTCGTCCANNTGCTGCTGCTCCAGGAGCGCTTCGGGGTCGTGCAGGAGCAGGCGCAGCGCCTCCTTTTCGACCTTGTCCCCCATCACCGTGACGCGCGCGCCGTCTGAAGCCCCGCGCGTGCGGTAGCCCGCCGGGCGAAGGGAGTCCCTGGCGAATATCTGCACCGTCTGCTCGGGCATGTCCAGAACGCTGGCGATCTTTCGGATGAGCTCTGAGCTCACCGCCCGCATCTCGTCGCCCGAGACCTTCTTGAGCACCGGGACGCAGGCCTGCATGGCCCGCTGCCGCGCCATGGGGGTGGAGGTGTCCATGGACTCTATTATCTTGGCCACCGAGAAGTCCAGCAGGGACTCGGCGGAGGCCTTGACCGCGTTGAAGGCCTCTCCGCCGCCTTTTTCCACCAGGGAGGCCGGATCCTCGCCCGCCGGCAGGGTCACCACGAAGACCTCGATCCCGAACCGGTCGAAGAACTCCAGCACGCGCCGCGCGGCCTCAGTGCCGGCCCGGTCGGCGTCAAACGAGAGGTAGACCCGGTCGCAGAACTTGCCCAGCAGGTCGAAGTGGTTCTCGGTAAGCGCCGTGCCCAGCGAGGCTACCACTGGCAGCACTCCGGCCTGCCTCAGCGCAAGGAGGTCGGTGTAGCCCTCGACCACGATGGCCTCCCTGGAGTCCTGTATGGCTGGGCGCGCCTGGTAGAAGCCGTAGAGCGTGTGCCCTTTGCGGTAGATGGGGGTCTCGGGCGAGTTCAGGTACTTGGGCCCCTCNTCTTCGGCCCCTCCCGGTATCTTGCGCCCTCCGAAGGCAACCACCCTGCCCCGGTGGTCGAGTATGGGGAAGACCACGCGATCCCTGAAGATGTCGTAGACGCCCCGCGAGCCGGCCTGNCGCTGGCCCGAGCGCTCTTTGGCCAGGCCGACCGTGGCAAGCTCGCTCTCCTTGAACCCCTTCTTGAGGAGGAACCCGGTGAGGTTGTCCCAGCCGGGGGGAGCGAAGCCTAGCTTGAACTCCTCGACTATCTCGCCGGCGAAACCCCTGCCCGAGAGGTAGTCGCGCGCCCTGGCGGCGCCGGGGGTCTCCACCAGGCTGTAGTGGTAGAAGTCCGCCGCCGTCTGGTTCAGCTTGAACAGCCTGTCCTTCTCCTGGCGCCCGCGAAGCTCGTCCGGGGAAGAGTCCTCGTAGCTGACCTGGTAGCCGATGCGGTCCGCGACGCGCTCGACCGCCTCGGCGAAGTTGAGCCCCTCCATCTGCATGACGAAGTTGAACAGGCCGCCGCCGGCCTTGCACCCGTGGCAGAAGTAGACCTCCTTGGCGGGATTCACGTAGAAGGACGGGTCCTTTTCCTGGTGGAACGGGCAGGGCCCGCGGAACTCCCGGCCGGCCTTTTTCAGCGGCACGTACTCGGAGATCAGCTGGACTATGTCCGAGCGCTCGCGCACCGCCTCTATGTCAGTGTCCTTGATCCTACCGCCGGGGGACATGCTTCCTCGCTCCATAGCTATCTCGGGGGCCGGGTGCCGTGCCTATAATCGTTCGACCGCAGGGGAATCTAACCCTCGGACGCGGCCGCACCTTCGCGGGTTCAATCGACCATCCACGAACGGGGCAGGAAGAACTCCCGGTACCTCGCCAGGGCGTACCTGTCTGTCATGCCGGCCACGTAGTCGCAGACCTTCACCGGCAGCATGGTCTCATCTACCGGCCTGAACTCCGCCGGCAGCTCGTCTGGATTGTCGAAATAAAAGCGGGTGAGGGCCTCGAGCACCATCACCGCCTTGTCCTCCTCGGTCTTGGCGATCGAGCCGATGTAGACGTTGGTGAAGAGGAAGTCGCGCAGCTCGTCCATGAGCTCCCAGGTCTCGGGGCTCATGCGGACCCTGTCGCCTGCCTCGCTGTTCTCAACGGTGTCGTGAGCCAGCGAGTCTATCCTCTCGCTGGAAGTGGTCCCCAGCCTGCGGATGGGCTCCAGCGGCAGGTCCGAGAGCTTCAACACGCCAGCCCTGACGGCGTCGTCGATGTCGCTGTTGATGTAGGCGATGCGGTCGGAGAGCCTGACCACCTGGCCCTCCAGCGTCGCCGGCAGGGAATCGCCCGTGTGGTTCAGTATGCCGTCCCTGACCTCCCAGGTGAGGTTGAGGCCCTTGCCGCCGTTCTCCAGCACCTCGACCACACGCAGGCTCTGCTCGTTGTGCTTGAACTGGTCCGGCAGAAAGATGGAAAGGGCGTTCTCGCCGATGTGGCCGAACGGCGTGTGACCGAGGTCGTGCCCCAGCGCTACCGCCTCGGTCAGGTCCTCGTTGAGGGCCAGGGCGCGGGACACGGTCCGGGCCACCTGCGCGACTTCCATCGTGTGGGTCAGCCGGGTGCGGTAGTGGTCCCCCTCGGGAGCCAGGAAGACGTGAGTCTTGTGCTTGAGCCTGCGGAACGACTTGCAGTGGACGATGCGGTCGCGGTCCCGCTGGAAATCGGTGCGTATCGAGCATGGCTCCTCGGGCCTCTCCCTGCCCCTGCTCTCGGCGACCAGGGTGGCCCTGGGCGACAGCACCTGTCTCTCGGTATTCTCTATGCGCTCACGTACAGTCAAATATCCTCCGGGGACAGGTACTTTCTACTTTTCTTTTCTACTTTCCACACCCATGCTACACGGAGCCAGGTAGAAAGTACCTGGCACTTTCTACTTTTTCAGTGCTTCGATGAGGCCCTCGCCCATCACCCGCGCGCGCTCCAGTGCGGCGGTGTCCTCGGCGGCGGGTCGCGTCGCCGCGACGCCCTGGTGCCCCGGGCCGGACGCCATCGACGAGTCGCCGACGATCAGCATACCGTGGACCAGCAGTACGTCGTGGATCGCCCGCAGCGTCGTCTCCTGGCCGCCGAACTTACCGGCCCCCACGGCCACCGCGCCCGCCGGCTTGTTGACCAGGGCCTTCTCGCCCCTCAGGTTCCGGCTCTTGTCCCAGAACGCTTTCAGCTGGCCGCTCAGGGTCCCGAAGAACACCGGGCTTCCGACCACCAGCGCGTCGGCGTCCCTCAGCAGGTCAAAGGCGTCGGCCAGCGCCGGGAACGTGTGGCACGTCTCCGGGCAGGGGGAGGCGCACGCCACGCAGTAGGGCTCCTCCTGCTCCTCGAGAGCGTCCATCACGTGGATGATGTCGGTCTTCGCGCCGAGCTCGCCGCAGCGCTTGAGCACCGCGTCGAGCAGCGCGTAGGTGTTGCCCGCCCGCTGGGGCGATCCGTTCACCGCTACCACCAGCATCTCGAACCACCTCCGTGGATGAAATCCAGTTTCCTACCGCTGTTGTTAATGGCCCTGCCCGCCCGTCTGCTCGATGTTCGCCTGTGCCGCCGCCAGCCTGGCGATAGGCACCCTGAACGGCGAGCAGGACACGTAGTCGAGCCCTATGCTGTTGCAGAACTTGATGGAGGTGGGCTCTCCTCCGTGCTCGCCGCAGATGCCGAGCTTGATCTTCTCTCTGGTCGAGCGTCCCCGCTCCACCGCCAGCTTCATCAGGTCGCCCACGCCTTCCTGGTCCAGCCGCTGGAAGGGGTCGGCCGGGAAAATGTCCTTCTCGATGTAGGTCGGCATGAACCCTTTGACGTCGTCGCGCGAGATGCCGAACGTGGTCTGGGTCAGGTCGTTGGTCCCGAAGGAGAAGAACTCGGCGTTGATCGCGATGCGGTCGGCCACTATGCAGGCGCGCGGCAGCTCGATCATCGTGCCCACCATGTAGGTCAGGTCGGACTTCTCGGCGCGCAGCACCTCGTCGGCGGTCTTGACCGCCAGCTCTCGCATTATCTGCATCTCCTTCTCGGAGCCGACCAGCGGGATCATGATCTCGGGCTTCACGTCCACGCCCTCGCGTGCGACCTCGCACGCCGCCTGGATTATCGCCCTGACCTGCATCTGGTAGATCTCGGGGTAGGTGATGCCCAGCCGGCAGCCCCGGTGCCCCAGCATCGGGTTGGCCTCCTTGAGCCTCTTGTTGCGCTCGGCGACCTCCTCGGCGCTGACGCCGAGCTCGCGTGCCACGCTTTCGATGTCGGCCTCCTCGTGAGGCAGGAACTCATGCAGCGGCGGGTCCAGCAGCCGGATGGTGACCGGCCTTTCTCCCATGACCCTGAATATTCCCACGAAGTCCTGCTCCTGCATCGGGAAGATCTTCTCGAGGGCCTCCTTGCGCCCCTCGAGCGAGTCGGAGAGGATCATCTGGCGCACGGCGAGGATCCTGTCCCCGCCGAAGAACATGTGCTCGGTGCGGCACAGCCCGATCCCCTCGGCGCCGAACGCCACGGCCTGCTCGGACTGGCCGGGTGTGTCCGCGTTGGTCCTGATCTTCAGGCGCCTCCGCTCGTCGGCCCAGGTCAGCAGCTTGTCGAAGTCCGCGTACACCTTGGAGTCGGCCGCCTTCATCGTCTTGGTGATCAGCACCTGCTCGACCTCCGACGGGCTGGTCTCGATCTTGCCCAGGTATACCTCTCCGGCCGTGCCGTCGATCGAGAGCCAGTCGCCTTCGGCCACATCGACAGAGCCGCCGCCCGGCTTGTTGATGGTGAACTTCCTGGCATCGTAGTCGATGTCGAGGGAGGCGCAGCCGACGATGCAGACCTTGCCCATCTGCCTGGCGACCAGCGCCGCGTGGGAGGTGGCTCCGCCGAACTGCGTCAGGAAGCCCTCGGCCGCGTCCATGCCCTTGATGTCCTCTGGGCTCGTCTCGTGCCTCACCAGCAGCAGCCTGGCGTCGGGGTCCCGCTGCTTCATCTCGTGCGCGTCCTGTGCGAAGAGCACCACCTGTCCAGTTGCCGCCCCGGGCCCGGCCTTGGTGCCCGTTGCGACCATGCGACCGTCGCGCTTCGCCTGCTCCTTGGCCTGGAGGTCGAAGATCGGGCGCAGCAGGTCGTTGAGGCTCTCGGGGTCGACGCGGTCTATCGCCTCGTCGGGCCGGATGAGCCCCTCGTCGACGAGGTCGATCGCGATCTTCACCGCGGCGAAGCCTGTGCGCTTGCCGGACCGGGTCTGGAGCATCCAGAGCTTACCCTCCTGGATCGTGAACTCGAAGTCCTGCATGTCCCGGTAGTGCGCGTCGAGCACCTCGCGGATGCGCAGGAGCTCCAGGTAGGCTTCGGGTATGTACTTGTGCAACTCCTCCAGCCTCTGCGGCGTGCGGATGCCGGCCACGACGTCCTCGCCCTGGGCGTTCAACAGGTACTCGCCGTATACTTCGTTGTCGCCCGTCGCGGGGTTGCGAGTGAAGCCGACACCGGTGCCCGAGTCATCGCCCATGTTGCCGAACACCATCGCCTGCACGTTGACCGCGGTGCCCCACTCGGCGGGAATGTCGTACTTGCGGCGGTAGGCCACGGCCCGCTCGTTGTTCCAGGAGTCGAAGACGGCGACGATGGCGCCGCGGAGCTGCTCTGTGGGGTCCTGCGGGAACTCGACGCCCTTGCGATTCTTTATCTCGTCCTTGAAGCGGATCACCAGGTCCTTGAGGTCGTCGGCGGACAGCTCGTTGTCGAGCTCCACCCCGGCTTCCTTCTTCTTGGCGTCGAGGATGACGTCGAACGGGTCGCGCTCCTTGCCCTCGGGCTTGAGGCCCAGCACCACGTCCCCGTACATGTTCACGAAGCGCCGGTAGGAATCGTAGGCGAAGCGCGCGTTGCCGGTCTTCGCGGCAAGCCCCTCGACGGAGGCGTCGTTGAGCCCGAGGTTGAGGATGGTGTCCATCATGCCCGGCATGCTCGCCCGGGCGCCGGAGCGGACCGAGACCAGAAGCGGGTCGTCGCTCTCCCCGAGCTTCCTCTCCATCTTCTTCTCCAGCGACGCCAGTTTNTCNGCTATCTGCTCCGCCAGGCCCTCGGGATACTGGCATGCCTCGAGGTAGCTGACGCAGGTCTCGGTGGTGATGGTGAAGCCGGGTGGGACCGGGATCCCCATGGAGGTCATCTCGGCGAGGTTCGCCCCCTTGCCGCCGAGCAACTCCTTCATGTCCTTGTTGCCCTCGTCGAAGTCGTAGACGTACTTCGTACCCATCACCCGGACCCCCTTTGACTCAAACAGAAGCGACAGCGGGCGTCAGCCCCGTTTGTCGCTTGTTTCCTATTCTTCGCTCACTCGCTCAATCCCACGTGAGCCGGGAGAAATCGGCGACCTCGCAGAACAGCCCGGCGATGCGGCCCAGCAGCGAGAGGCGGTTGTCGCGGACGTCGGCCGCCTCAGCCATGATGAGGACCTCGTCGAAGAGCCTGTCGACGGGCTCGCAGAGCGGCTCGAGGGCGGCCAGCGCCCCGGCGAAGTCCAGCACCGAGAGCGCGGACGTGACGTCGGCTTCCGCGGATCGCACCAGGCCGAACACCTCGCGCTCGACAGGTTCGGCCAGCATCGCCTCCGATATCTCGCCCGCCTCGTGGCCGCGCGAGAGGTTAGCGCATCGCTCGAAAGCCGTGTAGAGGCGCGCCAGCAGGCCGTCCTCTCTTGCTCCATCCAGAGCCACGAGCCTCCTCGATGCCGAGAGCGGCACGTCCCAGTCGACGGCCAGGACAGCCTCGACCAGGTCGTAGCGGTTGCCGGCCTCGGTGAAGTACACCCGCTCGCGGCTGGTGAAGAAATCTTTGAACGCCGCCTCGGCGTCATCGGACCAGCTGAACCCGTGCGCCTCCGACTCGAGTTCCGCCGCCGAGGCTCGCACCAGGCGGCTGACCGAGAACGGGAAGCCGTGCTCCACCAGTATCAGTACCACCCCCACCGCCTGCCTCCGCAGCGCGTAGGGGTCCTCGGAGCCCGTAGGTATGTGACCCAGCCCGAAGGACGCGGCCATGTTGTCGGCCTTCTCGGCGATCGAGAGCAGCGCGCCCTCGGTCGACTGTGGCAGTGCTTCTCCGATCCGCCTGGGCAGGTACTGCTCGCCGACGGCCCTGGCCACCAGCTCGTCCTCGCCGGTCTTGGAGGCGTAGATCTCCCCGACTGTGCCCTGCAGGGCGGGGAACTCGATGACCATGTGCGTCACCAGGTCGCACTTCGCGAGCATCGCGGCGCGGCCGGCCCGCATCGCGAGATCCGCTTCGGCCCCGAGGTCGTCGCATTCTTTTTCGACCAGGCGCGCCAGCCTGCGAGACTTCTCGGCCATGCTGCCGAGCTCGGACTGGTAGACCACGTGCTCGAGGTCCTCGAGCCTGTCGGCCAGCGGCCGCTTGAGATCCTCGTCGTAGAAAAATTCCGCGTCGGCCAGTCGCGCGGCAAGCACCCGCTCGTGGCCTCTCTTGATGATGTCGTCCTTCGCCTTGTCGCCGTTGTGGACCGCGAGGAAGCCCGCCGACAGCGAGCCATCTTTTGCTTCCACCGGGAAATATCTCTGGTGCGATTCCATGGCGTGGACCAGCACCTCGCGCGGCAGGCGCAGGTAGCGCTCGTCGAAGGAGCCGAGCACCACCCCGGGCCACTCGACCAGCTGGACGACCTCCTCGAGCACCTCGTCGTCCAGCACCGGCACCGATGAGACCGCGGCGCAGGTGGACTCCGCGGCGCGGATTATCTCGGCCAGGCGGGTGCGGTGGTCGACGATGACGCACGCCTCCTTGAGGGTGTGCTCGTAGGCGCGGGGCGTCTCTATTGAGAGCCTGCCCGTCGAGAGGTAGCGGTGTCCCTGGCTCACCCGCGAGGACTTGAGCCCGGCGTACTCGAACTCGATCACCTTGGTGCGCAGGAGCGCCACCAGCCATCGCACCGGCCTGGAGAACCGCTCCTCGCGGCTCCCCCAGCGCATCGACTTGGTGAACCTCAGCGAGCCCACCAGCTCGGAGAACAGACCCGGCAGTATGTCCTCCACCTCGTCGCCCTCGGTCTCGGTCACGGCGACAATCCGCTCCCCCTTGTCGGTCTGCTCGACGCGCAGCTCATCGGGCTCCAGTCCCTGCGCGCTCGCGAACCCCANGGCNGCCTTNGTCCAGTTGCCGTCAGCGTCCTTCGCCGCCGCCAGCGGCGGGCCGGCCTTGCGCGTCACCTGACCGGAGGCCCTGTCCGCCAGGCCGCGGACCGTCACGGCGAGCCGCCTCGGCGTGGCGAGAGTCCATATCTCATCGTGGGAGAGCCGCGCCTTCACCAGGAGGTCGCGCATGTTGCGCTCCAACTGGGCCAGCGCGTCGTAGACGGCGGAAGAGGGCAGCTCCTCTGTGCCTATCTCGAGAAGGAGGTCAGGCATCGCTGCGCGCCCCCTCTCCCCACGCTCCCAGCAGAGGGTAGCCCTCCGCCTCGCGCCATTTCATGAACAGCTGCGCGCAACCACGCGCGAGCGCCCTGACCCTGCCGATGAACCCGGTGCGCTCGGTGACGCTGATGGCTCCGCGGGAGTCCAGCAGGTTGAAGATGTGCGAGCACTTGAGGCAGGCGTCGTAGGCCGGCTGCAGCAACCCCTTGGCGATGAGGCTTTTGCTCTCGGCCTCGAAGTCGGCGAACAGCCTGTAGAGCAGCGCCGTGTCGGCCTCCTCGAAGTTGTATCTGGACCACTCGACCTCCGACTGCCGGTACAGCTCGCCGTAAGAGACCTCTTCGTTCCAGGCGACGTCGAAGATGTTGTCCACGTTCTGCACGTACATCGAGATGCGCTCGAGGCCGTAGGTTATCTCCGCCGAGACCGGGCGGCAGTCGAANCCGCCGGCCTGCTGGAAGTAAGTGAACTGGGTGATTTCCATCCCGTCCAGCCAGACCTCCCAGCCCAGCCCCCAAGCGCCGAGAGTCGGTGACTCCCAGTCATCCTCGACGAAGCGGATGTCGTGGTCGGCGGGGTCTATGCCCAGGCCGTAGAGGCTCTGCAGGTACAGGTTGATGATGTCAGGCGGCGACGGCTTGGAGATGACCTGGAACTGGAAGTGCTTGCCCACGCGGTTGGGGTTCTCCCCGTAGCGCGCGTCGGTCGGGCGTCTGGAGGGTTGAACGTAGGCCGTCCTCCATGGCTCGGGTCCCAGGCACCTGAGCAGAGTCGCGGGGTGGAACGTGCCGGCTCCCACCTCGAGGTCGTAGGGCTGCGCCAGGACGTGGCCGCGCTCGGACCAGTATTTCTCCAGCGATAGTATTATCTGCTGCAGGGTCAGCGGCATCCGGGCTCCACTCTACTTGATGATTAACCGGGCCAGGAACGGATAAAGGCCGAAGCCAATAACCCCGGCCAGCAACGCATATTCTAACCCCTTGCGCCAGTAAAGGTAACCCAGCAGCGTGACCAGCGAAAGAGCCAGGAAGCCGGCGCCTATCACGCTCAACCGGGGGCTGATCCCGCCCGCCGTGCTTATCCAGTAGATGTAGCCGAAGCAGATGATGGTGGCCCCGATTATCGCCGCCCAATGGGGCTCGAGGCGCAGCTTCTCGTGGTACTTCGCGAACACCCACACCAGCACGCTCACCACCAGGAACGTGAACAGTATCTCGTTGCCGACCGCGATGTTGATGTAGGAAAGCGCGTACTTCCAGGCGGCGACCTTTTTGAAGTCGCCTCCCTTGATGAAGCCGAGTGACTTGGTGATCCAAGTCGCGATCAGCGGCAACGCCATCGCGGCCAGGGCGAACGGGATGGACCAGACCAGCAGGTCCTGCGCGTCCGAG
>JGI24138J36424_10000206_pt1 | contig 17249 bp, 16 predicted proteins | sample BarGraNGADG00312_2_FD_36424 | JGI IMG/M metagenome (IMG submission 36424) | reverse complement strand
CGGCTCGCTGCCAGTACAGGTCGGCGTGTCCGCGCGCGGCCAGCACTTTCTGCAACTCGAGCATCGCGGTGTAGGTCGGGCAGACGACGAGCTCGCCGCCTTCGTCGGTCAGCTCCAGCCCGCGATCGAGCGCCTCGGCCGGCGAGGGCACGAGCTCGATCTGGCTTTCCGGGAAGCCCGCGTACTTGAAGCGAAGCGCCAGCTCGGCGGCGCGCCCGCCGCTCGCGATCAATCGCTCGAGACCGTCCAGCAGCGGCTCGAAGTCGACGTCCCAGATCCAGGAGACGTCCTGCCCGTCGGCGATGCCGTCGTTGAGGGCGATCACCAGCGTCTTCGGCGTGCCGGAGGCGACGATCGTGCGCACGACCTCGTTGGCGCCGGTCGGGTTCTTGATCAGCAGCAGAAGCAGTTCCTTCTCTCCGATCGCGATTCGTTCCGAGCGGCCGAAGGCGGCCTCCGTACTCTCCAGACCGCCGGCGATTTCGTCCGCGCGGGCGCCGAGAGCGTGCCCGAGCGCCGCCGCCGCAAGCGCGTTGTAGACGTTGTACAGGCCGGGCAGCCCCAGCCTGACGCTGAGCGTCTCTTGCGGCAGATGAAGCTGGAAGCTGGAGCCGGTAAGGCCCTCGAGTGTGATCGCCTCGGCCCAGATATCCGGCTTCGAGCGCTCGAACCCGCAGCCGGGGCAGGAGTACTCGCCGAGGTGGCCGACGTAGGCCAGCCGGTAGTCGTAGGCGACGCCGCAGGCGCTGCAGTAACGGGCATCGGCGGCGTGGGGGAGGGGGCCGCCGTGACGGGCGTCCTCGATACCGAAGCGGATCACGCCCGCGCGCCCGCGCGCGAGCTGCGCCAGCTGGGGGTCGTCCTCGTTCACGATCAGCGTGCTGCCCACCGCGAGCCCGGCGACGACGCCGCGCCAGCGCTCGGCCAGCAGCTCGAGCTCGCCGTAGCGATCGAGCTGATCGCGGAAGAGGTTGCCGAGGCAGAGAGCCCGCGGCTCGAGCGCCTCGGCGACCCGCGGCAGTGCCGCCTCGTCCACCTCGAACAGGCCCAGCTCGGCGCCGCGCGTGTGCAGAAGCGCTGTCGCTACGCCCGAGGAGAGATTGGCACCGGCGGGATTACCGGCCAATCGGTAGCGGGACGCGAGAATTGCCGCGGTCATGGCGGCGCTCGTCGTCTTGCCGTTCGTCGCCGAGATGATCGCCGAGCCCTGCTCGAGCCTGCGCGCCAGACGCGCGCTGGCGCCCGGGTCGAGAGCGTTCAGCACGCGGCCCGGTAAGGTCGTGCCCCCGCCCTTGCGGCTGAGGCGCGAGCCGGCGCCGGCGGAGCGGGCGACTAGAGTGCTGATTACGAGCGGAATTCGCACCGTGGTAACGAGCCTACAGTACGTCCTTCCGTCCGATACGTAAGCTATCCGTCTACCTAGATGGGTGATGCCATCTCTCGCCTCTCATCGATAGCGTGGTGTGTTAGTAACAGTCGTGCCTTGTTTGTGCGCCCCGAGATACCCCACGCTCTTCGCCAGGATGGCGAGCATCCCCGCTCGAGGGCCCTGCTGACGTGAGCGTCGTCGCAAACGAGACCAACCACAGCGGGGGCCCGAAGCCGAAACCGGCGCTCCGCCATCGCAACCTGGGCACCCGAATCTTCACGACGCTGCTCATCGTTAGCGGCATCGGTCTAGATATCGCGTTACTCGTTCACCTTCGCGCCGGCACGGGCGGCTGGAAAGCGTTTGCCTGTTTCGCCGCCGCGGCCGCAATTACGCAGTTGCTCGTAACGCGCAGCTCGTCCTCCCGCCACACCCACGTGTCGCTCGCGGTCTTCATCGTGGCGGCCGCTCTCGTGCTGCCGCCCGAGCTGGTCGTTCTGGTTCCGATCGCGCAGCACATACCCGAATGGTTAAAGCAGCGCTACGCGTGGACGGTGCAGGCAACCTCCATCTCCTGCGCCACGCTGGCGGCGTTCGCCACCTGGGGCGTAGCCGATCTCGTTCTGAAGGGTCACGGGCTAACCGCGAGCGGAACCAGCGAGATCGCGCTGGCCGGCCTGCTGGCCGCGGCAACCTTCGTGCTCGTCGATCACGGTCTCGTCGCGATCGTCAAGCACCAACTGGGCGGCGCCCTGGGCGGCTGGCGCTCGTCGGCCCGGCTGTCCTCACTCGGCTACAACCTCGCTCTGGCCGCGCTCGGCGTCGTGATTGCCCTCATCTGGGCCTACGACTCCTGGCTGGCGCTGTTCGCGATCGCTCCGCTGGCGCTCGCACAGCGCTCGCTCACGGTGCCACGCCTGCAGGAGGAGGCTCGCGTCGACCCCAAGACCGGCCTCTACAACGCGCGCCACTTCGGCCGCGTCTTCGGCGACGAGCTGGCGCGCTCGATTCGCTACGGCCACCCGCTCTCGGTGCTGATGGTCGACCTCGATCTCCTGCGCGAGATCAACAACACCTACGGCCACCTGGCCGGCGACGCCGTTCTCTGCGCGGTCGCCGACGTCTTCCGTTCGCAGCTGCGCCACTACGACGTTGCGGCCCGCTTCGGCGGCGAGGAGTTCAGCATCCTGTTGCCGGAGACGCCCGTCGAGAAGGCGCTGGAAATCGCCGAGAGGATCCGCCGCGCCGTCGCCGAGCGCTCCGTTGACGTCTCGACCTCGAGCGAGCCGATCCACGTGACCGTCTCGATCGGAGTCGCTTCCTTCCCCAGCGACGGCGCCGACCAGAACGCGCTCATACATCAGGCCGATCTGGCCGTTTACCGAGCCAAGCTGCAAGGACGCAACCGGGTACAGGCCGCGAGCGCCGAGGCAGCCGTGCTTGCACCTTCTCTCGCCGGTCACCTCGAGGTCGCCGCTCAGATAGCAGAGCACGAGGAACGCACCGCTCCGGCGGCCGAGCGGGGTCCGCGGCCTCGCGCAGCCCAGAACCCGCACTTCCTCTCGCTCTCCTTCCGCCTGGCCGCACTCGTTGCGCTCATCAGTACAACCGGCATCGCGTTCGGCGTCGTGGCTGTGGTGTTCTCGCACGGGCCCGTCGACTGGGGCGGAATCGTCGCCGTCACCGCCTTGGTCGGAGTGGGGCAGGCGCTCGCCATCCAGGTCGACGACGGCTCGATCTCGGTCAGCGCGGTCGGAACCATCGCCGGAGTCGCTCTCTTCGACGTGCGCGTCGCGCTTCTTCTCGCGCTGACGACAAGCGTGGTGGAGTGGAGTGCGCGCCGGTCGGCGTTGCACCAGGTGCTTTTCAACATCGGCGGCCTGAGCCTCGCCGGACTGGCCGCCGGCGGCGTCTTCGCGCTGAGCCGCGAGTTCAGTTCTCACCAACTCGCCTTTTACCTGGCCGGAATCGCCGCGGGCGGCATCTACTTCCTCATCAACACCGGCCTGCTGGCTATCGCCCTGGCGCTCGAGGGCCACGAGGACTGGCTCGCCGCCTGGCGCGAGCGCTTCACCTGGCTGGCGCCTTACTACCTCGTCTATGGCCTCGTGGGAGCGCTCATCGCGGTCGCCTATCACGCCATCGGCAGCGAGGCGCTGCTCGTCTTTGCGCTGCCGCTCCTGATCATGCGCAAGACGCAAGAGGACTATCTGGGGCATGCTCAGAAGAGCGCGCACAAGCTGCGGCAGGCAGCCGAGACGATCCAGAAGCAGAACCTCTCACTCGAGCAGGCGAACAGGCTCCTTCGCGAGCGCTCGACAGCCGCCATGGAGAGCCTGTCTGCAACCGTCGACGCCCGCGACTCCTACACCGCCGGCCACTCTCGCCGCGTCCAGCAGCTCGCACTCGCTATCGGGCGCGAGATCGGGTTTTCGCAGGCGGAGCTGAACATCCTCGGTCAGGCGGCTCTTTTCCACGACATCGGCAAGCTGGCCGTGCCCGACTCGGTGCTACTCAAGCCTGCTGAGCTGAACGACTACGAGTGGGAGCTGATGCGCCGGCACGCCGATGAGGGCGCCCGCATCATCGAGCGCCTCGGTTTCCTGGCCGACGCGGTTCCGGCCATTCGCCACCACCACGAGCACTTCGACGGCTCCGGCTACCCGGACGGCCTCGCCGGCGAGGAGATTCCGCTCGGCGCTCGCATCATCCATGTAGCCGATGCGCTCGACTCGATGCTCACGACGCGGACTTATCGCTCGGCCCGCCAGGTCAAGCAGGCACTCGACGAGTTGCGCGACAACGCGGGCGAGCAGTTCTGCCCGCGTTGCGTCTCGGCGCTCGAGAACATCTTGCCGGCCGAAGCCGGCGGGCACGAGGGCGAGTCGCCCGACAGCGCGCTCGAACTCGCTCACTGAGCTCCGGCTTCTCGACCCCGCCTTTCAACCCGCCAGGGCGGGGCCTATCACTCGTTGTCTAGGCGCGGATGAAGGGCCTATCGAGCGAAACTCGAAACACTTTGCAATTCGCGCATAATGCTCTAGACTCTTTGCGATGGCCTCGAAGGTACCTCTCCGCGCCGTGACGACGATTGACCCGCAAGCTCTCGCCAGCTTCCAAGCGAGCATCCGCAAGCGCTACTCGAACGAACTCATCCTGAGCGAACTGCGTGCCTGCGCCGAGCGACTCGGACGCTCACCGACCATGCGCGAGTTCGCAAGCGACGAGCTGACGACGATCCACCCGCAAACGGTGATCGAGCATTTCGGAAGCTGGAACGCGGCCAAGCGCGAGGCGGGCCTGGTGCCCAGGCGCTTCGCCACCCGCGACGAGCTTCTTCGCGTTTTGCGCGAGCTGGGGGACGAGCTCGATCGCACACCTACCGCGCGAGATCTCGACGCACGCAAGGGCCGAGTGCCGTCGAAGTCACTCTATTGGCACACTTTCGGTTCGCTACGCGAGGCTCTGCGCCAGGCCGGGTACGACCTGCCGGTCGGCGAGGAGCGCCTCGAGCGCGCGATCGACCAGGGTGCCGAGCTCGCACAGGAGCTTGGTCATCTGCCGCGTTTTGCCGATTGGGCCTGCAGGCACGCCGGCGACCCGAAAATCATGAGCGAGTGGCAGGTCTACCGCCTGTTCGAGGCTCGACGCGGTGCCTGGTCAACCTTTCAGTTCCTCATTCGCGAGCGCCTGCGCGAGGAGGGCATCGGCGTTCAGGCAGGCGGAATACTCGTGACGCCGGCGGAGCCGAACGGCAACAAACAGAGCGATTGATCAGAGCTCGGCGGGCGTGCCTCCCCCTTACGGGTGTTTTCGACCATAGAAAGGGGGGAGTTGCGTAAAGGCGCCTTCGCTGAGGGCCGATAGAGTGAGCGTGGCACAGCCGATCCGCCCGCATCCACTCCCGGCATCGAGGCCCGCTCCGCCCAAGCTGGAGCTCGTCCACGGCGATGCCGGGCGAGAGGATCCCAAGCTGGCGGCCGCGGTCGTGGAAGAGGTCGAGCTAGCCGAGCTCCCGCAGGAGGAAGTGGCCGACGAAGAGGAAGCCGCCGCCTACGCCGTTCAGACATCCGACCCGCTCAAGCTTTATGTCCGGCAGATAGGTGACGGCCCCCTTCTCACGCCCGCCGAGGAAAGAGAGCTGGCCAGGCGCAAGGACGAAGGCGACGAGGCTGCCAAGCGCAAGCTGATCGAGTCGAACCTGCGCCTGGTGATGTCGATCACCCGCCATTACACGAAGGCCGGCGTGCCGCTACTCGATCTGATTCAGGAGGGCAACCTCGGGCTCATCCGCGCGGTCGAGAAGTTCGACTACCGCATGGGTTACAAGCTGTCGACCTATGCCACCTGGTGGATCCGCCAGGCCGTCACCAGGGCGCTAGCCAACCAGGGCCGCACCATTCGCCTTCCCGTCCACGTGGCCGAGCAGGTTCGCCGGCTCATGCGCACCCGCCGCGTGCTGGCGCAGAAGATCAACCGCGACCCGACCATCGAAGAGCTGTCGAAGGAGAGCGGATTCCCGGTCGAGCGCGTGATCCAGCTGCTTGACCTGGTCGACGATCCAGTCAGCCTGGAGACTCCTGTCGGCGACGGCGAGAGTCTCTACGGCGACCTGATCGAAGACACGAAAACGGAGTCGCCCGACGGCGCCACNTCNGATCGCCTACGTTCGGTCGAGCTGGGGGTCGCGCTCGACAAGCTGAATCCGCGTATGCGCCACGTTCTGAGCGCTCGCTTCGGCCTCGACGGACAGGCANCGCGGACGCTCGAAGAGGTCGGTTGCGAGCTCGGNATCACCCGCGAGCGNGTGCGCCAGCTCGAGTCCCGTGCTCTGCGCGAGCTGCGCATGGTCGCCCCCGACCTCGAGCACTACCTGCGCACTTAGCCGTCGAAAGTCCGCCGCTTACAGCGGCTCTGACTTTCGACGGCGTACCTAAATGAGAGCGTGGGAGAGCCGTGCCAACCATGCCGGGCGAGGCGGCGACTGTGCTCTCCTGCAACGTAGACGCGAGTGTCGGTTCTCCGCGTGCCGGGGGGCGATTGACCTGTTTCTCCGTTAGCTATAGGGTNATCGCGCCCATGAGATATTTCCGCGCCGTTCTACTCACGCTGTTCGCGGTCGTACTCGTCATTTCCGTTTCGGGTTGCGGCTCGTCGAGCTCTCAGCAGCAACGCCTCTCGAAGAGCGAGTACCAGCAGAAGCTGCTCGAGATCATGAGGAGTCAGGCGGCCCGCGAGGCAAGCGCTCTATTCGGTGAGATCGTCCTCGGAGATCCGGTAACTGGCCCGATCGAACTCAGAGGCCGCGCGTGCTCAAAAAGCGCGCGAGAGTTCGCAGGGAGCATCCACGAGATCGTCGACAGCGTCGCCGCCCTGAAGCCACCGAGAAAAATCGAGGTGCTTCAGAGTCGCTTTCTGAAAGACGCGGAGGTCTCGGTAGCGAAAGTCGACGAGGCTGCGCGGGACGCCGAGGCGGGCCGGCTCGCTTGCGGACGGGATATGAACACGAGGATCTACGGTCTTCCGTCGACTCTACGGGCCGAGGCGACAGTCGCCCTGATCGAGAAAGAGGGCTATTTCGTCTTCGGTAAGTAGGCTCGCGTCTACCTGGCCACGGACTGCATCTCGCGCAGGCGCGAGAGCTGGCGCAGCGCTTCGACTTCGATCTGACGCACTCGCTCGCGCGTAAGGCTGAGGGAGCGGCCTATCTCCTCGAGCGTCCTGGGCTCGTTGCCCTCGATTCCGTAACGCATCAGAAGCACGGTCCGCTCGCGCTCGGGCAGCACGTGCAACGCCTGCGAGAGAGCCTGGGAGCGGAGAGACACTTCCACCTGCTCCTCGGGTAGCGGCCCCTCACCGGGCACGAAGTCGCCGAAGACGGCATCCTCCTCGTCGCCTACCGGCTGGTCGAGGCTGGTCGAAGCGCGGGCGGCGGCCTTGACTTCGAAGGCCTGCTGTGCCGGAAGGCCGGCCTCCTCGGCAACCTCCTCGAGCGTCGGCTCGCGCCCGAGCTGCGTCCAGAGCGTGCGCTCGGCACGATTCATCTTCTGCAGGCGCTCGACGATGTGCACCGGCATTCGAATCGTTCGCGCCTTGTCGGCCAGCGCCCGGGCCACAGCCTGGCGGATCCACCAGGTGGCATAGGTCGAGAACTTGAAGCCGCGTCGCCAGTCGAACTTCTCGACGGCGCGAATCAGCCCCAGCGTTCCCTCCTGAATCAGATCGAGGAAGGGGAGACCCTGATTGCGGTAGTTCTTGGCGATCGAGACGACCAGGCGCAGGTTGGACTGGATCATCCGCTGCTTGGCGCGCCCGTCGCCGCGCTCGATCCCCTTGGCCAGCTCGACCTCCTGGGCGGCGGTGAGCAGCGGATGGCGCCCTGCCTCGCGCAGGAACAGCTGGAGCGCGTCGGTCGTGGTCTCGTAGGAGAGGGCTGCCGCGGGATTGACCGGCGCCGCGACCTCCGCTTCGTCCTCGGCGACCTCGATCCCGCGCTGCTCGAGCTCGCGGTAGAGGCCGTCGATGTCGTAAGCGTCGAGATCGTGGACCTCGATCAGGTCGAGCACTTCGCCGGCGCGAATAGAGCCCGCATGCTCGGCGGCGTCGAGAAAGTGTCGTACTTCCTCACTCTCCAGGAAAGTGTCGATATCGATCGTCATGTTTCTAGGCGCGGCCCGCGCGGCTGTCCTGCCCTTATGGAAGCAAACACCATTTCCGCCGGAAATCAATACTTCTTGAGGTGTTTTCAGCAAGAACGTTGGGAATTGACTCCTGGCAACCCTTAATCAGCTTCGCCGGCTGCCGGATTGACACTGCCAAGACTCGGCTAGAACGACTCTATGAGCGCGTACACCCTGAAGAACCTGAAGCAGGTCGAAGACAGCGCCGTGAAGTTCGGCCTTGCGCCCGGGCTCGAGGCTCGCTTCGCCTCGGCCGCGCTCGAGCTCGAGCGGGCGGGCCTCAGCTACCAGCACCTGGCGCCGAACTTCCGCTCACCCTTCGGGCATCGCCACGGGGAGCAAGAGGAGATCTACATTCTCGTCGAGGGTAGCGGGCGGATGAAGCTGAACGACGAGATCGTCGAACTACGCCGCTGGGACGCCATACGCGTCGCTAAAGAGACGATCAGAGCCTTCGAAGCCGGCCCCGCGGGCGCAACGCTGATCGCTTTCGGCGCCCCCGGCCCCAACTCGTCCGACGCCGAGCCGATTCCGGGCTGGTGGAACACCGAGTAGGCGGCGCGGGGCCGCCTATCGCTGCTCCTCGCTGCCCGATGCGATTGGCGTGACATCGAGCGAGCCATCGGCTCGGCGCTCGATTCGAAGCGGCCAGAGGCCGTCCCCGACGACGACCTCGAGGGCGGTCGATCCTCGCTCGAGCGAGTTGCCGAGATCGCGCCGGCCATCCAGCCACTCGCGGTGCCGGGCGACGGCGGTTTCGAGCGCGGCCAGCAGATCCGGCTCTCGAAACGGCTTGACCACGTAGGCAAAGACGCCCGCCCGTACCGCCTCGGCCACGGTGCCCGAGTCGGCGTAGGCGGTCAGCATGACGATCGGGATGGGCCGCTCAGCGAGGATGCGACGCGCCGCTTCGATCCCCGTCATCCCCGGCATGCGAACGTCGAGCACCGCGGCCTCGGGCTCGGTTTCCTGAGCCATTCGCACCGCTTCCTCGCCGCCCGCGGCCTCGGCGCAGACCTCGTAGCCGACTTGCACGAGCATCTCGCGCAAGTCGAGACGGATGATCGACTCGTCTTCGGCGATGAGGATTCGCACCGGTGACTTCGTTCCTTGTCTCATGCACTCCACTCCTTCCAACAAAAAGCCCCGGCACGCAGTGGCGTCCCGGGGCGGCTCAGCCCTTGTAATCGTCCCGATCGATGGGACCAACAAAAAAGCCTCAGCACGCCGAGGCGTCCCGAGGCACCTTTGCCTTCCGCCCGTCGCCGCCTACCGTCTACCGCACTCTGTTCGCGCGGTAGATTGGGAAACACGATGAACGGACCGCCCACGCGCTGCACGCGGCGGCTTCTTCTGCGCGCCCCTGAGCCCGCCGACGTAGATCCGCTCTTTGCCATTCAGAGCGATCCCGAGGCGATGCGGTTCACCTACTGCTCGCCAAGCCGCTTCGCCACCGCGGCCCATCTCGAGTCCTACGCGGCCCGCTTCAGCGAGGACGGCTTCGCTCCCTGGGCGGCCTTGCTGGCCGCCGAAGGTCGAGTTGTCGGTTGGGGCGGCCTCAACAAGGATCCGAACGCGCCCGAGTGGGGGGTGGAGGTGGCCTATTACATCGCTTCGGCCTACTGGGGTCGCGGCCTGGCCAGCGAACTAGTGCGCGAGTCGCTGGTGCATGCCTTCGACGATCTCGCTCTGCCCGAAGTAGGCGCCTTCGCCAGACCCGCGAACGTCGCCTCGGTTCGCGTGCTACTCAAGACCGGCTTCGCGCAAGTTCGTTTCGTTCCCGAGTTGAAACGGGACGAGTACCGGATCTTCAAGGATTCCTGGTCGCGGCCTAATAGCGAAGCGCGTGCACGATAACCCGTGTTATGTCAAGTAGCTGAATTCGCGCGTCGATCGACGCCCGCGCAGCTTCCTCCCCATCTCGAGACGCCGGGCAAAACTCCGCTGCGCGCAACGTTCTAGAAGGCCGAGCCGCGCACTCCCGAGACGATAAGGATCAGTACGGCGAGTGCCGCGAGCAACCTGTAGACGACAAACAGCGAGTAATCGTGGCGACGCAGGTAGCCAAGTAGCGCCCAGATCGCGACCAGGCCGCTGCCGGCAGCAGCGAGGATGCCGACGACGAAGGGCCCGGCCCAGCCGGCGGGAAGCCCGGGGCCAAGCAGAATGTCCTTGACGGTCTTGAGCAAGGCGGCGCCGAAGACGACCGGCACCAGCATCAGAAACGAGAATCGAGCCGCGGAGTCGCGATCGAGCTTGAAAAGCCTCGCCCCGGTGATAGTGATTCCCGAGCGCGAGACACCGGGCACGAGCGCGAGCATCTGGGCGAGACCCAGCGCCAGCGCGTCGCGATAGCGAAGCGCCGTCATCGGCTTCCGCTCGGGCAGGCGGTCGGCGAGCCAGAGCACTACGGCGAACACCGCCAGTGCGATACCGATTTGCCATGGCTGGCCAAGGCGCTTTTCGATCAGGCTCTCCCCCGCCGCTCCGGCGAGCGCAGCCGGAATTGTCGCGATCAGCAACAACCAAGCGAGGCGTTCATCCTGGCTCGCGATACTCCGGCGCCGAACGCTTCCGAACCAGGCGCGCAGAATGGCGACGATCTCCGCCCAGAAATAGGCCACGACCGCAACGAGCGTCCCGGTGTGCAGTGCGACGTCGAAGGTCTTGTTGAAGGCGACGTGGTTTTCGAGGTAGTGCCAATTCCCCAGCCAGGGCACGAGAATCAGATGTCCCGACGAGGAAATGGGAAGAAGCTCGGTCAGCCCCTGGGTGATGCCGAGAATCAGAGCCTGCCAGTTGGGGAAGGCTCCGCTCTTCTCCCCCACGCCGAACAAGGCCAGCCCGCCGGCCACAACGAGAGCGACCGCGGCGAGCACGAGAAGAAGGCGTCGAGAGAAAAACGACGACCCGTTTGATTCAGGATCCGATATATCCACAGAAGTATCCACAGCACCACCTTTTCCGTGTGGAAAGTGTCGAAAACATTATCCCGCAATTTGCGACTTTTTATTCGTTTTTTAGCCTTGAATTACCTGGTTGCATAGTCTAGATTTCCACTTGCGTTGAGTACGGGGCGTGAGTAGAGCGAAGCCCCGCTGGAAGGTACTAGGCGGCAGCCGAACACCGGACAGCAGGGCAGACGAAAACGCCAACGGCTTAGCGAAGGGAGCCGAGTAGGGAGCGAAAGTAGGTTGACGTCGCCCCCGTAGGTCGAACCGCTTCGGCGGGACGTTCAACGGGAGCGGCTGACGAACTCGCCACCCGCTCGGCTCCTCTTTTTGTTTTTCGGCAGACCGCGCGAAAGCCATCGGCAGAAAGAGTAGCCGNCTCGCCGCCGGCCACGCTGCCTTCGGTANTAGGTGTCGGCCTCTACGCTGCCGGACCGGCCGCGGCCGTCNGGCTCGGTGGCTCGCTCTCACGAGCGAGCGCGCGNAGGAGCAGACNGGAGAGATCCGGTCCCAGTGCTCGCTGCAGGCGAACGCGGGCAGGCTCTCTCTGCCGTAGATTCATCTCATCAAAAGCGGCGAAATGCTCGAGCAAAAGCCCGGCCCCTCGATTTGGATAGCGTGTCGACATCTCCCCGTTCATTTCACTTTGACTATCGGCCTAGTAGGGCCTTCAACTCCATCCCTATTCCGAGTACAACGTGTCACTCTATGAAGAGAGTCACCATCTCGGCGCCGCGACGAATAACCGGCGTAGGGCCTCTAGAGCTTGATCAGCGAGTGCACCTCGTGGTCGGCGAGGCGGCGGCGGCCGTTGAGTAGCTGAAGCTCGACCACGAAGGCTATTCCGACCACCACACCCCCGAGTTGCTCGATCAGCTCGACCTTCGCCTGCGCCGTGGCGCCGGTGGCGAGCAGGTCGTCGTGAACGAGCACGCGCGACCCCGCCCGAATCAGGCCCGCTGATGGTTCGAGCGAATCGATTCTTCCCCCCGTCTCCCAGTCGGCCGGAACGACCTCGCCTATGGGCCGATGTGCGCGGCGCATTGCCACGAAACCCGTTCCCAGTACGTAGGCAAGCGTCCCGCCGAGAACGAAGCCACCGGCCTCCGCGCCCAGTACTATCTCGGGCTTTCTCGGTCGGGCCCAGGCGGCCAGCAGGTCAACCGCTGTCCGGAAGCAATCTGGGTCGGCGAGTAGGAGTGAAAGATCCTGAAAGCTGAGGCCCGCCTCCGGGAAGTCCGACACCTCGAGTATCTTCGCGCGCAAGTCGTCGGGCGAGACGCTCACCGTTCCACTCCACTCCCGGGGTCGCGCCGAGCGAGCCGAGCACTCACTAGAAGATTCTCGCGGCCTGCGATCTCGAGCATTTCCGAGGGTCTAGGGTGGCCTGGCCATCAGGTCAGAAAGGTGAGCCGGTATTTACCGATCTGCACCTCGTCGCCGTCGGCGAGCTCGGCAGATTCGATTCTGTGGCGATTGAGGAAGGTGCCGTTGAGGCTTCCCTGATCTTGAAGCAGGAAGCGTGACCCGTCGTGGGCGAGGGTCGCGTGCCGGCGCGACACGGTAACGTCGTCGAGAAAGACCTCGCAATCGGGTGAGCGTCCGATCGTCGTGTGCTCGCGNACCGCGGAGAAAACCTCCCCCGCCAGCCCTCCGCCCGAGCGAACGACNAGCGCTGGGCCCTTGATTCCTAGCTCGCCGAGCTCGATCCGCGCCTCTTCAACCTCGTCTGGCGTCAGGGCCAGAGTCGTCTCGGGGCCGGCCTCCTCGTGCACGAGCAACGCGCCGCACTTGGCGCAGAAGTTCGCGGCTTCTGGATTCTGGAAACCGCACTGGGGACAGTACGAATGACTCACTCGAATTCGTCGGGTGGTGGGGCTTTGGCGGCGAGAATCTCGGTCAGCTTGTCGATATCGGTGCTGATAGTGCCCTCGCCCCCTTCAACCGACNTCTGCAGCCGAGCTACGAGCTCAGCGCGCAGGATGTCGATCTTTCCGTGTAGGAGACGACGCTTGTAGGAGAGCTCGTCTTCTTCCTTTTTCAAGTCCGCGATCAGACTGCGGAGCTCGTCATCGGAGAGGGTGTTGAGGTCAGCAAGTGGTTCCACGCTTAGGCCTTTCGTCCGTTATCCCGCTCTGTCCAGTAAAGCAGGCGCTCTTACGGGGGTCAATCGACGCCGGCGGTCGACTCCTCACTCGCCTCGCTATCGGAACCGAGAATTTCTTCGACCAAGCTGCGCATCTCGCTTTCCAACTCGTTCGAGACCTCGGAGTCGGCACCTTCAGCGTAGATGTGCACCACGGGCTCGTCGGAGTCGGCGATGACCTGCGCCCAGCCGCGCTCGTCGCTGACCTTGACGCCATCGGTCAGATCGAGCTTTCGATCCTTCATCCGCTCGACGAGGAGGCGCATGACGAGACCCTTCTTCGCCCACGGGCAGTGGAGGCGGCGGTGCACCAGCGTGCTCGGCGGAAGCTCCGAGATGAGCGCCGAGATGGGTTGCNCTACCGGAGCCAACAGCTCGAGCAGCTTGCAGAGGCTCGCCACGGCGTCGTAGGCCGGAAGGAAGTCGGGGAAGACGTATCCCCCACCCACGGCGCCTGCAAAGATGACGCCCGCGCCGGAAGCCTCTCGTGTTAGATCGACCAGCGAGGCGCGCGTGCGAATCACCTCCAGCCCGGACTTCTTGGCCAGCTTCTCGACCTGGCTCGTGACCGTGACCGGGAAGGCNACCTTGCCCCGGCGCCCGCTCGCGCCGAGCAGGCTCAGGAAGAGAAGCAAGACCTTCTCGACGGGAATCTCGCCTCCCTGCTCGTCGATCAGGTGGAGGCGCTCGCCGGCGCGATCGAAGACCGCCCCCAGATCGGCGTTGGCCGCCGTTACTAGCTTCTTCGCCTGCGCCAGCGACTCGGTGCCCGGTTGGGCTTGGTTCAACCGCTCAACAATGAATCCGTGCGCCGAGACAACCTCGATCCCGAGCGGCGCGAGCAGGAGCGGTAGCACGTAGGAGGCGGCCGAGTAGCCGTAGTCGACCACCAATCTAAATTTGCGCGCACGCACCAGCTCGGCGTCGATCGAATCGAGCAGATCATCGGCGTAGCTCTCGCGCGCGCGAGCCGGATAACCTATCCCGCCCACCTCGTCGGCGGCGGTCCGGCGCAGCTCCATGCGCGAGTAGTGCTTTGTGATCTCCTTCTGCAGTCGCTCGCCCAGCTGAATGCCCGGCGGCTCGAAGAAGCGAATCTGAATGACNTCGGGGTCGCTCGCGCTGCAGCCGACGTGAATACCTAACTCGTAGCTCTCGGCCTTGAGTAGGTGGCGGTTTATTGCAGCCGGCAATATGCGTAGGTCGGCAACATCGACGCCGGTCGAGTTGAGGCCCGAGATCAGCGCCCGCTTGATCATTCGACAGGCGGTGGGCGCCTCGCGGCTGGTGATGATGCGGGCGCCCTGCTTGAGCGCCGTGCCCGTAGCAGCGGCCAGCCGCACGGCCATCTCGGGTGTCAGATCGACGTTGACGAGACCGATCACGCCGTCTTGCCCGAAAAGACGGTTCGTCGCTCGTGACTCCCAGATGAGGTTCTCGTGGATCTGAGCGCCGGACTCGACTTCCTTGTACGGGTAGATGTGCACGCCCGGCCAGATGACACCCTCGGCACCGATCGCCACTTCGTCGCCGATCGCCACGCCCTCGTGCACGCGCACGTTCGAACGAATGTCGCAGGAGCGGCCGATCACTGCNCCCTCGATCAGCGTGCTGCGCCCGACGTGGGTCGCCGAGTCGAGCACCGAATGCGAAACTCGCGCCCGCTCGCGCAACGTGACGCTCGCGCCGAGTACCGAGTAGGCACCCAGGCTGGAGTCCTTGGTCAAGCGCGAGTAGTTGCCTATGAAGGCCGGGCCCTCGATCGCCTCGAGGTCGTCGATCTCGACACCCTCTCCGATCCAGATGTCGCCGCGCAGGCGGATGCCCGGAATCTTCAGCTGAACCTTTCCGTCGAGAGCATCGAAATTCGCCTGCCGGTACTGCTCGAGATTGCCGATGTCTTGCCAGTAACCGTCGAGGACGCAACCGTAGATCGGCCTGCCCATCTCGAGCAAAAGCGGNAAGAGATCGGCCGAGAAGTCGAACGAGCGCCCGGCTGGAACGTGGCGCATGACCTCGGGGTCGAGCACGTAGATGCCGGTGTTGATCGTGTCGGAGAAGACCTGCCCCCAGGACGGTTTCTCGAGGAAGCGCTCGACTCGCCCGTCGTCGTCGGTGACAACGATGCCGAACTCGAGTGGGTTTTCCACCGACTTGAGGCCGATCGTCACGGCGGCGTCGTGCTCCAGGTGGTACTTCACGAGCGCGTTCAGGTCGATGTCGCAGAGCGCGTCGCCGGAGATGACGAGGAANGGCTCGTCGATATCGCGGGTGGCCATCTTGACCGATCCGGCGGTTCCGAGCGGCTCCTCCTCGACCGAGTAATCGATCGACATTCCCAGCGCTTCTCCGTCGCCGAAGTAGGTGCGTATCGCCTGTGGCATGAAAGCGAGCGTGATCGTCGCCTCGTTGATGCCCTGCTCATGCAGGAGCTCGAGGATGTGCTCCATGCAGGGCTTGCCCACGATCGGCACCATCGGCTTGGGCTGATTCGAAGTGAGCGGACGCAGGCGCGTGCCCTCTCCTCCGGCCATGACGATTGCCTTCATCGGGCCAGCACCACCTTGAGCGCGCGAGCGACATAGAGCAGGCCGGCGGTGAGCGCCAGCGCCAGGCCCGACCAGAAGACGTACAGCGGCCACTCGGTGCCGTGCTTGGTGATGAGGACGAAGGCGATACCCGCGTAGAGCAGCCAGGTACCGGCCTTCCCGATCTGATTCACCTTGAAGTCGTAGCCGCGCTCCATGACGAACTTGTACCCGCCGAGCAGTAATAGATCTCTGCCCAGGATGATGAGGAGCGCAATCAGCGGCAGCCTGCCGGCGTGCCAGAGCAGAATCACGGCCGAGTCGATCATCAAACGATCGGCGAGCGGATCGGCGAGCTGCCCGAAACGGGACTCGACGTGCCAGCGCCGGGCGAGCCAGCCGTCGACCTGATCGGTCGCTCCGGCGACGCCGAAGATGATCGCGCCGGCGACCGTCCAGCCCTGGTCGGAGCGAAGCACGAGAGCAACGAAGACCGGAATCAGCAGAATCCTGAATACGGTCAGCGCGTTCGGAATCTGAGCCTGCGAACGGCGAAGGGCTTGTTCGGTCATGCGGGAAGAATACTTTCCGCCGCTCGTCCGGGCATTTTCCGCCGGAAATCGGCGTATATCAGGCGCGGCAGCCCGCGCCTACGGGCTGATCTGAGTAGCGGCTGCGTTGAGACTCTGGACGCAAGCGGGGCATGCGGTCGCGAGCAGCGAAGCGGTGGTCGCGAGCTTCTGTCTCGCCATTTCGCCACCCAGGAGACTCTCCGAGGTCTGTACCGCGGAGATGTAGTCCTGCGTGAGCTGGGGCAGCGTGCCCGGATTCGAGGTCATGGCGATCGTCATGTTGGCGTTGATCGCGGTCAGCCTGGCTTCGGCATCCAGACGGTTGCCGTTCGAGATGGGATTGTTGCTCGCGCTGCCGCAGCCTGCCAAAGCGACTGCGGCGGCGGTGATCGCCAGTGCAATAACCGTCCGATGAAAGACTCTACGTCCCACGTTGAGGAATTCGGCCGTGAGGCGCGACAACTTTAGGCCTACAGCATGGAGGGGACGCAAAATGGCCGAGAAGAAGTACAAGTGCGCCGACTGCGCGATGCGCAAGAAAGCAGAGGCGAATCCGGCGACGCTCCGCGCCCGGCTCTGGCGCTGGCACACGCGCTGGTGCCCGGGCTGGAAGGCCTACCAGCGATCGCTCAAAGACGCGACGTAGTCGTCTCGCCTACTCCGCTAAGGCCGTGGCCGAGAAATCGTCAGATTTCTCCGGCGCTAAATCGGGACGGGGAGATTTGAACTCCCGACCTCTTGACCCCCAGTCAAGCGCGCTAACCAGGCTGCGCCACGTCCCGTGTCCGACCGAGACCATAGCGCTTCGCCTCTCGCTGCGCTGGAACGACGCTGGACTGCAGGATGCGGCGGATGCGTCGCTTGTCCGTACGTGAGTACTGTCCTGCACGCCGCATCCACCACCTCCTTTGCCAGCCCCGCCCCAGCGCACCGAGATAAGTTGGCTGACTCTCAGATTTATTCGCTAGAGAGGCGCTTGTAGAGGCGGTCGACCAGATCGGGC
>JGI24138J36424_10000204_pt1 | contig 17267 bp, 12 predicted proteins | sample BarGraNGADG00312_2_FD_36424 | JGI IMG/M metagenome (IMG submission 36424) | reverse complement strand
AAACCGCTGAACCCCCTATTGGATAAACCGCATGTCGGGAACAGTCATTATTTGTTAAAATAACTGATTTCAAGGCTTTTGAGCAGAAATTCTGGCTACCCATCCGCCACCGTTCATCAATTTGACTTTCAGCTTATCACCAGCCGATATATTAACCACTTCCTTTTTATAATCAGTTGCATCACGATCAGCGTTAATTCCATCTCTGAAAATTTCAGCCTGGTAATTACCGNGTTTAAGGAATGAAAAGTCGATAGTTAACTCCCTTGGAGTCCAGTTGGTCATTGCACCAACAAACCATGTATCTTCCTTTCGACGGGCAATGGCTACATATTCAGCAACTTTACTGTCGAGCGGTACGGTTTCGTCGAAGGTGGTTGGCACTTTTGTGATAAATTCGGTGCATTCATGTTCCTTCAGGTATATAGTTGGATTATCCGAAAGCATTTGAATAGGTACTTCAAAAACAATAAATTGTGCCATTTGATTAACCCTGGTGCCCAGGGCCATTGGATTACTATTAACTGGTCTGTAATTTGCCTTATTGGAGTTTCTCATAGCTCCTGAGGTATAATCCATTGGTCCGGCCTGATTTCTAATGAAAGGAAGGGTAACACAATAGCGGGGGCCATCAAAATTTGATGCCCATTTAAAGTTTTCCAGTCCATAAACTCCTTCATACCCAACAACATTTGGATAGGTTTTTTGTAGTCCGGTCGGCTTGAAAACCCCATGATAATCAATCATTACATGATGTTCTGCAGCAAGTTTGGCAATTTCATAGGTCGAAGCAACAGCCAATTGGTCATCACGATCAATAAAGTCTATCTTTATACCTTTAATGCCCATTTTTTCAAAATAAGGAATAGCCTTTTCTTTTTGCGACAACATATCCCTCCATGAGCTCCAAACCATCAGGTCNACCCCTTTTTGTTTGCCGTAAGTAATTAATTCCTCAAGCTTTATGTTGGTATTTGGTTTGGTAAGGTCACCCGGCACATTCCATCCTGCGTCAAGCATTATATAAGGCATCTTGTACTTTGCAGCAAAATCAATGAAATACTTATACGTCTCAAAATTCTTTCCAGCTCTGAAATCCACACCTGAAATATTCATGTTGTTCCACCAGTCCCATGCAACCTGTCCGGTTTTAATCCAGGAAATATCTTCAATCCGGCTAGGTGAAGCTAGTTTTTGAACAATATCGCAATCCAGCAGGTCTTTGTCCTGTTCACTGATAACAATGGCACGCCATGGAAAACTTCGTGTGCCGTCGGTTTTTGCAATATAGTCGGCTCTTTTTGTCGGTATTACATTNTTATTACCAGACATTTTTGTTTCGAGGGGATACGGTGCATAAATTCCTTTAAAACCTATTTTGGTTTCATTCAAAACAAGGAACATACCGGGATAATCTTCCAGATCGACTTCTGTGAGTAGAATTTTTTTACCGTTATTCAGTTCAACCAGTAATGGAAGGAATGCCAGCGAATCGGTTATAAACTCTGATAGCTTATGCTCTTTATACAATGACTCGAAGGAAGCATTAAAAACCTTTCCGTCGCGATAGTCCCTCAGATAAGGAATAAATGCCTTATGGTCTTCAGTGAAGTTAAAATTTGCTTCTTCGTTTTTTATTACCATTTCTCCTTTCCGTTTGGTAAAGTAACGATAAGCTACAGCATCATTAAAAACCNTGAAGATAACGCCATAATCGCCTTTACAGCTCAGGGTAAGCTGGTTATAAACATCAGAAACTACAGTTTTTCTGTAATTGACCGCCTTGAATGTAGTATTTACACTTACGGTTTTTGATGCGGTTACACTTGCATTATCACCAAGAACTTCTCCATTTTGCAACAATAAAGATATTGCAGAGGGCTTAATAAGTTGCTGCCCTTTGTGCTGAACCGACCATAACATTTTAGCCCCCGATTCCACCTTTACTATAATGGCTCCATCAGGTGACTTTACTTCATAAACCTTTGCTTTTTGTGCGCAAATAATTGCGGGGCACAATAAAAGAAGGAAAGAACAAAGAAATTTCAACTTTTTCATATTACATCATTTATTTAGTTTTTATTCCACTTATCGTTGTAATTCACCATTATCCGGATTCCCTGGTTCGTCAAGGAGTTGGATGTAGGTAACCGGACCTAAATCAGGGTTTTTCCATGATGACAATGCCTATACAATCTTTTTATCGGGAGTAACTTCAAACACCTGTATTGTTCCAACCCATTCTTCGGTTTTATTATTTCCGGCTATCCAGTTGCAGATAACTGTATTTCCGTTTGCAAGACGGTTGGCGGTTTGAGTATTTCCAATTGTAAATGGAGCATCGGCACGGGTAAATTCCCATACTGTTTCACCTTTCATATTTACTTCGCGAGTGTAGTCTTGTCCATCGCCTGAGATCAGTGTATTCCCATTATTCAGGCGAATAGCTGACCAGGGCGAAGGAGTGTTGCTGACCGACCATACTTCTTTTCCTTCAAGGTCGAATTCAACAACTTTTTTTTCAGCAAACAATCCAACCATGATTGTTTTGTTTTTTGTCCATCGTACATGGCGAAACTGCCCGTGAGGATTGGTGGATGTTGTCGGGATAACAATCTCTTTCAGCAACTTATTGGTGGCGGTATTAAACATAAGTACTTTACCAACGGGTCCGTTTAAGACCATCAGCACACTATCTTTTCCTATTGGCTGGCATGAGTGGGTTTCGGTACCGGGAGGACAGATAAACTGCCAGATNAGATTTTTTTCGGGGGTGATAATTCCTGCTCCCGACATACAGGCATACACGATATTTCCATCGCGAAGCATTGTTACATCATCAAACTCCTGAATTGCGCCTGTTGCTGTACGCATAGGAATTGAGTACTGCCAGACCACTTTACCATTACGAACAACAAACATTTTTTGGGCCAGTGGGTTACGCATATCCCATTCGCCGACATAAACAAAGTCGTGTTGTTTTAAACCGTTTCCGGGTAATTTGTAATTGACTTTTTGGGCTTGTGCATCGGCGGGGATATAAAAAAATAGAAGAATCAGANTTATTAGTGATGTTATTTTCATTAGTTATGTGTATTTAAATGCTCGATTTTGAATCTTATTTTTTTATCTGAAATGATAATTTACCCTGCATGGCAAGTTTATAAAATTCACCACCGGCTGTTAGCTCATAATTCCAGTTCTTAATTTTTGCACCGCCCCATTCAGGATCAAATACCCAGATTGTCCAGCTAATGCCTTTACTTTCAAGATAATTAATTATCTGGACACCGTAATGGGTTCCATTTGGGTCCAATGTGNCAGTGCGGGCATCGTTACCAAATTCGGTTGCAAAAACCGGATATTGATTGGCGGCAAAACCAAAATCTTCTTCCCATTTTGGTGGCCATGGTTCGGTCCGTTTATTTGGATATGGATGGGTTACATAGCCTATATTCTCAGCACTGATAGGTTCTTCACGAAGCGGTGTTAGGTCGTACGCCCAGTCGAAACCGGCAACCAGCGGAATAGTTTCATTATCGTGGGCACGGACGATGACTATTAATGTCTCAATTGTTTTTTTCCAATCAGCCCAGGATACAGGGCCCAACTGGCCACGGTAAGTCGTGGGTTCGTTAAAAAACTCATAAAAAGCCACTGTATTATTTCCTGAAAAGTGTTTCGAAATAGTCCTCCAGAACTGGAATGTTTCCTGCCGTGTAGTTACATACATCGGATCCTGAAAAACTTCGGTTTCAAGATTTCCGATGGTATGCCAATCGATCATCACATACATTCCCAGATCGGTACACCAGTCAACAGCTTCATCGAGCAACTTAATATACTTTTCAGGAGTGCGTTCCCGCCATGCAACAGGGTGAACCGGGATACGGACAATGTTTGCACCCATTTCTTTCACTTTTTCAAAATGGGTTTTGTTCCAATGTCCCTGATGTTCAACCTTATCAGGATCAGAAATAGCTATCCCCCGGAACAACACTTTTTCCCCCTGCGGATTAACAAACTTGTTTCCCTGTANTTTAATCAGGGGAAGCACTTTCAATTTTGTGTTGTTTTGCCTTGGTTCCCTGGGGCCGTTCTGAAACCATGGTATTGGTTCCTGTGCATTTAGTCCTGATAAGCAGAAAAACAGACTTAAAAAGAAAAGACTAATAAATTTCATTTTTTTCATATTACAGCATTTATTTGGAATAAAGTCATTTTCCAGGAAACCTTCCCTGCTAAAGGATCTATTTCCATGATAAACTGGTCGCCTTTTTTCACAAGAGATATCTTATGCAGCAAATTGTCGGAAGGAAGGCAGATCAATCCTTTGACTTTCTTTGAGTCTGTTGCATAAACTATCAGGTCGAGTTTTGACCAATCCATCTGGGCAGTAGATTGAGCAAGGGCAATGTGTGGAATAACTGCTCCTTCGTGCACCAAGACAACAATCGGAATTTTCCCGGCCTCAATATTGTGCCAGCCGCCTGAATATACTTTGGCTGTCTGATAGTCAATCCATTGTCCAGGAGGAAGATAGACATCACTCGGAATCTTATTTTCCCGGAGCTTTTTTGTGACTTCACATCCCTCCGCTTCTGAATAATATGTTATCCGGCTCATCCAGAATCCGAATGACCATAATGGAGGCATTGGCGCTTTCCCGGTAATGTTTGTATATTCATTCAGGATATCTTTCGGCTTTCCAAGAAATATAAAAATGTCCGCTTCGTCATCGCCTATCATAAGGGAATAGATCCCGCTGTAATATTTGCCAAAATCACATGTTACAGGTGAAGATGTATGCATAAACAGACCATAGCCCCGGCTGCTTAGAAAAAATGGTACCGGTTTGTACATTGTTTCGTTCTGTGTACCATTTGCATCATCTGTCCATAGAACAGCCTTCTGACCTCTTTTATCAAATTCAGTGAAGGATTCACCGCAACCAAATATTTTCTCATCGGGTGATAAAGAAAAGACAGCATCCATACTTGTTGAATAATCAGAAGCACGACGGACAAAAGAAAAAGGCAGAAGCGGAGTGAATGTTTCGGAACCATCAATATTATTTATAGTTTTTGTAATCAGCTTCCCGTCTGCGCTGTCCGCCAGATAATAAGTATTTGAGAAGTTTCTGAAATCCCCGCTGATATCAACCACCTCATTCAATAATGCCTGGGTTTTACCCGGGGAACCAATAGGAATCTGGCAATAAACCGCAGTATTGAAAAATTCTGCCAGAAGCACAACACTTAAATTGAATAGCATGAATTTAAATTGAAAAATCCTATTTTTCATATAGCATTCTTTAAAATTTATTCCTAAAATAGTAATAGTATATATGTGTCATTAATCAATACTCTGTTATTTGTAAACGTACAAAGTAACTCTCAGAATATTGTAACCAGTGCCTAATCTCAGGTTATTTCCCTGTGCAGTATCATCCCCTGCCAATCTTCTTCCCGGGACCCATTTACCGTCAATAAAAGTACCTTCTTCAACCGTTGCCAGACCTGATTTAATTTCTTTATTCTTTTGAGAAAAAGTGATTGACATTCCGGTTCCTGCTATATAAAATTCGTCAGGCGCAGTCATAATAAATATAGCCGCGCCAAGATCAGCACTTCTGCTATGAAGGTTATTGGGATCGAACCGAAGATCAGTATGAAATATCTGTTCCCCGAACTCAATGTTTTCAGTAGGATTATCTTTAGTTAACAAAACAGCATCCATTGAATTCAGTCCCTGATTTTCGCCAATTAATCGCATAAGCTGAGAAATCATCTTGTAACTCTGTGACAGTTCATCACCTGCCTGGATGCGTCGTTCAATACCAAAGGGCGAAAACCCTAAAGCATCATGGTGGCCGACAGCATAAATTAAATTGGCCGCTCCTTGCGCACCGCTGCTTGTTTCCGGTATGAACAACGGGTTGCCTTCACGGGTAAATTGTTCAGCCATATATGCAAAATCAGGTCGATAGAGGTCAGGGCACAGTATATCTATTGCCGGGGCACCGGCATGCCATATGTCGAAAACCTGTGGAAGAGGTCCCCCGCCCGGGTAAGTACCTGGCCAGGAATGTTCCCGCTGTTTCAGCCATGCATTCACAAACATAGGAATCGGGTACTCTGCTTTTCCGGCTTCAACAACATGATTAATAAAAGTTGCATAGTACCAGGCCATAAAAACCTCGTCGGAATAAAAGGGATATGTCACTAGTGCTTCATCCTGTTCTTTCTGTGTCATCGGCGGAACCAGATTCCTAACAGGCATAACAAGTCCAGAAGGTTTTCCCGGGCCAAATACTTCTACCCAGGTCCCTGACAATTTAGATCCATTGACCTTTAAAGCATCTTTTAGCTCAGGAACCAGATTCTCTCTGTTTTTTTCAATATAACTCAATAACTCCTTTGGAACAGGTCCGTTATAGGCTTCATTGGCAGCAGCTGAACGATCACGTGAATCGAGCAGTACTCCAACTTCATTTTCAACCTGTATCATTATAACCGTTCTCTGGCTGCTGTCAACTTCCTTAATGTATTTCATCAGCGCTGAAAAAGCATGCGCATCGGCATCACGGTTTTCTTCACTTAAAGGAGTTAACAGCTCAATAGGTTCACCATTATTTATTTTAACGCGCGGGAATCGTTTATAATCTTTTTTTACCCAATCGGGGATATAACTTGACATTCCGTTTTTCCAGCTTGCGAACCAGATAAAAATCAGTTTAAGGTTGTTCTTTCTGGCATTATTAATTACATCGCCAACTATGTCAAAGTTGAATTTGCCTTCCTCCGGTTCGACCATGGCCCACGAGATACCCGCGATTACAGAATTCAGATTGCTGGCGATCAATGCCGACCAAACCGGTTTCATGTACTCTATACTTGTTGCAGCATTGTTCGTCAGTTCGCCACACAGAGCTATAAATGGTTTCCCATCAACAATAAACTGTGTTGCGTCTCCTTTTTTCTCAAGATGAGGGATCTCCTTTTGTGCAGAATCAGTCTGTTTATTGCAGGAAAATGAGATCACGCAGATTAGGATCACTAAAATAAATAATGCAGCTGCACCTGACTGCTTAATTTTCATCATAGACATATTTCTTAAAAGAAAATCTTCCATTCAACATCTTTGCCAGTTGACGAATTATAATCAACAGTAAGCAGATTTCCGTCAGTATTTATTGAGGCTTTCAACCCATCACTCAGTACTGCGCGCTTAACACTAAAACCTTCAGGAACATAAATCCTCAACTGATAAGGATCACCGGCAACAGCACGGGAAACACCTTTTAAAACCTTCTGCTTACCATTATAATCCAGGGTTTTTATATCAAAAGCCATTTGTCTGATATGCCTGCTGGTCGAAATCAACACCGGCCTGTCAAGTTTCTCTACAATGCTGTATATGTCGCAATCATATGGTTTTAAAGGACGAGTTATCAGGGTATCCTTAAAAGTCCCTATGAGTTTTTTTGTCCAAAATTCATAAATAATATACTCTTTGCCCGGTTCGAGCCGCAGGTCTTTGACAGCATCAAGTTTTGTACTGAATGGTTTATCTGAATTTTTTGTATAGTTAAAAACTGCCAGAACCGACCAGTTACCGAACTGTCTTTTTACAGGCATGTTCCATACCTGTGCTGGTCTGCGCACGAAGAGGTCAACCGGGTAGGAGACATCCATGGTAGGAGGGCTTATTCTTTTCAGAAGTTCTATACGGTCAGCAGGATAAGTTTCGTTAAGAGCATCTGATAAAAGAAGTGTACTGCCGGCTATTGCGTGAAAGTTTGCATCTACTTTTGCCTGTTCTGCTGTAAATCGTTCTCCGTCGGGGGCGTTGTACTTATATATATGGAATCCGTCTCCATCGTTCCAGAATACCCTGCCATTGTAAAAAAACCTGTTCGCAGAACCAAGTACTGTCTCGGTAAACAAGCCTGTGAATTCCTTTCCTTCAAGACCAGCAGCTCCCTGGTTTTCATAACCCTGGTCAGCGTCTTCTGAAACGCGCAGTATATCGACCAACCCATAAGAATGATCAACTGGCTGCATATTGGAACGGATAACCATCCTGGGTACAATTTTATCTACCGCCTCACGCCACGGTAACATTGCAGCATGATAAGTCTCCAATGCGCTCATATAGGGATCGTATTGGCCCGGCCATTTATCCCACCAGTCGGAGAAGTCTGTTTCAGCCCTGCCAGTAAGTTGTTCCTGTCCGGTTGCCCACTGAAGGACTCGTTCACGCTCAAGTTTGACAGTGAGTGGATTTGAGAAGTCGATTACCCGTTCACCACCAAATTTTACTGTCCTGATCGGAAGGAAACATGAGTCAGGAAGGGTAACTCTTCTGCGTCCCGGAGTCATTTTTCCGGCACCATAAGCTCCCCAATCTCCAAAAATATCGAAAGTTGGAAAACGACCCGAAGTACTTCCTCCTGATCCATAAACAGCCATACTGCCGCTTCGGCCCGGTCCGCCAAGTCCCCAGTAGAAATCGAACAATCCATTCTCCCTGAAAAAAGTTGTTGCACTGGTATTATTGCCTCCTGACATCCATCCATGAAATCGACTGTAGTTATTAGCAACCAGTTCCATGTCATCAATATTGATTGAACGGCGCTCTTTCAGGCGTACATCGTGAGCTATAGCTATTAGGTCGGCTTGATGTTCCATAGCCCGGAGTGCATCATGGTTAAAACAAATGAGCAACTTTTCGCCGGGAAAGCTTTTCCCTGGAGGCATGGTGACCTTGTAACTGCAATATCCACGAACCTGCATGCGGTCGGGGGTTTTTCCCTTCCATCCTGTTCTTCCATCAAATCTCGATGCACCTTTTATGGTTGTAACATGTCCCATCAGCAGGCTGTTGCCAGTGTCATTATCTTTCACCACATGGTTCACGGCATAGGTTTTAGGAGTTATCAGGTTGATCACTGATAATAGCTCATAAAGGTCACGATTCCGCGACTGAGTACCAAGCGAAATCCATCTGTCGCAGGTGCTTCCAAGTCTTACATCCCGGGATATAAAATAATCCATATCGTCGATGTCAACATCCTTGTCAGTGTTGTTGGTACGCCCCAGGCTTATAAGAATATCGTTTTCATTTTTGCTTAAAGATATAAGGTAATCGAAATCAAGCTGCCCGGGTTTTGTTCCATGAAGAGTAACAGTTGTAAATGAACCGAGGTTGTTATTATCATCATCATTTACAAAACTCGTGATAGTCCAGCCAGAGGGATCATCCCCGGGAAGAAAGAAAGCGTCATTAATCTGCATCGCTGTTCCTTTTACTTTTGCCGACCATCGGCATGTAGTTGCATCAACAGAAACAATTAAATTATTGGTTTCGACTTTCAGAGGTTTCAGAGTAATATAATCAGTGTTCTGACCANTGGCAATTATCGATATTAATGATAAAAGGAGTAAAGAAAACCATCTGTGTTTTTTTCCGGAAAATTCAAATAATATTTTGTATTTCATGCTTTCTGATAATTTTTTTCTATGTAATATCTTCTTTAATTCAACCAATAATTCTCAAAGTGATATTATTAATTATCTCGTAATAAGTGTCGTATGCAAAACGACAGGGATTGTTCCGATACGCGGTCCTCCCCAGTCAGTCTCGTCTCCATTAAGTATACGCAGGAGTTTGAATTTCCCGTTTTCATACACACCCTCTTCGACCTTCAGATACTGCCAGGCTTTGCCGGCATTGGCACCAAGAGGCTTAAAAGTAAAGTGGCAAAGTGTACCAATAAGCAAAAACTCGTTATCACCTAGTTGTACTACCATGGCTTTGCTTACCGGCCGGGCATTGGCTTGAACTGNGTTCCTTCTTGCAGCACCGAACGATACCGTGGTTTGCCATAAGCCGAGGTCAATGGTCTGTTCTGCATGATCCTCACGCTCAACAACAGACTTAATCTTACCTTCAAATGCCCATTTTGCAAGCTCCCGCATCATTGGTGCAGCCATAGCATATTCCTGAGCAATAGTGGCAAGACGGGTAGTATTTTCTTCCTCTGTTCCCTGACCGTTTCTGTCTATTCCAAACGGCGAAAATCCAATACCTCCGCTCGCCAGTACAGAGTATAAGTAACGTGCATTCTCTTCGCTGGAACTTATCTCGGGTACAAACAATGCATTATCGGTCCGGGAGTACAACTCAATAACTTTCAGTACTTTTTCACTACCAGACATATAGATATCTGGAGCAAGTATATCGATTGCTGGTGNAGCCGCCTTCCATATCGGTATTACATTATCGGTCGGGCCTCCACTTTCGTAGGTTGTAGCACTTGGGTTGGTTATCGGATCGCGCAGAGCGGCGTTTACATACAACGGCAGTTTATTTACTGCTTTGCCTGCGGCTGCAACATATCCGATATACCGGGCAACTGACCATGCATGAAAATACTCATCTGCATCGGTACCGAATACCTCCTGCCATGTTCCCTTGGTATCGACTGGTCTGTTAAGTGCCTTTAATACCTCTGGTTTAAGCAGTTCAGTGGGAACCTGTCCCTCAAAAAGTTTCTGGGCAGCAGGCGAAAAATCGCGTACACTTCCCCATGAGCCGGGTTCGTTTTGTACCTGTACCATTAGCACAGTGAATTGCGGATCGGCCTTTTTTAAATAACCCATTACTGCAGCAAAAGCTTTTGCATCTGCTTCCATGGCAGCCTGAGTGTGAGGTGAAGGAGAATCAACCGGTCTCCCATTCTTGCCGGTAATATTGGGATATTTTGTAGCATCGCTCTTCATCCAATCAGGCATATAGTGATTACTGCCATTTTTCCAGGTGGCGAACCAAAGAAGCACAAGATGCACATTATGCTCTCTCCCCTGTTTCAGGAGCGTGTCAACTAATGAAAAATCGTACTTTCCCGGTTGTGGTTCTATCTGTTCCCAGTAAATTGGAACTTCAAGTGTATTGGCATGAATGGCCTTAACCGCCGACCACACCTGAGGCATCATGCCGGGCCATGCACTTGAGTTGTGTGCCTGACCACCGAGCATTAAGAAGGGTAGACCATCCACGAGAAGTGCATGACGGCCATTCTTTTCAATCAGCTGGGGAATTGATTCCTTACGAGTCTGTCCCCATACTGTTATGATACTGAATAAAACCACCAAGAAGCCAACGGTTGATATTCTCAATAATTTGTTGTTTTTCATATTAATTAAAATATTATCATTTTGTAAGTGAAATAGCGGATGAGAGTCCTGTTGACGAAGCAGTAACACGGATTTCACCCGCTGCCGCTGTCCGTTGTACCGCAACAAGAAGCCGACCCTGATAGGCGATACGCGTGTCGGTCTTGAACAGACCGTCATAGACAAGGTCTCCTGAGTCAACACCGACTAAACGACCGGCACCTTCGACAAGAACTTTGACAGTAGCCGGTGAATCAATCACTTTCAATCCTGCATTGTCGCATACTGTGAGTTCGTATAAGAGAATATCACTGTCAACAGGTAATGGAAGTGGTGAGAGCTGAAGTTTTGTTGCCTTCCCTGTTGTGCGCAGTATTGAAGTGACCACCTGGCGCCCTTTCAAATAACCAACCGCTTTAAGCTCACCAGTCTTAGATTCAACTTCCCAGTCGTTTGTGTAAAGATTGTGAGATACATTCTTCTTCCCAAGAGAACGTTTATTAAGGAATAATTCGACTTCATCACAATTAGTAGTAACACGAACTGTAACTTTTGTTTTTTCCGGCAAGTTCCACTTTTGCTCAACGGGTTGCGATTGCCATGGATTATTCGTCCTCTCCCCGGTGACTACAAAAAGCTGTAAAACAGGATCTTCACGCCAATAAGCTGCACGCTGGTGGAATCCAAACTTTTTTCCTCCCGCAACATCAATTATACCGGAGCTACTTCCTCTGCTGGGAAATCTGCGTGTTTCTCCCAGATAGTCAATACCGGTCCATATAAAGTCGCCTATGACATAATCATTATCGCGAACGCCGAGCCAGTAATGTATTTGTTTCCCTGTTTCTGTACCCAGAATGAGCCGGTTGGGGAAGCGTCTGCGTTCGTGTACATAGGTGCTGTCGCCATAAAGACGATCGATGTAGTTATAACCTGCGATGTCAAGTTCATCCATGAAACCGTTGCGTGAAGATACAAACGACTGGTCGCAGGCAGATGTCGCCGGACGAGTAGGATCTTCCTCATGACAGATAGCAATTAGTTTTTTAGCAAGCTTCCATCCATCGTTATTGAATTGGTCGGGAATCTCGTTGCCAATACTATAGAGGATTACACTTGGATGATCGCGATCGCGTCGCAGCATGGCACGAAGATCAGTTTCGTACCACTGGTCAAAATAGAGATGATATCCGAATTTTGCTTTACCCCGGTTGTTTTCAGTGTAATTATAGGTCCAGTCGCGGGTCCATTCGTCAAATGCTTCATCAAAAACATAAAAGCCGAGTTTATCGCAAAGATCATAGAACTCCGGAGAGAAAGGGTGGTGACTCGGACGGATAGCATTACAGCCCATCTCCTTAAGAAGCCCAAGCCTGTAAATCCAGATTGCATCAGGCACCGCATTTCCAAATGAACCTGCGTCCTGATGAAGACAGACCCCTTTGAGCTTGGTTGACTTCCCATTAACCAACAGCCCAAGATTTGTGTCATATTTAAGATTTCGAATGCCAAACGTTGTGACAGTCTCGTCAAGGATGATTCCATCGAGCACCAGGGTGCTGCGCAAGCTATAGAGTTCAGGTGTTTTATCGGACCAAAGGCGGGGTTTAGGAACTGTTACCTTTTGTGCGGCGAGTTGATCTNAGNGCATACTTTGAAGTGTGANCGTCGACTCGGTTGTTGCGATAATTTTTCCATCCAAAGCCAGAATACTGCTTCGCAATATGATATTTTTACTTTGTGACTTCACCTGCCATGGATCTTTAGCCCAGGCTCTGAATTCCTGATAAGTAAAGAAATTAGGATCAATAGCATAATCTATGTTTACAACAGCCTGCTCATTCGTAATCTCAGGGGTAGTAATGCTGATACCGCCATCGAGCCGGAAATGAGTGTAACCGGTAGTAATCAGGCGCACATGCCTGTAGATGCCGGAGCCTGCATACCAGCGAACAGATGGTTCCGCAGAATCGTCAACACGAACAGCCAGTACATTAGTGGTGCCGTCTTTTTTCAAATATTCTGTAAGATCGTAGCGAAAGCCAATGTATCCGTAGGGCCTGCGTCCAAGGAACTGTCCATTAATCCAGACTTCGCTGTTCATGTACACTCCATCGAATTCTATAACTACCTTTTTTGTCGTATCGGGAGATGTAAAGTATTTTCTATACCAGCCAATTCCATGCGTGAAAAAGCCACCAATGGCAACACCTTCCGGGGGTGGATTGATTGGGCTTTCGATACTCCAGTCGTGCGGTACATCAAGAGTACGCCAGCTTTTATCGTCAAAGCCGGGCTGCTTTGCCTCAGGATTATCCCCAAGCCAAAATCGCCAGTCAGCATCAAACGGAATAATCTGTCGCGGATTAGAAATGGAACCGGTTGAACCGATATCCGGGTTATTAATTGCCTGGCCATTAGTTTCAGGCATGAACATGCTCATTATCAGGCAATAATAAAATGACGCTAATAATATCCTTCCNGATACAAACTTGAAAAAAACAATATTTGAGTTCATAAATTTAGGTTAGTTAGTTATCTCTCTTAAATACCAGGCAGGTCACGTAAGAATCAGAATTTTCTCATAAGTTCTAAATAATTTAGTTATTATTTCAGGAAAGAAAAAGGTTGAAAAAAATATGTTTATATCTAATAGATAAATTTAAGAAAACATACAATAATTCAGATAAATATTAACATTTATTAACTAATAGATATAATAAAATGACTTCGGGAGTATTCTACTTTCCACTTTTCAAAATGGTACTCAAAATTTATATTGAAACCAATCCACATCAACAAAACCTATTTCTTTAGTTGAATTATAGCAAAAAATGCCTATTCTGTCGCCCCGATAATTACCCCATGTCAGTTTATATGTTCCCCCAAACGATTCAAAGAGTTTACCATTGATACTGAAAGCGTACCGACTTAGACCATTTATCCCCCAGACTGATCTTAGGTATATTGTAGAAGTGTCAATAATTTTTCCTTCGGTCTCCTGTCCGTTGTTATCATAAACCAATCTCCGGACACCTTCTGTCTGCCTGACTCCAAATGCACTATATGTTCCTGCAAAGTGACAAATTCCGGCAAATTGTCCGTCGCCTAACCCCTCCAGTTCAATTTTTACTATAGCTTCACATGAGTCAGTTTTCATACTGCGCTGAGTAAGCGTATTTCCTACACTTAATATATTTATTTNGTTTTTTATAGATAGAAGCGGTTTAAATGCATAAAGTCTTAAATAACCCGGATTATCTGTGAGCGACCACTTATCGGCACGGGGTTGATAATTCCATTCCCATTGAACATTCAGAGTTTTATTGGAAAACTCATCATCTGTTTGTATAGAGAATCCAGTGTTACTTTTTATTGGTTTTTTTGAAGACCAGAGCATGTTTCCAATAGAATCAGTACCTATCTTGCCGGTTATTGGCCAGCCATTTACCCATGTTACCGGCAACAGACTTGCCACCCGACCTTCCCAGAAACCTCCGGAGCCATGATGTGTTAAAAACCACCAATCTCCCGATTCAAGTTTAATTAACCCACCCTGATTCGGTTCCCTGTCTATGGCTTTATTTACATGGTTCAATTGTTTATTTTCATATGGNCCATAAATATTTTTTGAACGTCGCATCATTGGGACTCTTCCCTCGGAATTTACTTCACTGAAATAATGATAATAAAGGCCATTGATTTTGTACAGTTTATTAGCCTCACTACCTGTNGATTGGTAGATAATGGAATCAGATTCCTTAATCAATTGCCTGCCATCAGGTGTCATTCTGAAAATATGGATATTATATTTTTTATTGTTTCTCGGATCGGATGAAAAATTTGTGGCAATAAAATACAATTGGCCATCATCATCCAGAAAAGGGCAACAATCNTTCCAGCCTGATACTTTCCACAGCTGATGCAATGGTTCCCACGGTCCGGCCGGATTTGTAGCGGAGCTCATAAAAAAGCCTTCATCAGGTGTGCCAAAGTAAACCCAGTACTTACCTTTATAATATCGGATTGATCCAGCCCAGATACCTCTGCCATACCGGTTCATCTTATCCCAGTTAAGTTCTGGGGAGATTTGGGTAAGGTTGTCAACCACATGACCTGCAATTCTCCAATTTACCAGATCCTTTGAGTGGAGCACAACCATGCCCGGGGAGAATTGCATAGTTGAAGAGATAGCATAGAAGTCAGATCCAACTCTGATTGCATCCAGATCGCTGTAATCGCCCGGCAGGATGGGATTATTGTAAGTTCCATCATGCTGATCGCCCCATTTACCGGATGTTTGACTTAATATTGTTGTTCCGGCAAATAGAAAAAGGAAAAGTAATATTGTGGTTTTATGCATATTGAACTTACCTGTATTCGATTAACACATCCTTAAACAGTACATTTCCGGAAGCAAGATTAGTACTTGAGAATGTGATTTCGCCGCTGCTCTGTTTGGCACTGCCTCCAATCTTTATTTCGCCCCTGAAGAACATCTTATCTGCATCAAGAATATTAGCCTCCATACGCACTATGTAAGTACCGGCAGGCACAGTTTGGCCAGTCTTGTCCTTCCCATTCCAGGTGAGGATTTGCTTCCCCGACTCAGGAGTACTGCCTGTTACGGCATCCACCTCTTCCTTAGGAGCATTTTTCAAGTCGAACTTCCCGGTCCATTCGCCAAGTGCTAACGGTCGCTTAAGATAGCCTCCGGTAGTTGTGAACCGGGTTGCAAACAAAGTGCAAATGTGATTCTGAAGGGTATCTTCAATCCAAACGGCAATCTGGTTGCTTCCGTGAGATTGAATCCTTGTCCAGGTGTAACTAATAATCACTTTTTTTTCCTGATTCTGATCCTGGGCTATAATTGAACTGTTTAACAAGGTAGAGAGTACCAATGCCGATAATAAGAAATAATATTTTTTCATTCTGAAAGTTAATTAAATAAGCTATTTGATTAAAATTGTTAAGAGTGATTGGACGATCAAAGAAAATACCTTTTTCATACATTTAAAAGTTTAAGAAATATAAAGTGAGGTATAAATAATCTACAATCAGGTAATTACATCAAAATTCATTAAAATATTTTAAAAGCCAATGATATTGTAGATAATTATATGGATTCTTTTTGCAAAATTGCATAACATTTCTAATCCATTAAATAATGAAACGAGCACTTTTCTTAGCACTAATTCTTGCTGTCTTTCTTTCTGCTAGAGGCCAGAAAACAGAAATTCAGTATTTATCAGGTCTTAACAAAGATCATATGGTTCAATGGGAGTTCTTTTGCAACAATGGAATGAACAGCGGGAAATGGAGCAAAATTGGTGTTCCTTCGAACTGGGAATTACAGGGTTTTGGTTCCTATTTATATGGCAAGGTAAATAAGGAGATTACGAATGCGGACTTTATAAATACGAGTTCACAGTTTCAAAAGAGTGGAAGAAGAAATGTATTTATATTGTTTTTGAAGGGTCAATGACCGATACTGAAGTAAAAATAAACGGAAAGTTGGCAGGACCAATTCATCAGGGAGCATTTTATCAGTTTAAATATGATATATCTTCTTTACTCAATTTGGACGGGAAGAACGTTCTTGAGGTTAAAGTTACTAAAGAATCATCAAATGAGAGTGTTAACAGAGCAGAGCGACTATCTGACTTTTGGGTATTCGGAGGGATATTCCGTCCGGTGTATCTGAAAGCTGTCCCTTCACAATTCATTGACAGGGTTGCAATTGATGCAAAAGCTGATGGGTCATTTTATATGGATATTTATACCAAGGGAACAGGTAAGGCAAAAACAGTGACTGCTCAGTTGCAGACTCTTGACGGTAAACCTTTCGGGGAAATACTTACAGCTGGTGTTAATAAAGATTCTACAGGAAAGGCTATTATTAAAGGATCTTTCACTAATCCTTCTCTCTGGAACCCTGAGTTTCCAAATCGTTATCAGGTTGTTGTAAGTATTAATGCCGGAAAGAAGACCCTTCATCAAGTCATACATGGTCGATTATAAACGGCACCAATACAAAGCATTACCCGAAATTTGACTATGTTAAAAATGCGCTTAATAAAGGGAAGG
>JGI24138J36424_10000200_pt1 | contig 17368 bp, 12 predicted proteins | sample BarGraNGADG00312_2_FD_36424 | JGI IMG/M metagenome (IMG submission 36424) | reverse complement strand
GTGAGCTTCGTCTACATGACCGGCCACACCGACGGCAGCGGGCTCACGGGGAACCTCCACGTCCGCAACCAGCAGATCCGCGACTACTGCAGCGCCAACGGCAAGATCCTGTACGACTTCGAGGACATCGAGAGCTACGACCCCGACGGCACGTACTTCGGGGACAAGCACGTGGCGGACAGCTGTGGCTACGACGGAGGCAACTGGGCAATCGAGTGGCAGGACTCCCACACGCAGGGGGTCGACTGGTACGACTGCGTCTCCGCCCACAGCCAGCCCCTGAACGCCAACCTCAAGACCTACGCCGCCTGGTGGCTCTGGGCCAGGCTGGCGGGGTGGAACCGACTCCCGTCGCCCACCGCCAGCCCGTCGCCCACGGTCGGCGGCTTCACCCGGCCGCGGGCCGCACCGGCACGCTCGTGACCGTGATGGGCAGTGGCCTCAACGACGCCACCGCCGTCACCTTCGGCGGCGTCGCGGCGAGCAGCTTCAGCGTGGCCTCGGACGCGCGGCTCACGGTCACCGTGCCGCGGCGTGCCTCGAGCGGCCGCGTCCGCGTTATCACCGCCATCGGCACCGGCGTTAGCGCCGTCAGGTTCACGGTCAAGGCTCGCATCGAGCAGCTCACGCCGACCTCGGCCCGGCGTGGCGCCACCGTGGTCGTCACGGGTAGCGGCTTCGGCGCCAAGCGCGCCCTGAGCTTCGTCCGCTTCGGCCGCGTGAAGTGCGCCATCTACCGCTCCTGGAGCAGGACGCGCATCACCTGCCGTGTGCCGGCGCGGGCCAGCCTCGGCCGCCTGTATGTGCGGGTGACGACAGCTGCCGGCCCGAGTAGAACCAAGGCCTTCACTGTGAGGCGGTAGCGACACGAGACCTGTTGGGGCTTGCGTCACGGCGGCGAGTTCCAAGGCCCGGTGGGGCAGTCCCGTTCGCGCCCGCGTCGTCCAAACGGACGACACCAGCAAGTCGCAGAGTCTACCCAGACCGCCACGGGAGATGTACTGTACTCTCGCGGGTACTATTGCCTACCCAGCCGCTACCACAGCTGGGGCTGTCAGCATCGTCGCGGGCGCTACGCTAGATGCAAAGCGAGATGAAGGGGGCGTCAAATGAGAAAGTCGACTATCGTGCTCGTCCTTGCGGTGTGCCTGGTGGCGTTGTTCGCCGTCACCGCTGGCCCGGCGTCGGCGTGCACGTACTTCGGATGGTATTCGCCGGGGTACTACGCCAACCATGACTGGCCGGTGGCTTCGGTGTATGTGGCCGGGATCTGGTACGACCAGGCGGACGTGCAGCCGCTCTTGCTCACGCCGACCAGGGACAAGACCTACACGATGTTCAAGGCGGTGGTCACTGCGAGGTTGAACGATCAGGCGTCGACGTACCCGAAGATCGATGCGGGCGAAGCCTGGCTCTTTGCCCACCCGCTGGGCAGCGGCGTCACTGGCAACATGGACGCGTGGTCGGGGTCTGGCCATGGCGAGGCCATCTGCAACGCCCTCATGGCCACCTTCATCTGGTAGGCCATCCCTGCACCAGACACTCGCTGTTGAGCGGCGACCCCGTGACGAGCGTCACGGGGTCGCCGCTTTTTGTGTGGCCCCGGAGCCTTCGAGTCACGGCTGCAAGAAGCGGCTGATGGGCGGGCCTGCGGCAACAGTGCCACCTTCCCTGCTCTCCTGACGATCGAGCCTGCTCGCTCGAGTCGCCGGACCGAGCGGCAGTGGCTCACGAAGAGCCCGGTCCGTTTCGAGGCTAGGACAGGCTAGCGGCCGGTCTCGTCCCGGCCCTTCTGCTGGAACCGCATGGGGACCGACTCCCGCATGTGCATCCTCATGAGGACGGCCTTCGGGTCTCGGGCAAACTCCGCTTCGTCGTAGTCGGGGGTCGCCGCGAGCGCCCACTCGGCATACTGATGGATCGTCATCACCGGTTTGGCCGGGTTGCCGGCTGCGAGGACGTCCGGGGGGATGCTCCGCGCGACGACCGAACCCGCTCCGACCACGGAGTTCGGTCCGATGGTCACGCCCGGGAGCAGGATCGCCCTCTCCCCGATGACGCAGTTGTCCCGGATGTTGATCCGCCCGTACTTGATCACCTTCCGGTATCGCTCAAGACGCGTGAAGACGTGCGTGCCGCCGTCCCTCCCGATGAATGCGACGTCTCTGGCCAGGGCCACATTGTGTCCGATCGTGATGAGGCACGGCAGATCGCCGAATCGTGGGACATCCGCGAAGCTGCAGTTCTCGCCGATAATGGCGCCGGCTCGACGGGCACGCCAGATGGCCCACTGGACCCGTGCCCGGCGGGCCTTGTGAAGTGCTCGACCCATGACGTCGCTAGCATCCATCAGTATCCCCCCGCCCTCTCGATCGCCCCGCGGAAACCGATCCAAGGTGTGAACGGTGGCAGCTGTGCCTCGTCCACGTACGAAGTCACTTGTCTGAGCCCCCCTTCGACGACGATCCTCACGTCGTCCATGGCGAAGGGAGCGAGGCTCAGATCGGTCACGTCATATCCGCGGGCTACCAGCGGCACGGAGGCGGGCTCGAAACCCATCATGGCAGTAGCGACGGTGTCGAGCGCCACGGGGTTGTACGACGCGAGCATCATACCAGTCTGGACGGGGCTCGGACTGAGCGGACCCGCGCCCTCGCCGGCCACCAACGCATCCGCGAGAGCCAGATACGACACCTGGCCGGGTCGCCGGCTACTGACCTCGTTACTCTGTCGATCGTAGTAGAGGAGCGCCCGGTTGATGTCGAGGCACATGCGCCAGGCAGTGTCGTTGCCGAACCAGTTTCCGCCTCCGAGTTGATAGCGTTCTCTGGGGAACCGTCCGATCAGGGGCGAGGCGTACCGGAGGGCGCGAGCCAGGGAGTAGAGAAGCGTCTTCCTCCTCCCTGCGTCCAGTTCCCACTCGCGGTGGGTGATGGCCCACGTGACGTCCCACCATAGGTTGCCGTCGGGGTATTCGTCGCCGCCGTGTCGCGGGCTCCCGTAGCGGAAGTGTGGCAGGTAGTCCTTATGCCCGTTAATCCCCACCAGGTTCTTGAGCGCACACGTCGCTCCGGTCTTCATGTGCGTCTTCATCTTCGGCAGATTGATGAACACGTGCGCGTGAAGAACGTCGTTCGGGATCAGGTACTTGTTCGCCGTCGCCGAGTGCGCCGACCTCATGCGCCGCCGGCCGTACTGGGTGACTCCGAAATCGCGCCCTCTGGGATCGGCGGTCTCGAGCAGGCTTCGGTCGCCCAGATCGACCTCCGTGTACTCTTCTCGTCGACTCGCATCGGCGTGTCTCGCAACCACCCTGCCATGTCGCACGGTCGCCGTGCCGAGCCGGAAGTCCCTCAGGCTGACATCGACGGCCGGGAAGGCGGCTTGGAGATGCCGCACCACGGGGTCGAGCCCGGTCAGCTTCGTGACCGCCTCCCAGTCGGTTCCCTGCAGGGGGCAATCGCAAATGATGAGTCTCCCGCCGGGACTCGCAGCGCGCGCCGCATAGTCGGCGACGGCGCGCACGACGGATCCGTGCGTGACGAGGCAGTCGGTGTCGGTCAGACCCAAACGCCTGGCGCCGTGGTTGAAAGAGGTGACCAGATTGGGCTTCAGCACGACTGTCTGGCCCGGTTCGATGAAATCGCCCAAGGGGTTCCACTCTGGCGCTCCGAAGCGGCCGGCGTCCAGACCCATCTCCTGCAGGAGCCGACGCACGCTCCGGTACGCCGGGTTGTCCTCGGGGGAGACGTGAGCCGTCGGCCATTCGGGCAGTACCTCCGAAGTGTGGAATGGAGGAGTCTGGCAGTAGGCCGGCCGGTCTCTGACCAGCCACACGCGCGGATCTGACAAGGCCGGCGCCATCTAGGAAACCTCGGAGATCGTGTAGCGATACTTGCCCGATGCCGCGGTCTCAATCTCGTCGCAGTACTCGAAGTCCACTCGGCATGTGCTCCCCATGATCGCCCGCACTCCGCTGGTGATCTGACCCTCCGCATCGGCGGGCTGCTCGCCGCAGCGGACGACGCGGACGAGGATGCTCGAGTGGTCCTTCTGGACGATCTGGAAGCGCGACACCCAGTCACGGAAGTACAGGAGGTGCGTGAAGTACTCCCCGTCGATCACGGTGCCGTCCTGCAGTCTGAAAGCGTCGACGTTCCTGCCTGTGACCCGTTGCAGCACGCGCGCAGCTTCTCCCTGCCATCCGGTCCCTGCGGGAGCGAGAGCGCCGCGATCGCCGATCCGGTACCGGAGGAGCGGCATCGCGTAGTTCGTCAGGAGGGTCATGACCAGTTCGCCTTCGGTGCCGTCCGGCACGGGATTGCCCGCATCGTCGACGACCTCGATATACACGCTCCAGGGAGGTACCCAGAGGCCGTCGCACTGAGGGACCTCGCAGCCCATGCAGCCGACCTCGCGTGACCCGTACTGGTTGAACACGCGGCACCCGAAGACGCGCTCGATCGTCTCTCGCATGAAGGGGAACAGCGTGCCCGCCGACGTCATCACCGCACGCTGGGGCCGAACGGAGATGTGCTCACGCTCGGCGAAGGCCGCGACTTCGTATGCGGCCTGAGCGTAGGACAAGAGCAGGCGAGGTGGTCGCCTGTTGAGCATCTCGATCAGATCGATCATGACCTCTCGCGTCATCCTGAACGCGTTGACCGTCGTCGTGTTGGACAGGTGGGAGCGGATCCAGGCTTCCGCGCCTTGGCCGTTCTGAAGGATGTCTCGCTCGGAACCCCAAACCCGGACCTCGGGTTGCCCGAAATCGCGGCCGGCGAGGTGGGAGAACAGGAGAGCGACGGCTTTCATGCGTGCCATATAGGCGGAATCCTGAACCAGGCGCACAGGTACGCCGGTCGACCCGCCCGAGGTATTGAAGTACCACTTCCGCGATCCAATGTCAGTGGACTGGAGCCGGGAGGACTCGCGTCGAATGAGGTCCTTCGAGAGCAACGGCATCCGTCCGAGCGTCTCGAATGGGTCCGACAGTGGACCATCTGCAATAAGATTCCGATAGTAGGGGACGTTGGCGCGCGCATGGTGCAGAAGGCGCCTCAACTCGGAGGCGGTCGCGTCCACCGGGATCTCTTCTTCGAACTGGCGAAGATACTCCCGATAGAATGGGTACAGCGAGTCGCCCCTGAGTGTCTGCCAGACACGGTGGATGGACTGTCTTGGGTTCACGCTCTTGCCGCCAGTTCCCGACTTCCCTCGGCTGCCGATCGATCTTGGCCAGCATCCAGCACGCGGGAAGCGTAGCATACCCATCCGAAGTCACCGCGGCGCGTATCCCGGCGCTGGATCAGGTCTCGGCAGTGCATGGTGGACTCTAGGCGGACTCTCCGATCTCGAGATCGACGATGCTCAGTCGCGTCATAGCGATACCGACGGTCCCTCACATCACTCAGATGCTCCGACGAACTGCGAGGCGCGGCCGAGTCCGGCCACGAAGTCGGCAACATGGGCACCGACGACGCGGTAGTCGAGGCGCTCGACGGCGAGTTCGCGCCCTCGATGCCCGACAGCTCGCGCCTCTTCAGGGTGCGACAGGACGTAGCGAAGCGCATTCTCCAGTGCTGCTTCATCGTCCGGTGGGATAAGATAGGCGTTCACCCGGTCTTCAAGGAGTGTCGGGATCTCACCCGTGCGCGTGACCACGACGGGAACACCCGAGGCCAGGTACTCCGCGAGTTTGGTGGGCATGCCGGCATCAGCCTGTGGACTCCGCGGCCGCGCCAGTACCAGGACGGTGGCCTGCGGTAGGTACGTCGGGGTCTCGCGCTGCGCCACGTTGCCGACGAATGTCACCCGATCCGTGATTCCCAGCCGGTCCGCACTCGCACGGAACTGGCGTATGCGGCTGCCTCGGGGGGAGTCCCCGACAAGGCTGAGCCGCGCATCGGTCGTGTTCCTGGCGAGGCCGGCAAAGGCTCTGAGCAGGCTCAGAACACCGTCCTTCTGCTGGTTGAGCATTCCGCAGTACATGACCACCGGGGAACCGCTGGCAGCGCCCCCCGGTCGAAACTCGTCTGTGTCGACCATCGCGGGTGCAGAAGTCACGACCAGACCTGAAGGACCATAGGTCAGTGCGTGTCTACGCAAGGAGTCCGAGATGGCGATCGCCCCGTCGAACCAGCGGAAGAACGTACGGTTGTAGAGACTCCTGCGCAAGCGTCCCAGCGTCATCCCGCAGAGGCCGTGGTAGGGAAGCTCACACAGGTCGACGATGTAGGCCGCCCCGACGGAGCGTGCGACGAAGTGCAGAGAAGCCGCCTCAAGCGACGAGTCGGAGTACAGAAGGACAGCTTCGATGCCCGCTGCGCCGGCAAGTCGACGGATTCGAAGCGCCGCCCCCACAAGCCCCCGAAGGCGAAGCCAGCGGCGGCGCCAGTAACGCATGGGGCGGATCGTGGTACCGCACGTGTACTCGAAGGGGATCCCATCAAGGAGCCCGCTCACTTCCCTATTGACGGGCACCGCAGGAGGACTTGGCTCACTGGTTCCGAGACACAACACCACGACGTCATGTCCGGCAGCGCGGAGGCCTCTGGCGTAGCAGGAGACTCTAGATGCGGCCGCGCCAGGACCGTTGGGGAATCCGAGGCCTGCCTGGGCCGCGATGACTATCATGCACGAGTCCCTTCGGTCACTCTTCTGAGTCCCGACTCGACCGAACACCATGGTCTTGCGACTGACAGGGCGCGGCTGCCGAGATGGATGGCCGCCGGCTTCCGGGTGTTCTCAGAACGCGCCTGATCGCAGACGCACGGTCCCGAGGTAGACCCACGTGAGTCATCCTTGTTAGTTCCGCCGGCCGGGCTTTCCATCAGTCGCTGATCGCAGTCTACCGCAGTGCGCAGAAGGCGTGGACCCTCAAGATCCGCAGCGGCGCGACATGGCGAGACGGGCAGGCGTGCACCGCCAGTGCGAGGTAGATGCGTGGACCACTCAGGTATGCTGTGCGAGGTCCGGGACTCGCAGCGGGGAGGTGGAGCATCCAGTCGCGCGCATATCCCGAAAGCGGGGGACTCGTCCTTCTGGTGTTCGTCGAGACGGGGGGGGAATCGGTCGTGCCCCTGCACGGGAGCCTCGGGCAGGTTGCCGAGTTCGAGCGGGGCGGCCTTTCCAGCAACTCCGCTGCATCGCGGCCGCCCGCCGGGCGAGGGAGTGGATGTCCGAGAGCCTGACCCATTCCACGGTACACGGCCTGAAGTGGAGCTACGCCTCCACTGGGGTGACCATGGTGCTTCAAATCGGCGTGACGGCCTTGCTGGCTCGGCTGCTCACGCCCAGCGCCTTTGGCCTTGTGGCGATGGCCAACGTCATGCTGTGGTACGGCCAGCAATTCGCCCTGATGGGCGCTGGCGAGGCCATCATTCAGAGGTCGAATCTCGGCGCCCGTGACATCCACACCGCGTTCACGTCTGCGCTGCTCATGGGTGCGGCCTTCTGCGCCCTCTTTGTGGTCCTGGCGCCACTCGCCGGCATCCTCTTCCCCGATACACCCGGCGTGGTGAGCGTCACCCGCGTCATGTCCCTGAGTTTCGTGATCGGCGGTCTGAGGACGACCACAGAGGGACTGCTCCGACGCCGCTTTGCGTTTCGCGATCTCGCGCTGATACAGATTGGCTCGTACGTTCTTGGCTACGCTCTCGTCGGCGTGACGATGGCCCTGTTGGATTTCGGAGCGTGGAGCCTCGTCGTCGCCTCGCTCTGCGCCGGTGCGCTTGCTGCGGCGGGCTACACGATCCTTTGTCGCCACGAGGTCGGCCTCAGTCTGCACTGGCACTCCTTCAAGACCATCTACTCGTTCGGCGGGCGCGTCGCGTTGATCGGGTTTGGTCAAGCAGTCGCCAGCTCGCTCGATACCTTCTGGTCGGGCCACTACCTGGGAGCGGCAGCGACCGGCCTGTACACCCGCGCGACCAGTCTGGCCAATGTGCCGGTGAACGCCCTCTTGCTCAGCTGGGCTGGTGTCCTGATGCCCGGATTCAGCCGCCTTCAACATGACCGCGACAGACTCAGGTCGGTCTACATCGTCACCATCACGATGATCGCGGCGATTGGGATGCCATTGGCATGGGGCATGGCCGGCGCCTCACGCCAGATAATCATCACGCTGCTTGGCCCCCAATGGACCGAGGCGATCCCAGTGCTCGCCGTTCTGGCGCTGGCCGTTCCTTTCACAGTCCTCACTCACATCGCCGCCATCGTGTGCGAAGCCACGGCGACCTTGAACGTGAAGATTGTGATCGTGGCCGGTCGCCTTGCCTGGTTCGTGGCGCTCTTGTCCCTCCTGACGCGGTACGGCATTGTAGGGATCGCCGCAGCATTCGCCCTTTCCGAGCTCACCAACCACGTCGCCTACCTTCTGGTGATGAGGCGCATGTTCGGCCTTGGTCCGGCCGACCTCTGGAGCGCCTACTCCATTGGGTGTGCTGCAGGCGTCATCACAGGAACGGTCCTCTTCGGGATTAACGTGGGTCTGACCGGAATGGGTTGGCCGGCGCCGATCATCCTCACCGTCCAGGTCGCGGTGGGAGCGCTTCTCTTGCTCGGCACAATCACCAGGGCGCGTCGCGGCGGACTCTGGCGCGAGGTCCGGGGTCGCCTCGACGAGGCAGGCTATCGTCGAGAGAATCGCGGGATGGTCGCGTGGGTGATCAGAAGACTCGACGGCTTCAGTCGTCGAGAGTCAGCCGCATAGTCCCCTCCTGACCTGAGAAGATGCGCTCCACCGGCGCACAGTGAGGGTGCCAGGTGGCAGTGGCGAGATAGAGCCTGCTACCGGTCACGATGTTGCCGTGAGCGTCGGCGCTGCCCATCTCCACACAGCCGTCCCAGCCAGGGGATGCACGACCCGGCGGGAGTATCGTGTGTCGGTCCCCATGCCCGGTCTCCTTTCCCTGTGGCCGGCCGGGTTGACTGCGGAGGCATCAGAACTCGCGCTGTTGCGCACAGAGCGTCCCGCGCCAAACCACTCGATTTAGCTCAAGGGCATACCTTCATGGCGGACTGACGCGTGCGCAGTGTGAATGCGCATGCCGCGTTGTCTGTCCTGACGATTGATAAACGTCTAGGCACTTAAGAAACTCGGCGCCGTGCCGATGCCACTCAGTGAGCAGTGACGACTGTTCACCGTACAGCAAGTGAAACCCAGTGAGTCGCGTCGGTGCGACACAGAAGCTCTCATGGTCCTGCCGTGAGCTCACCGTCACGACCCCGGGGTGTATATCGCTCAGGAGGCGTCACGGTGTCCAAGAAGCTCACCATCGTAGGAACGCTACTCGTCGTGCTCGTCCTCACAGCAAGTCTCTACGCGGCCTCGGCGGCGTCCGCCGCCTCTCGCCACAACGCACTCCGCTACCGCGTCGTCCGGCACGCACGGACCTACGATGTGGTCACAGGCCACCACCGCACCCTCGTCGTCAGGGATCATCACCGGTACGTTAGGGTGCACGGGATGCGACGCTACCGCGTACTCAAGCGCGCGCATGACTTCGTCGTCCTCCGTCGAGTGCACTCGCTCAGTGCCGCCGCACCTACGCCGACCGTCCTTCCCGGCGCACCGCTCTCGGTCGGTCTGCCGTCGTCGGCCAGCAGCATCTGGCCCGGTTTCTCGACCGCCGCTGCCAACGACGGTCGGCCCGCCACGCGCTGGGCGGCCGATGCTCACACCTTCCCTCAATGGTGGACTGTGGATCTCCGCGTCCCAACGACCGTGTACGGGGTCACGTCTTCCTGGTACGGGGCCAAGCGGACGTTTCGCTACCGCATCGAGACGAGTCTCGACGGTGTCGCCTTCACGACTGCGGCGGACCGCAGCAGGAACCAGATCAGAGGCACCACGACAGACGCCCTCACCGTCGTCGCACGCTACGTGCGGGTCACCGTGCTGGGCGTGAGTCCCTCAGGGGTGAGCGCCTCAGCCTACGAGATCACGGTGAACGGCGACGTGGGCACGACGCCCGTGCCGACACCCACGCCGACTCCGACACCCACGCTGACCGTGACGCCGACGCCCACCGTGACGCCCACTCCGACACCTACGCCGACGCCGACGGTCACCCCGTCAGCGACGCCGACACCGACGCCCGTCCCGGCACCAACGTTCAACGTCATGAACTACGGCGCCAAGGCCGACGGCGTGAGCGACGACTCGGCCGCCATCCTCGCCGCGGTCAAGGCCGCTGCCGGCCAGGACGTCTACCTGCCCGCCGGCAGCTACCGGCTCGCCGCCCCGCTGACCGTGCCCAACGGCGCGCACCTGGTCGGCGCCGGCATGAGCGCCGCCTGGCTCCAGGGCCAGCTCAACTTCGGCAGCAACTCGAGCTTCGCCGACCTCAAGATCGGCCCTGCGTCGGCTGGAGTCGGCGCCATCCACAACGTCGATGGCAGCAGAGGCACGACCTTCAGCCGCTGCCACTTCCGCGGCGGTGGCGCCGCCGGCTACTCGGGGCCGAACCTGCTCATCGGCGCGGGGTACGACGTCTCCAACCTCACCTTCACCGACTGCGAGATCGAGCGTGCTCTCGGCTCCGGCTGGAACAACACCATCTCCCTCTACGCCGATGGCTGCACCGTCGATACCGTCACCTTCGACGGCTGTCACTTCGGCGTCAGCAACGGCACCGCCACCGGAGCCGCACGCATGATGGCCGAGTGCTGGACGCAGCACGGGACCCAGAACTGGTGGCGGAACCTCACCTTCCGCGGCTGCGAGTTCGAGGCGACCGAGAACTGGACCCTGGATTTCGCCTGCTACACGGACTCGGGTCGCGGCACCGGGGTGCTCATCGAAGGCTGCAACTTCCACGGGGCCGGCTACGGATCGGGCGGCATGGGAGCCGCCATCTGCCTCGAGTGGCCGGCCGACGTCACGATCCGCAACAACCACTTCAACCGCTGCCGTGAAGGTGCCGTCTACCCCGGCGGCGACTTCATGGGGACGAACACCGACACCTACTGGCAGATCACGGGCAACACCTTCGACTGGGACACCGCCGAGCACGGCATCACGCAGTACTTCGCCCCCATCTCCCTCGCCAGCAACTACAACACCGTCACCGGCAACACCTTCATCGCCCACACCAACATCCCGCTGTGGTCGTATGGCCAGGGCGCCTGCGTCGTGCTCTGGGGCTGGTGGGGTGAGGGCCACAACAACACCGTCCCCGGCAACACCTTCTACGTCAACGCGACGCAGCGCACGACCATGGCGATCAACGGCGCGAGCGAGGCCAGCAACACCATCGCGCCGAACACGGTGGTTCGCCAGTAGCGAGACACGACGCCGAATCCCCATCACCACGGGGCGGGCGCTCACAAAGAGCGCCCGCCCCGCTTCGTTCGTGCGCGTCTCTCGGCCGCATCTCATCCGCGCTCGGGCGTCAGCCCAGGAAGGCTCCAAGTCCTGGCACAGTGGGCAACGCGGCCCCAACTCCCATCCGTAACCGCTAGAATCTCAGCATGGCCATACTGGTTCGCATCGTGCTTCTCCTGGTGATTGTGTGCATGGCGGTCTCGACCGCAATCGACGCACAGGCTGGCATCCTGGGATTCAGCGTTGGCCCCATCAACGTCTATCTCTTTGACCTTGTTCTGCTGGTTGCCGTCGTTCTGTTGATGCGGGAAGGGACTCTGAGACAGGGGCGGCCCATCCCCTCGGCGAATCGCACAGTGATCGCCCTGGTGTTCGGCTATTGCGCCTATCAGATCGCGGTGGTCCTGCCCATCGCCGTGGCCTTCTACGGACTGGATCCCATCGTTGTCGCGCGCCAGCTTGAGACTCGGCTCGCGTTGATGCTCATACCGTTTGTGTATTTGGCTGGACTGAAGTACGTGTCCCCTCAGCGCATCGTGAGTTGGGTCAATGTGGCGGCTGTGGCTGTGGTGTGTTTCGGGTTGTACAAATACGCGACGGTGGGGCTCACCGGCTATCAAGTGAGCGGTGGCGCCTTCCGCTTGAAGGAGATCTGGGTCGGGGGTGCGCTGCTTTCCGGCTTTCTGGTAATCACGTCGCTCTTCCTGCGACGTCCCAGCGCGTTCGCGTATGTCCTGGCCTTGCTGGGGCTGCTTGGGATGGCGCTCACGAATCATCGTTCCGGATACGTCGCTCTCCTCTTCACCGTGCCGCCACTGCTCGTGAACGCACATCGGATTGGGAGGCGGGCGGCCATCATCCTGCTAGTCGCCGCGTCCGGCGCCTTCCTGCTGTTCTCCGTGTCTCCGACGGCTCGAGACAGCATCATCTATTCGTTTCGAACGATGCTGAATCCGAACGCCGACCAGACGGCCCGTGACAGGGTGGACCGCTCGAGACTCGGATGGGACTACTTCGTGGAGCACCCGCTGGGTGACTATGCGTGGAGCGGGCGCTTCTACCTCGTCGACCTGGACTACCCTTTCGAGCCGCACAATTTCGTCATTCAGCTACTGGGGCAACAGGGGATCGTGGGATTTGCCTTGGTCGCCGGCATGTTCGCGGCTACTGCTCGCATAGGGTGGCGGAACCAGCGAAACGATCGCATGAGCGCGGTCATGTTGGCGTACTTCGCTTTCTACCTCCTGTTCTGTCTGTTCAACACGAGTCTGCTGAACACCAACAACGTGCTTCTGCTGATCCTCCCAATTGCCCTGATCCTTGGGCGGAACGCGACGCTGGCCGAGGAAGCTGGTGCGGCCGAGCCCTCCGTGGCAGGTGTCGGGCTTGACCGCCCGTTGCCGGCCAATACCTCTTTGCTGTAGAGTGCCACAGCTACCGTCGGGATGGGTGGGTATCGCAAGGGAACGTCGCTAGCGTGTCCCACGTGCTGGCTCCCGGTCCACCCCGACGATGGTTGAGCGCCTGTTCCGGGCCCTGCTCGGCCGCGGATGGCTACTTAGCCACAACGCTGTCCGAAGCGGCGAGCACAAGGAGAAGCGATTCCAGGAAGAGCAGAACCTGACTGCTCATTCGAAACCTTGCGAAAGTCGTTGAAGATGCCGATACGTGGACCATCTGATGGCCGAGTACGAGCGGTGACCGGCGCGCGTTGCCGAACGGGACAGGTCACCCTAGGATGTAGCTGACGAGAAGGAGTGTTTTGGCTGCTTTGGCCAACAGCGGGCACGACCCGACCCTGAGCGACTACGTGCGAGCCGTCTGGCAGAGGAAATGGATCGTCATCGTGCTGACGGCTGCGGTGACAGCCCTCGCTGTTGGGTACTCCTTCGTGAAGACGCCTCTGTTCGAGGCGTCTGCCCAGCTCCTGTATGAGAATCAGTTGAACGTGGCGGACCCGCTCTCCACGAGTTACGTTGACTCAACACAGAGGCAGACGGAGCTTGCCAATGTTGCCAGCGTGATCGCGAGTCCGGATCTTGTCAGAAGCGCACAGGGGAGTCTGCCCCAGGCGGCGGCGGTGTCCGGCTTCAGCGTAGACACCGTGTCTGACACCAAGTCGAGTTCCTCGACCGGCCAGAGCGACGTCAGCACCGTGTCGATCAGGGCAGTCAGTCCCAGTGCGGAGATCGCNGCACGAGTCGCCAACGCGTACGCCCAAGCGTTCACTGCCTACCGAAAGGCACGCGAACAGGCTCGCGTGCGCCAGGCGGAGCAGGTTGTCAGGAACAGCATGGACACGTTCACCAGCGAGGCGTCGAGACGAACTGCGGAGTACCTCACCCTTGAACAGCGCCTCCAGGATCTCCAGATCCTCGAAGCTACTGCGACGGGCAACTTCACGATCCTTGCGCCAGCTACCAGGCCCGACGCACCGTTCACCCCGCGTCCGTTCCGGAACGGGCTGATGGGCTTGGCTGCTGGCCTGGTGCTTGGCATCGTGATCGCCTTGACCGTTGCGCAATTCGATACCCGCGTACGAAGTCAGGACGAGGCCGTTGCACTCCTCGGCCTGCCCCTGTGGGGTCAGATTCGGAAGCTGCCCAGGGGGACTCTCGACGACGAGCCGCTCGTCGTCCTAGACGAATCGCACAGCCAGCCAGCTGAAGCTATTCGAAAGCTGCGCGGAAGCTTGGAGTTCGCCAGCGTCGACCAGCCGGTCAAGTCCCTCTTCATCACCAGCGCCCTGCAGCATGAAGGGAAGAGCGTGACCGTGTGCAACCTTGCACTTGCTTTGGCTGAGGCCGGCAATCGAGTCGTACTCGTCGATGGCGACCTGCGAAGGCCGCAAGTACACAGGTACTTCAAGCTTCCCAACGCCGTGGGAGTGTCCACGGTGCTGACCGGCAGGACAGAACTGAAAGCCGCTTTGGGTTCGCGAACGGTCGGCCGGAAGTCCGTTACACTGCGCGGTGCCAGCGCGTCATTGAATCGTGGTAGCTCGCTGTCCATCCTCACCAGTGGGCCCATACCGCCCAACCCTGCGGAGCTCATCGCATCGAAGAGCTTCACCGCGCTGATCGACGGACTCGAGGCAGAGTTCGATACGGTCATTGTCGATTCGCCGGCTCTTCTGGCCGTTGGTGATACCGCAGCGATAGCCCGCTGCGTGGACGGCATGGTGTTCCTCGTCGATCTCACCCGTGCAAAGCGACCGCTGCTCCAAGAGGCGGCGAACCAGATTTCGCAGATGCCGTGCCGGAAGCTGGGCCTNGTGGTGATCGACAAGGCGCTGCGGCGACACGGCTACGATNACTACAGCTACGACTCGCATCCCCCGACTGCCGTTGTGAAAGTGGCAAGTGACAAGGGGGGGCGCACCGAGGTCAAAGCCTGACGCGGGTGGGATGAGTCTCGGGTGGGTCTTTCGAAGGCCCGGTTCAAGCGAGCAAGACGTCGGTGCCGCAGGCATGAGTTGCGCTCAAGCGGCTCCCTCGACTCGAGCAGTGCTTGCACCGCCGCGGCTGGCAGCCGCCACACCGTCACCACGTACGTCACCAGCGGCATGTTGAACCGCCCCGCTCATCGCCCGCCCTCACACAAGACTCACCGGCCACTGAGCCGAGTCCTCACCAGAAACACGAGCTTCAGCCATGGCCGACCCACGACGCAAGCGGAAAGGAGGAACACCCTCCTGGCCGCGGAGCCGTGGTAGCGGCGAAAGAAGCGCCACGCAGTCGCCCGCTCGCCGCTGGCAGCAGCAGCCATGACTATCTGGAATACGTTCTCGGCGTAGCGCTCTGGGGAGATCTTCTTCAGGAGAGACAAGTACTCAGCGTCTTGCGCCACCAGAAGGTACATCGCGTTTCGGCGCTCACGCGGTTGGCGACTGACCCTGTCGGTGCCCTCTCTGCAGTAGATCCTCAAGCCGCGGTTGATGTAGTACCTCGTTGCGCGTGCGCTGATCTTGAGCCAGACGATTCCCTCGCCGCCGGGGATGCGCTCGTCGAAGCGAAGAGAGCCCAGCAGCTTGGCCTTCGTGATGCCCCAGTGTTCGCCCCGTGCCCGCGCAACGGCGCGGGCATCGACATACCCGTCGTTGTCGAGCCCATGGCCGGTGAACTCATGCGTCACACTATCCAAGCAGTTACACGTGACAGCATCGACATCCGGGTGCCTGGCCGCCACGGCAAGCATTGCGCTCAGGGCGTCCGGCAGGGCCTCATCGTCACTGTCAAGGAATGTGAACCACTCGCCGCTCACATGGTCCAAGCCGGTGTTCTTCGCTGCGGTCACGCCTCGGTTGTGACCGTGGACCACGACGATGATCCTCGGGTCGTCATAGCCACGCAGGAGCTCGTGTGTGTCGTCGGTGGAGCCGTCATCGACGACGATGAGCTCCCAGAGGGGGTGGTCCTGCCGCACAACGCTGTCGATCGCTCTTCCCAAAGTGGCGGCACGGTTGTAGGTCGCCATGACGATCGACACTCGCTCCTGCGACATCGCGCTTCCTCCAGGCCTCAACGGATAGCGACGTTTGACGGAATCTTGCTCTCTGGCTACGTGCTCGCAGCGAGGCGCCTCAACCTTGGCGGGCGACCACACTGCGCAGGATCTCGGCGTAGCGTGGAATGACACGTTCGGGCGCGAACTCGGCGACGCGGGCGACGTTAGCTCGGGACATGTGCGCGCGGAGCGCATCGTCGGCGAGCAGTGCCTCGATGGCCGCCGCCAGTGCCTGCGGGTCGCGGGCAGGGACGAACAGCACGTGCTCCCCGGGGGCGAGCTGGTCGGCGGAGCCGCGTATTCGCGTCGTCACGACGGGAAGTCCATGGCCCATGGCTTCCATGATCGACAGCGGAAAACCCTCGGCAAAGTACGTCGGCAGCACGAAGAGGTCCGCGCGACGGTACACCTCCTCCAATCGCCGACCGCTGACGTAGCCGCAGAGCTCGACGGCGTCGCCAAGGTCCAACGCGGCGACCCGACGGACCAGATCCTCCCGAGCAGGGCCGGTTCCAGCCATGATCAACCGGCACGGTATTCTCCGGTGCAAGATGGCGAGCGCGTCCAAGAGGTCGAACACCCCTTTCTCGGCAATCAGGCGCGCAATCGTGAGCAGGGTCGGAGACCGCGAGTCCCCATGGTCCAGCGAGAGCTGATGGTCGACCTGAGGTGCTATGAAAGGGTTGACTACGACGTTGAAGTCGGTCTTGGGACACGTGCGGCGCCACGCTCGCAGCTCTTCGGTCGACAGAAGCATGACTGAGGATGCACGCCTCACGAGCAGCCTCGACAACGCCGAGAAGAGCAGCTGGCCTGGCCTTCCCAGTCTGTCGCACTCGCTGCCATGCAGATGCAGCACCAGTGGCGGCCGTCCGTGCCGCACCGTGAGAACGAGCGGCAGGTCGCGGAGCAGCCCTGGCCAGTTGTGCGCGGTCGCCACATAGATGACCTCGGGCTTCCAGGCACGTATGCGATGATGCACGCGCGCCAGGTCTATTGTTCGNCCAANNANCTTGACCGCGAGTCGCTNCCGACCCGCAGTATGCGCGCTCCAACCCTCGATCTCCANGTCACAGCCGCAGCGACGCAGGCCCTCAGNGACAAGAGGAGCCAACTTCGGCAGCGGACCACCGATGGCGGGATATGCCGTGAGCATCAGCACGCGCAGCCGGGACGGCGNGCCCGTGNCGGGACGCGACATCCCAGAGGTGATCGGAGCCTGCTCCCCCGTCTCGGCTCCGCGCTCCGTAGTATCCATGACCAGCTCGTCGGTGCTTTCCGCGGCTGGTATGTCTGTCGCCACCGTCAACCGTGTCTCGCTCCCTGTAGCTGAGCTCTGTCCGTCTCTCGCGTCGCGTTGTCGAGGTGCGCTGGCGTGCTCTGAAAGACCAGAAGGTGGACCTTTGCCCTGCCGGCTAGCATATGGCGCGTGGCGAAGCGGCCGCAAGCATCGCCGAGAGACTCAGGCCCGGCCGCTCGCCGTGGCTCGCGCCCCGACCGCGACCTCGGCCGCGGGCCGCCGCGAGGATTCGG
>JGI24138J36424_10000197_pt1 | contig 17414 bp, 16 predicted proteins | sample BarGraNGADG00312_2_FD_36424 | JGI IMG/M metagenome (IMG submission 36424) | reverse complement strand
GCCGTTCAGCCGGCGAGGACGGCGAGGAGCGCGCGGGCATAGCCGCACTCGACGTCGTCGTCCACGAGCCGCGCGTTGCCGGCGGGTGTGCGCACGGTGACGATCCACGAGGCGCGGTCGTGCTCGAGCGCCACCATCGCCTCGCCGAGCGCCTCTCGCAACTGGTCCTCGCGGGGCAGCCACAGGACGTCGTCCTGCGCGACGGAGTCGAGCGCCCACTCGGTGGTGCCGTTGAACTTCACGACCCCGTGCCCGCGGTGCGCGTCCACCTCGATGGTCATCTCGCTGACGTGGAAGACCTGGTCGTCCATGCCGCGGTCGGGCACGATGAAGCGGTCGCCGCTTCGTGGCACCCAGGGCAGGCCGGCACGGTGGAGGGCGCGGGCGAGTTCGACCGTGATCATCGCTCCATTATCGCCAAGTGGGCTCCGGGGCGCGCGCGAACACGGTGCCGGGCGGCGTGGTGCCGCCCGGCACCGCGAATTCCGGTGAGGCGTCGGCGACTACTCGGCCGGTGCGACCGTCTGGTCGTCCACCGGGGCGTCGGCCGAGTTCTTGCGGACCGACTCGATGCCCTTGAGCGCGCTCGGCTTGCTCTTGTAGGATTCGCTGACCGCGATGACCTGGCCGTTGCTCGCCTTCAGGCGGAACCGGAAGCCCCCGGACTTGTCCTGGTACAGCTCGAATTTCCCTGCCACAGCCAGCCTCCGTTTCCGTGCGTCCCCCCGCAATTCACAACCTAGCAGGGACGCGAGCAGGCGGCGTGGCATTCGTCACATCGCACGCGGTGACGTGCCTCGGCTCACGCCCGCTTCGAGGCCGCGGTTCAGGTGCCGCCCTCGGCCGCCACCTTGGCGGCGTCGCGCCGCGCGGCGTCGTCGTCCAGGTAGCGACCGCCGCGCGGGTGGACGCGACCGGCGGGGTCGACGGCGTACAGCAGCGGGTGGCCGGCGGGGATGTTGAGGTTCTCCACCTCCTCGTCGGACAGGCCTTCCATCACGGCGCACAGCGCCCGCAACGAGTTGCCGTGGGCGACCACGAACACGCACGCACCGGCCGCGAGCCGCGCGCGCAGGTCCTCGTCCCACAGCGGTCGGACACGTTCGACGACGTCGTGCAGCGACTCGCCCGCCCCGGCCACCAGCGGTCCGGTGTCGGGAAGCGGCGCCGGATCAGTCCACGAGGCCCGCTGCTCCGGCGAGGCGGCCGGCGGCCGGCCGTGCAGCGTGCGTCGCCAGCCGAAGAACGCCTCGTCGCCGTGACGTTCCACGGCCACCTTCTTCGACACGCCGGTGAGGCACCCGTAGTCCCGTTCCGAGAGGCGCCAGGTGATCTCGAGCGGCGCGTCGACGCCCAGGTGGCCGAGCAGCAGCTCCGCCGTGCGGGCCGCGCGCCGCATCGGTGACATGACGACGACGTCCGGGTGCAGTCCCGCGGCCCGCAGGAGCTGGGCGGCCACGCCCACCTGGCGCTCGCCGGCAGGGGAGAGGCCGACATCGAGCAGCCCCGTGAACGTGCTGGTGGCGTTGAAGACGCTCTCGCCGTGACGCAGCAGCACCAGGTGGCCCGTGCGCGGCGCGGTCACTGCGTCCCCCCGAGGAGGGCTGTGGCGACGCCCGCGAGCACCTCGCTCGCGCCGCCCTCCACTCGCAGGTCCGCGATGCGGTCCGCTTGGGTGGGTCCCCGGTTCACAACCACAAGACGCGCCCCCGCCTCCACCGCCTGCATCACCACCCACATGCCGGTGGAGACCACGAGCGAGGTGCCCACGGCGAGGACGACGTCGCAGGCGCCGGCGAGCGCCTGGGCGATGCGGTCCAGCGTGACCGCGGGAAAGGCGAGCCCGGGGTTCGCCGCCCTGATGAGCTCGGAGACGTGCGCGCGAGTGAACCGGGCCCCGCAGTGCAGGCACACCACGGTGTCGAACCGTCCGTGCAGCTCCGCCACCACCTGGGAGCCCGCGCGGGCGTGGAGCCGGTCCACGTTCTGGGTGGCGACTCCGGCCACCAGGCCGGCGTGCTCGAGTCGCGCCAGCGCGTGGTGCCCGGCAGTGGGCTGCGCGGCGTCGAGGGTGCGCCAGCTGAGCTCGTTGCGCCACCAGAGGTAGCGCTGCCACAACTCGAAGAGAACGAAGTCGCCGTACTCCACCGTCGCCCGCTCCGGTGCGCCGGAACCACGGTAGTCCGGGACCCCGGCGTCGGTGGAGATGCCCGCACCGGTGACCACGAGGGTTCGGCGCCCGCGCAGCATCCCCGCAATCGCGGTGACGTNGTCGACCGGGCCCATGCCGACACCTCCTTCGGGGTTCAAGGCTAATGCGCCGCGATGATCCGGCCGCCCCGTACCGTCACGCCGATAATGGGGACATGGACTGCACCCATCTCGTCCTCGACGCCTTCGAACGCGTCCACGAACTCCTGCCGGTGGCGCTCGCCGGCCTCAGCGCCGCGGACGTCCGGTGGCAGCCGGACCCAGGCGCCAACTCGATCGGCTGGCTCGTCTGGCACCTGGCACGGGTGGAGGACGACCACATCGCCGGTCTCGACGGCTCCCCCCAACTCTGGACCTCGGAGGGGTGGGCGGACCGGTTCGCGCTGCCGTTCCCCGTGCGCGCCGTGGGGTACGGCCAGGGGCCCGACGACGTCGCCGCCTTCACCGTGGAGGACCCGGGCCTCCTGGTGGACTACTACGACGCCGTCCATGCCCGGACCGTGGCGACCATCTCCGCGCTGGTGGAGGACGACTGGGGGCGGATCGTCGACACGCGCTTCGACCCGCCCGTGACCGCGGCGGTACGGATCGTCTCGGTCATCAACGACATCACGCAGCACATCGGGCAGGTCGGCTACGTGCGCGGCATGCTCGAGCGGGCCACTTCACGGGACTCCGGCTGGAAGGGCCACGCCTGATCCGGTTGGGACGCGGCGCCGCAGTTGTGAGACCAGGATCCCCGCGAGGATGAGCGCGCATCCCAGGTAGCCGCGTGCGGACATCGTCTCCCGCAGCAGGATCGCGCCACCCACGGCCCCGAACACGGTCTCGAGGCTCAGGATCAGGGCCGCGTGCGCCGGCCTGGCCCACTGCTGCGCCACGACCTGCAGCGTGTAGGCCACCCCCACCGCGATGAGGCCGGCGTAGAGCACCGGCCCGACGGCGCGGCCCAGGCCCGTGAACGGCGCCTCCTCCGTGGTGGCGGCGGCCACGGCGCTGAGCGCGGCGCAGGTGGCGAACTGGATGGTGGACAGCTCCAGGGGGTCGACGTCAAGGTTGGCGCGGTCGATCACCAGGATGTGGACGGCCCAGAAGAAGGCCGCGATGAGTACGAGGCCGTCACCCGCGGCGAGGGAGAAACCGGGGACGAAGGAGAGCAGGTACAGCCCGACGACGGCGAGCGCCACCCCCGCCCACGTGCGCGCATTGGTGCGGTGACCGAGCACGATCCCGAGGACGGGGACGAGGACGATGTACAGCCCGGTGATGAAACTGGCCTTGCCGGCCGTGGTGGCTGCGATCCCCACCTGCTGGAGTGTGGAGGCCGCGAACAGGACGATGCCGGCCGCCGCGCCCCAGCCGACGGTCACGCGCGGGCGGCGTGGCGGGCGGAACGGCGTCGAAGTCCGCGACCGCAGNATCGCCATCACCGGGAGGAGCGAAAGCGTCCCGAGGGTGAAGCGGGCGGCGTTGAACGNGTGGGCACCCACGTACTGCGCGCCTTCGCGCTGCGCCACGAAGCCGAAACCCCAGATGGCGGCGGTGACCACCAGCATCAGGTTGGTCCGGGTCGTGCTCACGGGATCAGGCTAGTGCGGGAGTGCGGCGCGCTTCTCGTCCGTCCGGCGCGCGGGCGGGGCTGGGGGTACGCGATCCGGGGGTGAGGGTCTGCGCCGAGGGGGAGGTCTCGCGCTGGGGGTGCGCCATCCGGGGGTGAGGGTGTGCGCCGAGGGGGAGGTCTCGCGCCGAGACCGCTTGGCGCATCAAGCGACTTCAGCGCGAACCCTCCCTGTGGACGAGGTCCTTCCCCCCCGCGGGGGAGTCGTCCTCGATGTTGCGCAGGTGGGAGTCGCGCCGGATCCAGAACTCGTGGACCAGCGCCACCATCGCCAGCACGACCAGACCGAGGACGAAGCCCGCGATCACGTCGGTGAGCCAGTGGTAGCCGAGGTAGATCCGGCTCAGACCCACGCACGCCACCAGCGCGAGCCAGCCCAGGGCCACCAGAGCGCGTGCCCAGCGTGAGCGGAGCCAGAGGATGACGAACCCGGCGAGGAGTCCGTAGAACACCGTGGAGTTGAAGGTGTGCCCGGAGGGCCAGGAGAACTGGGTGTCCGGAGTGCCCAGGACGACGTCGATCGATGGGCGTGCGCGCCGCACGAGGTTCTTGACGACGAGGGTCACGACGCCGGACAGGGCCATGGTGACGCCAACTGTGAGCGCTGCCGTCCAGCGCCGCCGGACGAGGAAGAAGATGACGACCAACACGCTCAGCGTGCCGATGCAGAGCAACCCACCCATGAAGGTCGCGGCCGTGGCGAGGGAGGTCAGCAGTGGCGTGCGCGCGTCGATGAACCACTGGCCGACGGTGGGGTCGTAGGTGGTGGGCCAGTCGCGTTCCACCACCTCGCCGCCAAGCCAGACGAGGAGGGCTGTGCCCCCGAGGATGACGACGAGCGCCACGATGACGACCGGCCACTTCGGACCCCGGGCGTTCAGGATGGCGAATGTGCGGTCTAGCGAGTTCATGGGTCCTTGGTGTCCGACGGGGCGTGGGCCGGGAGGCTGGACGGGAAGCCTCCCCCCGCAGCCGTGCCGCGGGGGGAGGCCAGCGATCAGACCTCCTTGACGCCTCCCTCGGCGTAGGTGTCCACCTGCGGGATGGCTCCCGCCGCCTCGGCCCGCGCTTCGGCGGCCTCGAGGCCGGGGACGGGCGCGCCGCTGCCGGCCAGCACCTTGGCCTCGATCCGGGCGCCGACCGTCGCGTCGACCGACTTCCAATACCAGAACGCACGCTGCAGCACCTCGCCCGTGACGCCGCCGAGCAGGGCGCCCGCGACGGTGCCCACGAGACGGTCGCGCTGCGCGTCGTCGAACACCTCGCGGACCATGGTGCCGGCCTGGCCGAAGTCGTCGTCCTCGGCGTGCAGCTTGTAGGCCTGGCGCACCATGTCGCCGTCGGCCTCCCAACCTTCGGGAACCGGCCCCTCGAAGTCGGAGTACGAGCGGCCGGCGGTGTTGGGCGCGTACACCGCCTGGTCCCCGGTGTCGAGGAAGTTCATGTGCCCGTCGGCGTGGTAGACGTTCACGGGCACGATGGGACGGTTCACCGGGAGCTGGTCGAAGTTGGTCCCGATGCGCGCGCGGTGGGCGTCCGCGTAGGCGAACACGCGGCCGAGCAGCATCTTGTCCGGCGAGAAGCCGATGCCGGGAACCACGTTCGCGGGGGCGAAAGCTGCCTGCTCGATCTGCGCGAAGTAGTTCTTCGGGTTCTCGTTCAGGGTCATCACACCCACCTCGATGAGTGGGTAGTCGGAGTGCGGCCACACCTTCGTGAGGTCGAACGGGTTGAACCGGTAGTTCCGGGCGTCCTCGTACGGCATCACCTGGACGGACAGCTTCCACTTCGGGAAGTCGCCCCCCTTGATGGCGTTGTAGAGGTCGCGGCGGTGGAAGTCCGCGTCCGCGCCTGCGATGCGCTCCGCCTCGGCACCGTCGAGGTTCTCGATGCCCTGCTGGGTGTGGAAGTGGTACTTCACCCAGAAGCGCTCGCCGGCGGCGTTCACCCACATGTACGTGTGGGAGCTGTAGCCGTTCATGTTGCGCCACGACTTCGGCAGGCCGCGGTCACCCATGAGGTAGGTGACCTGGTGGGACGACTCGGGGTTGAGTGTCCAGAAGTCCCACTGCATGTGGTTGTCCCGGAGGCCCGAGTCGGGCAGGCGCTTCTGGGAGCGGATGAAGTGCGGGAACTTCATGGGGTCCCGGATGAAGAATACCGGGGTGTTGTTCCCGACCATGTCGTAGTTGCCCGCGGTGGTGTAGAACTTCAGGGCGAAGCCGCGCACGTCGCGCCAGGTGTCGGGGGAGCCGAGCTCGCCGGCCACCGTGGAGAAGCGTGCCAGCATGCGCGTCTTCGCGCCCTGCTGGAACAGCGCCGCGCGGGTGTAGGCCGAGACGTCCGACGTCGTCTCGAACTCGCCGAAGGCGCCGGCGCCCTTGGCGTGGGGACGGCGCTCGGGGACGTTCTCGCGGTTGAAATGGGCGAGGGTGTCCACGAGGTGGACGTCGTGCAACAGGAGTGGGCCGTTCGAGCCCAGCGAGAGGGAGTTGCGGTCACTGACGGCGGGGGCGCCGCTGGCCGTGGTTGATCCGGACGGGTCCACGCCCGGTTCCGGCATCGGGAAGTCGGTCATCACATCTCTCCTTGGGATGGTCAATTCGATCCACCTCACGTTACCCGCCCGCTCCGCGAATCGGCAGGGACAATGGTCGCCGATTCCCGGGCGCCGGTATCCCGCTGTCCGTCACCGCCCGTCGGCGGGATCACCCGAATGCGTCCACCGATCGGCTGACGAGCCCGAATGCGCCCAACTAGGATGGCAATGTCCCCATTTCTCGTGGTGATGTCGCGCTGATGGCGCGGTTGAGGAGGACGTCATGACGGTGAACGACGACGAGGTTCCGGCCGCCGACAAGCTGGTTGTCACCATGTGGGGAACCTATGGGGCGGGCATGGAGGAGATCGCGGCACGGGTGGCCGAATTGCTCGGGGTCGCCCTCCGCCAGCAGGCGTTCTCCAGCGAGGAGATCCAGGCCGCCCAGGACACCGGCGGCAAGGATTCAGCCATCTGGTTCCTCGTGGGCGCCACGGGACACAACCCACGCATGTTCGACCGCCTCCTGCCGGGCGTGAAGAAGGAACACGAGAGAATGGCCGCCCGCATGGCCACGGAGGTTCTGGCCGATGCTGCCCAGGGCGGCGTGATTCAGGGCCGCACCGCCACGGTGGTCCTGGCCGACTGGCCGAAGGTGCTGCACGTGAAGCTCGACGGACCCGTGCGGGACCGGATCGCGCGCGCCGCGAGCAAACACAACATCTCCCTGAAGGATGCCGCCGACCGGCAGCAGTGGGAGGACGACGTCCGCTCCCAGATGTCGATCGACCTAGTCGACTGGAGCCCCCTCGACATCGACCTTTTCGACCTGGTCCTCAACACGATCCAGCTGGACACCGAGACCTGCGCCCAGATGATCGTGGCCGCGGCGAAGGTGAAGGCAGCCCGGCTCGCCGGGTAGCGAGGGGTGGTCGAGGCCGTCGTCCGCGCCGGGCCGGGCCTCACCCGCGCCACGCGCGCGGGCGTGACGGCCGGGTTCTTGGCCTCGGTGCTGGTCGCGGCGACGTCGTGGTCCTCCGCCGCCGTCCCCGCGGTCCGTGCCGAGCCGCTGCGGCCGGGCTGGGAGCTGACCGCCCCGGCGGGCGGGTCGCCGCTGGCCGCGCTGCTCTGCCTGGCGGGCGCCGCGCTCCTCGCCGGTGCGTGGTGGTGGCTCCGCGACGCCGGGCTGGGGGTGCGCCAGTGGCAGCGGACAATTGCGCTGTGGGCTCTCCCGCTGGTGGTGGCCGCGCCGCTCTGGAGCCGGGACCTGTACTCCTACGCCGCGCAGGGGCTGCTGTGGGAACAGGGCCTCTCGCCCTACGACCACACCGTCGGTGAGCTCGATTCCGATTGGGTGGCCAGCACGTCGTATGCCTGGCTGGAAACGATGGCGCCGTACGGTCCGGTGTTCCTCCTGGTCGCGCGGCTGTGCGCGGCCGTCTCGGGCGGGAACCTGCTGGTCGCGCTCCTGCTGTTGCGGCTCGCCGCGGTCGTGGGGCTGGCCGTGATCGCCTGGTCCGTGCCCGAGGTGGCGCGCAGGCTCGGCCATGACGACGACGTCGCCGCCCGGGCGTTGTGGCTGGCCGCGGCGAACCCGCTGGTCCTCGTCCACGTGGTGGGGGGCGGCCACAACGATGTGCTCCAGGTTGCCGGCGTGCTCGCCGCGCTGGTGCTGGCGCTGCGGGGGTCGCTCGGCTGGTCCTCTGCGGTGTTGTCCCTCGCCGTGATGGTGAAATCCCCGGCGGCGCTCGCGCTACCGTTCCTGGTCCTCGTGTGGGCGGCGGCGACCGCAGCGGCGGAAGGTCCGGCGACGTTCGCGAGGGTCACCCGCGGCCTCGTCGTGGGCGGCGGGATCGTGGCGACGGCGGTGCTCGCCCTGAGCCTCGGCACGGGGCTCGGGCTGGCGTGGGTGGTGCCGCGCGACGTCGCCACGGGCTACATGTGGACCTCGCTGACCACGGCCGTCGGGCTGGCGGTGGGTGAGGTGGGCGCACTGCTCGGGCATGCGGACACGTGGACGGTGCCCGCCGTTGCGGTTGCGCAACGGGTTGGCCTGGCCGTGTTCGTGGTGGTGGTGGGTGCGCTATTCCTGGGTGCGTACCGGCGGGTGGTGGCGCCGGCGCATGAGCACGCCACCCGCGCGGCGGTGCGCGCGCTGGCGCTCGCGTTCGTGGCGCTGGTCGCGCTCTCACCGGCCATCCGCATGTGGTACCTGCTGTGGTTCCTCCCGCTGGTGCCGTTCGCGGTGCGGACGCGGCGGATGGTCACGGTAGTGGCGGTCATGACCACCCTGCTCATCTTCCTGAACGTGCCCGACGGCTACGCTGTCGCGCTCTGGTTCCCGCGGGCGGGCATCCCCGTTGCCATCGGCCTCCTGGGCGCGCTCGGCGCCGCCGCCACGGCTGAGGTGCGGCGGATCAGAGCTGGTTGACCGCCGGTCACTCCGGCTCGCTCGGATCCCTGTCGCCCGTCTCGCCCTCGTTGCCCTCCAGAACTGCGACGATACGGGCCAGCGTGTTCGGGCCGACGCCCTTCAACTCGAGCAGCTTCTCCCGTGGCATGGCGGCGGCGTCGTCGAGCGACGCGATGCCGAGACGAGCCAGTTCGGCACGTGGGGATTCGCTCATCTCAGCGAATGGGTCATGGCTGTGATGTGACATTGGTCTCCTCCTCGTGGTACAGGAAACCTACCCCGTGGGCGGCCTGCCCGCGCGCTGGGGAGCCGAGGGGCGTCCGGGGGGTGGGCCTGGGGCGCGTGCGAGGCAGCGTGGTCCGCCGCGGCCGGCGGGCATTGACGCACGCCGTGCACAGGTGGAAGATCTGTCCATCGCGAGGCAGGGGGAACCATGGCGGATCGACTCCCACCCGGAGCGCCCTACCGGATCATCGACCTCGACGGCGGGCAGAAGGCGCCGTTCTACGTGATCCCGTTCGATAGGCATGGGCTGTGCACTGGCCCGCTGACACGCGCGAACCTCGTCAGGTCCGTCGCCACGGACGACCCGACCGACGTGTTCCTCTTCTCGCACGGGTGGAACAACACCTGGAAGGACGCCGTGGGCCACTACGACGCCTTCGTCACAAGGCTCGCTGCCCTGCGTGCGCGGAACGCGCTCAACAGGCCGTTCAGGCCGATGCTCGTCGGGGTTTTCTGGCCGAGCATCGTCCTCGTGGCCCCGTGGGAGCGTGAGCCCGACATCGCGGCCGCACCCGAGGCCGACGACGACGCGGTCGCCGCCGAGCGCGCCGCAGTCGACGAGTTGGCGGCCCTGGTCCCCCTCGAGCGCAGGGAGCGCTTCTACGCCCTCGCGCAGCGCGGGGCAGACCTCGACGAGGCCGAGGCGGCGGAGTTCGCCGGCATGGTGGCCGCGGTGTTCTCCACCGAGGATGAACTTGAGGCCGCCGCGCCGGTGAGCGCGGACGCCGTCGTCGAACTGTGGCGCAAACTGCCCTCCGGCAGCGGGAAGCCGGAGTGGGGCAGCATCACTCTCGGCGATGAACAGCCGGTGGCCGCGCCGGGGGCCCCGCAGGCCGCGGGGTTCCTGTCCGCGCTCGATCCCCGCGGGCTGATCCGGGCCGCCACGGTCCTCCTGATGAAGGACCGGGCCGGACGCGTCGGCGGGACCGGGGTGGCCAGCCTCCTCGGCGACATCCTCGATGCGGGCGACGCGCGCGTCCACCTCATCGGGCACTCGTACGGCGGCAAGGTCATGCTGTCGGCGCTGGCCAGGAACCCCAGCCAGCGGAGGGTCGACTCCGTCCTGCTGCTCCAGCCCGCGATGTCGCACCTGTGCTTCGCCGAGGACATCGACGAAACGGCGGCGGGCCGGGAGGGTGCCGCGCGGCCCGGCGGCTACCGGGTCACCCTGGACCGCACGCGCCAACCCGTGATGACCACGTTCAGCCGCCACGACATCCCCCTCACGAGACTCTTCCACCTGGCCGTCCACCGGGCGTCGGACCTTGGCGAGGCAACCATCGCCGGCGAGCCGCCCAGTCGGTACGCGGCGCTCGGCGGGTTCGGTCCCCGCGGGGCCGACGACGAGACGGACGTCCAATCGGCCCGCGCACCGGGCGTCCCGTACCCACCCACCACGGACCGGGTCCGGATCGTCGCTCTCGAATCCTCCGACGTCATCGACGGCCACGGCGACGTCGTCAACGACGCCACGGCGTGGATGCTGCTGAGCCAACTCACGAGGGACTGACCCATGGCGATGCTGCTGCGCCGGGAGAACGACCTGGCCGTCCTGCGCATCCGGTACGTCCAGGGTCATCGCGCGGTCGTGGAGTTCGAGGTTCAGGTCGGCCTCGGGGAGCCCCACCCGGTCGCGTCCTGCCCAGCCCGGACCCTCGGCCTCGGCTCCGGTGCCGCCGCCCTCACCGACGTCGACCGGTACGGCGAACTGCCCAGCGACCTCGCCGCGATCCTCGGGGACGCCATTCGCGCCGCCGTCGGCGGACGCTCCTCCGTGTGGCTGGAGATCCCGTCGCCGTGCGGGGACCTGCCGCTCCTGCCATGGGAACGCTGGCTGACTCCCGTCGTCCAGCAGGCGGTGCTGCGGCTGCCCTACTTCACGTTGCGTCCGCAGGCGGACCCGGACACGCTCGACGTCGTCCTCTGCGCCTCGAGCCCGGTCGCGAAGGAGGGATTCGACGCCGCCGGTCATGTCAGCCGGCTGGCGACTCGCATCCTCGACTCCGTCCCACGGCAGGTGGGGCTGCACCTGTTCGCGGACGAGGTCGCGTACTCACCGTTGCGCGATTCCTTCTCCGCCGTCCCCGATCGGGTTGTGGTCCACGACCCTCGGGCGGCAGCCGTCCACGCCAGCCCACGCCGCAGTCCACAGGTGGACGACTCGGAGATGATCACGAGCCCCTGGCTGCTGTGGATCCGCGATGAGCTCGGTCCCCGATCGGTGGACGTCGTCCACTTCGTCGGCCACGGCTACCATTCCGGCGACCGCGGGGCGTTGGCGTTCGCCGTGTCACCCCTGGTCAACACGGACCGCTCGTGGTCGCGCTTCATCGGCATGGGCCAGGTGCGAGCATTGATGACCCAGATCGGCGCCTGGTCGTTCGCGGCGTCGGGTCCGGAATACAACTGGTCCCAGCCGGGCCTCCGGGAGCTCGCGAACAGCCTCGCCAGGCACGCGCCCGGATTCTGTCTCGTGCACGACGCCGGCCGGGACCCCGAGTACGCCGACGTCGCGGCCGCCTACCACTTCCTCTACGGCCACGGCGCGTCGTCCCCCTCACCGATGCCGACCATCGCGTGCTGGGCACACCCACGTCTGGTCGACGAGTTCTCGGACTCGGACCGCTCCGCCTCACGCGACGCCGGACTCCTGGGCGACGACTACTCCAGCAACCTCCTCAACGTCCAGGCGCCCATGACGGGGGAGTCGCCGTCGTGGAGGACGTCCTCCACCCGGGTGCTCGAGCGCCTGCAGGCGCAGTGGCTGGAGGGCGCACCCGGCCGGCAGCCGGCCGGCGTCGGAAAGGACGACGTCGAAGCTGCGCTGCGGAGTGTGTCGGAGCTCCTGGAAGGGAATTCCGCGCCCGGCGCGACACCGGCGGGAGGCGTGCAGCCATGAANGGCCGGCTGGTGGTGCGCGTGAGCGCGGTGATGGATGCCCAGCAGACGGAACGGCTGACCGTCTCCCTCGAGGAGCCCCCTGAGGGAGGTGACCTACTACTCGACGTGAGCGGCACCGAGGCGCCGCTCCTCGGGCTCAGCGCCGTCTCGGCCAGCGACGACGGGGTGGCCAACGCAGGANGGTTCGTCTTCGACCAGCTCAGCCGCCATCCACAGATCGGGGCGCAGCTGGGCACTGTGGGCACGGACGCCGGCGCCGCGCGCGCCCTGTACNTCCTCCTGCGCGGGGAGACGCTGGTCGAGGAGATCCCGTGGGAGACGCTGTGTGCGCCGAATGGTGCGTTCCTGTCCCTCGATCCCGGGGCGCGGTGGCCGATCGGCCGCATGGTGCAGTCCGATGGCGGGGCGGGGGTGCGCACCTTCAACCCGCCTCTGCGGGTTGCGCTGCTGCTCTCGTGCCTGGACATCCCCGCCGCGGACGAATGGGAGCGTATCTGGGAGCCGCTCTCCACGGCCGCGTTCGAGACCCGGGTGCTCGTCCTGGTCAGCGAGGAGGCGTTGGCCGAACAGATCGGTGCGCTCGCGGATCCCCGGATCACGCTCGCGACCGTGCCGTCCGAGGTCGCGGAGTTGCAGGCACGTGTCTCCGAGTTCCGCCCGCACATCATCCATGCCTTCTGCCACGGCGAACGGGACGGCGGACCGTGCCTCAAGCTCGCCGTGCCGTCGGACTGGCACGCCGCCGGTGGCCCCACGCGCTCGCTCGTGCTCGAGCCGTCCCAGATCAACCTCCTGTCGAACCCGGCGGAACCGGCGTGGCTCGCGGTGCTGAACTGTTGCGAGGTCGGCGCGCCCACTGGGACCATCCACTCGATGGNCCGCGACCTGGTGGAGGACGGGCCCTTCGCCGTCACGATCGCAATGCGGGAGCCGGTGGAGCCCGAGGACGCCAACACCTTCTCGCGCTGGCTCTACCCCGGCATCATCGGCTCGCTCGGGCAGGTCGTGGGCGCGAACGGGGAGCCCACCGTCGTCGACTGGGCGTCCCTGACCGTGGCGGCTCGCCGCCGCCTGTGCGAGAACCACCAGCAGGGCAGGACGTTCAGCACGAGCGCGCGTTCGACGAGGGAGTGGACCCGGCCGGTCCTCTACGTCCGCCGCCCGCAGTTCCAGCTGCGCGTCGACACCGGGGCGCGGATGACCACCGCGGATGCGCTCCAACTCGAGGCGTTGCGTGCGGTGCTGGCGGAGGTCGCCCGCCTGCCCGAGGACAAGCGTGCCGCCGTGCGTGCGAAGATCGCCGAACTGGAGGGCGCGTCACCGTGATCAAACCGTCCGACTTCCGGGACCCCGTCCTGCCCGCAGCCGTCAGTGCCAACGCCTGGTCCGGCGAGGACGTCGACGGCGCGGTCCCCGCGGCGAAGTCGTGGGGCCTGCGTGGCGTGCTCCCCGGCGTCGTGAAGACGCTGCTGCCGCAGGCGGAGGCCGACCCGGCCGACTTCCGGGACGAGCGCGTCGGCTGGGGCCTCGTCCTCCCCGACAACCCTGACATCCCCCCGGAGGCGCGCGCCCGCGCCGACGACGCACCCGAGCCGATCCGGGAGCTGCTGGAGTCTCGCCGCCCCGCGGCCCGGGTGCTGCGCTACAACGTGAACCCGAACGAGGCCGTCCTCTCGTTGCGGGACTACGCCATCGACAAGCCCATCCAGATCAGCGGCTCGCGCCCGGGTTCGCGGGATGGCGACCTGCCCATGTACCTCCTGCTGTACGGCGGTCCTGACGCCCTGCCGTGGGAGCTGCAGTACCAGCTCAACGCGAACCGGCGAGTCGGCCGCCTCCACCTGACCGGGGATGCTCTCGCCAACTATGTGACGGCGCTGCTCGGGAACTGGTCCGACTCCGCCGCGCGTTACGACTCGCCTGTTGTCTGGGCCGTCGACCACGGTGGCGACGACATCACCCACCTCATGCGCACTGCCGTCGCAGCGGGCATCGCCACTCGCATCGCCGCGGACACCGACATGCCCGGCGGGATCTTCCTGGACGGGAGCGCCGCGACCGCGACGCACGCCCAGCTGCTCGACGCGCTCGTCGACAACAGCCCCGCACTCGTGGCCACCACCAGCCACGGTATGACGGGCCCGCTCGGTGGCGGGCACGAGGAGGAACTGGCGGCGAACCTCGGGCTCCTCGTCGACGGCCTCCACGCGACACTCGACGTGGAGGAGCTGCTCCGGCGGTGGAAGCCGGACGGCGCGATCTGGTACGCCCACGCCTGTTGCTCCGCCGGTACGAGCACGCGGACCGGCCTGCTCGACCTCTTCCCGGACGATTCGCGGGTGGCGCGGGTGCTGCGCGGGGTGGGCGTGGTGGGTCCCGCGGTGGCGCCGCTGCCCACCGCACTCCTCGGTGCGAGCAGGCCCGCCCGGGCGTTCGTCGGGCACGTGGAGCCGACCTTCGACTGGACCCTGTCGTCACCNTTCACCGGGCAACCGCTGACCGACAGCATCGTGACCGCCGTGTACGACCGGTTGTGCCTCGGCAAACCGGTGGGCCTCGCGTTCGACGAGCCGTTCAGGCACATCGGCGAACTCGCCGCCGCCCACGAGAACGCGGTCGGGGTGTTCAACCAGAGCCTGAGCCCGGGGAGCGTCACCGCCGCGGTCTACACGAAGCTCGCGTGGCTCGACCGCCAGAGCACCGTCATCCTCGGCGACCCCACCGTGGCGATCCCGCTGCCGACGGCGTGACGACCGCCCNGCGCCCGCTGACGTTGCGCCACGCCGAAAATAGGTGATACTGCCAGTACCGGTAACTACGGCTGGAGGCAGTCATGACCACGACGAAGCAGTCCGAGCGCACCACCACCGCCGAGTTCCCGCGCGCAGAGGTGACGGAGCGCGATGCCAGGAAGGTCGCCGAGGCCGCGAGGGAGACGGGCTGGGCCCGGCCCTCCTTCGCGAAGGAGCTCTACCTCGGGCACTTCCGGCCCGAGCTGATCACCCCGCACCCGCGCCCCGAGCCGGAGTTGGCCGCGCGCGGCGAGGCATACCTCACGACGCTTGAGGCCTTCCTGCGGACCGTGGACGGGAGGGCAATCGAGCGCGAGGCACTGATCCCGGACGAGGTCGTCGCCGGCCTGGCGGCCATCGGGACCTTCGGCATCAAGATCCCGACGGAGTACGGCGGTCTCGGCCTCGGCAACCTGCACTACAACCGGGCCCTGATGCTCATCGGGTCGGTCAACCCGGCGCTCGGCGCGCTCATCTCCGCGCACCAGTCCATCGGGGTGCCCGAACCGGTCAAGCAGTTCGGCACCGCCGAGCAGAAGGCGGCCTTCCTGCCCCGCTGCGCGGCGGGCGCCATCTCCGCCTTCCTGCTCACGGAGCCCGACGTCGGCTCGGACCCCGCCCGCCTCCACTCCACCGCCACCCCCACCGACGACGGCGACTACCTCCTCGACGGCGTGAAGCTCTGGGGCACCAACGGCGTTGTGGCCGAACTTCTGGTGGTCATGGCCCGGGTGCCGAAGTCGGAGGGGCACCGCGGCGGTATCACGGCCTTCATCGTCGAGGCCGACTCCCCGGGCATCACGGTCGAGCGACGAAACGCGTTCATGGGGCTGCGCGGGCTGGAGAACGCCGTCACGCGGTTCGACCAGGTGCGGGTCCCGGCCGCCAACATCGTGGGCAGGGAGGGCCAGGGCCTCAAGATCGCGCTGACCACCCTCAACTCCGGGCGGCTCTCGATCCCGGCGCTGTGCGTGGGGGCCTCGAAGTGGTCCCTGAAGATCGGCCGCGAGTGGGCGAGCGAGCGAGTGCAGTGGGGCAGGCCCGTGGGACGCCACGCCGCCGTCGCCCACAAGATCGCCTTCATGGCCACCGCGACCTACGCGCAGGAGGCGATCGTCGAGCTCGCGGGGCAGCTCGCCGACGCCGGCGAGACGGACATCCGCATCGAGGCCGCCCTGGCCAAGCTCTACACGTCCGAACGCGCCTGGGAGGTGGCCGACGAACTCGTCCAGATCCGCGGGGGGCGGGGCTACGAGACCGCCGACTCCCTCGCCGCCCGCGGCGAGCGTGCCGTGCCGGTGGAGCAGGTCCTGCGCGACCTGCGCATCAACCGCGTCTTCGAGGGTTCCACGGAGATCATGCACCTGCTCATCGCGCGCGAGGCGGTGGACGCCCACCTCGCCGTCGCCGGGGACATCATCGATCCCGACGTCGGCCTCGCCGGCAAGGCCCGGGCGGTCGGGAAGGCCGGGGCGTTCTACGCCGGCTGGTTCCCGCAGTTGCTCGTTGGCGCCGGCCAGGTGCCGACGTCGTTCGCCGAGTACGGTCCGCTGGCCACCCACATGCGCTACATCGAACGCGGCTCCCGCCGGCTGGCCCGCGCCACGTTCTACGGCATGGCGCGCTGGCAGGGCGGGCTGGAGCAGCAGCAGGGGTTCCTCGGGCGCGTGGTGGACATCGGCGCCGAGCTCTTCGCGATGGCCGCGGTGTGTGCCCGGGCCCGGATGCAGGTCGAGGACGACGCCGCCGCCACCGGCCGCGCCGCCGTCAAGCTGGCCGACGCGGCCTGCCGTCACGCCCGGCTGAACGTCGAGCGCCTGTTCGACGCACTGTGGACCAACACGGATGCGGCGGACTACACACTCGCGCGCGAAGTGCTGGACGGTGAGTACCTGTGGGCCGAAGCGGGGATCATCGATGCGTCGGAGGGCACGGGACCGTGGATCTCCGACGCCACGCCCGGTCCGACGACGTCGGAGGACCTCTCGCGCCGCATGGTGACATGAGTCTCCTCGCCCGGCCGCGGCGCTGAGGTGGGCGCGGCGATGAGGACGTCTGAGCGATGACCACGTCACGCGGGGTGATCCGCACCTACTTGGTGCTCCTGCTCGGCAGCACCCTCTCGGCGTCGCTGATCTGGGGGATCAACACGATCTTCCTGCTCGACGCCGGGCTCACCAACCTCGAGGCCTTCGCCGCCAACGCCTTCTTCATGGTGGGGATGGTGCTCTTCGAGATCCCGACCGGGGTGGTGGCGGACACGATCGGCCGCCGGGTCTCCTACCTGGCGGGCACCCTCACGCTGAGCGTGACCACGCTGCTCTACGTGCTGCTCTGGTGGGTCCGCGGGCCGTTCTGGGCGTGGGCGGTGGTGTCCGTGCTGCTCGGCCTCGGGTTCACCTTCTTCTCGGGGGCCACCGAGGCATGGCTCGTGGACGCGCTGGCGGCCACCGGGTACACCGGCCGGCTGGAATCGGTGTTCGGTCGCGGCCAGATGATCTCGGGGATCGCGATGCTCGCCGGTTCCCTGGGCGGCGGCGCTCTCGCGGAATGGACGAACCTNGGCGTGCCGTTCGTCCTGCGCGGCGCGATCCTGTTGGTGATGTTCGGGGTGGCGTGGCAGCTCATGCACGACCTCGGCTTCTCGCCTCGCCG
>JGI24138J36424_10000191_pt1 | contig 17601 bp, 16 predicted proteins | sample BarGraNGADG00312_2_FD_36424 | JGI IMG/M metagenome (IMG submission 36424) | reverse complement strand
GCTCGAAGCACGGTCCCTGCAAGCGTTCCTCGACGCCGAGGGCTGATACGTAATCGCCGAGATATCACCCGGCGGATGTGCGGAACAGCTGTCGTGATGAGCGCGACGCTTGGGTTCGTCCAGGAGGCGCGGTCGGAGTCTGCGGTGGCGGCGCTCCAGGCCCGCCTGACCCTGCATGCGACAGTTGTGCGGGACGGTGAGTGCCGGGACGTGCCTATCCACGAGGTCGTCCGGAGCGACTTGGTGATGCTCAGCGCGGGCGACATCGTCCCGGCTGACGTGGCCATGGTGGAGGCCGACCACCTGTACATCGACGAGGCGTCACTGACGGGCGAGTCGGCTCCTTCAGTGAAGTCCCCGCGTTCTGCCGGGACCGGCCCGTCCGGGACTGACGATCGGGGCGGGCTCGGGTTCTTCGGGACGAGCGTGGTGAGCGGCACCGGCAGCGCGGTGGTCACCGCGACGGGCGCCCGGACGAGCTACGGAGAGATCGCCAAGCACCTCGCCGAACGCGGGCCGGAGAACGACTTCCAGCGCGGCGTGCGCGCGTTCGGTGGTCTGGTGTTCCGCGTGACGACGATCCTGGTGATCGCGGTCCTGGCGATCAACCTGGCCCTGCACCGGCCACTGTTGGACTCGCTGCTGTTCGCGATCGCGCTCGCTGTCGGCCTCACCCCCGAGCTCCTGCCCGCGATCGTGACCCTCAACCTGACCCATGGCGCCCAAGCCCTGACCCGCCAGGGCGTCCTGGTCAAGCGCCTGCCGGCGATCCAGAACCTGGGCANCATCACCGTGCTGTGCACCGACAAGACGGGCACCCTCACCACCGGNANNCTCGGTGTGGTGCGTTCGGTCGGTATCGATCGCGACGACGCCACCGAGGCCGCCCGCGCNCTGGAGTTCGCCTATCTCAACAGCCATTTCCAGACCGGTTTCACNAACCCGCTCGACGTGGCGATCCTGGCCGACACCCCGGAGCCGACGGATCTGGCTGACTACCGCAAGCTCGCCGAGGTCCCGTACGACTTCACCCGCCGCCTGCTCAGCGTGGTCGTCCAGGGCCCCGACGACCGGCTTGTGCTGGTGACCAAGGGGGCACCCGAAGCGGTACTCGCACGTTCGAGCCAGGTGCGGGAGGACGAGGACCCCCGGCCGATTGGCCCTGAGGAGCACGAACGTCTGGCCCGGCTTGTCGACGACGCCTCCGCGGACGGGTTCCGGATCGTGGCCGTCGGCTCCCGGCTCCTCATGGCCGACGAGCTGGGTCCGGCCGGTCCCACGGGCACGGTGCGGCTCGTTGAACCGGACGCCACGGAACGCGACCTGATCTTCGAGGGCCTGATCCTGTTCAGCGACCCTCCCAAGGACGGTGTCGGTGACACGATCACCCAGTTGGCCCAGGATGGTGTCGCGCTCAAGGTCGTCACCGGTGACAACGATCTGGTGGCCCGCCACGTGGCCCAACAGGTGGGCCTCGCGGTCGAGGGAGTCCTGACCGGCGACGAGATCCGCGGGCTCACCCACCCCGCCCTGGTCGCCAGGGCGAAACGGACGACCATCTTCGCCAGGGTCGACCCGGACCAGAAGCTCCAAGTGATCCGGGCCCTCCATGACGGCGGAGCCGTCGTCGGCTACCTGGGTGACGGGATCAACGACGCCCCCGCGCTCCACGCAGCCGACGTCGGGATCAGCGTGGACAACGCCACCGATGTCGCCCGCTCAGCGGCCGACATCATCCTGCTCGAGCCGAGCCTGGCCGCGATTCATCAAGGCGTTGTCGAGGGCCGGCGTACCTTCGCCAACACGCTCAAGTACATCCGGATGGGAACCAGCTCCAACTTCGGGAACATGCTGAGCATGACCGGGGCGGCACTGGTGCTCCCCTTCCTGCCGATGACGCCCGGGCAGATCCTGCTGAACAACCTGATCTACGACGCGTCGCAGACCGCGATCCCCACCGACACCGTCGACCCCGCTGTCACAGGCCATCCCGCTCACTGGGATGTTCGTGCCATCCAGCGTTTCATGCTAGTCTTCGGCCCGATCTCCTCGCTGTTCGACTTCCTCACGTTCGGGGTGTTGCTGCTGGCCGTCGGCGCCAACAAACAGCAGTTCCAGACTGGCTGGTTCATCGAATCACTGTTCACCCAGATCCTGGTGATCCTTGTCATCAGGACCCGGCTGAGCCCCTTCTGGCGCAGCAAACCGAGCCGCCCCTTGATCGCGGCGATCGCTACCGCCCTCGCTGCGGCAGTGATCATCCCGCTCAGCCCCCTGGCTCCGGTGCTCGGCTTCGCACCCCTGCCGCCCGTCTACTGGCTCCTCCTGATCGTCATGGTTGCCGCGTACCTGGCCTTGGTCGAACTCGTCAAGCGCAGGTTCGAGCCCCGCCCGCAGGCCGTCGTCACGAACTCCCCAGCCGGGCCAGCCCAAGAAAGGCCGGGTCGATGACGGAGCGTCTTGGAGAGCTCAAAGGTGTGGCAGTAGGCGCAGCCGTTGGTCGGCGTGGGTGCGGTCGCAGCGTGCGATCTTGCCGTTGGTCTGGTCTGGGGGTCGACGTGCCCTGACCGGAGTTCCGCAGCTGGTGGGCATTCCGGGGATGTTCGGGGGTAGCCGATCCGCGGGATTCTGCGGATCTTGGTGCCGCAAGCGCCGAAACAAGAGCTCGTCAGTATCGCGCAGTGGACGTACAGCATTTGTAGGGCTTCTTCCAACACCCCAAATCTTGACCGGGAACGTCCGACTTTGCCGCTGTGAATGGGTAGGGCGACCCGCTCGCGGGCGGCGGGTTCAGCCGTCCACCAGGACGCCGACCAGGCCGCCGAGCACGAGGTCCCGGCGGGCAGATACGCCCTCCAGCTGGCACAGGCGGTGGGTGGGCGGGAGCCCGGTGCGCCGTCGATTGAGTTGTTCTTGCGCGATGGGTTGCCATTGCTGGTCGAATAGTCGGGTTGGGTCGGCGTCCGTGTGCTCAGTGCCGAGGTGTTCGGCCCACAGGTGCTGCCGGGTACGGCGCACGAGGTCGGGGTCGGTGACCACCACGTTTGCTTCGGTGTCGTTGAACAGGGAGTGGGCGTTGAGGTTGGCTGAGCCGACGGTGAGCCAGCGGTCGTCGACGATCCCCACCTTGGCGTGTACGTAGGTGCCTGGGCTGTCGGAAGCCATCGGCTGCAGCGTGGCTGCCAGGAGTCGATGGTTCACGTCTGCTTGGACGAGTCTGGCCAACTGTCCCAGCGTGGTGTCGCGTCCGGTCGCGGGATGGCTCGGGAGCAACAGGATCATCCGGAAGGGCGGACCCGGCGGGTGGCTCAGCTTGTCCTCGAGGATGTCGACGATCTCGGGTGCCCACAGGAATTGGTTCTCCAGGTAGATGAGGTGTTCGGCGCTTGACAGCGCCCGGCGGTAGGCGGCGAGGATCGAGAACTCGCCGTTGCGGAGGAAACTGTAGACGTTCTCGGGGATCGTCCGGAGGAACTGCGCCGTATACGGGCCGGCGGGCTTCGGCAGTTCCGGCGTCGGCAAGCGCTCGCCGGTAACCTCCGTCCAGCGGGCGTTGAAGTGGGTGGCGATGTCGCCGACGACGGGTCCTCGGAGGCGAGCGGCGGCGTCGTGCCAGCCAAGGGATGCCCGTGGCTCATGTCGGGTCGTGTCCCAACGGTCGGCAGTCAGGTGGGTCATGTCGAGCCCGCCGACGAACGCCACCTGGTCGTCAACGACCAGCAGCTTCTCGTGGTGGCAGTGCTGCGTGTACTCGCGGGTGTCCAGTGCCACGCTCACCCCGGGGATGCGCGCGAACGCGTCTCGGGCCTCGCGAGCGTCCGACCTGGTCGGCCGAATGACCGGCAACGGAGGCCCACCCCACAGCAGGACGCGCACCTGGGCACGCTCGGCGGCTGCGCCGAGGGCGTCGGCCAGGGTCCGCGGGATCTTCTCTCTCGTCAGAGGGAAGTCTGGGGTGGCGCGCCAGCCGGCGATGTGGACGCTGCGCTGGGCGCCCTCGATCGCGAGCCACATCGCCGCGAATGCATCCTGTCCGTCGATGACGACGTCAACGCTGTTCCCGCCACGCACGGGCGAACTCGCCGCGTCGACCGGGGCGTTCGGGTCCCCGTCGAGGATCCCCGCCCAACCGCTGCGGGCCAGTCGACGCCGGTGCCGACCACGAAAGAGCGACTCAATCCATCGCCCGACCGCGTCATCAGCCCGCCCACCGAGCGAGGTCCCGTTCACTCTACTTGCCATGGTCCCCCTTGCCGCTGATGAGGCGATCGCCAACGGGGAGGACATCGTCTGGGTGCAACACGCCCTCGGACATGCCGACGCGATTGCGACATTGACGACGTACTCGCACGCCATCGGCGGTGCCCCACGTCAGGAGAAACGGCGTGCCAAGGACCATCCGCGTCGTGCGCACAGTCATCCTACAGGAGGACGTAACCATCACCCACCGGTGGCCCCACCCCAACCACCGCACCCCCCTCGTGCTCGTCGCAGTGGGCAGGGCGCTCGCCCAGGCGCTGCGCTCGACTTCCCCACCGCCGGCGTCGTGCAGGACAGCCCCTATGGACAACCCTTTCTCCCGGGCATCCCGTCGGATACTTTCGTACTGCTCCACTCTCGATCTCTCCTCAAGACGGATGGCCGGAGGAGCGGATCGCGTCTTGCCCGGCCCTGAGCACGTGCCAAGGTGGACCCGTGATCATCAACCTGGTCAGTGCCTTCGCTGCCGCCTTGTTGTACGGCGCGGGCACGGTTCTCCAAGCGGTGGGCATCCGTCGGGGAGCCGCTGCGGCAAAGACGACGACGTGGGCACGGCTTTGGGCTGCCCGGCTTTACGCCGTCGGGCTTGCGTTCGACGGATTGGGCTTCATCGCTTCCATCGCCGCCCTTCGTGGGCTCCCGTTGTTCGTGGTGGAGTCCGTCATTGCGTCCAGTGTTGCCGTCACGGCTCTGCTCGCGGTGATCTTTCTCGGCGTTCGGCTGACCCGCAAGGAGGTCATCGCCCTGGTGGCGGTTTCCGTCGGACTGGTGACACTGGCCGCGACCGCCAGCGGAGGGAGCGGAATCGCCTTCACCGGCCGGTTGGCCTGGCTCGTACTGGGCCTGGTGGTGCCCGTCGCGGCGCTCGGTGCCATCGCGAGTCGACTGCGCAGCCCGATTGGGGCGCCACTGCTCGCCATCGCCGCGGGACTCGGCTTCGGAGGTGTGGGCGTGGCGGCGCGAGTGCTGACGGTTCCCCACCACTTGTGGCGCGTTGTGCTTGACCCGGTGTCCTGGGCCCTGGTGGTGTATGCCATCATCGCTCTGGTCGCCTTCGGCCTGGCATTGCAGCGCGGATCGGTGACGAGCGTCGCCGCCGTGGCCTTCACCGTGGAGACTGTCGTTCCCGCCGTGATCGGACTCGTCTGGCTGGGCGACCGGGTGCGGCCCGGTGCGCAGGGTGCGGCCGCGCTGGGGTTCGCCCTGACGCTCGCCGGCTGCATCGTGCTCGCCCGTTACACGACTGAGACCGTCGCCGAGGAGCCGGAGCGGCGCCGTCGCCACTGACAGAGGCACCCGACGGACGTCGTCACGGCAGCAGACCGCGCGCCGACTGTGACCACGCCCAGGCCCGGGCGGCTGCCACGTTCGCGGTGACGATGGCCTGCACACCCGCCGCGTTGGGATGATCGCCGTCATCGGCGAGCAAGGGGGTGGGGTCGTCGTCACCGCCGTTCTTTAACGGTCTCACGAGGTCCACGACCAGGTCCCCACTCGCGTCCGCCGCGCGCGCGATGGCCAGGTTGGCCGCGTGGGTGACGTATTTGCTCCATATGACCTGTTCCTGGCCGCCACCGGCCAGAGCGACGTCGCCATCAGGGAAGACGTTCCAGTAGGTGTCCACGAGCACTGTCGTGGGCCGGCCGGCCCGGAGGGACCTGATGAGCTGCAGGATGGACTCGAGCCGCGCTCCCATGCCGTCGACCAGCGGCTGATAGCACGAGGAATCGCAGCCGTCACGGTTCCAGGCGTCGGCCAGGTCGTTGGCCCCGATGATGACGATGATGATGTCGGCCTCCGCCACAGCGCGGCACGCGCGGTCGTCCCGGTGCAGTCGGTCGAGGAGGTCCCCGGTGGTGAAACCGGGGACACCCAGGTTCGCGGCCCGCACCTCTCGCCGGTCCGATCCGCGATCGCGCGGGCGAATCCCGCCATGATGCCCGCGCAATCGCACGCCGTGCCCGCCATGACGGAATCGCCCAGCCCCACGGCATGGAGCGGCGCCGTGGGGGCGGGGACCGGCGTCGTCGACGACGCCCCTGCCGGTTGCGCCGGAGAGGCCGGGTGCGCCGGAGAGACGGTGAGGTATTCGCTCCCGGTCGGCCAGACCGACTGCACCGTGAGGGATCCCACCACGACGGCGACGACCACGGCGAGTGCCCTCGCCCAGGTGGGGAATCCCGTGGTCGTGGCCCTGGTCCGCAGCATCAGCCAGTCGCGCCGGTCTTGGCCAACCAGTCGAGCGCCGACGGCACGTACGTCTTGTAGTTGCGATAGTTGTGTCCGCCTGTGGGGAACGAGATGAGCGTGACACTGCTGTCGCCCCGGGCGGCGAACGACATCTGCTCCGCCGGCTTCCAGGCCCAGGGGTCCTGCTGACCGGCGACGATCAGGAGGCTCCCACCTCGCATGCCGTATTGGCCGTACAACCACAGGGGGGAGTTCTCGTCGCGCAGCTTAGGGTCTCCGGCGAAGAGGTCGCCGGTGGTGCTGTCCACATAGGCCTGGAAATCTCCGCCGAAACTCACTGCTGCCGAGTAGCTCGCCGGGTACTTGAGGAGTAGCTTCGCGGCGCAGAGGCCCCCGGTGCTCCAGCCCATCAACGACCAGTGCTTGCCCAAGGGCTCCACTCGATACGTCGCCTGCAAAGCGTTCGGCACGTCCGTTGTCAGCCAGGTCTCGGCTTGGGGTCCGTTCGGGATGTCGACGCATTCCGTGTCCCTTGGTGGGGCGATCATGATGGGCGGAAACACGGCGACGAATGGCTTGATCCTGCCAGAGGCGATCGCCTGGCTCGCAGCATTCCCGAAGTCGTACTCCTGGAAGACGTGCATCGGCGTCGCTGGTTGCCCGGGCAGGAACATCACCACCGGGTAGGTCTGCCCACTGTCGTTGTACCCGGGCGGAAGCCACACGAGGGCGTCCGCGGTCACGCCTGATTTCGACGTGACGGCCAGCACTTCGGCGGTCCCGTCACCCGGGTTGACATGGCTCACCTGGATTGCCGACGGCGCCCCGCCCCCCTGACCGAGGAGATCGGCCCATGAGGAGTAGAACCCGTACTGGTTGTTCACGAGGAGGAAGAGTGCACTCACAGCCGTGAGTTGGGCAAGCACGACCAGGGAGGCCCGCCCCGCAACTCGGAGCGCGGGATGATGTGCACCTGACGCGGTGGTTCGCCGGCGCGACCACAGCACGACGATCAGCGCGGGGAGGGCCACGGCCAGGGTGACGCTCAGGACCAGCGTTGGCAGCCCATTGAGGTCGAACATGCGACGATCCCTTTCCCTTGGGAGCCTCGCGATACCCTGAAAGCGGAGCGGTGGATCCCTGGTTCTGATCGTACGCACGGCGCGAGGCCGCACAAGCCATGGTGGCGCCCGGCACGGTTTTCCGCGCTGGGCATTGGGAGGGTCGACAGCCGAACGCTCGAGGAGGGCATCCGATGCCGGAACGGAATGATCGCGCCACCTTCGCCGACCGCGGCGCAACGCTTCTCACACGGGTCTATGTATTCGCGACGTTCGTCGCGTTGGTCACATGGCTGCTGGGACACTGGGGCCACCGCCGCGTGAGCTGGGTGGAACTGGCACTCACCCTCTTCAACGTTCCGCTGTCACAGTCGATAGCCTCCTTCGCTCTCCTGGCCTTGATCACGAGTGCCCTTGTCGGTCGCAAACGGATCGGTCTGGTCGCCGTCGCCGTCTGCCAGTTGTTGGGCATGTACCTCGGACTGGCCATCCTCGTCTCCTGGTCCACCAGCCCGTTCCTGAACGCATGGCGCAACGAGCACGCCCTCCACCGGTGGCTGGACATCGCCTCGCTGCCGCTGGGGGCGATCATCCTGGTGTGGCTCTGGCTCCTGCGGTCCGCCTTCCCCGGGCGGGTACCCAAGGGGTCGTGGTGGCGTGCGGCCGTCGTTGCGCTGCTCGGGATCGCGGTCACCTTCACGACCACGTTCGGCATGCTTCTCGTCACCCGGCCCGGAGGAAAGTCGGGCGGTTGGGACCGCATCCTGGCGGTGGTGGCACATGCGTTGGGCGACACGGGTACCGAGAACCGTGAGGACATGGCCTCGGTCCCGCCGTGGGTACCACAGGTCACGTCATTGCTGGTGGCCGTGACCATGCTGCTGGTGGTAATGGTCTTCCTGCGAAACACCAAGGACACCACTGCGTGGTCGGGTCGTAACGAACTGGACATCAGACGCCTCGTCCAGCTCTACGGCGCTTCGGATTCGTTGGCATATTTCGCCACGCGGAGGGACAAGTCGTCGGTGTTCGCTCCCGACGGCCAGTCCGTCATCTCCTATCGCGTGATCGGGGGCGTGTCACTTGCCTCCGGTGATCCGATCGGGAAGCGGGCCTCGTGGCCGGGGGCCATCACAGCGTGGAAGGACGACGCCAAACGCTTCGGCTGGATACCCGCCGTTCTCGCCGCCTCCACCGAGGGCGCACGTGTCTACGCGCAAGAAGGACTCCACGTGATGGCGCTGGGCGACGAGGCAATCCTCGATGCCCACCACTTCACGCTCGCCGACGCAAAGGTGTCGGACGTGAGGGCCGCCGCCCAACGGGCCCGAAGGGCAGGCATCACAGTCGAACTGGCTCACCAAGGACAGATCCAACCCGAAGAACTGGCGAAGCTGCACCAGGCGGCGGACCGGTGGCGGCACGGTGCGACCGAGCGCGGATTCTCCATGGCCCTGAACCGGTTCGGTGATCCGGCCGACGACCAGATCCTCTTCGTGCAGGCGCGCAACGACCGTGGCGAGCTGGTGGGATTGTTGACCTTCGTGCCATGGGGCCCCGGCGGACTGTCCCTGGACATCATGCGACGAGGCCCTGACGCCCCCAACGGGGTCACCGAACTGATGGTGAGCCAACTGATGGACTCAGCGTCGAAACTCGGCATCAGGTGGGTTTCGCTCAACTTCTGCATGTTCCGTCGGGTCTACAGCCAAGCTGCTGAGTTCGGTGCCAACACCTTCACGAGGCTGAACTACTCCTTCCTGGGATTGCTCGACCGGTTCTGGCAGCTCGAGAGCCTGTATCGCGCCAACCGGCAGTACAACCCGCACTGGGAGCCGCGGTTCATCTGCTACGACGACAGCGTCGGCCTGCCGCGAATCGTCGCCGCCGTGGGTTCGGCGGAGGGCTTCCTACCCCGGCAGTCCTTCACCACCCCGCGTGGTGAACACCGCCTCACCCCGGCGGAAATCGCGGAGGTTCGGGACCTCGCACTGCTGCCGCGGATTGATCTGGCGGAACATGGGGCGAGACGCCCCGAGCAGTTCCGGATCCGGCTGGCGCACCTCGGTTCCCTGGCAGCCAGGCACGGTGATGTGTACGCGGCAGGAGGCGGAGTGGGGACCTTGGCCCTACCGCAGGCCTTGGCCGTCCCGTGGACCAGTCCCGGCCCGGTCGAGGTCTCGGGCCGGATCAGGTCGGTCCGCAACCACGGAGGCGTGATCTTCGCCGTCCTGACCGACGGCGGAGCGGGCGTGCAACTCCTCCTCGAACGGGAGTGGCTCAGCGACCTCGACTTCGACGACTTCCGCCGCCTCGTCGATCGTGGCGACATCGTCGCGCTGTCGGGCACCCGAGGATACTCGCGCAACGGCACCCCCTCCCTGCTCGTGCAGTCGTGGCGCGTGTTGGCGAAGGCCCTCCACACGATTCCGTTCGGGGAGTTGCATGACCCGGAGACCCGCCTGCGCCGGCGCTCAACCGACCTGATCGCCAACCCCGACCAGGTGGAGTTGTTACGGCAGCGGACCGCAGTCGTGAGCTCGCTGCGCAGGACCATGGACGAATCGGGCTTCGCGGAGGTCGAAACACCGATCCTGCAGCCCCTCCACGGTGGCGCCACCGCACGTCCGTTCAAGACCTACATCAACGCCTATGGCGCCGAGCTGTCCCTGCGGATTGCCCCCGAGCTGTATCTGAAGCGACTCATCGTCGGCGGCTTGGGGCCCATCTACGAGATCGGGCGCAACTTCCGCAACGAGGGTGCCGACGCGACCCACAATCCCGAGTTCACCTCGCTCGAGGCCTACCAACCGGGGGCCGACTATGCCACGATGCGGGCACTCACCGAAAGGTTGATCACCAACGCGGCCACGGCGGTGCGCGGTCGCCCGGTGATCCCCGGACCACGGCAGCCCTCCGAGAGGGCTGACGGCCCCGCGGACGCCACGTGGGTCACCATCGCGCCGCCCTGGCCGGCCATCCCGGTCCTCGACGCCGTCTCACAGGCCGTTGGGGTGTCGGTCACCCTTGAGACCGACGCGGGCACCCTGCTCGGCATCGCGGAACGCAACGGCGTCCGCCTCTACGACGGGACAGGACCGGGCGCTGTGATCGAGGCCCTCTACACGAACCTCGTGGAGCCGAACACGGTCGACCCCACCTTCTACATCGACTTCCCCCTGGAGACGTCCCCGCTCGTGGCGGTCCACCGCACCAAGCCCGGCATGGTGGAACGTTGGGATCTGGTTGTCCGGGGAATGGAGATCGCCACGGGGTACTCCGAACTCACCGACCCCATCGACCAGCGGCGTCGCCTGACCGCGCAGTCGCTGAGAGCAGCCGCCGGAGATCCTGAGGCAATGGAACTCGACGAGGACTTCCTCTATGCGCTCGAAACAGGGATGCCCCCGACCGGCGGAATCGGCCTCGGAGTGGATCGCCTCGTCATGCTGCTGACCGACAGGTCAATTCGCTCCGTGTTGACCTTCCCATTCATGAAGCCACGCCCGGACGGGCAGCACTGATCCTCGACGGCCTCGGACGGGCGTCGACTCAGCTGCAGTCCGCTCCTGCCACACACAGGCAGCGTGTCGAGCAACCCGCACACACCGCACACCGCATCAGGCGCCGCAGCAGTCCCGCGAACCTGGGATACAGGCTGCCCACAAGTGAGGAACCCCAAGCCGTGCTCTCCACCTGAGCTCAACTCACCTCGACGGCGCCCATCATCCCGAGGTCCTCGTGGCCGAGCATGTGGTAGTGGCAGACGGTGCGGCCGGCGAAGTCCGCGAACGGGATGCGGACCACGACGGCGCCGTCGGCACGATCACGGCGTCCCGCCAGGTCGGCCGGTCCAGGGGGCACCCACGCTCCTCGACCAACTGCATCGGCCAGACGTGCAGGTGGAACGGGGGCGTCGGTTCGTGACCCTCCTCACAATCACCGGGTTGCCCAGTCAAACAGGTTTTCCACCAAGTGCGTCTGAGTTTGGTCACCTCCGACACCCACACCGGTTTGGTCGACGCCAAGCGCGGTGAGCCTGTCGTCCCTGTCTCGTCCGCTCGACAGACACCCGAGCAGTCAACTTCGGCCGTCCGTCGCATGTCGTACCCCTCAAATCATGCCAAGCCGCTCGACAGGGCTGGTGGCCGGAATGTCCAGGACCGAGGCGTCACTCAGTTCGTCGATCCAGCAACATTGTGGGCGGTCCTGAAGTCGATGGCCGTCGCAACTCGCGGTACGACTACACCGAGTTGGACGCCGCGCCCGGGCTCGCTTGATGCTTCATTCGCAGCATGACTTACCGCTCGACCATCTCGAGGAGCTGGAGCCGTCGACGGCGAGCCGCGGGAAGCGGGACGTGCAGGCGTTGACGACGCGCCAGCGTTCCCGCTCGCCCGGGCGGCCCGCGAGCACCGGTGTGACCGGGCCGTTGACCAGCAGCAGGTCGCCCTCGCGGCCCATCATCCGGTCCATGCGGGAGGGGCGGCGGACGGTTCCCTGGCCGTCGAAGGACACCCGAGATGACCAGCACCCGCTCCCGCGCCACCGGCACCGGGTTGTCCTCCTCCACCACGATCGCGCCGTACAGGCCGGCGAACAGCTGGTCCGCGACGGAGCCGTCCAGGTGGGGGTGGCACCAGAAGGTGCCGGCGGGGTGGTCCGTGGGGAGCTGGTAGTCGTAGTCGAACGTCTCCCCGGGGTTGATCGTGAGGAACGGGTTGTCGGCGTTGCCCTCCGGGGAGACGTGCAGCCCCGTGGCAGGTTCGTCGGCTCGTCCAGGTTGTTGCGCAGCTGGACCCGCAGCCGCCGGGGCGGAGCCGCAGCGTGGGCCCGGGGACGCCGTCGGCGCAGCCCAGCATCGAGACCCGGTTGCCCGCGACCCCGACCGTGTGCCGTGCGGCGTCCAACTCGACTCGCAGCGTCCCACCACCGCTGCGCGCCTCAGCGGGTGATCCCAGCACCCCACCGCCGCGCTCGGACGCCGCCGAGGTCGGTGCATTGCCGGGTCAGCCCCCAGCCGCCCACCACACGCCCGCCGCGCTGAGCGCGCCGAGTTGCAACACCCCGCGCCGGGAGATCGGCTCCATGCTCAGACCTCCCCGAGTGCCCGCATCCGGGCCTGGTACTCCTCGGTGTCGATCTCCCCGCGGGCATACCTCTCCGCCAGGATCTGCCGCGCCCGGACGGCACCCACCTCAGGAGCCGAACCGCCCGCAGGCCCGGAAGGTGGTGGTGGGCCCTGACCCGGGCGGACACCCCCACCCAGTGCGCGCACGAGCACGACGATCAGCACCACCAGCCCAGCCAGGAGGAGCACCCCGAAGAGCACCATCAAGCCCATGCCCCAACCGCCCATACCGTTCCAATAACCCATCACAACTGCGGGCCTCCGCTCCGCTGCACCTGGCAGCACCAATACCCCATGGGGTATATCCAGAGTGTACCTTCGCCTGAGCGCGATGACGCGAGGATAATCCCGAACTTCATCGGAACTTCATGGCTCCTGGACCACTCGTATCGCTGGCGGGCAGCTTCGCCCGTCGTGCCGACGAACGAATTAGTGGTCGACCAGGGCTACCGGCTCCACGGGCCTTCCGCAGCGCTTCGACCAGGTGCCGTTCAGCCGCGGAGCGCTCCGCAAAGCGGGCCCGGAGCAGGGCGACGGCTCCGCCGTCGAGCTCGTCGCCAAGGTTCGGCTCGTGGGCTTGAATCGCCCCGCGACTCCTCAGCGGTGCTGCAGGATCTCCTCAACGTGACATACCGCCGAGGGGTGGCGGCCGTGAGACCTAGACTATAATATTGGTCTATGAGTACTCTCCCGCTGTCCGAGGTCAAGGCCCGGTTCTCCGAGATCGCCGAGGAGGTCGACCGCACGCACGAGCGCGTCCGCGTGACGCGAAACGGTCGGGAGTACGTCGTCCTGATCTCGGCAGAGGACCTCGAGTCGCTCGAGGCCACGATCGAACTCCTGACCGACTCGGACGCGATCGACCGCCTCCACCAGGCGGAGAAGGAGATCGCCGCCGGGAAGATCACCACCGCAGCGGAGATGGACGACCTGATGGCGGAACGGCGGAAGGGTGGGAAGTGAGCCCTACGCCGTCGTCCTCGCACCCGGGGCTCGCCGCGCGCTGACCGACACCTTGCCGCCCGCTGCCGCGTTTGCCGCGTGGGAGTTCATCTGCGGACCGCTTACGCGAAACCCGCGCCGCGTCGGAGCTCCACTACGGGCGCCCTTCGACGGGTTGTGGCGCGCACGCCGGGGCGAGTATCGCGTTAGGTACCGTATCGACGAGGAGCGCCGGACCGTCGTGGCGCTGGACATCGACCACCGGCGAGACGCCTACCACGCCTGAGCCAGGCGCACCGTGGCGGCCGTCCTGCCACTCCGTTTGAACCACATGCCTCCCGATCACGCCCGGGCGCGGGCAGCGTCGCGCCAACCGGCTCACCAGCCGGTTGCAGTTGCGGTTGCAGTTCCCTCTTGTCCGCCACCGTCGAACAGGGCCGTTCTTCGTCGGCCACCGGCGTTGACCTGCGCAGATAGACGTTGGTCGACGCTTCTGAACACCGGAACACGCAATTGGAAAGCGTGTTGGGTGCAAGCCCTCGGGGCTTCGAATCCCCCATCCTCCGCCATGAGAACGGGCCCGTGACCTGCGGTGATGCAGGAGACGGGCTCGTAGGCTGCTAGGGATGTAGCGACTCTGGTAACGGCGGTAGCAGTTGCAGAAGCGTGATGACACAGGCGTGTTGTCCCACGTCCAGCGGTGTCGGCTCGCGGTACTGGGATGCCACCACCTGGGGAAACCTCAATCCAGCACGAACTTCGCTCTTCAGGTGACTCCGTGGGCCGCACGTCAGGCGGTGGCCCGCGGGGACTACGACAACGTCTCCACGTTCCCGGCCATCGCCTGGGGTGTCGTGCTGGTCTTGAATGCCTTGGCCCTCATCGTGGGGCTCATCGGCGTACGGCAGCCAACCGCAATGGCACTGTCAGGCGCCACGATTGTTGGGATGTTCATCTACGTCATCGGAACGGTTGTGGTCATGCCTCGCGTCGGCTGAGACGCTGCGAGGTGCTCGACTCACTCGAATCTCCGATCAGCCGTGTTCCGGGCACTGGAATCCGGCGTGACTCCTGTTCGAGCTACTGGCGGACGAGGCAGGCCTCCTCGTGGGAAGCGAGCAGGGCGAGGCTGACGAGGTCGGGCTCGTCGGTGATCGTGTTGCCGTCCTCCAGATGGGCGCGGATGGTCTCCGCGTCCGTTCCCTCGACAACGCCGCACCCCTGGTCCCCGACGACCTCGGTGATGGGCGGGCCGGGCCAGTGGACCTGGGTGTCGGTGTCGCAGCGCCCGCGCCACGGCAGGATCCTGCTGCAGGATGTCCAGACGTCGGCGACGGCGTTCGCACTTCCGTGGTCCGACAGCCCCGTCAGGGCTGATGGCGGGAGATTCGGATGGCCTTACCACGGTGGCGTCCTGCCAACGGCGGCGTGTTCGTTCACCACTGTTTCGTGGTGCAGCTCACACCCCCGGTGTACGCTCGAACTACCCCAAAGAAGTGGAAAGGAGCTCTACAATGCTGTTCCCAACTCCCGGGACTGAAGGCTCAAAGGTCCAGGTGCTTCCGGAGTACGGCAATTTCATCGGCGGTGAATTCAAGGCCCCGATCGAGGGTGAATACGCCGACAACAGGACGCCGGTCACCGGCAAGGTGTTCACGAAGTACGCGCAGTCCACCGAGGCGGACGTTGAAGCCGCCCTCGATGCGGCGCACGCCGCCGCACTGAAGTGGGGCGAGGCGTCCCTCGCCGAACGTGCGAAGGTGCTCAACAAGATAGCCGACGTCGTCGAGGAGAACCTCGAGGAGATCGCGATCGCCGAGGCGTACGACAACGGCAAGGCGGTCCGCGAGACACTGAACGCGGACATCCCCCTCCTCGTCGACCACTTCCGGTACTTCGCCGGTGCGGCGAGAGCCGAGGAAGGCACCATCACCGAGATCGACAAGGACCTCGTGGCGTACCACTTCCGCGAGCCGCTCGGCGTCGTCGGGCAGATCATCCCGTTCAACTTCCCGCTGCTGATGGCCGCGTGGAAACTCGCGCCCGCGCTGGCAGCCGGCAACGCCGTCGTGCTGAAGCCGGCATCCCCGACACCGTGGTCGATCCTGAAGCTGATGGAGATCATCGCCGACGTCGTCCCACCGGGCGTCATCAACGTNNTCACCGGCCCNGGCGCGAAGATCGGGAAGGCGCTGGCCACCAACAAGCGGATCGCGAAGATCGCGTTCACCGGTGAGACGGTCACTGGTCGTGCTGAAGCCGGCATCCCCGACACCGTGGTCGATCCTGAAGCTGATGGAGATCATCGCCGACGTCGTCCCACCGGGCGTCATCAACGTGGTCACCGGCCCGGGCGCGAAGATCGGGAAGGCGCTGGCCACCAACAAGCGGATCGCGAAGATCGCGTTCACNGGTGAGACGGTCACTGGCCGGCTCATCATGCAGTACGCGGCGCAGAACATCATNCCCAGCACTACCGAGTTGGGTGGCAAGAGCCCGAACNTCTTCTTCAGCGACATCATGGACAAGGACGANTCCTTCCTNGACAAGGCGATCGAGGGGCTCGTCCTTTATGCGTTCAACCAGGGTGAGGTGTGCACCTGCCCGTCGCGGGCACTGATCCAGGAGGACATCTACGACGAGTTCATGGGCCGGTGCCTCGAGCGNATCCGTGCNATCAAGCANGGCTCGCCACTGGACACCGAGACCACGATGGGNGCACAGGTCTCCACCAGCCAGATGGAGAAGATNGCNAGCTACTGCCAGATCGCCGGGGAGGAGGGNGCGGANCTCCTGATCGGAGGGCAGCGGGCTGACCTTGGCGGTGACTTGAGCGACGGCTACTACTTTGACCCCACCGTCTACAAGGGGCACAACAAGATGCGGGTCTTCCAGGAGGAGATCTTCGGTCCAGTCCTCGCGGTCACCACCTTCAAGGACGACGCCGAAGCCGTCGAACTCGCCAACGACACCCTGTACGGTCTCGGTGCCGGCGTGTGGACCCGCAGCGGAACGCGCGCCTATCGCATGGGCCGTGCCATCAAGGCGGGCCGCGTCTGGACGAACTGCTTCCACCACTACCCGGCGGGTGCGGCGTTCGGCGGCTACAAGATCTCCGGCGTCGGCCGCGAGAACCACCGCATGATGCTCGACCACTACTCCCAGGTGAAGAACCTGCTGGTCAGCTACACTGACCACTCCCAAGGCTTCTTCTGATCGGGGGACGCGTTGCCTGACCAGCTACGCATCCAAGCGACTCCCGCGGCGCGCGCGGCACTCGAAGCCGTACGCGCCCGCGAGGGCTCCCAAGTGATGTTCGTCCAATCTGGCGGTTGTTGCGCGGGCAGCGTTCCCATGTGCTTCCCGGACGGTGAGTACCTCACCGGCGACGGCGACGTCCGGCTGGGCGACATAGACGGCGCCCCGTTCTTCATCGAGTCGACGCTCGACCAGGCCCTCGGCGAGCCGTCGTTCGTTCTCGACGTCGCCCCGGGCGGTCCCGAGGGTTTCTCCCTCGGCACCGTCGACGGCGGCCACTTCGTCTCGCGGTCCGAAGCCTGCCTGCTGCCGGACGACGAATCGCCATAACGGTCCCCCACCGTTCCTGTTGGGCGTCCGACAGCTCGCCGGCAACGCCGTGGCCGGGAGGCGTGGCGGCAAAGGATGGCGACACGTACCTGGCCAACTGAGCACCTGGGGCAAATCCTTCGCGGCGGGGCCGAGGTTTGGTGCTTCTAAGCGACTTCGTGAGGAGGATTCGATGAATGACAGACGCGGCGCAGCGTTGAGTGCCCTCGTTCTTGGCGTGGTGGGGGGCTTGTCGCGATCGTGTTGTCCACGGTTGCGGCCGTCTACGACGCCTTCGCCCAGGAGTTCGGCTTCACGACGGTCAACAACGTGTTCAGCATCCCGATAGGTCTCCAGGAGGTGGTCTTGGCCGTGTGGCTCATCGCCAAGGGATTCAGCGCGCCCGCCCTTGCGTCGGTCGCGGCGACCGGAGAAGGTGCCGCATGAGGG